>Ga0209445_1000533_pt1 | contig 21510 bp, 19 predicted proteins | sample MarorgKNORR_S2LV_4_FD_188223 | JGI IMG/M metagenome (GOLD analysis project Ga0209445, IMG submission 188223) | Marine microbial communities from the Southern Atlantic Ocean, analyzing organic carbon cycling - NADW_A/KNORR_S2/LV (SPAdes) (version 2) | ecosystem: Environmental > Aquatic > Marine >... | reverse complement strand
CCGATTGCTGCTGAGTCGATAGCAGGTGTTGTACCAGTAGGTCACCTGAAGCCGCCAAGCCACACCCAACCTAGCGACCATGTCTATTTCCAGTTGCCAGGCTGGGAAGCCCAGGCAGCTCCCAGCGTCCAACTTGTATCTCCAGCCAATGGGACCCTCAGGGACCTCGTCCGAATGAGGAACGAAGAGCAGGTACTCAACGCGGCGCCCTTTCATCTTGATGACTCGCAAGCTGCCGCTCTCGATATCGATCTGATCGTCGAGCACGGGAATTCGATTCAAGCGGCCGAAGACGAAGCCACCGATCGTCTCGAAGCCCTCCTCTTCGTCCTCGGTGGGCTCGAAGGCGAGCTGCTGGCTCGCGTCTCTAAGTGACGCGCCTCCCCAGACGCGTTGCTGGCCGTGCGCCATGGCCTGGAACGCGATCGGCTCGTCGCTCTCATGCTCGTCCTGGATCTCGCCGATGATCTCCTCGATGAGATCCTCGAGGGTGACGAGGCCCGCGGTGCCCCCGAACTCATCCACCACGATCGCCAACTTGACGCGTTGAGCTCGCATCTCGGGGATCAGGTCTTCGACAGGCTTGGACGCCGGAGCGAACGGAACGCTGCGCATGACATCCACGACGGACTTCACTCCGGACTGGTTGGCACGCCACAGATCTCGCGCCACGAGAACGCCGACGATCTGGTCGAGGCTCTCCTTGTACACCGGCAGCCGAAGGTGTCCGGTGTCGAGCATTGCCTGTTGAGCGTCGGCGACAGAGCACTCGACCGGCACCGCGCTTATGTCTGTGCGCGGCGTCATGACTTCGCCGACCGACACTTCGTCGAGCCGGATGACGCTGCTCACTACCTTCCACTCGTCCTCGTCGAGCGTGCCCTCGCGTCGCCCAATGTCGGCGAGGACTTCCAATTCCTCCCGGCTGACGGTGGGTTGATTCTTATCCGGGGTAATCCAGCCGGACACCCAGCCCAGGGGAATGAGAATCGGCTTCATGGCGACCACCATGGCGCGAAGGACGTGCGCGGAGGGCTTCGCGAGTCGCTTCCAGTGCGTCGCACCCAGCGTCTTGGGCACGATCTCAGAGAAGATGAGGATCGCCAACGTGAGCCCGACGGTGAACGCAGTGACCCAGGGCTTACCGAACAGATCCTGGGCGGTCGCGCCCGCGAGGGTCGCGCCCGCGGTGTTCGAGATCGTGTTCAGCGTGAGGATCGCCGCGATCGGCTCGTCGACGTTGTCCTGTACGCTCTCGAGCCACACACCGGCCCACTCCCCTCGCTCCTTGAGCACCGCAATGTAAGAATGCGTGATAGAGAGGAAGACCGCTTCCAAGATGGAGCAGAGGAAAGAGATCCCGAGGCTTAGCCCGAGGATAAGCAAGAGCGTGGGCATGATGGCGAGGAGTATCGTTGCAGGTGACCGCAGCGAGCAAGTGCGTTACTGTGGCCGCGTGTTCGGTCTAGACGGCACAGTCGCTTCCAAAAACTGGAGAGTCCCGAATGGCGAGCTACACCTGTGATCAGTGCGGAATGAGCGTAAACATGACCTGTGCCAAGTGCGGCGCGGCTCTCGTAAACGACACCCTCACGAAGGATGACGGCAGCACCGTTCAGGTATCCAAGTGCCCCAACGGCGACGGCATGATCAAGTCGCCGATGTGCTGCGCGCAGGACATGACCTGCGCCGTCTAACGGAACTTCCTGCGGCGTCGAAATCCCCATGATCGATCCGGAGCGGCGAAACGGGCCACCGCCGCCCATTCGCAGTTCTGAGCGCCTAGCGCCCGAGATCTTCCAGTTCCCGGTCGAGAAGATGCGCAGTGGGTACTACTCGGATAAGTATTTCGTGCGCGCTCGCGAGGTGCTGCTGCACCACGGCATGAATCCGGTGGTCACGATGCAGGTCTTTCAGAAGAAGGAGGCCTTCGTCGCCGGCACCGACGAGGCGATCGGGATTCTGAAGCTCTGCTTGAGCGAAGGCTACTCGTTCTCCGATCTCGACGTCCTGGCCCTGCACGACGGCGACCGCGCCGATCCGTGGGATACCGTAATGCGCATCGAAGGACCGTATGCCGCCTTCTCGCACCTGGAGACTCTGTACGTCGGTGTGCTCGCGCGCCGCACACGAATCGCGACCAATACCCGAGCGGTGGTCGAGGCCGCCTGGCCACGGCCGGTCATGTTCTTCCCCGCGCGTCACGATCACTGGATGGTGCAGACGGGGGACGGATGGGCCGCACACGTGGCGGGCGCGATTGGGGTCTCGACCGACGCGCAGGCGTCATGGTGGGGCTCTGAAGGGATCGGAACCGTACCGCACGCGTTGATCGCGGCATTCGGCGGGGACTCGGTCGCCGCCACGCAAGCGTTCGCCGAGGCGACGCGGGACGACGTGCGCGTCATCGCGCTCGTCGACTTCGACAACGACTCGGTGGGGGCGTCGCTCGCGGTCGCGCGCGCAATGGGTCACAAGCTCTGGGGCGTCCGCCTCGACACGTCCGCCGATCTGGTGGATCACTCGCTCGATGACGAAATGGGTGACTTCGACCCCAGGGGCGTGAACCCCCACCTCGTCGAGCGCGTACGCGATGCGCTCGACGCCGAAGGCTTCCAGCACGTCAAGATCGTGGTGTCGGGAGGCTTTTCAGTCGAGAAAATCCGCTACTTCGAGGCCGAGGGCGTTCCGGTCGACAGTTACGGCGTGGGGTCGGCTCTGGTTCGGGGATCCTACGATTACACCGCCGACGTGGTCCGCCTTGAAGGCAAGCCGCTCGCGAAAGTGGGCCGCTGGTACCGCGAGAACGATCGGCTGGAGCGCGTTACGTGAATGAAGGCCCCGCCCTCATCGGGTGGATCGTCGATGCCCAAGTCGACTTCATGGACCCGCAGGGACGTTTGTATGTGAAGGATCTGGGCGACGCTACGGACCCGGGCGCGACCTTGATCGTGGACACGCTGCGTGAGGCCGCAGCCTGGATGCGTGAGAAGTGCGACCTGCTCGTCTACACCGCCGACTGGCATGGTCCCGAAGACGAAGAGATCGATTTGGTAAGCCCGGATCCGCTTGCAGGTACCTACCCGCCGCACTGTATGGGCCGCTCAGAGGATGCGTCGGAACAGAAAGGTGCAGCGATCATCCCTGAGATTCGCCCAACTCATCCCGTAGTGCTCGCTTACGACGCAAGCCCCAACGCGGCAAGCGTGGTGGCGGCGGAAGCCGTGGCCCAACGTCGGCCAGTGCTGATTCAGAAGACGCGTTTCGACGTCTTCACCGGAAACGCCGCCACCGAAAGCTTCCTCGGCGCGCTGCAAGACGCTCTGGGAGGGTCGCTCGCATTCGTCGTCATGGGAGTCGCCCGCGACGTGTGCGTGACCCAGGCCGTCGACGGGATGCAGGCTCGAGGCTACGCGGTCACCGCGATCTCCGACGCCACCTGGGGCTTGGGGCTCGAGCCCGAAGTGGCGACCCTGGCCCGTTGGGCGCAGAAGGGCCGGGTCGCCACCTTGGCGGAACTACGAGAGCCTAGCTGATCGGTCGCTGAGTCGGCAGCAACTTCACCGACCAGAGCCCCGAGGCGAGGTCCGTGAAAAACACGTTGCCTTTATGTTGCTGCGCGCCCCAGACCACGCTGACATTTGCGGCCCAGCCGTTGGGGTCGAACGGCTTGAACACCGCGATCTCGCGGCCCTGCGTCGCGAGGTTGCCCATGAGCTCACCGGACACGTCGACCATGCGCACGCCGCCGTCGTAGTAGGCCTGGTAGAGGATGTCGTCCTCAACCCAACTGTTGTGGGTGCCGAACTCGCTGACTTCGTAGCGCGCGACGTCCTTGGGGTTCATCGGATCGGTGAAGTCGATGACGTGGATGTAGCCGCTGAACGCGACAGGCGTGCCCCCCTGGGGGGGCACACGATTGAGACCCGTGCCGCGCCACGCCTGGTCGCCGCGGCCCATGATCTCATCGCCCAGGAACAGGTAGAACTTGTCGGCTGATGCCGAATAGTATGGGAACGCGGCGTGAGTCCGGCCGACGGGGTAGGGCACGTTCGTCACGAACGTCGGATTCTCGATCGAGCCACCCCACTTGCCGTTGCCGACGTCGACGACCACCACGCCGGTGCCCCACTCCGAGGAGTACGCGATGCCGTCGTGTACCCACACGTCGTGCACACGACTGTTCGGGTGGTTGTACTCGCTGACGAACTTGGGGTCGGATAGGTCGGTGACGTCGAAGATCACATACTTGTCGCCGTTCGCCAGCGCGAACAAATAGTCGTTTGTGGCAAACATGTTGTGCACGCCGCCCGTGATGTGCGGATCATCGATGTAGCTCGCGATGACCGGGTTTTGGGGGTCCGACAGATCCACGAGCACAGGGCCGTTACGACGCGTCGAAGTGCCTTCCCTGGAGAGCGCCGCATAGCGGGCATTAGGGGCAACCTTCACGTCGTTGACCGTGCGCGCGTCCACCTGGATCGAGTCCATCTTCACGATCGCGCCAGGGTTGGTCACGTCCCAAAAGAAGGCCCAGCCGCTCGCGCTCCATGTGCCGGTGAGCGCGTAATCTCGACCGTCCATCCCTTCGTAGATCCAGAGATCGGACGTGCGCTGGTCGCTGACGCTGCCGCGCCCGACCAGTTCGATGTCCTGGACGACTCCCCGCGCCCGCACGTCGAATTTCCGGCGAGCGACCAGGTCACCCGCCGTCGCGAGCACGGTGTACTGACCCGGCACCTCCCCCACGAACTTTCCGTCCTCGACGATCCCGGCCGCTCCCGGTGCATTGATGGTGTCGTCTGGCTCGAAGAACACCGACCAGGTCACGGGGATGTCACGGATCGCCTGGCCACCGTCCATGGCCACAGCTTCCAACGTCAGCACGTCACCCTGCCTGATCTGATCCGAGCCACCCCGGATCTCCAGTCTCGATGCAGTCAGGTCCCGGACATCGATCTCGACCGTGCCAAGTACGCCTTCGAACTCGGCGCTGATCGTCACCGAACCGGCCGCGTGTGCGGTTACGGCACCCCAGAGATCGACGGTCGCTACGGACTCGTCCGAAGAGCTCCAATCGAAGTGCGCTTCCGGGCGAGAGTTGCCGCTGGAGAAGAAGGCTGCCGCCTCAAAACGGATCGTCGTGCCCGCGTAGAGACGCTTGTCGCTGGCAGTGCCGACCTCCACCGTTGCTACCGCCGGCCAGGACACATGCACCGGAACCGAAAGACTCGCGGGCGCAGCCGTGGCATCGGCGGGCAATACTACGGAGATGATCAACCGATAGTCGCCGCCCGTGGCGGCACTCAGGATTCCGTCGCTGTGACTCAGGCCGCGACTGCCGCGAATACGCAACGACGCATCTACCACATTCCCGTCGGCATCGAGCGCGACGATGGCGACGGAAGCAGCGGACCCGGCTTCGAAGGCGATCTCCGCCGGCTTGGTGGTGATGCGAGCGACGCGCAATCCGGCGTCGAGGTCGGCCTGCGCCGCCAGCGGTGCTGCGCTCATGACGAGCGCCACGCATAGCAGGAAGTCACGAATACGTCTCATCGCGGTGTTGCTCCCTTGAAAAGGACCTACCAGTTCGGCCTATTATCCCTTCGACCCGCTAGCTTGGCGATTGATGACAATTCGAACAACCGTAGCATTCGTGACCGCCTCGATCCTGGCGTCCTGTGGCGGATCGTATGGGGGCTCTCCGCAAGGGTCCGCGCCCATGAGCGTGGGCTCCGACGCCGTCTACTACGTGTATGTAGGCGCGGAATCCGCGGATCTGATCCATCGCATTCGTCTGGGACCGGACGGGGTCAGCGTGGACCAGACCACGCCGGTCGGGGAGATGGCCATCGAGACCGAGGGGCCGCACGGGCTCAACGTGTCTCCGGATGGTCAGTATCTGTACATGACGACCGCGCACGGCATACCCGACGGCAAGCTCTGGAAGTTCGACGCGGGCCCCGACACCCTGGTGGCAAGGCCGATCCTGCTCGGCAACTTTCCGTCTACGCTCGACCTGACACCAGATGGGCTGTACGCGTTCATCGTCAATTTCAACCTGCACGGTGAGCCAGTCCCGTCCACGGTCTCCGTCGTGTACACGCCCGATTTGGTGGAGGTGGATCAGATCGCGACGTGCACGATGCCACACGGGCTACGCATGGCACCCGATGGGCTCTTTCTCTACTCGAACTGCATGATGGACGACCAAGTAGTAGAGATCGACACCCGCACGTTCGAGGTCTCTCGACGGTTCTCGGTGGCGACGGGCAACGAGATGGCGTTGATCGGCTACGAGGTAGGTGAGGTGGTCACGGGCGCGCGCGGGATCACTCGGGCAGGGCAGGGCAGCGGGAACTCGGGTGTACCCCGCGCGCCGCAGACATGCTCTCCTACCTGGGCGCAACCGACCCCGGACGGGAAGTCTGTGTTCGTCGCGTGCAACAGGAGCAATGAGATCCTCGTGCTCGATCGCGAGAGCTGGACGCTCGAGCGGAAGTTTCCTACAGGACCAGCGCCCTACAATCTTGGAATCACGCCGGACGGGCGAGTACTCGTCGCCTCCTTGAAGAGCGCTGGCCAAGTTCAGTTCTTCGACGCAGCGACTGGGGAGAGCCTCGCGGTGGTGCCCTCTTCTACGACAGTTACTCACGGCGTGGCGATCACGCCCGACTCTCGCTACGCGTTCGTGAGCGTGGAGGGCAAGGGCGCAGAGCCGGGCAAGGTCGACGTGTACGACCTAGGGAGCTTCGAGATGGTGGGATCCGCAGAGGTCGGCCAGCAGGCCGGCGGAATCATCTTCTGGAAGATGGAGCCCGCTAGCTGAGGCTAGGGATCAGCGTTACCCGCGTCCCGTGACCTTCCGACACAGGTTGTCGAGGAGGGCCAGGGGCGTCAGCTCGCCGTCTACGATCGCCGCCATCTCCTCTTCTTCCCTCCAATGGGTCTCGAGTTGGGCCAGTTCGAGCTCCAGCAGCTTCTGCTCGGCCGACTCGTTTGCCGCAATCTTGAGCGCGATCGCCCCTGTGCGCTGAAGATCGCCGATCCTGCGGCCGTCTTTCACAACGATGCGGGTCAGGTCCTGCGGAGAACCCGCTTCCTGGATGAGCTTGGCGGCGGAAACCACCCGACGCTCGGATGCGCCTGTGAAATGGTGGTAGGCGAGCATACGACGCAGCGTACGGTCCGCGTCTCTGCCCTGAAGGCGCAGGCCACCGTTCCTGTACTCGCCGCACACGGGGCACCGCTGAACCAGCTTGATCTGCCCGGCTTCAGCCCCGGGAAAAATTCCGAGGCTTCCGCGGTCACGGTACGGCACCTTGGTGAACGCATAGCCGCAGCCCGCGCATTCCTGATCACCCCGCCAGGCCGAGCCCCCGAAACGGAGCCAGCGCGCGGCGTCGGTAATGGAGTCGGGCGCGTGGCCCATGATGAACCACATGCCGAGCAGCGTCATGCCACCGGTCGCCCACCCACCGAGCACGACCGCGCCCGCGGCTGCGGTGCCCGCAAGTGAGAGTTTCTTGTAGTTCTGCCGCCGCGACGCCAGCTCCCGCCCGTAGCGCCACCACGCCTCTTCGGTGAGCTGAGCCTTTCCGACGCGCACGACTTCGAGAGGCCCCACTCTGAGCAACGCGATGTTGTCGGTCTGCGAGAGCAAACGCGCCTTGTCCGTGGTCAGCTTCTCCAGTTCTTCGAGCGCTTCCCAACGGTCCTCCATGGGCGTCAACGACCAGCGCTTGCAGGTAGAGCAGATCACCCAAAGCCGTCCGCGCCCTGGGTCGTACGCCACGCGTCGCCCCATGGGCAAGTAGCTCCAACTCGTCGTTGGGCTCGAACGGTGTGGCACAAACCAGGCAGCGCGTGTACACGCTTCCTCCGGACTAGAACACAGAAGTCACTGGGCCCTACATGCAGGATACGCGTCAGGTCCGTGCCTTCATCACGCCAACGGGGCTTTTCGCCCCCGGGTTGGAGACTAGATTCTCGCGATGCTACTCGTCATCGACAACTACGATTCCTTCACGTTCAACCTCGTCCAGTTCCTCGGATATCTGGGCGCGGACCCGTTGGTCGTGCGCAACGACGAAAAAAGAGTCGATGAGCTGGCGGCCATGCAGCCGGACAGAGTCGTGGTATCGCCCGGACCCTGCACACCGGCCGAGGCCGGCGTCAGCGTCGAAGTCTTCCGGACCTTGGGAGGGCAGGGCATCCCGATGCTGGGGGTCTGCTTGGGACACCAGGCGCTGGGTGAAGCCTTCGGCGGCGCCACCGTCAGGGCGCATCGCATCATGCACGGCAAAACGGGCCCAGTGCGACACGAGGGTGGAGCACTCTTCGAAGGGATCCCGACCCCGTTCGAGGTGGCGCGATATCATTCGCTGGTGACTGATTCGTCAGTGCTGCCCGACACGTTGATCCCCATGGCGTGGAGCACCGACCCAGCCGCCGAGGGCGAGGTCCAGGCCATGTGCCACCGGGATCTGCCGCTTTGGGGCGTCCAGTTCCACCCCGAGTCGTGGTTCAGTGAGCATGGGGAACGGCTGCTGAAGAACTTTTTGGCGATCTAGGGAGCCCACGAACAAGCGGGGCAGCCCGGGTTGGGGTACTAGGTTGACCCTCCCCCCCAGCCGTAGGTAGCTTTCCTGGCGTGAATTTTGCATCCTCAACGCGCCCTTCGGGCCCCGGAAAAGCCCCTTGAGCGGCCAGGTTCTAGGCATCGTACCGGCCCGACTCGCATCGACGCGGCTCCCCAACAAACCGCTCTATCCGCTGCTCGGCAGGCCCCTGATCGAGTGGGTCTGGCGCCGCGTTGAGGAAATGTCGGTGCTCGACAAGGCGGTCGTCGCGACCGACTCCGAAGAGGTCGCCGAGATCTGCCGGGCGCTGGGGGCGCCCGTGGAGATGACCTCACCCGATCACCCGTCGGGAACCGATCGAGTCGCCGAGGTCGCGGACAGGCCCGAATACCGGCACTTCGAATTCATCGCCAACGTTCAGGGCGACGAGCCACTGCTAAAGGAAGCGCACTTGAGGGCCGCCATCGACCTCGTGCGTGAGGGCCGCTGGGACGTCGGCACGTGCGCGACACCGCTCAATACCGACATCGCGCGCACGGATGCTTCCGTGGTAAAGGTCGCGCGCGCCGCGAGCGGTCGGGCGCTGTACTTCTCCCGCGCGCCAATCCCGTACAAGCGTGACGAAAAGCCGATCGGAGAAGAACTGGAGCGCGAGCCATTCCTGCGCCACATCGGGATCTACTCGTACACGCGCGCGGCGCTGCACGACTGGGTGGCGCTAGCCCCGTCGCAGCTCGAGCGCCTGGAGCTGTTGGAACAGTTGAGGCCGCTGGAAGCAGGGCTGAAGATCGGGGTCGCGATCGTGGGAGCAGTCGACCCAGGGGTCGACACACCCGCGGACGTTATCCGCATAGAAGAGAAGCTGAGCGAGCAAGGAGCCACCACTTTCGCATGACGGAATCCATGACCGACACGCACGAAAGACCCACGAAGTACATCTTCGTCACCGGCGGGGTTGTGTCCTCGCTGGGCAAAGGAATCGCGGCAGCCTCGATCGGAAGGCTGTTGAAGCTGCGTGGCTTGAGGGTGACGCTGCAGAAGTTCGATCCCTACATCAACGTCGATCCTGGAACGTTGTCGCCCTTCCAGCATGGCGAGGTTTTCGTAACCGATGACGGCGCCGAGACCGATCTGGATCTCGGACACTACGAGCGCTTCATCGACCAGTCGCTCTCGCAGGCGAACAACATCACGACGGGCCGCATCTATCAGACGGTGATCTCGAAGGAACGCCGCGGCGACTACCTCGGCTCCACCGTGCAGGTGATCCCGCACATCACCGACGAGATCAAGAGTGCGATCAGCCGGCTCTCCGCGGATAACGACGTGGTCATCACAGAGATCGGCGGCACCGTCGGCGACATCGAGTCGCTCCCGTTCCTGGAGGCGATTCGCCAATTCCGCGCGGACGTGGGTCATGAGAACGCGATCTTCATACACTTGACGCTGGTGCCCTACATCACCGCCGCAGGGGAACTGAAGACCAAACCCACCCAGCATTCCGTGCGGGACCTGATGCAGATCGGAATCCAGCCTCAGGTGCTCATATTGCGTACCGAGCACCCGCTCTCCGAGGAGATCCGAAAGAAGATCGCGCTCTTCACCAACGTCGAGCTCGAGGGCGTGATCGAATCCCGTGACGTCGAGACCATCTATGAGGTTCCACTCTCGCTGAAGGCGCAGAGGCTCGACGATGTAATCTTGCAGCACCTCGGCATCGACCTGCCGGAGCCCGACCTCACCGAGTGGACCGCGATGGTCAACCGCGTGAAGAAGCCCTCATCGGTCACCGCGCGCATTGCCGTAGTCGGCAAGTACACGGCTCTAGTGGACTCATACAAGTCGATCCAGGAGTCGCTGATCCACGGTGGCATCGCAAACGACGCAAGAGTCGAGATCGAGTGGCTTTCCTCCGAACACTTCAGCGAAGACGAAGGCGTCGGGACCCTAGAGAGCTTCGACGGGCTGCTCATTCCCGGCGGATTCGGGCCCCGCGGCGTCGAGGGAATGCTCGCCGCCATCCGGTGGGCGCGGGAGAACGAGATGCCGTTCTTTGGCATCTGTCTCGGTCTTCAGACCGCAGTCATCGAATTCGCTCGCAACGTCTGCGGCCTCGAGGAGTCACACTCCTCCGAGTTCTCCGAGGGGTCGTCCGATCCCGTGATCTGCCTGCTCGACTCCCAACTGCAAGTCACCACAAAGGGCGGCACCATGCGGCTGGGAGCCTACTCGTGCGTGCTCGAGGAAGGCACACGCGCTCGGGAGATCTACGACACCGAGCAAGTGTCCGAGCGTCACCGTCACCGCTTCGAGGTCAACAACGAGTACCGGGAGCTGCTCACTCAGAACGGCATGACGCTCAGTGGTCTCTCGCCGGACGGCGGCCTCGTAGAGATGATCGAACTCAGCGACCATCCGTGGTTCATTGCAGCTCAGTTCCACCCCGAACTCAAGAGCCGACCCACGCGCCCACACCCACTCTTCGCTTCCTTCATCGAAGCGGCGGCTCAGTACGCTCAGAAAAAGGCGACCGCTCCGGTTGAGGAGCCGGTGGGGGTATAGAGGGCGGTGAAATGTTCGACCGATTCACGCTCATCACCGGCCCTTGTCTTCTCGAGACCGACGAGCTGAACCTCGAGATAGCACGGGTCGTCAAAGGACTGGGTGAGGCCTTTGCTTTGCCGGTCATCTTCAAGGCTTCCTTCGACAAGGCCAATCGGTCCCAAATGGATTCCGCGCGGGGTCCCGGCATCACGGAGGGCCTGCAGCTGCTGGGCACAGTGAAGCAGGAGACGGGCCTCGCGCTGCTCACGGACGTGCATGAACCGCAGCACGCCGAGCGCGCTGCGGCAGTGGTCGACGTACTGCAGATTCCCGCCTTCCTGTGTCGTCAGACCGACCTGTTGCTTGCCGCCGGTGGCACGGGCAAGCCGGTGAACGTGAAAAAGGGCCAGTGGATGTCCCCGGACGACATGGCGGGCGCGGTCGACAAATTGCGCAGAGCTGGGGCGGCGGATGTGGCGGTCACCGAGAGAGGCACGTTTTTCGGCTACGGCAACCTGGTCGTCGACATGCGTTCGTTCGCGGCCACCCGCGCCGCAACAGGCGCATCAGTGATCTTCGACGGGACGCACTCGGTGCAGCGGCCAGGCCAGGCGGACGGATCGAGCGGTGGAGACCCGCAACACATCCCGGTGCTCGTGAAGGCAGCGGTGGCGGCCGGTTGTGACGGTCTGTTCCTCGAGACCCACCCGAACCCTGCCGACGCACCTTCGGACGGGTCCAACATGGTGCCGCTCGACGAACTGCGCGGGTTGCTGCAACACGTGGTCGCGATTCGGGCCGCGCTCGCTGATGGCGGCCTGAGCACTGGGGACGCGCCATGAGCACTGAGGCCCAGCCCATCGACGCGGACCTGGCCCGTCGAGTCAAGCTCGTCATCTTCGACGTGGACGGCGTGCTCACCGATGCGGGGGTCTATATCGGGGCCACCGCAAGCGGAGAAACCACCGAGTTGAAGCGCTTCGACATCCAAGACGGTGTGGGCCTGAAGATGCTCATGTGGTCCGGCCTCGAGGTCGCCATCGTTTCAGGCAGAGTTTCGGAGGCGACCGTGCTGCGAGCCCGGGAGCTCGAGGTGCTGGAGTGCCACCAGGACCCAAACGCCCACAAGCTCGGCATCGTGGAGGAGTTGCTGCGCCGAAAGGCGTTACAGTGGTCCGAAGTCGCGATGCTCGCGGACGACATCCCGGATCTCGCCGTGTTGAGACGCGTTGGCCTCAAGGCCGCCGTCGCCAACGCCACCTCCCATGTGGTGGACATTTGTGACTGGCAGTCGCGCAGGCCCGGGGGGCACGGCGCCGCTCGGGAATTCTGCGACGCGCTGCTCGCAGCGCGCGGCGAACTCGACGACGTCGTGGAGCGCTACGTCGACGAGCGCAGCAAGTGACGCCCTCGTCCGAGGCGCTGATCACGGAGGGGCGTCGTGTCCTCCGCATCGAGGCCGCATCGGTTGCGGCGCTCGAGCATCGCATCGATGAGGAATTTGTTCGTGCGTGCCGGATCCTCGCCGACGCTATGGGTCGGATCGTGGTGTGTGGAGTCGGCAAAAGTGGGCACATTGGGCGCAAGATCGCCGCGACTCTTACCTCGACCGGAACCTCGGCAACGTTCCTGCACGCGGTCGAAGCGCTGCACGGAGACCTGGGCATCGTGGGCCGCGACGACGTCGCGATTTTGATTTCCAAGTCCGGTGAGGGCTCGGAGCTCGAGAGGCTGACCGGGTACCTGGCCCGTCTCGGCGTTTCCGTCATCGCCATCACTGGCCGGCCCGAATCCACGCTCGCCAGCGACGCAACCGTCGTACTCGACTGCTCGGTAGCCGAGGAGGCATGCCCTATGGATCTGGCACCCACTTCCTCCACGACCGCGACGCTCGCGTTGGGCGACGCGTTGGCGATGGTCGTCTTACAACTCAAGGGCTTCCAGGAGGACGACTTCGCCGCGTTGCATCCGGGTGGAACACTGGGAACCAAGCTCTCGGTCCGTGTAGCAGATGTCATGATAGCAGACGAATACCCCTCGCTGGGCGAGTCCGAGACGATGAAGGACTCCATAGCGCCGTTGGCCGAAATGCGTGGCACCGTGCCGGTCGTGGACGCGGACCGCCGCATCATCGGCGTGCTCACGGCGGGAGATCTCACAAGGCTCATGGAACGCGACCCGGACTTCCTAGAGCATCCGATCGGAGAAATCATGACTCGAGAAGCGAAGACCGCGCGGCCCGAGGAGTTGGGGTCTGCCGCCGCCCACCGCATGGAGGCGCACGGCATCATGGCATTGCCGGTTGAGGACGATGACGGGCGGCTCATCGGAATCGTGCATCTGCACGATCTCATGCGCGCAGGAGTGGTGTAATGGATCGAGCGCGGTTGGCACTCGAACCGTTGACACGGTTCGCGGTGCTCGTGCTGCTGGCTGGTCTGGCCGCATGCGAGGCGCCTACGAGCAGCGCGGTTGCGTCCCATGAACTCCTCGAGATGGGAGCGGACAACATCGTGTTCGGAATGACCAGCTTCATGACTTCAAACGGAATCCGCGAAGGCAAGGTCGAGGCCGACACGGCCTTCATGTACGCGGACTCCGCGAAGGCGAAGCTGCGCCAGATGCGCATCGTCTTCTACGACGAGGCCGGAGCGGCGAAGGCGACGGTCACCGGAACCGCCGGAGAATGGGACCGCAACAATGACCGAATGTGGGCCCAGGGTGACGTAGTACTCATCGTGCACGCCGACGGGCGGCGTATCGAGAGCGCCGAGATCATCTACGATCCCGTCGAGGACGAAATCTGGAGTGATTCGGCGACGGTTCAGACGCTCGCCAATGGGCGGGTAACACGGGGGTCGTCGTTCCGCTCCGACATGGATTTCACAAATGTGCGCATCGCGAACATCCGCGGAGCGATCGCCCGGTAGGTTCCGGCGCCAATGTCCTTCCTTGCTCCCGATCGCTGGAGGCCCGCCGGGCTGGTCTTGGTGGCCTGCACGCTGGTCCCCCTGGGTGTGGCAGCGCAGGAGGACTGCGAGTTCGTGGCCCCGACGCGCGACATGCAGTTCACCACGCTCACGGGCGGTGCCACGATTACCTACGTCGGCAGCCCCCATATGCTGTGCCGGGACGATGTCGAGATCTGGGCCGATTCTGCAGTGGAGTACTCCGCCCAGGGTCTCCAACACTTGATGGGGGCAGTGCGCTTCATCGACGCCAACGGGGAATTAAACGCAGACGAAGCCCGGTACTTCCCCCAGCAGGGTCGACTGCAGGCCCACGGTCACGTCTTCGTCCAGGACACCGTCCAGGGCTTCACAATCCAGAACGGGAACTTGGTCTATCTGCGAGTCACGGACTTCCGTGACGAGCAGCAAATGACCGTGACCACCGCGGAGGACGGCCTTCGGCCTCACGCGGTCCTGCAAATGAAGCCGGCAGCGCGCAGGCCGGAAGTGGTCGAGGCGACGCCGGCAGATTCTACCGCAGCCGACTCCACGCCGATCGGGGCCGACTCTACGACGATCGGGGCCGACTCTACCGGTGCGGCTGCCCTGGCCGAGGCGCCGGTCGTGCTCGATCCCGTCGCACCGGACCTTCCCAATCCGGCCGAAACTGAACCGATCGCGACCGCACCAGACGAGCTCGAGGAAGTGGAGCCGGGCTCGCCCTACATCGTCGACGGCGACCGAATCTTCATCCAGGGTGACGGCTATTTCCGCGCGACCGGCAACGTCGAGATCGAGCGGGACTCACTCAATGCCTTCGCGGATAGCGTCGAATACGATCAGGTGGCTGGCCGAATCCTGCTTCAAGGATCGGCTCGAGTCGATGGACCCACCTACGATCTGGTCGGGGGGACGATCACGCTCGGGATGGACGGTGACGATATCGACCAGGTGCAGGCCGTTCGCGACGCGGTGCTGACCGGTGAAGAGCTGGTGCTCAAGTCGCCCGAGATCCGCATCTACTTGATCGATGATCTGCTGGAGCGTCTCATCGCCGTGATGGCTCCGGCGGCCCCTGAGGCCGTGGCGGCCGACACCTCAGCTGCTCGGCCCCTCGCCGAAGCCGATGACTTCGAGCTCACAGCGGACTCGATCGAGGTGATCGCACCCGGCGAGGCTCTGCAAAGGATCTTCGCTGGAGGTACGGCGCGTAGCGTCTCGCGCGCTCGCGACTCCTTGAACGTGGACCTGTTGCCGGAGGTCGCGCGTACCGACTGGCTGGAGGGCGATACGGTCATCGTAACGTTCGTGCCTGTGGACACGCTCGATCGCGTCGAGTCTGTCGTGGATGCCGCCGAGGGCGAACCGCTGGCTGCGGACACGGCGCAGTCAGCGTACCGGATCGACAAGATCGTCGCGCGCGGCGACGCGCGCAGTCTGTACCGCCTGCCGCCGGCGGACACAACCGGGGTTGCGGGTGTCGACGCCCCCGCCGTGCACTATGTGCTCGGCGACGAGATCGCGATCATCATGGCAGACGGCGAGGTGGACTACATGGAGGTGACGGGCCAAACGCGAGGCATGCATCTCGAGCCGGTGCCGAGAGTCGAGGACAGCCTCGCCGCCGAGGCCGAGCCAATCGACACAGCAACCGTCGGAGACACGGCCACCGCCAGCGACACCACCACGGTGGGTGGCTCGCTCCCGGGTACCCAGCCACCGGATCCTTCGCGCGCGCCGGACTCGCCTACACGTTCATCTGATGGCCGCCCCCACGTCAGGGAATCGGCCGCAACTCATCATCCAGGGAGTGGCTCGTGACGGACGCCGAGAACCCGCGCATGGAAAGCCGTCTCTCCGGAGAGGGCCTCACCAAGATTTACCGGCGGCGCAAGGTCGTGAATGAGGTCGATCTGACCGTACGCCAAGGAGAGATCGTTGGCCTGTTGGGACCGAACGGGGCAGGAAAGACCACGACCTTCTACATGATGGTCGGGCTGATCCCCCCTCATTCCGGCACGGTTCATCTGGACGGAGACGACCTCACAAACACCCCGATGTACCGCCGCGCCCGACGCGGCATCGGCTACTTGGCCCAAGAGCCGTCGGTCTTCCGACGCCTCACGGTCGAAGAGAATGTGCTCGCGATCCTGGAGACGCTAAAGCTGCCCAAGGCGGCGCAGCGCGAGCGCCTCGATCAACTGCTTGGCGAGCTGGGCCTCGAGCAGCTCCGAAAGCACAAGGCGTACTCACTCTCCGGCGGCGAGCGCCGTAGGCTCGAGATCACACGTGCCCTCGTTCAGCGGCCCAAGTTCATGCTTCTCGACGAGCCGTTCGCAGGCATCGATCCGATCGCGGTCAACGACATCCAACAGATTGTGCGGGGGCTAAAGGACCGCGACATCGGCGTCATCATCTCGGACCACAACGTCGAGCAAACGCTTGAGATCGTGGACCGGGCATACATCATGTATGAAGGACGCATCCGAGTGAGTGGGACCGTCTCAGAGTTGGTGTGGAACGATGAAGTTGCCGAGATTTACCTTGGCCCCACGCTGACGGCACGCATGCGGGCCCGGTATCCGGAGCCAGCCGGGGTTTAAGTAGGGGTCTGAGTCATCGATGAGCCAGTTCCTCAAGCTTCATCAGAGCGCGCAACTCCGACAGGAGATGCGCATCAACCCACGCCTATATCAGGCGATGGAGTTGGTCTACATGCCCATGCTGGACCTGGAGCAATACCTGAAGCAGGAGGTCTCGGAGAACCCTCTGCTGGAGATGGGCGACGCGGACGTCGAGCAGGAAGTCGAACTCAAGGACGACGCCGACGACGAACCCCTGGGCGACGACGGCATCGACTGGGAGAAAATTCTGCTCGACGGTTTCGAAGTCGGGGGTCGACGCGCGCAGTACGAGCAGACCGAACACTTCGAGCGTACGCCGGTCGATACGCGGGACTTGCACGATCATCTGCAAGACCAGTTGCACCTGCTTTCGCTGTCGGAACGAGAAGTCCGCATGGGCGAGGAGATCGTCGGCAACATCAACGACGACGGCATGCTCGCGTGTGGGCTCGATGAAGCGGTGACGGGAGTGAACGGTTGGCTAGCCGAGGTGCGGCCCACCGCGATCGCGACCGCGGAGTCGATTGATGACCAGGCCGCGCGCGCCGCGGAGCTTGAGGAAATCGCGACGCTCTTCCGGCCCTACGTGCTGAAAGAAGCCGAAGCGATGCTCGAGGTCATCCAGGCGTTCGACCCGCCGGGCATCGCGGCTCGCGACGTTCGTGAATCGATCCTCATCCAGCTCGGGATGAGGGACGAGCAGGACGAGCTCACCTACGTGATCGTGCGCGACCACTTCGACGCTCTCTTCAACCATCGTTGGACAGAGCTCGCCAAGGTGCTGGGTGTGCAGCCGATCGAGGTGCAGGACGCCGCGGACGCCATCAGCCATCTCGATCCCAAGCCAGGGCTCAAGTACTCGCCGGAGCAGGAGCAGTATGTCGTGCCGGACCTCATTGTCGAGGAGATCGATGGTGAGTACATGGTCTTCGCCAACGACACGAGCTTGCCCAGGCTGCGCATTTCGCAGAGCTACCGCGAAATCGCCAAGGACAAGAAGCAGTTCACGGGCGAGAACAAGGAGTTCATCTCCAGCAGATTGAATTCGGCCCACTGGATGATTCAGGCCATCGAGCAGCGCCGTCAGACCATGCTCAAGGTCATGAACTTTATCGTAGACCGTCAGCGCGACTTCTTCGAACGAGGCGTGCAACACCTCAAGCCCCTTACGCTGCGCGAAGTCGCCGACTACATCGAGATGCACGAGTCGACTGTTTCTCGGGTGACCAACAAGAAGTACGTGCAGACGCCGCGCGGCGTGTATTCACTCAAGTACTTCTTCTCGAGTGGCCTCTCCACGACGAGTGGCGAGGACATCTCGGCGCGCGGCGTGAAGGACAAGATCAAGAGCCTCGTTGCAGACGAAGACACCGCCAAGCCGCTCACCGATCAGGCGATCGTGAAGTTGCTCATGATCGACGGCGTGAAGATCGCTCGCCGCACAGTGGCCAAGTATCGGGACCAACTCGGGGTCCTGCCTGCCCGGATGCGCAAGCGCGTATGACGAAGAGCGACTTCGCCGTCATCGTCCCTGCATACAACGAAGCACCCGTCATCAAAGATCTTGTACGAGAGCTTAGGCAGGCATTCGAACGCCACGGGCTGGACGGTGAGGTCGTATTGGTCGACGACGGGTCCACGGATGACACCGTGTCGCTCGCGCGCGAGGAGGCCGACGGGTGGCAAGCGTTCAAGGTCGTGCGACACAAGACGAACCAAGGAAAGACCGAGGCGATGGTCACCGGGGCGGCTTCGACCGACAAGAGCTATCTCGTGCTTTTTGACGCGGACCTGCAACACTCTCCGGACGAGATCCCGCGCTTCCTCAAGCAACTCGCGGAAGGCTTCGATATCGTGACCGGACGCAAGATGGGTGCATACAAGAAGAGAGCGATCTCCTCGATCTACAACCGGCTCTCCCGGAGAGTCTTCTCGGTACCGGTTTCTGATCTCAATTCCATGAAGGCGTTCCACCGAGACGTGCTCGACGGACTCACGCTACGCCATGACTGGCACCGATTCTTCGTGGTGCTGGCGCACGCTCGTGGTGCAACCGTGAGCGAGATCGATATTGAGCTGCACCCCAGGCACGCAGGGGAATCCAAGTTCACCGGCCCGTTTCGAATCATCGTCGGGCTGCTCGACCTCGTTTCCGTGGGATTCCTGTTGATGTTCTCGCGCAAGCCACTGCTGCTGTTTGGTGCAAGCGGCATGCTGCTGGCGGGACTGGGAATTCTCGTCGCGGGAGTGACGAGCTACCTCCGCTTCGTGCACCCCATGTTGGGCTTCGAGCCGTACATCCCGCCCATGGGGTACCGGCCGCTTCTGTATCTGGTGATGCTGTGCGAGACGCTCGGCTTCCTACTGGTAGGCTTCGGGCTCGTCTCGGAGCAGATCGCACAGGTGCGGGACGAGCTCGACGCGCTGAAGAAGCAGGGACGACCGAATTGAATGATCAGGTCGGGGTGTCCCGTCGAGTCCTCGTCGTCGTGGGGACTCGACCCGAAGCGATAAAGATGGCCCCGGTCGTCGAGGCGCTGCGCAACTACGCCGCCGACGTCGAAACGCGCGTCGTGCTTACCGGCCAACACACGCAGCTCGTCGATCAGGTCCTTGAGGCATTCCGACTGAACCCCGACTACGACTTGGGCATCATGAAAGAGGGCCAAACCCTCTACGACGTGGTTCAGGGCGCGCTCAAGGGTCTGCGTGGCGTCGTACAGGAGTTCAGGCCCGATGCGTTGCTGGTGCAGGGCGATACCGCCACGGTCTTCACGGGGTCGCTCGTGGGATTCTTCGAGCGGGTCAAGGTCGGGCACGTCGAGGCCGGCCTACGCACCAAGGACAAATGGGCTCCGTTCCCGGAGGAAATCTTCCGGCGTCTGACGGATGTGGTCTCCGACTACTACTTCGCGCCGACTGCGCACGCCCAGGCCGCTCTACTCGCCGAAGGCGTGCCGGCAGAGCAGGTCTACGTCACTGGAAACACGGTTGTCGATGCGCTGCACAGCGTGGCCGCGCAAGAGAGACCGATCGAGAACGAGGTCCTGCGCGCTGCTATTCAGGGTGAGCGTAGGTTGGTACTGTTAACCGCTCACCGGCGTGAATCGTTCGGTGCGCCCATCCGCGACGTGTTCGGCGCGGTGCGCGCGCTCGCGGATGAGATCGGCGACATCGAGATCGTGTATCCGGTGCATCCGAACCCAAACGTCGTAGAACCCGCGCGCGAACTGCTCTCGGACCATGAGCGCATCCACCTCATCGAGCCCGTGGGCTATCTCGACCTGGTCGCGGCGCTCTCGTCGGCCGCGCTCGTGCTGACCGACTCCGGCGGCATTCAAGAGGAGGCTCCGGCCTTCGGCGTGCCCGTTCTGGTATTGCGTGAGGTGACCGAGCGTCCGGAGGGTATCGAGGCAGGTGTGGCCGAACTGGTGGGCACGGACCGCGACCTGATACTGGAGCGCAGTCGCGCCGCCCTTGCTCGGTCGGCCGCTGACACACCCGCCACCAACCCTTATGGGGACGGCCGAGCCGGCGCTCGCATCGCGGACATCGTGGTCTCCGACCTGCTCGGGCGTGCGCGCTCCTTGGAGGACTGGAGCGCGTGAACATCCTCATGCACTGCGTATACTTTCCTCCCGAAGTCGGTGGCCTCGAGAGCCATGTCTACTACCTGTGCCGGGCACTCGCCGAACGTGGTCACCAAGTGGACATGGTGACGTCTCGCTCTCAACCTGGACTACCGGATCATGAGATCATGGGCGGCGTCCGTGTCTGGCGCACCTGGATGCCCGCGCGCAACGCACCGGGTTGGGCCGCCCATGCCTTCTTCTCGATGCCCCGGTTCGGTGCCCTCGCTCGCTCCGCCGACGTCCTTCACGCACAGGACATCGCATCGGTTCTTCCGTGCATGGTCGCGCAGCGAGTGGGCAAGGCGCCGATCGTCACGACCTACCATACGAGTCACTTCCTCAAGCGAGCTGAGTCGCCATTCTGGCGTCCCATCTTCAAGCGTTTTCTGGAGGCCGCGGACCACAACCTCGCCGCTAGTGTGGAGATCGCTTCGGTGGGCGAAGGCATCGCTCCCGACGTGCGAGTCGAGTCACTCACCAACGGAGTGGAGACTTCGTTCTTTCAGCGTGTGGAGCCGTCTCTGCCCGCGCCTGCCGAAGGGCGCGTGCGTCTGATCGTGCCGCGTAGGCTCTTCCACAAGAACGGCGTCGAATACTTCGTGCGTGCGATGCCCCTCATCACACGCGAAATCGACGCAGAGGCGGTGCTCGTAGGAGATGGCCCGGAACGGCAGAAGCTCGCCGCCCTGGCGGCAGAACTCGGGGTCGCCGACCGCCTGACCTTCCTGGGCGCGCGCGCCAATCAGGAAATGCCCGGCCTGCTCTCGTCCGGCGACCTGGCGATCTTCCCATCGCTGATGGAAGCGACCTCGATCGCGGCGTTGGAGGCGATGTCGTGCGAATTGCCGGTGGCGGCCTCACGAGTCGGTGGACTGCCCGAGATCGTCAGTGACGCGGTGGGTGGTCTGTTCGAGCCCGCAGATCCATCGTCCCTGGCGGCGAAGGTGATCGAGCTGCTCGGCGGCGGTCAGCTGCGGGTCTTGGGCGCCGAAGCGCGAAGGCGAGTCTTGGACAAGTGGAGCAACGCCCGCCTCGCTGACCGGCATCTGGAGATCTACGAGGAGCTCGTGGCGCGCCGCCACGCTGCGTAGCGGGGGGAGATGGCGAAGAAGCGACGGAAGGACCGAGACGCGAAGAGGCCGCGAGGCGATTCGGAAGGGTCGCCGGGACGAGACGC
>Ga0209445_1000530_pt1 | contig 21525 bp, 19 predicted proteins | sample MarorgKNORR_S2LV_4_FD_188223 | JGI IMG/M metagenome (GOLD analysis project Ga0209445, IMG submission 188223) | Marine microbial communities from the Southern Atlantic Ocean, analyzing organic carbon cycling - NADW_A/KNORR_S2/LV (SPAdes) (version 2) | ecosystem: Environmental > Aquatic > Marine >... | reverse complement strand
GGGCGGCGGGTATGCCAGTCGGTGGCCTGTTCGTAGGCGTGGGCGGCGCGCAGCACAGTCAGTTCGTCAAAGGGCTTTCCCGCCAGTTGCAGGCCGATGGGCAGTCCTGTATCTGAGAAGCCGCAGGGGATCGATATGGCCGGGAATCCATTGATGTTATAAGGCCTGGTGTACTGGGTGAGCGCGCCGACAACTCCGATCTCTTGTTCCCCTGCCAATACTCTGGGCGCCAGAAGCTTCGGGGCGGTTACAGGCTCGGTGGGACCGGCCAGCAAGTCAACGTCGTCCAGCAGTCTTCGTCCTTCCTGGTCCAGAAGGGCCCTGGCTTGCTGTGCCCTTAGGTAGTCGGCGGCGCTGATGAACAACCCCGCCTCCAGACGCTGCCGGACCGGCTCATAGAGCTGGTAGCCGTCTTTCTCCAACAGGTCCCGGTGATAAGCGGTGGCTTCCGCCATGAGCACCGTGCTGGAGATTGCTTGGGACTGATTAAACATGGGGAACGAGACTTCTTTGACCTCTGCTCCCATGCTCTCGAGCATGCTAACTGCGTCGAGCACCGCCTTTCTCACCTGCGGGTCCAAAGGCGCCTCGAAGTATTCCTTGGGCATGCCGATGCGCAGTCCTCGCACGTCACCCGTCAGCGCCGTGGTGTAGTCAGGGATGTCGACCTTCGCTGAGGCCACGTCTTTAGGGTCATACCCGGCGATGATGTTCATGGTGATGGCGGCGTCTTCCACGGTGCGCACCATGGGGCCGGGGTGGTCCAGAGACCAGGACAGTGCGGTCAGTCCCCAGCGGCTGACCAGACCGTAGGTGGGCTTGAGGCCGACGATGCCGCAAAGCGCGGCCGGGATCCGGATGGAACCGCCGGTGTCGCTGCCGGTGGTGATGGTGCACTGGCCTGCCGCGGCGGCCGAGCCGGAACCCCCACTGGAGCCGCCGGTGACCATCTCTGGGTTCCAGGGGTTGTGCATGTGACCGTAGTCGGGGTTCTCGCCAGTCGGGCCATAGGCGAACTGGTGCATGTTCAGCTTGCCCAGGAGAATCGCTCCCGCCTGCTGGAACTTAGCGGCCACGGTGCAGTCTTCCTCGGGAATGAAGGTGTCGAATATCTTGGAGCCTGAGGTCGTGCGGACCCCGCCGGTGTTGTACAGGTCTTTCAGTCCCACGGGTATCCCGTGGAGCGGGCCCTTGTACCTGCCGGCCTGGATGTCTTTCTCGGCCTGGCGGGCGGCGGTCCGGGACTCCTCAGCCAAAAGCGTGATGAACGAGTTCAGCACCGGCTCGGTGGCCTCGATCCTGGTCAGATGGGCGTCGATTATCTCAACGGGGGAGACCTCTTTGTTCTTGACCAACTTCGAGAGGTCGCCGGCGCTCATGTAGCAGATTTCAAGTGTGTCCATCAGGGCATTGCCTCCCAGGGGTGTAGGGCTTGCTGAACGTTGATCGTGGATCAGTCCGTGGGCGGTATGAAGGCCATGTCGGGTTCGGCGCCGGAGACGTCGATCTCCCGGATGTTCTTGGCGCTGATGTAGACCCCGCGCACCTGTGAGTAAAGTTCGTCAAGGTAGGCCGGTTCGCCGTCAACACCCAGCAGTTTCGCCAGGAGGTCGAACTCTTCCCGTGATAGCTGTTCCGAGGCCATGTCGTCATCTCCGGTGGGCCAATCTGGGCCGCAGCCATTATGACCGTGGTTGAATCTTCTGGCAATCACGCTCCACACCCCTAACAACGAGACGCCGGAATCCGGCCGTGGACCGCGACTTGGAAATAAGGGGCAAGTTGCTATACTTTATTCTAGTGATCTCTGAGGCGTACATGCAGGCCCGAATTGCAGTCCGATAATAACTTGCCGTGGCGGTCCGGAGAGCCCAGCGACAACCCGCTGGAGCAGTCTGTGGGTGAAACTTCCTACCCCGGAGAAGGAACGTCTTTTTGCTCCCAGTGCGGCTGGCATTGGGGAACAGGACAGAACTTCTGCCCTGAATGCGGCCACTTCTCCGCTGGGACCGGCGCGCCGGAGTTAGGCGCCCCCGCTGATTGTGCCGGCCAGCGAATGGGGGCCGTGACCTGGGGCGGCTGGCAGATCTCCGCCGGAATAAGCGTCGTCATGATCTCCCTGTTCGCGGCGGCGGCGGCCGCTTTTGCCATCGGGTCGCTTTATCCCGAGCAACAAGACGCTATAGCCACGTGGATCAGCGTTCACCTCATGGGCCTGGCCATCGTTGCGACGGTCTGGTACCTCGGTCTGAGGCACAGCCGGGACCCACTGGCCGTGTTGCGGCTCAGCGGGGTCCAGTGGCCCCGAAAGCGGACCATCTTGCTCATGATCGGGGTGCTGGCCGCCAGTCTGATCGCAACCTCCATATACTCGGGTATCGTGGAATGGCTGGACCTGGACCAATTCGCCACACCCGACGTTGAGTCCGACATATTCTTCGACGGCCCGGCGGTTTTGCTGACCTTCCAAGCCCTGGCGTTCATCACGCCGATCAGCGAAGAGTTATTTTTCCGTGGGTTCATCTTCCGGGGCCTCCTGCCCAAGATGGGTCCATGGGGGGCTATCGCAGCCAGCGCCTTGGTCTTTAGCGCGTTCCATCTCTCCCTCGGAGTGCTGGTTCCCATCTTCATCACAGGGTTCCTGTTGGCGTGGTTGTACTGGCGAACGGGATCATTGTGGGCGGCTATCGGCGCCCATGCCGGACAGAACGCTCTAGCCCTTGGCATGCAGGCCCTCGCCGGGTGATTTTTAGAGGGCGGACCCTGTTGCCTGGAGTGCAAGGGGTAGACACCGTTGGGGTTGTACGTTAAATTTGCCTAAACCGTAGGCCGCGTTTCTCCTGAGATGCAGGCCGGGAGGACTCCAGGTCCCAGGTATGGGCGAAACTCGAATCAGGCGTATGTTTGAGACAGTCCGGGAGCAGAAGCGTCCCGGACTGATTGTATTTGTGACCGCCGGGTTCCCAGATATGGAGGCCACGTTGGAGTTGGTCCCAGCCCTGGTCGCCGCCGGCGCCGACGCCGTGGAAATTGGAGTGCCATTCAGCGACCCTCTGGCCGAGGGTCCGGTGATTCAAGAGTCCAGCTTCAAGGCGCTACAGAACGGGACCAGCTTGGAAGACTGCCTGAACGCCGCCGAAACTCTGCGCGAAAAAATTCCCGAAACGCCGCTGATTTTGATGGGGTATTACAATCCAATCCACACATACGGACTCGTCCCGTTCACCCAGCGCTGCCAAGAGGCCGGCGTTGACGGGCTGATCGCCGTTGACCTGCCGGGGTTCGAGGTTGCCCCACTGATCACGGAATGCCGGGAGCGCGACATCTCTATGATTCCATTGTTGGCGCCCACCAGCACCGATGAAAGTATCAAGGACGCCTGCGGCGGGGCCAGCGGGTTCGTCTATTGCATCAGTGTCACCGGGGTTACCGGCACTCGCGACCAGGTCTCGGGCCGCAGCTTCGAGCTGCTGGACCGGGTGAGGGCCCAAACGAGCCTTCCATTGGCGGTAGGGTTCGGAATATCCAACAGGACCCACGTGGAAGAGGTTGGCAAAACGGCCGAGGCCGCCGTGGTGGGCAGCGCCCTCATCAGGGTGATGCTTGAATCGCCCAGAGAAGAATTGGTCGAGCGGACCAGCCGGTTCGTAGCCGAACTGGCGGGGGCTACGCTCCCAAGCTAGGGGGCCATCTATCCAATGACAGCATGCCGGGGAATAAGAGGGGCCACGACCGCCGACGCCAACACCCAAGAGGCCATTTACGAAGCCACCACAGAGTTGGTCCAGGCGTTGATCGACGCCAACGGTTTGGTAGAAGACTCGCTGGCCGCCGTATTTTTTACCCTGACTCCGGACTTGAACACGGCTTTTGCAGCCACCGCCGCTCGTAGACTGGCGTGGCCCAACGCGCCTCTGATGGACATAAATCAGGTGGTTGTGAAGGGTAGCTTGCCGCGCTGTATCAGGATACTTATACTGGTAAATACTGATAAGGAACCAAAGGACCTGGCATACATATACCTGAAAGGGGCCGAGAGCCTGCGCGGTTAGTGCGCGGCGCGTCCCGAATGATGATAGTGAGGGAGCCTTGGCGTTGTTGCAGCCGCCGGCTCCGGTAGTGGTGGGGTATTCGTTTAAGGTCTGTCCCAGTTCCTCCTAAAGACCAACGGAGTACGGATAAATCCACGGACCAAAAGGTGAGTTCAGAGATGATCGTAGTAATGGCGCCAGGCGCGGCTAAAGACGACCTGGATCGTATCAAAAACCGCATCGAATCCCGGGGCATGAGGGCCCAGATCAACACAGGTTCCGAGAGGGTCGTTGTCGGCGTCATGGGGTCCATACCGCCGGACTTCAAAGACGAGATGGAACTGATGAACGGGGTAGACGAGGTCATATTAATCTCGAAGCCCTATAAATTGGCCAGCAAAGAATTCCATCCCGATGACACCATCATCAAAGTCGGCGATGCTGTGATCGGCGGACCCGACCCCGTGATCATGGCCGGGCCGTGCTCCGTTGAAGACGAAGAGCAGATGGTCTCAACCGCCAAAGCGGTGAAAGCCGCCGGCGCCACCGTGCTACGGGGCGGCGCCTTCAAGCCCAGGACTTCTCCCTACAGCTTCCGCGGTATGGGCGAAGACGGCCTGAAACTACTCCAACTGGCTAAACAAGAGACCGGATTACCGATCATCACCGAGGTCATGGCCACCGCTGATGTGGAAACCGTTGCCAAGTATGCCGACATCCTGCAGATCGGCGCCCGGAACATGCAGAACTACAATCTGCTGGACGAGGTCGGACTGATCGGGAAACCGGTGATGGTCAAGCGTGGCCTGGCCGCCTCCTACGAAGAGTGGCTTCTGGCCGCCGAATACGTGATGGCTGGCGGCAACGAACAGGTGATTCTCTGTGAGAGAGGCGTCCGAGGGTTCGAGACCTTCACCCGGTTCACGCTGGACGTGGCCGCGGTGCCGGTGATCAAGCGGCTGAGCCACCTTCCCATTGTGGCGGACCCCAGCCACAGCACCGGAAAATGGTACCTGGTCACCCCCGTGGCTCTGGCTTCCATTGCCGCCGGAGCTCACGGACTGCTGATCGAGGTCCATCCTAACCCGGACCAAGCGAAGTGTGACGGACCCCAGTCGCTCACCTTTGAAAACTTCGACATCCTGATGGAACAGGTCAACGCCATTGCCTCAGTGAGGAAACAACCGGTGTCCGCCGGCTAACGCGCACCGGGCAAGCTTCGAAACGTTTGGGAGGGCAACTGCCCTCCCTTTTTTGTTGCCCACCAAATTGGGGCCGTCGGTACTCAACATGCTTGTATCTCTAGACCCAGACGCGTCGCAATCGATTCACGTAGGGGCGGGTTTCTAACCTGCCCTTGTTCGGTTGCGGCCGTGGTTGCCGAAGCGATGAAACCGCTGGTTGAAGAATTGTTGGCCGCCAAAGGTCCTGGCTAGTAGGAATTTGATTTGCGGCCACCAAGGCGGGTTGGAAACCTGCCCCAACCAGTGTGGGTTGGCCTGATGAACACCGACCAATCTCGACGCCATGGCCCTATTTGTGACCAATGGCACTGAAGATCAGAGCCAAGGCGCACTGGGCCATGTGCCGCGCCCGCTGGTATTATTGCCAACCGTAATAGTAATAATAGATATATAATAGTATTGATGAATGAGATATAGTTGCGTAATCTGTATTACGTATCAGGGACCGTTGGCGATAGTCCCTAACTATCAGTACCAAAGGAAATTGCCGGCTTGGCATAGCACTGGACCTAACTATACTTCGAACCAGACTCGCTTGCCGACCCGCTTAGTCACTGCCTGCAACTGGGTCCAGCGAAGCGAATACATTGGGAGGAATTCGATCGCCGTGGAGATCACCACTCTCGAGCAGCCCATAGACGCAATGTATCTGATTCATAAAGCCCTGAGAGGCGAGGCCGGCCGGACGGTCGAGCTCGCCAAGCATCTGGAAACCGGATGTAGTTTGCAGGCATTCAAGTTGGCATTTACCGCCTGGGCCACCGCCATCATGTACCACGCCGAGAAAGAAGTGGGTATAGCGATGACCAAGTCGGTGGACGAGACCCGCCGAGAAGCAGCTCACGACCCGGTTGAACGGGTCAAATGGGCCCGCCTAGAGAAAGAAGACGAAGAATACGCCAGACTGCTCGATGGCGTGCTTGAAGTGATGACCGTGCTGGAGGAAGACATCGGGGCCACCAGCGTCATCTCCCGCACCTAGCAACACCGCTATGGCCAAGTGGTCGCCCTTCGCGTTGCCCAGGAAGACCACCTGGAGACCGAGGAAGCCATGGTCATTCCCTTCCTTCAAGAAAACCTCTCCCCGAAATGCCAGCTTAAGGTCGTAGGGGCTCTGCTGATTGACCAAGAAGCCGACGACACCCATTGGGTCATCGAATGGATCTCCCAGACCTTACCCCCAAAGAGAACGGGTTACACCTTGATCTGGAGTCCCGGATCCAACAACTGCAACCCGTGGCTTAACCGATTCCAAAGCCCAGATTGTCCGGAGGGTGAGGAAATGCCCGCAGGAAATACCCATAGGCTAGAGGACCCGATCGATGTCATGCCGTTGATGCACAAGCCTTTTCGGGCGGTATCGGACCGGACCGAAGCTATGGCAGCCAAGGCTGTGACCTTCGATGATATTGCCGAATTGAATGAGGAATTCAGCCACTGGACCAAGCAGCTTCTCTATCACGCCGGTGTCGAAGACGAAGTGATGACCGGCCCATTAAAAGACAACCAGCCAGCCCGGGACAACGAGACTGAGCATACCGAACTTGCGGGCAAGGCCGGAGACCTGACCAGCTTCATCGCCATGGGCAATGGCGCCGGACTGGAAGAAAGCGTCCGGGAAGCGGCTTTCTCTCTGGAAGAGGAACAGCATCTGGCTCTTGAAGAAAAATTCCACGAGGTTGAGACGGCCCTGAAAGACGTCCTGGGCGAGAACGAGGTGACCGCTTGGATCATCCGTCACATCCACAGCCGGCTCATCGGAGTGCGTATCCTAGAGTTGGACCATTTTGAGAACCAAGAAGCATTCGTGATCTCACTGGTGCGCGATGAGACGGACGAACCACAGCAGCTCGACATCGTCCGCCGGTTGCTGATCGACGAGTCTGCCGAAGACCCCCGCTGGATCATCGATTGGGTCTACTCGGAACTGGACACGGAGGACCAAGCCCTATTGAAAGACCTGGAGAACCGTTTCCAGGGTGCGGTGGCCCAGCCCGCATAACCCAAGCAAGCGCCTCATAGATGAAAAAAGGCCGCGTTCTAATTCGCGGCCTTTTTCTTTGTTCGGCTGTCTGTTGTCGCAACTACCACGGCAAAGGTTAGCCCCGTGGAAGGTCAACTGACGTAGGGGCGGGTTTCTAACCAGCCCTGCCACGCCAAAATCGGACGTCAACTGGCTAGGAATTTCACAAGCTGGTTGATTTTATCCGGCAATCGATTCGACTCGACAACCGCAGTTGCAAAGAAACAGGGCAGGTTTCTAACCTGCCTTTACGCGTTTGCCAGTAATGAACCCCGCTGGTCTAGACCAGCACAGGCTCCGTATTCTTGCGGTAGATCTGGAAGCGGTGGCGGGTGGTGTCGGCTATGATCACCCGGTTGTTTCGCGCGATCCTTACGGCGCAAGGCGCCCACAGGACCCGCTCTGGGGTGAAGTTCTGGATGCCGTTTCGCTGCTTGATCATGTCGGGATTGGACCTGAGCTTGGCGATGCCCATGTTGGAGAGATGTCCGTCTCCCGTGAACTCGGTGATGAACCGGCCTTCAGGTGTCAGCACCTGCACTCGGTTGTTCAGCCAATCGGCCACGTAGATGTCGCCGTCCTGGTCAACGCAGACGCCCGTGGGACGGTTGAACTGGCCCACGGGAGCGTCGGAATAGGTGATTCCGCCTTTGACCCTGGCGTTGGTGGTGTCGCCACCAGTGCCTGGCGTTCCAAAACTAGCGAGCCATTTGCCGTCTGACGTGAACGACTGGACCCGGTCGTTGCGCCAATCGGCGACAAAGACGTTGTCTTCGCCGCCCAGGCACATGCCCCAGGGCAGATTGAACTGTCCATCGGCCGAACCGGCGGACCCGAACTTACCCAGAAACTTGCCGTCCAGGTCGAACTTCTGGACCCGGTTGTTACGGCTATCGACGATATATAGCGTGTCATCTTGGTCGATGGCGATGCCTGCGGGACGGTCTATCTCACCATCCCTGGAGCCGTGGGTCCCCCAATGGGAGATGTACTCGCCGTCTTTGTTGTACTTGGTGATCCGGTTCAGCCATTCATCGGTGACGTAGACGTTGGTGTCTTTGTCCAGGGCGATGCACATGGGCCAGATGAATTGCCCGGGGTCCTCACCGTGGGAACCGAAGGTAGAGATGTATTCCTCGCCGTCTTCGCCCAGTTTGAACACGGTCAGGCGGGTTCCATCGGGACGGTCTTCCCGGCCCCGGTTCAATATGTAGGCGATGTCGTCCTGGGTGATTGCGAAATCGATGGGATAACGGACTCCGGCCCCCACGTGCTCGGCGCGGGCGGCCGTGGATTCGTAGGTAAAAGTCCGGTCATTGATGCCCAGAAATACGCTGGCCATGAGCCCACCTTCTATTTTTTCTTCGGCTTGGGGCGATAGCTAGATCGTGCGGGATGGAATCGCGTAGTCCTGCAGCTTGTTGTAGATCTGAACTCGCTGGCGCTGCGTGTCGGCAATTATCAGGCGCTGATTGAGCGTATCGAAGACGAGGTCGGCGGGCATGGACAGCCGCCACTCTACCTCAGGGTTGGGCACCTCGCGGCGGCGTCTGACGGCGTCGGGATTGGCCTCGACGGTCATCTTGGCCCAGTGGGACAGTTCGCGGGCGTCTCCCTGCAAGGTGGTTATGAACCGGCTGTCTGCTGCAAAGACCTGAACCCGGTTGTTTGACCAGTCGCAGACATAGACGTCGCCATCGCCGTCCACGGCCACACCGGACGGGCGGCCTAATTGGCCCCGGCCCGTGCCTTCGCTGCCAAAGGACGCCACGAATGCGCCTTCCGCAGTGAATTTCTGGGCCCGGTGGTTCATGTGGTCTGAGACGTAGACGAACCCGTCGGAATCGGCTGCGATACCCCACGGAGAGTCAAGTTGGCCTTCGCCGCTGCCGCGCTCACCCCAGGAGGCCAGATGGGCGCCGTCCTTGGTGAGTTTCTGGACCCGGTGATTGCGGGTGTCGACGATGTAGATGTCGTCTTGGGGGTCGATCAGTATGCCCGAGGGGCCGTCGAATTCACCGTCCGCTTTTCCGGTTTCTCCCCAGAGTTTCAAGAATTTGCCGTCGGCGTCATAAACGGATACCCGATTGAGCCATTCGTCGGTCACGTAGACCAGGCCCTGACTGTCCACGGCCACCCCGGCGGGCCAAATGAACTGCCCGGGAGAGTTGCCGTACTTTCCGAATTCTGTTATCAGCTCTTCTTCTCCCGAAACGCCGCCCAGTACAACCTTGGTGACGCGCACGCCCAGGGCGGTCCGGCTCCAATGCACGTTGGGAATCATCTCGAAGCCGCGGCTGATCACATAAGAGGCATTGGCGTCGGCCCCAGTTCCCATGGTCACGGCGCACGGATGCCTGAAACCAGTTCCCGAGGCCGCGGACCGGCCAACCGTATGGCTGAAGTCGTATACCCTGCCTGCTGCTATCAGTGTCTGCATCTTTTATCCTTAAGCCGTTTCAATGGGAGCTGGTCTGACCATTCCCCGCACTGGTGTTAGCTTCTGTTGTATCGGCTGTTCCTGCTTCCTGAATGAACCATCCTGCGCATATGTCACCCTGAGTGGAGCGAAGGGTCTGCCAAATTTGAGATTGGCAGATTCTTCGTCGGCCTATGGCGCTCTTCAGAATGACAAATTCGAGGTTTCCCACCAATTTAGGGGTGAGTCTGTCTCGTTAAAGAAACCGGGGCGCTTCGAAATTCCCTTTGACTATGGGCTTGGCGTCCAGACCCAGCCAGTCCTCTAATACAGTGGTGTAGAGGCCCCGGAAGTCCATGTTGGGGACTAGGTCTCCCTGCTGGAGGTCCTCGGGCTTCATGGACGGGAACTCGCCGTACTGACCACCCTTGACGGCGTCGCCGATTACGAACGCCGCGCCGGCAGCGCCGTGGTCGGTGCCGGACCCGTTGTCGCGGACCCTCCGGCCGAACTCGGAGAACATTAAAACGATGACGTTGTCCGCGGCGTCGTGCTCCCGGAGGTCGGCGTAGAAATCGTCCAAGGCCTGAGAGACATCGGTCCAGAGTGTAGCGTGCATATCCGGTTGCTTAGCGTGGCTATCGAAGCTGCCGTGGTCGCAGTAGAAGATGCGGGTGCCGAGCCCAGCCTGGTGGATCTGGGAGATGCCCCGAAGCTTTTTGGCGATGGTGGTGTCCGCGTATTCGATGCTTGATGAATAGCTTTCCGGGGCGACCTTCAAGATGTCGGCGCCCTTCATGGCCTCAAGTCCGGTCTGGCCAAGATATTCAGTAACGATGTCGTTACCCATCTCCGGGGCGTACATCCGCGAGAAGCGGTCCAGTATCTGTTCCCGCTGCTGCTGGCCGGTGATGCCGGTCAGTAGGCCGTAGGATTCCAGGTTGTCCACGCAGGCCACCGGCACGCCCGGCAGGACCAGCGCCCGGAAAAGGCTGGGGCCGAAGCTGACCGTGGTGACGATGTTTTCCTTATTGGGGTCGATGTCCCTGGTGGCCAGTCCCAGCCAGCCCTCGGTTCCCAACGTCTCCGGCTCACAGGTGTGCCAGATGTCCATAGAGCGGAAGTGGGAGCGCGGCGAGTCGGGGTAGCCGATGCCGTGGATGATGGCCATATTGCCCTGATCGTACATGTCCTTGAGCAGGCCCATGGCCGGGTTCAGGCCCACGCCACCGTCGATGGGCAGCACCTGGTTCTCTTTAAAGGCGACCGCCTTACGGTTGTCATGGTAGATGCCGTCGGTGTAGGGAACGACCGTGTTCATGTAATCGTTGCCGCCGGAAAGCTGAAGCACCACCAGGACCGGGTCTTTCTTGTTGGTAGCCATTACTGTCTCCTAATAGCCGGACTTAGCAGTACTGGAATTCTTTAACTGAAGCGATCAATTGGAGCAATTCGCCGACCTTTGCGGTAGATGCGGCTGTGTCTTTCTCGGTGTCCCAGGTCAGTTCGCCGCTCTGGGCGGCGTGCTCCACCAGTTGTTGAAGGGTGGCCGCGCCCGCCTTGACCGGCCCGACCAATTCCAGGCAACGGTCCACCATTTCCTCAGGCCCCAGGTTGCCCTGGGCTTGCAGCCGGTCGACGATCCGCTTGACTCCCGGCTTGCTGGTGTCGCCCAACATATCGGCGACGAAGTTGATCCGCTTCATGAGCGAGCCGCTATTGATCCACTCAACGCCGGTGTGCCAACCCTCCACGCTGGGCGGGTTCAGCAATTCCTGCCCCATGTAACCGGCCTGCTTGGACATGTCGCCGATGCCGGGGGGAGGCAATTTGTCCTGGCCTACCAGGCGCAGGGTGCCCACCACCACTTCGGCGGGACTTTTGATCTTGGTGTAGCGGGCATCTTTAAAGAAGTCGGAAAGGAACAGCACCCTCAGGACCGAGCGGATGTCGTAGTTCGATTCGGTGAAAGTTTTGGCCAGTAGTTCGATGGCCTCGGGGTCTCTTGGCGGGGTCACCGACCATGCCGGGACCTGGGGTTCGTCGGCAACGAAGAAATTATAAAGGTGCCGGGCGATGAAATCGGCCGTGGCCGGCTGCCGGCAGATGATGTCAATGATGTCTTCGCCGTTGAAGTCCCCGATTTCGCCCAAGAAGGTCTTTTCGCCGTAGTCGTGGTCCTCATCTTGGTACTCAAATGACCAGTCGAACCGGCTGTAGTAATTTCTGGGCGGTACCGTGGCGATGGTCCAACCGGTGAAAGCCCGGGAGCACTCGTAAACGTCTTCTTCGGAGTAGTTGCCCACGCCCATGCTGAAGAGTTCCAGCAGTTCCCGGCCCCAATTCTCATTCACGCCGGTCTCGTGGTTATCGCAGTTGTCCAGCCAGTAGATCATGGCGGGGTTCTGGGCCAGCGCCACCAGCATATCCCGGTAGTTGCCCATCCCCATCTCGCGGAACATGTCCACCTGAGCGATCAATTCGTGCCAGTGGTCCACCTTGGACTGGCCGGTGGCGAAGATCTGATGCCAGAAAAGCACCATCTTCTCTTCCAGGGGCAGCTCGGTGTGCATCATGTCGTAGAGCCAGGCTGATCCACCCATACCCGGAGAAGTCACCGGACGGCGGAAGCCTGGGTGATAGCGAAGGAACAGTTCCCGGTCGGCCCGTGCCCCCTCGGGGTTGAGCAGTTCTTCGACAGTGGCCTCATACCCCTTGGCGGCGCGCCGCTCCAGCTCATCTCTATCGGCGCCGAACCCGGCGCGCCGCATGAGATGGGCCATCAGATCGATGCTTTCAGTCGTTTCCGTGCTCTTTGAACTCGTGGTGGCCATCGCATCAACTCCGGCGGATCTATTCTTGGGGGAAAACTGGCAGATTCGTGCGTGCAGCACAGCGTCCGCCATGATAGTCATTATTGACGCCTATTTTCCTCGCCCGCGGACTGGGTGTCAACTTTAATCACGAGTAATGCGGGCTCGCACGGGACCATCTACAACCCCGCCTTCCCGGCCGCTTTGCGCATGGAGTCCAAGTAGGCGTCGCTGGAGGACTGGATCAAGGCCTGAACGGTGCCGTGGAAGTACTGGACTCCCAGGTCCAGGAATTTGGGCACCAGGTTCTCAGGGCAGCTAACCCCGGCGACGCGGCCGGCTTCGCGGATGATCTTGACGCCCCGTTCCATGACTTCTTGGACCTCGGGGCGGGTCTGCTGCCCGACGAATCCCATGGACTGGGACAGGTCGCCCGAGCCGATGAAGAATACATCCACACCCTCAACCTGGACCATGGATTCCAGGTTCTCGATGGCCTCAACCTCTTCTAGCATCAGGCAGACCAGGGTATTCTTGTTGGCCTCTTCCGCGTAGTCTCCCGTGGAGCCGGAAAAACCGAACCCGGCGGGCCGGCTGCGGCTGAAGATTCCCCGCGTGCCCAGTGGGTAATACTTGACCGCTTCGACTGCGTTCTGGGCCTCCTCGGCCGTATTTACATGAGGGACCTGAACTCCCCAGGCGCCACGGTCCAGGAAGGGGCAGATGAACTCCAACTCGTTGCCGATGGGACGCACGATGGGCGCCATGCCTGTCAGCTCGGCCGCCCGGATCATATCTTCCGAATTGTCCACCGTGATCGAACCGTGCTCGTTGTCGATCAAGATCCAGTCGTAGCCCAGGCACCCCAGCATCTCGACCACGGTGGCCGATGGAAAGGTGATCATGGTGCCAAACACCGCCTTTCCGTCGTTCAATTTCTGTTTAAGGGTATTCTCCCGCATCGGACCTCTCCTAACCGGACCACGCCTGATTTTGACTGGAGTATACTACGCCCGGCACGGCGGAGTGCCCGCGCTATTTTGAGGCTAGGTGAAGAGTTTTTCGCTATTTTCCTCCTGATGGGTTATCCTTGCAGTCTTGTTTTCACCGGATTCGTGTAGACCTACGAAATTTCGATTCATCACTACAGAGAGGTCAATGCCAAAACCCATTAACAACTTCATGCCTGAAGACCTGGAGTTTCAGATGTTCGTCCTAGACGAGCATGCCGACAAACTCCTGGATGAAGGCAAAGACGTGTTGAAACTCACCATCGGTGTCCCTGAGCTTCCAACACCGCAGCCCGTCCTGGACCGCATCTTCGAAGTCCTGAGCGACCCCGATTTTGTCCGCCGAGTGTATCCTGAGGGTTTGCCGGAACTCCGCGAGGCGATCGCGGTGCACTACAATGCCAACTACCGGGCGAACGTCACCAAGGACAACATCATCGTTAGCACCGGGACTTCCCCGATATTTCGCAACCTCTTTCAGCTTGTATCCGGTCAGGGACGAGAGATACTTTTACCGCGACCTTACTATGCGCTGTATGTATACTGCGCCACCTTGGCCAACGCCACTATAAAGTTCTACGACGTTGACCCGGTGTCCATGCGGGTGGACATGGACTCTTTCCGAAAAAACTTTTCGCCGGAACGGACATCGCTGGTCGTGGTAAATTCGCCAGGCAATCCGCTTGGCAACATCGTGAACCCCGATGAGTTGCGCGAGATCTACGAGATTGTCGACCGCCAAGCCTACGTTCTCAACGACGAGATCTACAATAATTGCCTCTTCTACGAAGACTTCCGGTCCCCGCTGGACCTGCTCCCCGAATACAACGATGTCACCATCGTGACCAACAGTTTTTCCAAGGGCTTCCGCATGTACACAAAGAGGGTTGGATTTGCGATCCTGCCCCTGGAACTCCAGGCCAACCTGAGAGTCATGCAGCAACACACGCTTCTGTGCACTGACCCGTGCTATCAGTACGGCATGATTGCCGCCCTTGACGACAAGGAAAGCCCGGCGGAGTTGGCAGAGACATACAAGGCCCGAGCGGAGTATACGACCCGACAATTACTGAATACCGGGTGCGAACCCATCGGCGCCGAAGGCGGATTTTATGCCGTGCTGCGTTGTGCCGGCTGGAACCAAGGCCACGGTTTTACCTCTTCCAAAGACCTAGCCCACGACATCCTGAAGAAAGCGCACGTAGCAGTCGTACCGGGGACCGACTTCGGCATACCCCAGGACCTTAGGCTGGCTTTCTGCAATGACCGTTACGATGAAGGCATCGACCGGTTGAGGAGCTATTTCTCCTCCGAGTTATAGGAGAAGCGGCGTAGCCGGGGCGGTCTGGCTGGGATGCTTAGAATGGTAGCCGGAGTTCCGAGCGGGTTCCGTGTATTCAAAGCGTGGACGGCTTCCGGGAATAATAGGCAGGCGGTTTCCGTGCCCCAGATTGGCCTTTCGCAATGATTTTCTGGTGGTCACATGACCGTCAACATGAGATAAGACAGCGAAGACCCACACATAAAATTTGCTTCAACGAGGCCACGAGATGGGTGTGGGAGTCCGAGGTTTGGTCGATCCTGAACAAAACCCTTATTATGAATCCAAAGCAGAGTACGAAAGATGAGTTATGACGCGATAGGCGACGCCTATGACCTTGTTTACCCTGACACAAATAAGAGAGTGCCCTTTGTTAAGGACCTCCTGAATAAACATGGCAAGAATTCGGTCCTTGAGTTAGGGATCGGGACCGGGCTCTTCGCCGTACCGTTGCATGAGGCCGGCTTCGATATCGAGGGTCTCGAGATCAGCCAAGTGATGATCGATGTTGTTGGCCAGAGGGCGCCCGGTCTCAAGGTACATAAAGGGGACATGCGAGATTTTACGGTCAATCGTCGATATGATGCGATTCTTGCCCTGAGCTCGGTCCTCGTTTTCGTTGCCAACGAACAAGAGATCAAACAATGCCTGCAACGTTGTTACGACCATTTGCATCCAGGAGGGATCCTCTTACTGGAGTTGCCGAATCACTCGGTTGAGATTGGGCATAGCAATAATAGCCAGGAGATTCATCAGACCTCAGATCAAAGCACCATCGTCGTGATTCAAAGCGCGATTGAGGGTCAAGACTGGAATGAGACCTGGCATGTCTACAAGAATAACGGTGCAGGACTTACATATGAGGAAGTGGTCTGCCAAGAATTCCTCTATAAACCGGAGGTCCTAGCCGCTCAACTCGGAGAGGTCGGCTTCGAAGTGGTCGAGACGGGTGGCGACCTGTTGGGCGGCTCCTTTGATGAAGCGACCTCATGGAGAAGGGTCTTAGTCTGTGAAAAGAAAGATTGATGGCTCTAGGCCGAAATCAGGACCAAGGGCAGGTAAGCTGCCCTATGAAAGCCCGGTTGAGCAGTATCGTACCTCTGGCGCCAAGGTAAGTTCGTCTTAATGAAAATGATCGGTCTGGCTGATTTTTGATACGGGGGAGAAAATGGTTTCTGAGAGTGGAGCGGACGAAGCCGCGCTATTCAAGACGTACGGAGAAGTAATTCCCTTAGACCCGGAACTGGCGAAACAGATGCTGAAGGAAACCAAGGAGGTCATGGACTCAGCGGGTATTCCGTTTTTCCTTCGGCAGGGCACGTGCCTTGGCGCGGTCCGAGACCAGGCCTTCATCCCATGGGACGACGACCTAGATCTGGGCTGCGTGATCGGCCTGAACGGTCTCACCGAAGAGATGATACCCCCCGTTTTAGATGCCTTCAGAGACCGGGGCTATTTCGTGAGCTTGGAAAGCAATGACCGCTGGATAGCCGCTGGGATGGTAAAGGGGGCGTTACGTGTAGACTTGACGTTTTTTCGCATCATCGACGACAGCATATTCCATTTTCCGTTGATCTGGATCCCTGCCCGATTATTCTCCGACCTCAAAGAGATCGATTTCATGGGCGAGAAATTTCTCGTGCCTAACCCTCCCGAGGAATACCTGAGAGCGAAGTATGGTCCGAACTGGGTAACGCCAAAAGAAGACTACGAAAGGGATGTTCTGGACCAGGTTGCGAAATCACCGGATGCCAAACTTGTGCCCAGTCCGGGGCAGCTCCCAACGAAATTCCGTGTCCTGAACCTACAAGATGAGTTGGTCCGCCGCGCGGAGGTTTCAGTTATCGGACTGGGTGAGGCCCTAACCGACGAAGATGGTTACGTTGAGTTCACTTTACCCAACAACGACTTTTACGCAGTGGTCATCAAATTCGATGACCACGAGGAAATTCTTTACCAGGAGTTGTTGAGCCCGGGGGTGTCGTACGTGTATACGCCCGATCCCTCAATCAACAACGGACGGTGCATGGTGCTCACTGAAGAGTAAGAGGTTGACCCCTGAATCGGGCCGCATGCGGCCGGAGAAGATCTGGACCTAGGCCCCAGCGTCGCAGCTCACGTCAAGCGCTTGGCCCTCTCCGCGTCGATACCATCAGTTTGATGTGCCTGCTTGGATTGCATCCGGGAATTTCAGGAGTATACTACGCGGAACACAACGGGGTGACCGACCTGTAGCAGATGCGAGGGTACGATTTCTTGGTCTGGTTGAATTTCACAAATTGCACTCAATACCACCCGTTGTTATAATGATGATTATCCCGAAAGGTGATAGTTTAGGATGGTCCAGGCGGCACCTTATCGAGTTCGATTTCGCCCATTAATATTGGGGGTGCGATATGTTTCCAGCGGTCACACTGGTAACGCCCACTCGTGATGATATCCAGCGGATGGCTGATTGGCTTAGTGATACCGAGGTCAACACCGTTTGGTACGGTGTTGGAGAGGACGGCAAACCCCTGCACACCAGCTACCTACCGGAAGCGGTCCTGGCCGGTGGCGAATCGGAATGGGACCACGTCTTCAACGATGAGAACCGCACTATCTACTCGGTTTACAGCGAAGTCGGGGAGCACATCGGCGAAGGGCAGTTGGCGGTTGAATGGCCGCTGCTGGAAGCCAGAGCCGACCTTCTGATTGGCCGCAAAGACCTTTGGCATCACCACTACGGCACCAGCGCGCTTATCGGCCTGTTGGATCACGCATTCGGTCCTTTGGGACTCCACCGAGTTTGGGTGGAAGTCCCCGAATATAACGAGCCCGGATTGCAGATGTGCCAGCACGTTGGCTTCGTCATGGAAGGGCATTTGCGTAAGACCCACCACAAGAATAACGAATGGTTCGACTCATCCGTTCTTGGTCTATTATCTGAAGAATATCCAAGACGCCGCGCCAAGCTGATGGAGACAGCGGTCACCTAGGCTATCAAATGGCGTCAGGCCCCTTCATTGATCACCGGCAGGCGAAACTAAATATTCGGAGGGACCAGTAATGCCAGTAATCACCATTAACGGCCCCATTGGATGCGGGGCGGTAACCATTGGCCAGATGGTCGCCGAACAGTTACAACTTAACTTTGTCGACCGCTTGTTCTTCACTGAAGCGGCGCGGATTGTCGGCACCCCCGTGGGCACACTCATCGCCAAGGAACAACGCGTTGACCGGTTCCGAGACCGCCTGGGCCGGTTCGTCCAGACCATGTTGGAGCGCTCTGCCATGTCGGGCGTGAGCGGAGAACCGTACTTTGGACGAGGGATCGAAAACCTGCCACCCGAGACCTATATGGACCTCACCGGCGAAGGAGGCGGAGTGGCCCAGAAGCTGGACGACAAAACCTTCATCGAAGCCATGAACAAGGTGGCGCATGACCTTCACGCGCAGGGCGATGCCGTAATCATCGGCCGCGGCGCCAACCATATCCTGGCCAACGCTGCCCACACATTGCACGTCGGTCTACTGGCGCCCATGGAAGTTCGTGTAAAGACGTTGATGGACCGGGAGCACTTTGAAGAGGAAGAAGCCCATATTCACGTGGAAGAACTGGAACGGGCCAGAGAAGACTTCATGCTGAAATTTTGGAAGGTCCATCCCAACGAGGCCTCGCATTACCACATGATGCTAAACATGGGCAAGATGAACACCAAGACCGCGGCGGAGGTCATCGCTCACGCAGCAGGCGACCTAACTTCTTGACCTTAGGTGGGGCAATCCGGATACTTCAAGATAGGGGAACGGGTGACACCCGTTCCCCATTTTTTCGCTCCAACCAGGACGGCGGTCAATAGATGCTCCCATTTTCGGACGCCAGCGTCCATCATCGGACATTTCCCTACGTAAACGCAGGCTTGATAGCCATCAGCGTGGTGGTATTTCTCTATGAGTTGACGCTTGGCGGTGTTGGCGCCCTCACCGGCGGCGGCGGGCTGGACCTGGACATCTTTTTCTTTAAATGGGGCTTCATCGCCGATGAACTGACCTCCGGGACCGCCTATGAAGGGCTGAACACCAGGATCGGTATGCAGAACATCGAAACACCGGTCCACACCGTGTTCACGATCTTCACTTCAATGTTTATCCACGGCGGATTCATGCATCTGGCCGGCAATATGATGTTCCTCTGGGTGTTCGGGGACAACATCGAAGACCGGTTGGGGCACGTCAAATACCTGGTCTTTTATCTGGTGGCCGGAGTCGCCGCCACGCTGAGCCAATGGGTAATCAGCACTGATTCTCAGGTCCCGTTGATCGGCGCCAGCGGCGCAATCTCAGGGGTGTTGGGCGCCTACCTGGTGGTGTACCCCAATAATAAGGTCAAAGCCCTTATCATCTTCTACCTAATCACGGTGGTCGAGATGCGGGCCATGTGGATCTTGGGTGCCTGGTTCGTCTGGCAGTTGATTCAAGGGAGCCTGTCATTGGGCGTGTCGGACTCGGTTAGCGTGGCGTTCTTTGCCCACATCGGCGGCTTCGTGGCCGGGATGGTGTTGGCTGTGGCGTATAAATTTGTCTTGAAGGAACCCCTGTTGCCGGGAAGTGCGCGCGTCCAGCCGTGGGACCGTTGGTATCAAGCAGGGCGTCCCAGGGACTGACGGTCCGGGTTATTTGCGAAACCGGCGAGCATCAATTGCCGGCGGGACGGTCATCGGGGACCAGCCATCCGGCTTTAGATCGAGGTGATGATGTTTTTGTACGGCTTGGTCTGCATCTCCCAGGTATTGTTGGCCGCGTCGAACTTGGAGTTGACAAATACCCGCCAATTGGCGTCGTCCAGGTCTGGGTAGTCCGACCGGTAGTAGTAGCCCGGCCAACGGGTCTCCTTACGGTGCAACAGATGCCTCAGATGGGCCTCGCCCACCCAGGTCCGGTGGACGACCTCCCAGCATCGCATCAATTCGTGCCGGTTGCGGGCGGCGAGATGGGCCAGGTCCTCCCGGAACATCTCGATCAGTTCAATGCCCCTGAGCAGGGTCGGCTCGTTGGTGGTGTACCAGGTTGATGCTCCACCTCCGTATTCGTCCATGATCTTTTGGAGCCGCACCAGGGCTTGTTTCGGCGTCATATAGTTGGGGTTTATTTCTTCCGCTGAGCTTGCGCCCTTGTGTTTTTCGAAGGTCTCCAGCGGCGCCCAGATAGTCTCTTGGATGCTGCGGACGTTGGCGTCGCTCACGTTTGGGGCGTCCGGGTTGTCGGCTAGGAAGTTGACGGCCGACTTGGCGGCGATCCGGCCCTCGGTGAAGGAACCGGAGGAGAATTTGTGCGGCGCGGCGCCCACTCCGTCGCCTGCGGCGAACAGGCCGTTTATGGTCGTCATGCGGTTGTAACCCCAGAAATACTCTCCGGTTGCGATGTCTTCGGGGCCGCTGACCCAGGCGCCCGCCTCGCCGGAGTGGGAGCCCATGATGTACGGCTCGGCCAGCACGACCTCGCTGGGTGTGTTTTCGGGCGCTATGTTCTGGGCAGCCCAGGTCAACGCCTGGGAGATGGTCATGTCCAGGAAGTCTTCCCACGCCTCGTCGCGGACCTTGTCCATCTTGGCCGGGTCGCCTTCCGCCAACTTCTGCATCGCGGTGTCGGTCCGCATATACATGGGGCCGAGGCCGTCTTTCACGTCTAAGAACATCTGGTGGTTCCGCAGCGGCGTGGGCGTGGGTATGGCGGAGCCGTAGGGCTCATACTTCTTCAGTTCGTCGGCCCGCGTTACGGTGTAATCTTCGCCTTTGGCATTTAGCACTTGGGCGTGGAAATACTGGAACCACATACCCACGGGCCCATAGCCGTCTTTGAAGCGGGTGGGCACGAACCGGTGCTCCATCTGGGTCATCTCGGTCCCGATCGGAATCATCAGGCCGTAGGCGGCTCCGGTGGCGAACACCGAATACCAAGTCCTGCCCAACCCTTCGCCTACCGAGCGAGGTCGAAATACGTTGGAAGCGCCGCCGCAGGTGATGATGACGGCCTTGGCCTTGAAGACGTAGAACTTGTTCTCTCGAACGGCGAACCCCACCGCGCCCGCGATCTTCTGGGAGTCGTCGGCGTCGGTCAGCAGGTGGGTGATTGCGACCCGTTCGTACAGATTTTCCGGCCCGATGGCTTTCCGGGCCGGTTCGGCGGCGACGGGCTTGATTGACTCACCGTGGATCGGAATCTGCCACCGGCCGATCCGTTCGTATTCGCCGTTTTCCTTCTTCCAGATGGGCAGTCCCCACTCCTCAAGAAGGTGGACCGAGTTATCGACGTGGCGTCCCACATCGTAGACCAGGTCTTCCCGCGCCAGGCCCATCATGTCGTTCACCACGTAGTTGGTGTAGTCTTCCGGGGTGTTCCAGCCGTAGCGCTGGCCCATGTAGCAGTTGATGGCGGAGAGTCCTTCTCCGGTGGCGCCGCTCCGTTCGATGGCTGCCTTTTCCACCATGACTACCTTGAGGTCGCCGCTCCAGAATTTGGACTCAAATGCGGCGCCGCAGCCCGACATTCCTCCTCCGATGATGAGGATGTCGCATTCAATGGTTTCTGTCGTAGGAAGTGTCATTCCGTTTACTCCGAACTGCGGGTTGTGAGGTTAGTCGATGGCCCTTAATCGGGTGTGGGGAGCTTGTCGACACCCAGC
>Ga0209445_1000529_pt1 | contig 21533 bp, 20 predicted proteins | sample MarorgKNORR_S2LV_4_FD_188223 | JGI IMG/M metagenome (GOLD analysis project Ga0209445, IMG submission 188223) | Marine microbial communities from the Southern Atlantic Ocean, analyzing organic carbon cycling - NADW_A/KNORR_S2/LV (SPAdes) (version 2) | ecosystem: Environmental > Aquatic > Marine >... | reverse complement strand
TTGCAGACGACGGCGCCCGCCCCTGCGGCGACGAAGCAGGCCATGGTCGAGACGTTGAGTGCCTTCTCGCGCCGTCGCGGGGAACCCCCGGTCCCCACGATGTCGATGGTCCCGTCCGGAAGGTCGAGCGGCTCGGCAGCCGCCACCATCGCCCGCACGAGCCCGATCGTCTCGTCGACGGTCTCGCCCTTGACCTTGAGGGCGACCAGGAAGGCTGCGATCTGCACGGGTTCGGCCTCACCGGAGAGGATCTCGGTGAGGACCGATTCGGCCTCGCCGCTCCCCAGGTCTTCTCCAGCGCAGAGTCGGCTCAACAGGCCGGGCCAACCGTCAAGGCCCTCGAGACCCATCGGGGTTGCCGTCAGGCCGAGCGGCGCCGCCGGCGCAGGATGCGTCGACGATCGCGCTCGGTCGCTCCACCCCAGATGCCGGTGTGCTCCCGAATCACCAGGGCGTGCTCGAGGCAACTCTCGACCACGACACAGCCCTCACAGACGGCGAGTGCCCGATCCGTACCCACCTCGTCGTCGGGGTCCGGGTAGAAGATCGTGGCATCGAGGCCCCGACACGCCCCCAGGCCCTGCCAGGACGGCACCGCGTCGTCGTAACCGGTGCGACCGGGGATGTGGACCGTGGTGGTGGCGGCGGAGGATCGCGTCGTCTGCATGTTCCGAGTAGTGCTAGTCGGGACACACGTTCGTTGCAAGCCCCAATTGGACCATGGAGTCATGGAGGGACGCTAAGGAGATTCCCGTTGCCCCGGGCCCACCTTCCCGCCACACTGGAGTCGACGGTGAGCCGGCCGGGTGATCGCGGCGTCTTCCCCATCCGGGGAATTCGCTGAGGAAGGTCGGGGCTCCGCAGGGAAGGATGCTGGCTAGCGGCCAGTCGGGGCGACCCGCAGGAAAGTGCCACAGAGAACAGACCGCCGATGGCCTCGGTTCCTCCGGGAACCGGAGCACAGGTGAGGGTGAAACGGTGCGGTAAGAGCGCACCAGCGGCCGGGGCGACCCGGTCGGCTCGGCAAACCCCATCCGGAGCAAGGCCGAAAAGGGAGAGGGCGACCCGTCCGTAGACACTCCCAGGTAGGCCGCACAGATGGATGGTCACCCATCCGGACCCCCGCAAGGGGCCGGTGGACAGAACCCCGCCTACAAGCCGGCTCACCGTCACCCGCAGGCCCTGCTCCCCCCGCCGGGGCAGGAGCCTTCCCGCCGGCGGAGAGGGCCTAGGCTCCCGCCGGTGGAGATCAACGGCTACGAGATCGAGGCCGGCGCCGACCTCGCAGGAGCCGACCTGACCGGCGCCGACCTGCGTGCGGTCGACCTCTCGGGGGCCTGGCTGGGAGGTGCGGTCCTCAACGGCTCCGACCTCTCCGACGCCCGACTGGTGGGCGCCTCCCTCCGGCATGCCATCTGCCAACACGCTGTATTCGCCGACGCCGACCTCCGTCTCGCCAACCTGTGGCACGCCGACCTCACGGAGGCCCGGCTCCCAGGGGCGATCCTGAGTCGCTGCTGGCTGGGAAGCGCCCGACTGGTCGGGGCCGACCTACGCTCGGTGGACCTCGGCGGCGCCTGGCTGACCGGCGCCGACCTCACCGGCGCACACCTCGGCGGTGCCACCCTCGCCGGTACGACGTTCTCTCGCAGCTGCCTCCACGAGGCCGACCTCACCGGATGCTTCGCCATGGGGGCCGACTTCCGCGGAGCAGTCCTCAGCGGTGCAATCCTTCGTGCCTCCAACCTGTCGGGTGCCGTGCTCAGGGGAGCGGCGCTGATCGGCGCCGACCTGTCCTTCGCCGACCTCGCAGGTGCGGACCTCACAGAAGCCCAACTCGAGGCGGTCTGCCTCGACGGGATCCGCCACGACGACACCACGGTGTGGCCGGAAGGATTCGATCCCCCCTCGTCCGGGGGGCTCGACGACCACGAATAGCGGTTTGACTCAGCCCCCGGGTTCCACGAGTCCCAGGAGGTGGCCGGTGTCGTTGAAGCTCCGCAGTGACGGTCCGGAGCGTCCGGTGCCGATGCTCATCACCGCCGCCGTCGCCACGAAGCAGCGCCAGGCCACCTCGTCGCCGATACCGAGCGCCCATGCCATGGCGGCCTTGACCGGCGACACGTGCGTCACGACCACGATGTCCCGGATGGCCGCCTCGTCCAGCAGGTCCTCGCAGGCCGAGCGCACACGTACTCCCAACTGCCGGTGACTCTCGCCGCCCGGTGGTGCCCAGTCGAGGTCGGCCTGCCACGCCGCCCAGGTCGCAGGAGCGACGTCGGCCACCGGGCAACCCTCGAACTCTCCGTAGTCGAGCTCGATCCACCGGTCGTCGACCTCAAGGTCTCGGTCGAACTCCTCGGCCGTCTGGCGTGCACGAAGGAGTGGGCTGGACACGATCCGGTCGACCGGGCCGATCGCCACCGCCGTTGCCCGGGCCTGACGCATCCCGAGGTCGTCGAGCGGGGGGTCTCCCCGGCCCAGGAGCAACCCGGAGGCGTTCGACTCGGTCCGCCCGTGGCGGACCACGTACAACATCAGGCGCGCACTCCGGTGAGGCGGCCGTCCCGCAGGAGGGCCTCACGTCGGGAGGGTTCACCCAACCCGTAGCGCCGCCATACCCACAGGCCGACCAGGAGGCCGGCAACTTCGAAGGCGAGCCCTCCGGGCCAGCGGCCGAACTCCGGCACCGACGAGCCGCCGAGTGCGCCGGTGCCGGCGAAGGGCCACCAGAACACCTCGGTCCTCGCCCAGGTGCCGTCCAGCACAAGATGTGCGAAGAGGCCGATCGGGATACCCAGCCAGCGGCGCTGGGCGAGGCGTCGCCCCCTGGCGACCAACATCACGCCAAAGAGGACGGCCCCGCAGAACGGGAGCGTGTGCAACAGCCACGGTCCGCCCAGGACCCCTTCGGCGACGGGCAGGACCGCTCCGAGGACGACCAGCCGGTAGTCGAGGTTGGGACTGTCGAAGACTTGGGCCACAAGGACGAGCGCCAGGACGGCGAACCAGAGGAGCACCGTTCAGCGGGCCACGAGGCGGCCACACTCCGTGCACTCTGTGAGGGTGCCCCCTTCGAGGTGCTTGACCCGGTCCACCTCGACGGCCGGCATCGAGGATGGGCAGCCCCGGCAGTTGGCACCGTCGAACCGGACCACGGTGCTGGCACCGAATATGCCACGCAGGCCCTCGTAGCGGCCGAGGACGTCGGTCGGGACTTCAACAGCTGCAGCATTGCGGCGTTCCCCGGCCCGGACGAGGTCGGACTCGAGTCCCGCTTCGGTGGCCGCCAGTGCCGCCTGCGCGGTGGCGATCGTCGCGTCCTCCGCCTCTGCCTGTACGTCCAGTTCACCCAGGCGATCGTCGACGGGATCGATCTCCTCCATGATCTCGAGGACGCGTTCCTCGAGATCATCCTGCCGGGGCAGGAGGCGGTCGACCTCCTCCTGGATCTCGCGTGCCTCCCTGGGAGAGCTGATGCCACTGCCGTACAGGCGGTCGTTCAACTCCCGGATGCGTAAGGCAACGGCCTCCACGTCGGCCTCGGCCCGCTTCTGGCGACGGTCGAGTTCGAGGCGCCCCAGGCGAAGGGAGTCGCGGTCGGATTCGGTCGTGCGCCGCCCGCTGAGTGCCGCCTCGAGGGTCGCCCGCTCCTGCAGTTTGACGAGGCGGTGCCGGATCTGCTCGGCGGTGGTGTCCTCGTGCTGTACCGCAAGGAGGTCGTCCACGAGCGACATGCTACGAGGATTCGACGGCGGGTCCCGACGAAGTCGCCGGTACACGCACCACGACTAGTACGTGCCGCCCAACTTCGTGTGGTCCCACGAGACGACCTTCTCGGGAACGACCTCTACGGCGGTCCGCTTGACCGCCATCTGGACTGCCGCAGCAGCGACGTAGTCCTCGGGGACCTCCGGCTGGTTCCGGCGGATGACCGCCTCGGCGACCGGTACCACGTCAGCCTGGTCCGAGCGGAGGATCGCCCGGCCCCTGATCATCACGCCCCGGAGCGTCTCGTAGGTGGTTCCGTCCTCGAGCAGGACCGTGATGCGGTCGTCCCGCTCGAGGTTCACGATCTTCTGGGATCGGCTGTAGGTCTCGAAGACCACGTTGCCCCCGATCACCGCGTACCAGAGGGTGGACAGGTGGATCGAACCGTCGCGCTCGATGGTTCCGACCTGCAGGCTCAACCTGGCCTCGACGAACGCCGCGACCTCGTCGTCGGTCATGCGGATCAGTTCCCGTCGCGATGTGCCCATTGGCTCGATCGACTCCTCGTTCGGTGCTGTTGACCCGCGAACACTAGGAGGCCTTCCCTGGTCTCCCAGAGACGGGAGCGGCGCCCGGAAAAATGGAACGTCCCGCCTGGGGGAGGCGGGACGTTCTCTCGCTCTCGGCCGTCTGATCATGGAGGCGATCTCGGCCGGAGTCTCAAAGTTCGAAGGGGGGATTTCGAACTATTGTGACGCCCAGAATAGTGCTCGCCGATGTCCGATAAACCCTTGTGCGCCTTCGGATTTCGTGACATCCGGCACGCCGTCCGACATCCTCCGGTGGTCGTCCGGTTAGGGTCGGCCACCGCGGAGGTTACGTCCAGCGAGGAGCGATCATGGCCCGGCCAACCGACGAGCAGCGACGCGAGATGCTCGTCGACATGGTCACCGCACGGATCCAGTCACAGCGGATCTGGAACCTCCAGCGACAGGGTCAAGTGGGCACCATGGCGCCCATCGAAGGCCACGAGGCGACGATCGTCGGAGCCGTCCACGCCCTCGACCCCGGGCACGACTGGGTGCTCCCGCAATACCGGGAGCCGATCGCGCTGCGCAGGTACGGGCCCGAGATCCTCGAACACGTCATGCTCTACAACATCGGCCACCCCGCCGGCGGCCACATTCCGGCCCCGATCCGGGTGCTCCCGTACCAGATTTCGCTCGCCACGCAGATTCCACACGCCGTGGGCCTCGCCTGGGGGCTCACCCTCAAGGATGACCCCGGCGTGGTGCTCGTGTTCTTCGGCGACGGCTCCTCCTCCGAAGGCGACTTCTACGAGGCCGGCAACCTCGCTGGAGTGCTTGAAGCGCCTGTGATCTTCCTGTGCGTGAACAACCAGTGGGCGATCTCGACCCCGGTGTACCGCCAGACCGCCGCCGAGTCCTTCGCCGCCAAGGCAGCAGCCTTCGGCTTCCCCGGCGTGCAGGTCGACGGCAACGACGTCGACGCCGTGTACGACGCGGTGCAGACCGCACGCGAACGTGCCCTGACCGGTCAGGGACCCACCCTCATCGAAGCGGTCGTGTACCGGTTGGGCCCGCACACCACCGCCGACGATCCGACCCGCTACGTGCCGGCCGAGGAGATCAAGGCTGCACAGGGGCGCGACCCGGTCCTGAGGCTGTGTGCCGAACTCGAGGAGGCCGGACTCTGGGACGCCGCTGTCCAGGCCGACGTGGAGACGGAGGCACTCACCGAACTCGACGCCGCCTTCGAGGCCGCCAGGGCCACACCGTTGCCCGTCGACGCCGTGCTCGACCACTGCTTCACCGAGGACACGCAGCGCATCGCCCGTCAACGGGCCGCCCTGCTGGCCGGGGCCGATGTCGGGGCGGAAGGTCCGATCGCATGACCGAACTGAACATGCTCGAGGCGATCAACGAATGCCTCCACGCCGAGATGGGGCGCGACGACCGGGTCATCGTCCTGGGCGAGGACGTCGCCCGCACCGGCGGTGTCTTCCGGGTCACCGAGGGACTCTTCGAAAAGTTCGGCGAGCACCGGGTCGTCGACATGCCACTCGCCGAAGGGGCCATCGCAGGAGCGACCGTCGGCCTGGCCATCGCCGGCATGGTTCCCGTCGCCGAGATGCAGTTCCTCGGGTTCGCCTACCAGGCCATGCACCAGATCGCCGGACAGGTCGCCCGCCTCCGCTACCGCACCCGGGGTCGATTCGACCCGGCCATCACGATCCGTGCCCCTTTCGGAGGCGGCGTCCGGACGCCCGAGCTGCACTCCGATTCCCTCGAGGGGCAGTTGGCCAACGTGCCGGGCCTCAAGGTCGTGGTACCCGCAACCGCAGCCGACGCCAAGGGCCTCCTGGCCTCCTCCATCCGGGACCCCAATCCGGTGATGTTCCTCGAACCCCTCCGCGGCTACCGGGGAATCCGCGACGACGTGCCGGACGGCGAGCACCTCGTCCCACTCGGATCGGCCCGCACCGCCCGTCCTGGCGGCGATGCGGTCGTGATCGCCTGGAGCCACCAGGTCGAGTTGGCCTGTCGGGCATCCGACCGCCTTGCCGCTGAGGGGCTCTCGGTCCGGGTCCTCGACCTGCGCAGCCTGGTGCCCCTCGACATCGCCGCCATCGCCGAGGCCGTCGACGCCTGCGGGCGGGTGGTGGTCACCGAGGAGTCGCCGCAGACCGGCGGCTTCGGTGGTGAGGTGGTCGCCACGGTCGTCGAGGAGTCCTTCTGGTCACTCGAGGCGCCGGTCGTCCGCGTCTCGGGATTAGACGTGCCCTATCCCGTGGGCATGGTCGAGGATCGCTACATACCCGACGAGGACCGGATCGCCGCTGCGGTGCGCCGCGTCCTCGATGTGGCCTGAGCCGCGGATCCCCCAGCAGGAACGCCCGGAAACATGCCACACGTCTTCCGCCTCCCCGACATCGGTGAGGGCCTCGAGGAGGCCGAGATCGTCGAATGGCTGGTCCGGCCCGGCGACACTGTCGTGCGCGACCAGGCGCTGGTCGAGGTCCTGACCGACAAGGCCAGTTCCGAGTTGCCGTCACCCGTCGCAGGCGTGGTCCTGACCCTGGGCGGCGCCGAGGGCGATCGCCTCCAGGTGGGCGATGTCCTCATCGAGATCGACGACGGTTCGGTGGGTGAACCGGCCATGCCCGAGGCGCCCACTCCTGTCGTCGCAGCGACCACCTCCGAGGCCGCCACCGGCAGGACGACTTCCGGGAATCGCCCCAAGGCCTCCCCGGCCACCCGGAAGCTGGCACGCGAGCGGGGTATCGACCTTGCGGCGACCATCGGCACCGGGCCCGGTGGGCGCATCACTGCCGCAGACCTCGACACCTCGGCACCCACCCCGACATCCGTTCCCGATGATTCCACACTCGGCCAGATGGAGCCCGGCCGCCATGCGCTACGCGGCGTGCGTGGGGTGGTCGCCCGCAACATGGCGCAGTCCTGGAGTGAGATTCCCCACATCCACACCTTCGACGAGCTGGACGCCTCGCTCCTCCTCGACCTCCGGACCCGGATGCAGGGCATGGGCCGGGAGGTCACACCGCTCGCCGTCGCCATCGTGTCTGCAGCCGGGGCGCTGCGCCGGTTCCCGCTTGTCAACGCCTGTATCGATGGCAACGAGATTCTCGTTCATGAACGGGTGAGCCTGGGCGTTGCCGTCGCCACGGAAGGCGGACTGATCGTGCCTGTCCTCGAAGATGCCGACCAACTCGACGTCTTCGCCGCGACCACCGCAGTGGCCGAACTCGCCGAACGGGCCCGAGCCGGCGACCTCACGGCTGCCGACCTCCGGGGCGCCACCTTCACGGTCACCAACTACGGGTCACTCGGTGGGCGCTGGGCGACCCCGATCATCCCGCCCGGGCAGGCGGCCATCCTCGGCCTGGGTCGCATCGCCGACCGACCGACCGTCGTCGACGGAGCAGTGGCCGCCCGGCCGATGCTGCCCTTCGTGTTCGGTGCCGACCACCGCCTGGTCGACGGCGACCTTCTCGAGGCGTTCAAGCGCTCGATCGTCGACGACCTGACCGAACCGCTCCGCCTCCTCGTGGGTTCTTGACCCGATGGCGTCCTGAACGATGGTCGTGGGCGAGGTCGCCTCACCGGTCGACCTCCTCGTCATCGGCGGCGGCCCGGGCGGCTATGTCGCAGCGCTGCACGCCGCCCGACTCGGCCGCCAGGTCACGCTGGTCGAGCGCGAGGCGCTGGGCGGAACCTGCCTCAACGTGGGGTGCATCCCGTCGAAGGCACTGATCGAGGTCGCCAACGCTGTTGCGGCACCCGGGCGTGTGGCGGGATGGGGGGTGAGCGCCACCACCGAGGTCGACATGGCTGGCGTCCGTGAGCATCTGATGACCGTCGTGGCCGACCTCACCTCGGGTGTCTCCGGCCTCCTCGACCGGGCCGGAGTCCAGGTCGTACCGGGCACCGCCAGGTTCAGTCGCCCCAACCGCATTGCCGTGGAGCACGACGACGATCTCGAGCACCTCGAGTTCCGCCACGCCATCGTCGCCACGGGATCGAGGCCGATCGAGCTCCCGGGGCTCCCACTCGACGGTCGACGCGTCGTTGGCTCGACCGAACTGCTCTTCGCGAGTGAACTCCCCGATGACCTCGTCCTCGTAGGCGGCGGCTACGTCGGCGTGGAGTTGGCCTGCGCCTTCGCCAAGCTCGGGAGCCGGGTCACGATCGTCGAGCTCGAGGACCGCGTCCTGCCGGGATTCGGCAAGCGCATCGGGCGAGCGGTCGAGCGGGGGCTGCGCAACCTCGGCGTGGGCCTGTGTCTCGCCCACCGGGCGGTCGGAGTAACCGATGACGGCATCTCCATCACGGGACCCGACGGCGACCTGGTGCTCCCAGCCGACCGGATCGCCGTCGTCGCGGGCAGGCGTCCCAACAGTGACACCGTCGAGGTCACCTCCGCCGGTGCAACCGTCGACGAGCGCGGCCTCGTCGTGGTCGATGCGCAGCGGCGGGCCACCGATCGGGTGTTCGCCATCGGCGACCTCACCGACGGCCCCGCGCTGGCACACAAGGCGACCGCCGAGGCCGAGGTGGCTGCAGAGGCGGCCTGCGGGCAACCGGCCGGCTTCGACCCCACGTGTGTCCCGATGATCGTGTTCGGCGACCCGCAGGTCCTTTCGGTGGGCCTCGATCGTGATGAAGCTGCAGCAGCGGGACTGGTGGCCACCACCGGCCGGTTCCCGTTCGCCGCCTCCGGTCGGGCGCGGACACTGGGCGACACCGAGGGATTCGTCGAAGTCGTCGCCGACGAGGCGGGCACGGTCATCGGCGTGCACGCCGTGGGCGCACACGTGGCCGAGTTGGCCGGGGAGGCGGCGCTGGCCGTCGAGACAGCGGCCACCGTCGAGGACCTGGCCGGCACGATCCACGCCCACCCCACGATGGGTGAGTCGATCATGGAAGCAGCCCTCGGGCTGACAGGACGCTCGCCCCACCGTGCATGAGCGACGTGCCCCGAAGTGTCATGCTCGGTTCACATCGGAGAAGGGGAACCATGGGGAAACGACGGCTCGGCATCGTGCTCACGGCGATGCTCGTCGCAGTGGGCTGTTCTGACGCAGGCGTCGACTCCACGCCGACCGCCACGGCGCCCCCGACATCGGTGACCACCACAGCGCCCCCGACCACGACGACGACCACGGTGACCACCACGGCGCCCCCGACCACGGCGCCCCCGACCACGACGACGACCACGCTGCCCGGTCCCCCCGTCGAACCCTGGCCGGAGCCGTTCGATCCCACGATCTGGCCCACGCACCGGGCGATGCAGGCCGCCATCGCCGCCAACTGCCCGCCGGGCGAGGGCCTCGACTTCTCCGGGCAGGACCTCAGCGGGCAGGACTTCATCGACGAGAGCCTGCGGTGCGCCGACTTCACCGGAGTGGACCTGCGCGGTGCGAACTTCCGCGACGCCGACCTGGAGTACGCCGACCTCGACGGCGCCCTCGTCGACGAGACGACCGAACTGATGGGCTACGTATTCATCTCGCACCTGCCGCCTGAATCTTCCGGCAGCGACCGCTTCTCCCACACAATGTGCCAACAGGACGAGTGGTTCCTGCTCGGCTCCTACCTCGACGGGGACCGGGAGATGCAGTGCAACAACGTCGGCCTGAACGGGATCGAACAGGTCCTGCTGCATAACTGCAGCGACGGACGCGACTTCTCCACGATGGAACTCGCCGGCATGGACTTCTCCAATCTCGACCTGACCTGCTCGGACTTCAGCTACGCCGATCTCCGGGGTGCCGACCTGAGCGGCAGCAACCTCGCCAACTCGGTGTTCTGGGAGACCGACCTGACCGGTGCCGACCTCTCCGATGCCTCGTTCGTCGGCGCCCGGTTCGGGCAGTGGGATACCGGCGTCCAGCAGGCCGACCTGCGGGGCGCCGACCTCTCCGGTCAGGACCTCGGATTCTCGCTCTTTGGCTCGGACCTCCGGGGCGCCGACCTGACCGGCGTCTCCCTGAGCGGGGAGACTCGATGCGGCAACGGCGACTACCCGTGGCCGATCGGCGCTCCCCCGGAGTCAGTCCGGCCGGAGGACATGCGTTGCACCGGGATTGAGCCGCTCGGGCCCGCAGCGCCATTGCCTGATCCCTATCCCGGACCGACCTTCGTGCTCGGCAACGAACGGTCAGGCGAGGCGGCGGTGCGCCTAGACGGGTCCTGGGACGCCTGCCCACGGCTGATCACCGACGAGGACGTGACCCCCTTCATGCGGGCCTGCCTCGAGTTGTACGCCGAAGCCGGGCGGGTCTACCTCACCTACCACCCCTTCAGTTGGGTGGAGGCGGGCACGGCCGGCTGGCAGGGCATCGTCGCGGACTACCCGTCGATCACCGTCGACGGCTTGATGACCGACTTCGACGGCGAGACGGGCTTTGATCCCACCCCCAGTGAGAACGGGTGGATCCGGCCCCCGCGGCTGAGCAACGCCTCCGACAACTGGCTCGAGTTCATGCTCGGCGTGATCCGCACCCAGGTCGGGGCCGGCACCACGGGCATCGCCTTCGACGAGGGCTGGGGTTCGCTCGGACCGGGGCGGGCACACGACTTCGGACCTGCCGTCATGGCCGGCTTCCGCGAATACCTCGAGGCCAGGTACACGCCCGATCAGCTGGCGGCGAAGGGGATCAGCGACATCACCTCATTCGACTGGCTGGCGGAGGTCCGGGCGACTCCCGTCTTCGTCGACACGCAGTCGGACCCTGGCCAGTACTTCACGGCGCGCTGGTGGTCGGAGGTGCTCGGGCGCCCAGTCGAGGCCGGGGAGACCTGGACCCTCGAGACCTTCAAGTTCACGTTTGGGGACACGGTCGCGAAGGCACAGCCCCTGGTCGGGCTCGTCATCGCAGAAACTCCCTCCGACCTCGACTACTTCAACCGGATGCTGCTGCGCGAGGCCTACGAGGCGATCCGCGACACCGGCAAAGCGGCAGGCGCCGAAGCGGGACACCCCTGGTACCTCTCGATCAACGGCTACAACGACCTGGGGTGGGGCAATGCTGCGGTCACCGCAGCCGTCGCCGACCTGCCGATGGGCGAGTTGTCCACCCGTGACGCCCGGTGGCCCGAGCGCAACTTCACATCCTTTTTCAAGGCCATGGCCGGCATGGGCAAGCGCTTCTCGCCGATGTTCTACCCGGGCCAGGCACTGACCCCCCAGGGCGACAACGACACGCCGCTCGTCGTCACGTTCCTCGCCGACGTCTACGCCTCGGGCGGGGTTGCCCAGTCCCAGGACACCCGCGATGACGACGCTGTCGAGCGTTTCTTCAACCTGATCCAGTCGGATCCGGGACTGTTCGCCACCACAGACAACGAGGTCGGCCTCTACTACTCGCTCGGCAACCACATGGGCGATGTCGGCCGGCAGCCGGTCGGGGTCGGAACCTTCTACGGCGCCGCCCGGCTCCTCGAGGACAGCCACCTCTCCTACGACGTCCTCTACCAGGGCGACCCCGACATGGGCCCGGGCACGGTGCGCTGGGTCGACCGGCAGGTCACGCCCGAACAGCTCGCCGGCTACTCGCTGGTCGTGCTTCCGAACACCCGGCACATGACCGATGCCGAGGTCGCCACCCTGCAGGGCTACCTCGATGGTGGCGGCCGGCTGGTCGTCTTCGGCGAGGCCGGGACGCGGGACTTCTCCTATCCGGATCAGGGCGAGCGGTCGATCACCTGGACCGGCGACGTCCTGATGCTCCCGGGTGGCGACAACCTGGCGTCGCGCTACGACGGCGACCTGGCGCCCTCCCAACTGGCCGACTTCCAGCGTGAACTGGCCACAGCCTTCGGCACCGACGACCCGATGGCCGAACTGGGACCACTGGTTCACGTGCACCGCTTCCGGGACGACACCTCGGGGCGGGAGATCCTCCACCTCGTGAACTTCGACTGGGACCCGGAGGCCGACCTGATTCGACCCGTCGAGGGCGCGCTCATCGCCGTGTCGACGGCATTCGACCCGCTGACGGAGGTTCGGTGGGCCACCCCCGACGACCCCGAGGGCCGGTCCCTCGACTACAGCGTCGTGGGCGGCATGCTCAACGTGCGGATCCCCCGCCTCGACGCCTACGGCGTCCTGACGGTCACGGCCCCGTAGCCGCCTACGATCGCCCGATGGTCCGGTCGCTTCCTGCAACCCTCCCTTCGGAGGTTCGCGTCGATCGCGCTGCCCGGCGGGCGGCGGGTGTCGTCAAGTGGACCCGGTACGACGCCGACGCTCTCCCCGCCTGGGTGGCCGAACACGACTTCGGGCAGCCGCCGGCCGTCCGTGAACGTCTGCGCTACCTGGTCGAAGCCGGCGCCCACGGCTACCACGATGCGGCCGAGCCCATGGTCGATGCCTTCTGCCGCTGGGTCTCGCGGCGGCACGACTGGTCACCGGAAGCGGGACTGGTGCGCCCGACCACCAACGTCGTCCAGGGGGTCTGGGCGAGTGTCCAGGCGTTCACACGTCCCGACCAGAAGATCGTGCTCTCCGACCCCGTCTACTACCCGTTCCAGAACCTCGGCCCGACCACGGGGCGGGAGGTGGCCAGGTGGAACCTCGTCCACGACGACTCGGGCTGGCACTACGACCTGGACGCCCTGCAGGCGCTCCTCGAGGGCGACCCCTCGATCGGCCTTCTCCTGCTGTGCAACCCCCAGAACCCGACGGGCCGGGTGCTCGACACCGACCAGCTGACCCGCATCGTCGAACTCGCCCTCGAGCACGACACCACCATCGTGTCCGACGAGATCCACTACGACCTCGTCCACCCGGGGGCCGAACACGTTCCGACTCTCATCATCCCCGGCGCATCCACCTGCACGATCACCGTCACCTCCGGCATCAAGACATTCGCCATCGGCGGCCTCCGGTGCGCTGTGGCCGTGTTCGGCGACGAGAGGCTCCGTGACCGCTTCGACACTGTTCCCGAACACCTCCTCACCGTCCCCAATCGCCTCGGTTGCGAAGCCTCGATCGCCGCCTGGGACACGGGCGACGCCTGGGTTGACGAACTCAAGGCCGTCCTCGACGCGAACCGGCACCACCTCGTCGAGCGGCTCGGCGCTGAACTGCCCGACGTCGGCATCCACCTCCCGGATGCGACGTTCCTCGCCTGGTTGGACCTGACCGCCTTCGAGCCCGGTGACCGACCCTCGACCTGGCTGCGGGCGCAGGCCGGGGTTGCCTGCGAGGCCGGCCCAAAGTACGGATCGGGCGGCGAAGGCCATGTCCGGCTCAACTTCGGCACGACGACTGAGGTCCTCGACGAGATCATCGACCGACTGGTGGCCGGCCTCGGCGAGAGCTGAGCCGCACGCGAGACCTTCGTCTCCTACGCTCGGACCATGAGGATGAATATCGGAGACCGCCTCCGAGGGTTCACTGTTGGGGCCCTCGCCGCGGGAATGCCACTTGCAGTCGGCGAGTTCGTCGCCTCGCTCGCGGACCGGCTCCGCTCGCCGATCGTCGCCGTCGGCGACCTCCTCGTCGACGTGATGCCGGGCGTGGTCGTGCGGGCCTCGATCAGCACCCTCGGCTCAGCGCAGAAGCCACTCCTGCTCACCGGTATCGTCGCGGTGACCCTCACACTGGGGGGCCTGCTCTGCGTGCGCATGCCGACGAGGGTGCCGGCCGCCCTCACGACGTTCGGCGCCCTCGGCGGATGGGCGATGGCCCGTAGCCCGCTGGCCTCGACCGCCGGCAGTTTGCTCCTCGCCTTCCTCATGGTCGGCGCCGGCCTGGCCGTCCTGAAGGGTGCCCCCAGGTCCTCCGGGCAGGCCACGGATGCCACTGGCCCACTCGAGGATCCCCGGCTCAAGTACGCCGACCGGCGGAACTTCCTTGCCTATGCGGGGGGCATGTCGACTACTGCCGTTGCGCTCGTGGGTGCGGGCCGCTTCATCTCGGACAGGTCGGCCCAGGAGGCCCGAGCCAGGTTCGAATTGCCCACCACAACGGCCCCGTCCACAACGACGGCCCCGTCCACAACGACCGCCCCGCCTCCGACCACGGCCCCGTCCACAACGACCACCCCGCCTCCGACCACCGCCGCCACGACCACAGCCCCGCCTCCGACCACCGCCGCGCCACCCTCCCTTCCCGCTGTCGACGGGCTCGACCCCTGGATCACCCCGAACGCCGACTTCTACCGGATCGACACGGCGCTGACCGTTCCGATCGTGGACCCCACGGACTGGTCGCTGACCCTCGATGGCCTGGTGGCGGAGCCGGTGACGCTCACCCTCGACGACCTGCTGGCCATGGACGTCCTCGACGCCACCGTCACGCTCGCCTGCGTCTCGAACCCGGTCGGCGGGCCGCTGATCGGCAACGCCGTCTGGACCGGGGTCCTGCTCACCGACGTCCTCGACCTCGTCGACCCGCTTCCGGAGGCCGAACAGGTGCTGGCCTGGTCGGTCGACGGATTCTCGGCCGGCTTCCCGCTAGCGACGGCTGTCGACGGGCGGACGGCGCTGGTGGCCTTCGGCATGAACGGCGAGCCGCTGCCGCTCGCCCACGGCTTCCCCGTGCGCCTCGTGGTACCGGGTCTGTACGGCTACGTCTCGGCAGTGAAGTGGCTGTCGCGGCTCGAACTCTCCCGCTTCGAACGTGACGGCTTCTGGATCGACAAGGGCTGGTCCAAGGACGCACCGGTCAAGATCTCGTCACGCATCGACGTCCCCGCACAGAACCGTGTCGAGGCGGGCACGGTACCGGTGGCGGGAGTGGCCTGGTATCCGGACGTCGGCGTCGCTGCGGTCGAGGTCTCGGTCGACTTCGGCCCGTGGCAGGCCTGCCGCCTCGGTGAGGCCGACGGCCCCGGACTGGAGGGCGAGGCCTGGGTGCAATGGCTCCACCTGTGGGAGCCCGAACCCGGCAGGTACCGGATCCGTGTGCGGGCGTTCGGCAGCGATGGGACGATGCAGTCTCCCGAGAGGGTGGCACCGGCGCCCAACGGCGCCGAGGGGTACCACGAGATCAGTGTGACAGTGACCTGACCGGGGGCAGGCCCGGTGTCGGCTGCTAGGCGGCAGCGGTGGTGGTCGTGGTCTCCGCAGCAGCCGTGGTCGTGGTCTCAGCAGCGACCGTGGTCGTGGTCTCAGCAGCAGCCGTGGTCGTGGTCTCCTCGGTACCGGCCACCGTCGTGGTGGTCTCCGTTGCAACCGTGGTCTCCGTTGCAACCGTGGTCTCCGGTGGGACCGTGGTCTCCGGTGGACGGTTCGGGGCTGTGTTGACGGGAAGGCCCCGTGCCTCGAGTTCGGCGATGTGGGCCGCCTGCGTACCCCCGCCGTACCAGCCGTCGGCGGTAATGCCGAGCAGTGTCTGGAGCGCAAAGGCCTCTTCGCTCGGTCCCCACTCGTAGGCGAAGGTCAGGACGGCCTCTTCGTCGATGACCGGGATGGCTGCCGCGGTGGTGGTGGGACCTGTCGTGGTGGTAGCGGAGGACGCTCCGGAGGCCTTGGTGGTGGTCGTCGTGGTGGCAGAGGACGCTCCGGAGGCCTTGGTGGTGGTCGTCGTAGTGGCAGAGGACGCGCCAGGGGCCGTCGTCGTCGTCTGCTGTGGTGCCGATGCCAGCACGGACACCTCGGTTTCGATGTCGATCAGGTCCTCGCGCAACTGGATGATCTCCGCCCTGAGTTGTTCGATCTCGTCGTCGTTGGTCTCGAGGAGGCCACAGCCGGTGGCACCTAGGGCCAGGATTGCCGCAAGGGCCGTCGCAGTCACCATGTGTCGTCGCATCGCGGCAGTCTTTCAGATCGGCGGAAGGAAGTGGTAGCGCCCGACCGTATCGGAGAGGGCTGACGAAGGGTACCCCCGATCGTCGACCACTCGCATGGGCCCGGCCTCCTTCTCCTGCCTACGATCTCCTACGACAAAGGGGGTTCCATGTCCACTTTCGAGAAGTTCGTCGATGGCCTCGACTTCGGAGAAGGTCCGCGTTGGCACGACGGTCGACTCTGGTACTCCGACTTCTTCCAGCATCGGGTCTACGCCGTGTCCTCCGACGGAGAGCGTGAGACCATCCTGGACCTGGGCGACGAACAGCCGTCCGGGCTCGGCTGGTTGCCGGACGGTTCGCTCCTGGTGGTCGGGATGACCCGCCGCCAGGTACTTCGGGCAACGGCCGATGGGGACCTCTCGATCCATGCCGACCTGTCGGGAGTCGCTGCCTGGCACTGCAACGACATGGTCGTCGATGCTCGAGGCAATGCCTACGTCGGCAACTTCGGCTTCGACCTCGAGAACCGTGCCAGTCCGGCCAGCGCCGACCTTGCACTGGTCCGAGCCGACGGAAGCGTGGAGGTCGCCGCCGAGGGACTCGGATTCCCGAACGGTTCGGTCATCACCCCTGATGGATCGACCCTGATCGTCGGCGAGACGATGGGCCAGTGCTACACGGCGTTCACGATCGGCGACGATGGTTCCCTCTCCGAGCGGCGGACCTGGGCCGAGGTGCCGGGCACTGCGCCCGACGGTTGCTCCCTCGACGACGACGGAGCCATCTGGTTCGCCAACGCTGCCGCCCCCGAGGTCGTGCGGGTGGCCGAAGGCGGCGAGATCCTCGAGCGGCGTGCCACTCCGCAGAGTGCCTTCGCCTGCATCCTCGGCGGCGAGGACGGCCGAACCCTCTTCGTGCTCACCTCTCCCGGGTTCACGGCTGACTCGGCCGGCTCGGCAGCCGGCGCCATCTGGACGACCCGCGTCGACAGCCCGGGGACCGGACTGCCCTAGGCGGTCGGCTCAGATGCCGCCGATGGCGACATACTTGGTCTCGAGGTACTCGTCGAGGCCGTGGTGGGAGCCCTCCCGGCCGATGCCCGACTCCTTGAAGCCGCCGAACGGCGCCACCTCGGTGGAGATGAGGCCGGTGTTCACGCCGACCATGCCGTACTCGAGGCTCTCGCTGACCCGCCAGATGCGCCCCATGTCGGCGGCGTAGAAGTAGGCGGCCAGGCCGTACTCGGTGTCGTTGGCGATGGCGATGGCGTCGTCCTCGGTGGAGAACCGGAACAGCGGCGCCACCGGGCCGAAGATCTCCTCCCCGTGGATCGCCATGTCGGGGGTGACGTCGGTGAGGACGGTGACCTCGTAGTAGGTGCGCCCGAGGGCATGACGTCGGCCACCGGTGAGCACTCCGGCGCCCTCGGCGAGTGCGGCCTGCACGAGTTCTTCGACCTTGTCGATGGCGTCCTCGTTAACGAGAGGGCCGATCTCGCTGCTCTCGTCGATGCCGGGTCCGACCTTGAGGTCGGCAACGGCCTCGGCGAACTTCTTGGCGAACTCGTCGTAGACACTGTCCTGGACGAGGAAGCGGTTGGCACACACGCACGTCTGGCCGCTGTTGCGGTACTTCGAGACGATGGCGCCCTCGACGGCTGCGTCGATGTCAGCGTCGTCGAACACGATGAACGGGGCATTGCCGCCCAGTTCCATGGAGGCCTTCTTGACGGTGCCGGCGGCCTGGCCGAGGAGCAGCTTGCCGATCGGCGTCGAACCGGTGAAGGAGATCTTGCGGATCGTCGGGTTGGTGGTGAGTTCCCGGCCGACGGCGGGGCTGTCCGTTGCGGGGATGACGTTGAGCAGTCCGGGGGGCAGACCGGCCCGGTCCGCCAGTTCGGCGGCGGCGAGGGCGCTCAGCGGGGTCTCGCTGGCCGGACGCACGAGGCTGGCGCAGCCGGCCGCGAGGGCCGGGGCGACCTTGCGGGTGATCATGGCCTGCGGGAAGTTCCAGGGCGTGATGGCAGAGACCACGCCGACGGGCTGCTTGAGGACGAGCAGTCGCTTGGTCGGATCATGGGTGGGGATGACCTCGCCGTAGGCCCGCTTGCCCTCCTCGGCGAACCAGTCGATGAAGTTGGCCGCGTACACGACTTCTCCCCGGGACTCGCCGATGGGCTTGCCCATCTCGCTGGTCATGATCAGGGCAAGGTCCTCCTTGTGCTCGAGGAAGAGTTCGTACCAGCGTCGCAGGACGGTCCCGCGGTCTTTTGCGGTGCGTGCCGCCCATGCCTTCTGGGCCACTTCGGCGAGGTCGACGGCCCGGCGGGTCTCGTCGACGCCGAGGTCGGCGACGCTCGCCACGACGTCACCGGTAGCGGGGTCGGTGACGTCGAAGGTGGCCCCCGAGTCGGCATCGATCCACTCGCCGCCGATGTACGCCTGGGTCCTCAGAAGGGTCGGATCCTGGAGTTCCACTGCGGGTTCCTCTCGTGTCGTCGTCGAACGCGCCGCAGCGTAGTGAAGGGGGATCGCCGATCGTCCACGGGACACCCGTTCCGGCGCGAGACTCGGTACATGTCGACACGCGTCAAGGGGCCGCTCGCCGTCCTCCTGGGACTGGGGATGGCCGCCTCGGGCGTCATGCACTTCGTCGACCCCGGCTGGTTCGAACCGCTGGTTCCCGACCAGTTGGGAAACGCCACGGCCTGGGTGTACGTGAGCGGCGTCGCCGAGATCGGCGTTGGAATCGCCCTGCTGCTGGACCGGGGGCAGCGCCACCGGGCGGGCACTGCACTCGCCGTGCTCCTCGTCGTGCTCTACGTCGGCAACCTCAACATGTGGGTCAACGACATCACGATCGGCGAGACCAACCTGGGGACCAACGGCCACCTGTTCCGGGCACTCGTCCAGGTGCTGCTCATCACCGCCGCCCTCTGGATCGCCGGCCGCCTCCCGCGGAAGCGGCCGGCCTGAGGCGTCGGGAGGGCCGTTGCCGGTGGCCCTTCCCGTGGACCGCCAGCGCCTCGGATGGTAGACCGGCCGTCACGACAGGCAGATCGAAGAGGGATAGGTGGTAGCACGATGGCGTCTCCAGAGGCACTGGCGATCAAGGAGCAGTTGAGACTCCTCAGCGAAATGGTCGGTGGAGCCCAGTCGGTCGAGGAGCAGCGGGCCCAGTACGAGATGGCGGCCAGCATGATGACCGTTGCTCCCGACGGGGTGGCCTGGACCGAGGTGGATGCCGGCGGCGTGCCGGCGATCTGGGCCGACTCGGAGGAAGGCTCGAGCAACCATGTCGTGATGTACGTGCACGGTGGTGGCTATGTGATCGGTTCGGCCACGGGCTACCGCAACTTCACCGGTCAGTTGGCGAAGGCCGTTGGCTGCCGGGTCCTCAACGTCGACTACCGCCTCGCCCCCGAGCACCCGCATCCGGCTGCGGTCGACGACAGCACCACCGCCTACCGCTGGCTGCTCGACCAGGGATTCGGCGCCGACAGGCTCGCCGTCAGCGGCGACTCCGCCGGCGGAGGGCTCACCGTGTCGACGCTCCTCAAGTTGCGCGACGACGGCACCCCCCTCCCGGTGGCCGGCGTTCCAATCTCGCCGTGGGTTGACATGGAGGGCATCGGCGAGTCGATGACGACGAGGGCCGACGTGGACGTGCTAGTCGACGAGGCCGGCCTCAAGAGCATGGCCGACATGTTTCTTGCCGGACAGGACGCCCGCGATCCGCTGGCGGCGCCCCTCTACGGCGACTTTGCCGGCATCCCGCCGCTCTTCATCCAGGTCGGCGACGAGGAGACCCTGCTCGACGACTCGACCCGGCTGGCAGAGTCGGCGGAGGCGGCCGGCGTCGAGGTACGGCTCGACGTGTTCCCCGAGATGCAGCACGTGTTCCAGCTCTTCGCCGGCAACATGCCCGAGGCAGACGAGGCCATCGCCCGGATCGGCGCCTGGCTCCGACCCCGACTGGGCCTCTAGGACCTGGCCGGCGGGGCTTCAGCCAGCCCCGGCCCGGAGGTGCTTCTGCGTCTCCTGCCGGTTGAGTACGTAGGTGTCATCCGGGTCGAAGCCCTCCTCCCAGCCGTCCACGACCCATTCGGGCATGACCCAGTAGGTGTACCCGTCGGGCAGGTCGACGTACCTCCACTCCTCATGGCTCCCGCGGAACGGCCGGACGACCCCGGTGGTGGCGATGAGTTCGCGCATGTCGAGCCACAGGGACGGGTAGTCCTCCCTGAAGTGGGTCATGACGTACTGGTGCTCGAGCGGCCCTGTGTACTCGACGGTGGTGCGGAAGTCGGCCGCCGCCAGCCGCTGCATGAGGTCTTCGGAGATCACCATGTCGGAAGGTTCGAGGGGTGGTGGGTCAGGGTTGTCGGGGCCAAGGCCTGAAGCCTGCCAGAAGCAACGGGCCTCGCGCAGGTTCGAGCCGAAACCCCTGCCCTGCCGGCATCCCGGCTGCCTTCCCGGCACCGAGAGGGTCACACCAGACTGGACCACGGTCAAGGAGTAGGGTCATCCCACAACGGCAGCAGGCCGTGCACACAACTGCTGTCACCCGAGCGAGGAGGACGAGCCGTGGCTGAGTCGTTGATCGGAACCGTGGTCCACCAGTGGCAGAAGGCCGGTGCGGCCCTGCTGGCACTCTCCGAAGGTGGTTTGGGCGTTGGTGACACCATCCGCATCAAGGGCCACACCACGGACTTCACCCAGACGGTCCGGTCGATGCAGATCGACCACGAACCGGTCGACTCGGCTGGCCCCGGCGACGAGGTCGCGGTCGGGATCGACGGCCGGGTACGGGTCAAGGACAGCGTGTACCGGGTGTCTGCCGACTCGACGCCGGGGCCTTTGGGATTCCTGAAGCGCCTGTTCGGTACCAAGTCCTAGAACCCGCTCATTCGCCAGGCGACAGGCACCGGCCAACAAGGGGTTGCTCCGGCCCCAGAGGGAGCGTTCTGGTCCGACCGAGTTGGGAATCTGGGAAGTAGTGGTCAGTTGGGCAATCCGGCACTGTGCTTTCTAGGATCTCGCCGTGGCCACCGCTGACCGCAAATCATTCTGGGCGTGGTGCATGGAATCGGAGGAGCCGACCGATGCCGAGCGCGCGAAGTTCGCCCGACACCTCTCGGAGCGATTCGGAACTTCGGTAACCGCAAGACCCGTGCCAAAGGCCGAGGACGCGGAACTTCGACCCCCTCGCATCCAGGTTCCCGACTCGGTTGCCGACTGGTGTTCGACCTCCACGTACGACCGGGCGAGTTACGCCTACGGCGCGCATTTCACCGAGCGGGTTCGCGCCTTCAACCTCGATTTTCCGAACCCTCCGGACGTCGTGGCCCACCCTCGAACCGAAGAAGAGGTTGTCGCCACACTCGACTGGTGCGATCAGAACGGGTACGTCACCGTCCCCTATGGGGGTGGGTCCTCGGTCGTTTGGGGCCTTGCCCCCCCTGAGGATCGAGGGCCGACCGTCATCATCTCGCTGGGCCAACTCAGCCAGGTCCTGGAAATCGACGAGGTTTCGCGCG
>Ga0209445_1000525_pt1 | contig 21595 bp, 21 predicted proteins | sample MarorgKNORR_S2LV_4_FD_188223 | JGI IMG/M metagenome (GOLD analysis project Ga0209445, IMG submission 188223) | Marine microbial communities from the Southern Atlantic Ocean, analyzing organic carbon cycling - NADW_A/KNORR_S2/LV (SPAdes) (version 2) | ecosystem: Environmental > Aquatic > Marine >... | reverse complement strand
ACCTCTACCGCCTGAGAATGGTCTTTGGAGCAATGTATAAACCCTTCAGATTCCAGGCTCTCGGCCGCATATTCTTCCAAGCCACCAGCGGCTTCCCAATCGGACACGGGGGCCAGGTGGTAGATCATCGCCATATCATTGCCGCCTCAGATGTTGTTGACCTTATTCACCGGAATCATTTTACCGGCCTCGGTCCCAGAGAGCCATAGCTACGAGACAAGGAGCAACGTCGAATGATAGGATGAGAACGGAAAATTCCAGGCTTCCGGCCACCGAATGCTATTGGGCGGGAATGGAGCGGCAGGCATGCAGGCAGAGCAACACCAAGGAGCCGGGCTAAAGTACCTGACAATAACGCCGGACGGGTACGACCCTGAATTACCCTATCCATTGATGATCATGCTCCACGGCTTCGGCGCCAACATGCAGGACTTGGCAGGACTGGCTCCGGCGATCAGCTCCACCGGGTACGTTTACGCTTGCCCCAACGCTCCCATATCCTTCGACTTGGGCGGAGGCCACATCGGCTACGGTTGGACATCTCCCCGAGACATGGCCAAAGACGGGGAGGTTGAAGAGGCCGAGAAGTTGTTAGACGGCTTCTTTAGCGAAGTATTCGAGAGATTCAAAGTTGGCCCGGACCGGACCATCCTCATGGGGTTCTCCCAAGGGGGCAGGATGACCTACCGTTGCGGCGTTGGGCGGCCACAACCGTTCGCCGGGCTCGCAGCCTTGAGCGCTTCCCTTTCCGAGCCTCAGGAGCTGGAGCCGCGGCTTTCTGACGACCGAAGCCAACCTATCTTCGTGGCCCACGGAACGTCAGACCCCCAGGTGCCGGCGGAGAGGGCCCACAACGCCATCAAGTGGTTTGAGGAGTTTGGCTTTCAACCTGAGTATCACGAATACAACATGGGCCACTCGATCAGCGATGAGGTGATTAACGACTTGATCCCGTGGATGGGTAAGATTTTGCCGCCACAGGAACCCGGCAAATAAGTCGAAAAGGCGGCCAGTTCAAAGCTTAGCCACACCACGAGCCCAGCCATCTCCCGCGGACCTCCCTCGCAAGGGGGCATCGCGCCTATCTTAGTGGGATAATAGATTGGATGACCTTGATTATCCAACTCAGCCGGCCGTTAAGCCTCCGCACCGTGCCATTCCTTTCCCTGGCCGTTGCGTCGGCAATGCTGCTCCTGGCCGCGGCGGCCTGTCGCGGTGGCGAACCGGCTACTTTGCCCTCCCCTGAAGCCGATTCGACAATAGCGCCTGCGGCTACCCAGACTCCGCTCCCAGTGGCCACCAGCACAACTCAACCACCCCCGACACCAACCACGGCAGCCCTTTCCGTCGCAAGAAGCTCAATCGTAAGCCTGCCCGACGACGAGGGCGCCCACCTTACGGCCATCGAATGGTGGTACTTCAACGGCTTCCTAACCGACGATACCGGCGCCGAATACAGCTTTCACTACGTCACCTTCCAGTCGGTGTTGCCCAACGGCCTTACGCCCCGGTTGTTGCAATTGAGCTGGGCTGACCATGACAAAAAGGTTCACCTGACCGCCGAACGTCCCGCCATACCTTTGCTTGAAGCAACCCAAGGAGACTTCGCCTTCCAGGTCAACGACTGGAGCATGGCCGGAGACGGTAAGAAATATTCCATGTCGTTCAGCACCGGCGAGTACTCCGCCATATTGCAGGCCGTTTCCGAAAGACCCGCCATCCTGCATCAGGGGAACGGACTGGTGGAACTGGGCCACGCCGGAGCGTCCTACTACTATTCGCGAACCCGCCTAAAAATGTCAGGGAGCCTGAACATCAGACAAGAAGAGAGACCGGTTTCGGGCTTGGCTTGGATGGATCACCAATGGGGGGACTTCAGCATGACGCCGGTGGGCTGGGACTGGTTGAGCCTACAACTGGACGACGGCTCGGACTTGATGATTTCCCTGGTTTGGGACTCTACTGACCGCCAACCCATCGTCAGCTACGGCACCTACGTGGCGCCCAACGGCCAACCTAGGAACTTGGCCGGTGAAGACATCTCGTTAATCGCCACCGGCTCGTGGACCAGCGCCGTCACGGAGACCACTTACCCGGTGGGCTGGGAGCTGGCGGTGAAGTCATTGCACCTGGGGTTGACGCTCACGCCGGCGCTCTTGGATTCCGAATTCCAGGGTAGCAAGTTCGTGCCGCAGGCCTACTGGGAAGGGTCTATCACGGTGTCCGGGACGCGGAACGGCCAGAGTGTGGCCGGAAGAGGCTTCGCGGAGCTGGTGGGCTACGATACCCGGGAGTTCTCGTTCCCGAATCTTGGGGACAGCAGGAGATAAAAGGCTCCATCGCTTAGCCTTGATCGGCCTCACGAATCATTTCCGCCAACCGGGCCTGCTCGCCGGGCACATCTTCCGGTTGCACGGGTATGGGCAGGGCGCTCAACCTCTGCACAACCGTCGTTTCCAGCACGGACGTCTCCTGGTCCGACAGCTCCCACCGCCGGGCTACGTCATCGGCGCCATACAGCACGGCCTGGCGGAATCCATAATCGGCCACGGCCCGATCGGCTATTTCGATTACTTTGTCCATTATTACCCCCGGACGGCTAGGTGGCCAAGGCCCAGGCGCCACCGTCGATGATGTAGGTGCTGCCGCTGACGTAGGAGGCTTCTTCCGAAGTCAGCCAGGTTATCAGGTTGGCTACTTCATCGGGACGTCCCACCCTTCCCATGGGGTGCTCCACGTTTCGCTCTTGAAACGTCTCGGCGCTGGCGGTGCTGCCACGCATCTGGGGTGTGTCGATACCGCCGGGGGCGATGCAATTGACCCGCACGCCTAGATGGGTGTATTGAGCGGCGGCCACTTTAGTCAGGTGGATCACACCCGCCTTGCTCACGGCGTAGGGGACAGAATAGGCCACACCCCGCACGCCTGACATGGAAGAGATATTAACAATCGACCCGCCGCCGTGCTCCAGCATCGCCGGTATGGCGTACTTGCAGCAGTAGAACGTCCCTTTAAGATTGGTGTCCATGGTCAGGTCCCAGTCCACGTCTTCAACGTCGACCAGGGGAGGTGTCCGAATCAGGATGGCGGCGCCGTTGACCAATCCGTCCAGCCGGCCGAACTTGGATACTGTGTCTTCTACCATCTGCTCCACCTGGCTGGAACGGGATATGTCCACCCTGGATACCGCCGAGTTTTGGTCGTTCCCCTCCATCAATTCCCGGGTCTCTTCCGCTCCCGCCTGATTCCGGTCGGCGACGACTACCTTGGCGCCTTCCTGCCGGAGGCGGTAACAGGTGGCCCGGCCGATGCCTGACCCGCCACCGGTTACAATCACCACTTTATTCTCCATTCTTCCAGCCAACAGCGCCTCCCCAGATCCAAATCAGCCTCAAGGTCCTGCCGCGTTGGGGATTATAACACGGTGGCTGGAGGCGTCTCTTCGGAAGAGGCCCCCGAACCTCACATAAAGCGTTAATAGAGGCCTATGGAAGAAAGACCGCTTGAAACGTGCCGGCGTCCAGGGTGAAATAGATGAGGCCGATCCCCACCAAAACCAATAGGACGCTCCCGGCGCGTTGGATTGAACGCGTGGATGACCTCAATCGCTTAAGGAGTAGGTTCTGAGAGGCGCCTACCAGCAGTGAAACCCCCAACATGAGGCTCCCCATGGTTCCGGCAAACAAAAGGAATGTCAAAAATGCTGTCAGGAATCCTCCGGTCGTCAGCGCAAAGGCGGAGACCGCAGCCAAGAAAGGCCCAACGCAGCCGATGCCAACGACCACATAATCTGCGCCGTAGGCGTAGACCGATCTAAGGGAAGGCCTTCGCTCACCTTCGGCGCGGATGGCCCAAACTGATATTCTGCCGAGCAAAGGTATGCGGTGGGTCTGCCCTGTGAAATGTACGAGGCCCATGGAGAGGACGAACGCACCGATGCCAATTCGCAGCGCCTTGGCTAGGGGACTGGGGTCTGATCCAGTGATGGAAAGCTCGGCCCCGATTCCGGTCCCAAGGATTCCGATCACGGCCCCTAAAACGGCGACCACGGTTACTACTCCCAGGGCCGCGACTACGCCGTTCTTAAGCGCGCTCCGAAACCTTTTACCTGGCTCCGCATTCTGGCCGGAGCTGGCAAAGGCAATGTAGCTGGGCAGTACGGTAAAGCTGCACGGTGAGAAAAAGGAAGCAGTGCCTGCCGCGACGGCGGTGATGACCAGACCGTAGGCGGCAAACTCGCTAGGCATCAGCATATTCCTGACAAAGGCCAGGAACCCTAGATATCCCAAGCCTCCCAAAGCCAGCAACATCCCAGCCAGGGATATGTAAGGAACGTAGACGCGATTGATCTTCTGTAGTTGCATGTCTTTACTCTGTGCTGTATCCAAGGTCTTCTAGTTTTTCTTTCAACTCCTGGATGGACGAATTTTCAGAGTCCAGGGTTAGACTTATCTTCTGAGTCTTGTGATCTGCCTTCACATCTTGGACACCAGGCATTTTGATCAGGACGCTTTGGATGCGGGCCTCACACCCAGCGCAGTGGATCGCCTTAGCCAGTACCGTTATGTCGTGAGTTATTGTCTGTGCCATGAAAGCCTCCATATTATTTAGTTCGTTGGCACCTTACAGCTTCCAGTCGAGGTTAAAGTCAAGAGCTGTTCTCAACTACGTTCCAGTCTCGCCTTCCCCATTTGCCGGCCCTCAAGCCAGGTCAGGGCCACTTGCCCTTTGGCGTGGATACCTTGTTCTATGATGTTGCAAATGGGACTTCCGTCCGCATCTCGGCTGACGCGAGGCGCAGATTCTTTTCTTAGCTTCATGAGTTCTTGTTGAAGGTTTTGGAGCTCCCCGACCAGTTGGTCAATCTCCTCGATCTTTCGATCCAACAGCTCCAGCACGTGGATGCATGGGGCCTGTTGCGAATCGTAAAGACTCAGCGTCTCCCCTATGTCTGTGAGAGAAAAGCCCAGATTCTTGGCCTTGCATATGAAACTGAGCCGCTCTACATCCTTCTCGTCATAGAGACGGTACCCCGAATCGGTACGTTCCGGCTTGGGTAGCAGACCTAATAATTCGTAGTACCGAATGGTCTTGGTGGTGGCCCCGCTTAGCTTAGCTAATTCCCCTATTTTGAGTGTTTGTCTCACGATGCCCTCTTTTTTAGTGTTGTTTCGCCCAATAAATGGGATGCCGTGCACAGAAATTAGATTCCACCTTCCAGGCGAGTAGAAGGTCAAGCAGATGGAATAAATACCCGGACAGTCCGGCTCCCGCCGGTCTAGGTAGGCTTGCGCCCACGCTGTATCGGCGCTATTATGCAAATCTCGTTTGCCCCATCGGCTATTTCTGACCTCGCAAAAGGACCCGGTGCCTAATTGACCACCCCGAATCTACGCACACCTCTATACTCAACCCATGTCTCCTTGGGAGCACGCATCGTTCCCTTCGGGGGGTGGGACATGCCGGTACAGTATTCCGGGATCCTTGGGGAGGTGGCCGCGGTGCGGACCGCCACCGGGCTGTTCGACGTGTCTCACATGGGCCGGTTGTACATATCGGGGCCCCGAGCCACGGAGTTTCTGGACTGGGTGCTCACCGGCTCAGTTGATAGCCTCCGGGTGGGCCGTGCCCGCTACTGCATGATCTGCAACGAAAAGGGCGGGGTCATCGACGATACCATCTTCTACCGGTTGGCCGATGACCGGTACCTACTCATTCCCAACGCCGGCAACCGTGCGACAGTTGTAGCCTGGTTCCAGCGTTGGATTGATGAAAAATGCCCAACCGGTTGTGAGATCGAAGACCGCACCGAAGCCACGGCCTTGCTGGCATTGCAAGGCCCAGCCGCTGCCGAGGCCATGGACCGCCTATGCAGCGAACCTCCATCGTCTATGCGCCCATTCTCCTGGCAGCAGAACCAACTTCAGGGTACGCCGGTACTGCTGGGACGCACCGGTTACACCGGAGAAGACGGCTTTGAGATAGTGGCTGACGCGGACCAAGCCGAGTCCCTCTGGCAGACATTGACGGAGCACGGAGCGACGCCCTGTGGATTAGGGGCCAGAGACGTGCTCCGATTGGAGGCCGGTCTGCCCCTCCACGGGCACGAGATAGACGAAAATACCACGCCCATCGAGGCCGGTCTGGAGAGATTCGTCCGGTTCGACAAAGAGTATGTGGGTTCCGAAGTTCTACGCAGCCAGCACGAGATAGGTGTGGCGCGCAAGCTCATCGGCCTGAAGATGCCGGGCCGCAGCGCCCCGAGAGCAGAGTACGCCATCCTGGACCAAGGCCAACCTGTCGGCCGGGTCACCAGCGGAAGCTACTCACCCAGTCTTGACACCAGCATCGCCATAGGCTACGTTGACGCGAATTGCGCCGAAGCTGGCAACATGCTGGAAGTGGATATACGAGGCCGGACCTCCCCAGTTGAAGTGACGCCACTGCCCTTCTACACCAGGCCAAGGAGATAGTACATTGAGCCCGGGCGACCGCAAATACTCAAAGGAACATGAATGGGTCAAGATGGAGGACGCCACCCAAGCCTTGGCCGGAATCACCGTGTACGCCCAGGACCAATTGGGCGACATTGTCTATGTAGACCTGCCCAAGACCGGCGCGACCATCAGATTCATGGAGAAGATGGGCGAAGTGGAGTCGGTAAAGGCGGTTTCAGACCTGTTTTCCCCGATCACTGGAGAGGTCACTGAGATCAACGACCGTTTGCTGGACCATCCGGAGTTGGTCAACGAAGACCCCTTGGGCGAGGGCTGGATGGTGCGAGTGACCGTCGCCGACACCGCTGAGTTGGACCAGCTTATGTCGGCCGAAGAGTACGAGGCGTTCATCAGCGGTCTGTCGTGACCGTATCCAGCCGGGCGACGGACTCCTCGTCTGATCCCCAATTCCAATTCCCGTATATCCCGAATACGCCCGATGAACAGGCGGCGATGCTGGCTACATTGGGAGTGGCGTCCATCGACGAACTGTTCCAGGACATTCCTGACGAGTTCCGCAACCCAACCCTGGCCCTCCCTCAACCCATGTCCGAACTGGAGGTCCAGAAGGAACTGGCCGGGCTGTCGTCACGTAACCGGGCACTGGGTAGCGGGCCCTCTTTCCTAGGCGCGGGGTCGTACAATCACTTCATTCCAGCCATAGTTAAAGCGTTGATGACCCGGGGCGAGTTCCTGACCGCGTATACGCCCTACCAAGCGGAAGCCAGCCAAGGCACGCTGCAGGTAATCTACGAGTTCCAGACGCTGATAAGCAACCTCTACGGCATGGAGGTGGCCAACGCCGGGATGTACGACGGCGCCACCAGCCTGGCCGAAGGCGTCCTCATGGCCTGCCGGGTCACCAGACGCAGCCGTATGGCCGTTGCCGACACCCTGTGCCCCTATTACCGGCAAGTGATCGTGGCTTACTGCCAGGCGCAAGGACTCGAACTTCACAGTGTCTCGCCCGGCCAGTCGCTGTCCCTAGACCAGGAGACGGCGTGCCTGGTGGTCCAATACCCCAACTTCTACGGTTATATCGAAGACTTGGCGGCGCTGACCAAGGCCGCCCATGCCCAGGGAGCGTTGATCGTCGTTTCGGCCGACCCAATGGCGATGGGGATGTTCCAGCCACCCGGCCATTACGGGGCCGACATCGTCACTGGCGAGGGTCAGCCGCTAGGCATACCCCCCAGCTACGGCGGTCCTTACGTCGGCCTTTTCTCCACAAAACAGGAATACATCCGGCAGATGCCCAGCCGCCTATCGGGCCGAACCGTGGACAGCCAGGGTAGGACCGGTTACGTGCTGACCTTGCAGACACGGGAGCAGCACATCCGCCGGGAGCGGGCAACCAGCAACATCTGCACCAACGAGGCTCTGTACGCCTTGGCATCGACCATTTACCTGGCCGCTTTAGGTAAACAAGGCCTGCGGAGTGTGGCCGAGCTCTGCTACCAAAAGGCCCACTACGCCGCCGCCCGCATCGCCCAGTTGCCCGGCTACACTCTACCAATCCAGGGCACGTTTTTCCAAGAGTTCGTGGTCCAGTGTCCCGTCTCACCAAGCAGCATAAACTCCCGGCTGCTGGAACAGAACATTCTGGGCGGTCTAGACCTAAGCGAAGCGTTTTCCAACGCCCACCCTTCAGAAGGGGGGACTACAGGGGGGTCGACATCTCCCCCTTCCGGCCACTTCACCAACGCCATGCTCCTATGCGTTACCGAGATGAACTCCCGCCAAGAGATCGACGCCCTGGTAGAGGCGCTGTCGGAGTTCGGCCAATGACCGGCGGCGGAAACCGGGACACTACCAAGCTGCTGATGGAGCGCAGCGTTCCCGGACGGGTGGGAGCGGTGCTGCCCCAGCCGGACGTGCCCGCCCAACCCCTTCCCGACCCATCGTTGTTGCGCACCGAATTGGACCTGCCGGAAATATCCGAGCCGGAAGTCGTTCAGTACTTCACCGCGTTGAGCCAGCGCAACTTTTCCATCGACACCCATTTCTACCCCTTGGGTAGCTGTACTATGAAGTACAACCCCAAGATTAACGACGAGGTGTCCTTTCTGCCGGGACTCGCTGGGATCCATCCGCTGCAACCGCTGGAGTCCGCCCAAGGCGCGTTGGAACTCCTGTACCGGCTACAGGGATTCCTGGCCGAGATTACCGGGCTGCCGGGAGTAGGTCTGTCGACTTTGGCCGGCGCCCACGGTGAGCTGGCTGGCATGTTGATGCTACGGGCCTACCATCAGGCCCGGGGGGACACCAACCGCCGCCAAGTTCTGATTCCCGACAGCGCACACGGCACAAATCCGGCCTCGGCGGCCATGGCGGGGTTCGACGTGGTCACCGTGGCTTCCGACGATCAAGGCAACGTGGACCTGAAGGCCCTTCACGATTTGGTTGGACCAAACCTGGCCGGAGTGATGATAACCCTACCCAGCACACTGGGGCTGTTCGACACCGGAATAGTAGAGGTCTGCCAAACAGTCCACCAAGCCGGTGGGTTGGTTTACGGCGACGGCGCCAACATGAACGCTCTGCTGGGCCGGGTGAAGCTGGGGGCACTGGGCTTCGACGTTGTCCACCTGAACCTTCACAAGACCTTCAGTACACCCCATGGCGGCGGCGGTCCCGGCGCGGGGCCGGTTTGCGTGGCCGGCTCCCTTATCCCCCATCTACCAGCCCCGGTGGTAACTAAAAGCAGCGGCGATGGCGCGCCGGTGTACGGTTTAGCGGCGCCGGAGCGAACAATCGGGAAATTGAGCGGATTTCACGGTAACTTTGGCGTACTGGTTCGCGCCTTCACTTACATATTGACGCTGGGCGGGGAAGGATTACGCGCCATCAGCGGCAACGCGGTGCTGAACGCCAATTACCTGATGGATGCGCTCAAGGACACTTATTACTTGCCCTACGACCGGCGGTGCATGCATGAAGTCGTCTTCTCCGCCGATTGGCAGAAAGCCCGGGGCGCCAGTGGCTTGGAGATCGTCAAGAGGCTTCTCGACTACGGCTTCCACGCCCCCACTCTGTACTTCCCGTTGATTGTCCACGAAGCGCTGATGATTGAGCCCACCGAGTCGGAAACCCGGGAAACCCTGGACGCCTTTATCCGAGCGTTGCGCGACATCGATCGGGAAGTCACCGAAGACCTCGAACTGGTTCGCGGCGCGCCCCACACCACTCCGGTTTCCCGCCTAGACGAAGCCACCGCCGCCCGGCAACCCGATTTAAGATGGCGGGCGGCGGTGTAGACTAGAATCCACTTCCAAACTTTCGTGTGCAGGTCCTTCGACAAACTCAGGACGCACGGGGAGAAGACCTCCCACCGTTCGTGGTGCGGCTGTCCGTTCGTGGTGAGCCTGTCGAACCACTGTTTGAAATGGCTTTACGCCTTACCCCCCGCTTTTCTCTGCCTCCAGAGCCGCGTTCAGTATCTCTTCGTCAACCCTTACTTCAACTCCGGCCCGCTCTTCCTGCAGCAGCATGGCCACCCGGGAATCCCGGTCTCCCCATCCCCGGTTCATGGCTTCGGTCATCTCTTGTAACGCCAGGTTGGCCAGACGCATGGGCACGTCGTACTCCCTACCCACGCTCACTGCCAGATCCACGTCCTTCCGGGCCAATCGCAGGGCAAAGTCCGGCGGGTCGAAGTTGCCGGGCAGAAGGTGCTCCGCCAACCCCTCGAAAGTCCCCCGGCGTCCCTGTGCGCCCCGTCGCACCGCCTGCCACAGGGCCAAGGGCTCGACTCCAGCTTTCACGCCCATGGTGAACACCTCGGCCAAGGCCGTCTGGATAACATATCCGGCGCAGTTGTGCACCAGTTTTGCCACCGCTCCGCAGCCGATGGGCCCCACGTAGTAGGCCTTGTCTCCGATGGCGTCCAACGCCGGACGGCACCGGTCGAACACATCTTTATCGCCGCCAACCCATATTGCCAAGTTTCGGCTCTCCGCCCCTCGTGGACCGCCGCTAACCGGTGCGTCCAGCACATCGACACCCTGGCCCGACGCTATGTCGTGGATACGGCGGATCAGGTTGGGCGTGCTGGTGCTCAGGTCGAAGTACACCTTACCGGCGGACATTCCCTGGAGGATGCCGTCCTCACCCAGGAACACCGCCTCAACCTCGGTGGGGCCGGGCAGGGAGGTGAAGACGATGTCGCTGGCCTCGGCAACCTCTCGCGGCGAGTCCGCCCAAGTCGCTCCGGCTTCCAGATGCCGGGTGGCCGACTCCCGGCGTATGTCGTGGACCACCAACTCATGTCCGCCCTGGATCGTGTTATAGGCCATGCTCCCGCCCATGGTCCCCAGGCCGATAAATCCTACTTTCATTCTTTCCTCCGGTAGTCGGGTGCGCTACCTACGCCCCGGTGTTCGCCCCATTATCGAGTAGCACCTTCCCCACTGCAAGGGTATCTGGCAACCCAACATGGACGGCCCAGCCTTTGATGGGATATCCTAGAGAAAGTCAGTCAAATACACGTGAAATGGCGGGTTAGACATGCTAGATCAACAGGAAAAACTTTGGGATTATGACGCGGTGGAGCCTGGTCAGACCGGTCCCACCACCGAAGTGAAAATCACCGAGGACAACATCGCCCAGTACGCATTGCTCGCCCAGAACCCAGATCCCCGGTTTCAGCGCCCGGGCGTCAGCCTAGAATATGACGGGGCAATGCTGGCAATGCCCACCATGGTCATCACTTACGCCCCGTTGTTGCGGGAGGACATAGCCGAGGCCAACGGGTTCGTAGCCCAGGAGCGGTCCGCCACGAACCGCAGCCAAACCCCTTTCGCCAAGTGCGAGATACGGTGGTGGGGTCCGGTCAAGGCCGGGGATACCATTACCGGCAGCCGCCGCGTATTGGAGAAGTACGACCGGCGGGGCAGCAAGTTCGTCACCTTCCGGGTGGAAGCAGCCAATCAGCACGGAGAAAAAGTCGCCGAATACGATTACACCTGCATCTTCGGCTACGCTCAGGGTAGTAAGACGGTCCCCCAAACCCCAGGCTCGGCTCAACCCCAACCGCTTACCGGCAATCCCGGGGGACAAGAGCTGGCGCTGGCCTCATCGGCTATAGTTTCTTTCGATGCGCTGTCCGAAGGAACCCAACTTGCCACGATGTCCGTCTCAGAAAGCCAGGAAATCATCAACCGGAAGTCCGATTTCCGCTTGAGCGGAGCGCCCAATCCCATCAATATTCACAACAACGAAGAATTCGCCCGGAAGAACATCTTCAGCGGCACGGTGTCCTCCGGTCCCGCGGCTATGTCCTACCTGGACCAGATGCTACAGAAATCCTTTCCCCTGAGCGCCTTTTACCAGGGTGGACAGTTGCTGATGCGAGCCATCGAGCCCTTCCGCGCCGGCGACACGGTGACTTTCCAGGGGGAAGTGACTGCCAAAAACGCCAAGAGCGCCTGCCGCATCGTCGAATGCCGGATAAAGGGCATCAACCAGCGCGGCGACCTGGTCAACCTCTCCGACGCCAAACTGATGCTATCCGAATAAAACCGGAGTGAAATCCCCTAAGAGCGCCCTGCGGGAATTCGCCCGTATACCCGTTCGGGGGACACCAGGAACACCACGGCGTCCTGCTCCACCATCGCGCGGTCGTACTCTTCCCAATCGGGATGGTCCTTGTCGCCGCAGGCCCTGAAAACCTCCCGCAGCAGCACCCGCAACTCTTCAGCCGGGGTATTACGGCGGTCGAACAACTGGGCCTGACCCTCGACGGCAACGCAGCCTCGCCAGTCGTCACTAACCGACAGAACCGTGCATTGCGGGTTGCGCCGCAGGTTGCGCACCTTGGCGGAACTGCCTTGCACTGAGACGAACGCGGCGTTCCCCTTGTAGGCGCCGACCACAACGATGCTGGTCTGTACGGCCCCGTTGCGTTGCAGCGTGTTGATCACTCCCCGGTGATTGGTCTCCATGAATGGCCGGGCATCCTCGAATTCCATCAGTTCACCTCAATCCAGCTTGCCCGCGCCGGGCATTGATCAAAGGGCCCGAGCAGAAAATCCCCAGGCCAGACCCTAAAAAGCTCGTAGTCCTACTTAATTGTTATACCATAGTTGACCCGCCGTCGCTCTAAATCGAAACGGGGCCTTATCCGGACGAAATTTGAAACAAACTGTAAGTGAACAACGACGTAGAATGATTATTCCCTTTGCACTGTTTCCGGTTTTCCCCAGATCTGGGAACAGAGAGCTTGTCGGCCAAGGAGAAGGTGCCATCCGGGATGTAAAGAGTTTCATCGTCATCTGTAGGCTCTTCCAAAAGGGGCGATAGGAGTTGCAAATCGAGAAGGCCTCGACATCACTGAATTATCGGAGGGTTTAGTCAAATGGAACTAAAGAATCTGGGAAGCATCAGCCTAATGGTGCCGGAGATTGGAATGGGTACTTGGAAACACAGCGGCGGGCCTGAGCCTCTGCTCCGAGGCATCTATCTAGGAGCCTATTTAATCGACACCGCTGAAATGTACCGAAACGAAGAAGAAGTGGGAAAAGCCATCGCGGCACGACGTAGCAAGATTATCCTCGCCACCAAGGTCTTGGACAGTCATCTTCGCTACGACCAAGTCCTTCGAGCTGCGGATGAAAGCTTGCGTCGGTTATCCGTGGACTGTATCAATCTATACCAGATTCACTGGCCCAACCACAGCATCCCAATCGCCGACACAATGCGGGCAATGGAGGAACTGGTGGACGCCGGCAAGGTCAGATACGCGGAGTAAGCAATTTTTCCACCAGGGAACTGCGGGAAGCCCAGGGCGCCATGACCAGATATCCCATCGTGTCCAATCAAGTCCTTTACAACTTGAACTCCCGCCGCATCGAGGAGGAATTGCTGCCCTATTGCCAGGAGCACCATATCACAATTATCGCCTATACCCCTCTGGCCGATGGCTCTCTGGCCACCCCCTCTCGCATTCTTACAGACCGCCGGCTCAAGGTCCTAGAGCAGGCGGAGGCCCAGACAAACAGGACTATGGCCCAAGTGGCTCTGAACTGGTGCACCTCTAGGACTAACGTAATCGTCATCCCGAAGTCCAACAGCGTCACCCGGACCGAAGAAAACTGTACCGCATCGGGCTGGCATCTGTCTCCGGCCCAGGTCCGGACTCTGGACGAAGCCTTCGCCTAGTCAGCCCTATTGGAGTAAACCCTACCCTCAAGTTGACAAACCATGGGGGGCACGCTAGGGTAGCCACTGGGCTATCGCCTCACGCCTATGTCTCCAACTCTGGTATTCTCCCGTTGCCCGGTTTCGCATCTCGCAAGCCTCGGTCTTGATTAGATATATGCCAAACCAACCCTTAGAACCCGCGGGCCCCAGGAGTTAATCATGCGGCCCGGTTTTGAAACAGGCCATGAGCTCCCTAGCGCTGGCTCCCCAGGCGAGCCCGGGGCCGCGGTTACACCACAAAACGGCGAATACACAATCTCGGTGAGGTCTCTTTGGAAGGTGTTCGGCAAGAACCCGGAAAGGGCACTGGAAGCCCAAAACCTTCAGAAAAGCAGAACGAAGATCCAACAAGAGCTTAATCTGGTGGTAGCCCTCAAGGATGTCACATTTGACGCTACTACCGGAGAGACTTTCGTTGTCATGGGCCTTTCTGGGAGCGGTAAATCTACCCTGGTGCGTTGTCTCATACGACTCATAGAGGCAACTTCGGGGGATATCCTTGTTGATGGGGAGAACATAATAGACTACGACTCAAACCAGCTGAGAAACTTCAGGCGCTCAAAGGTGGCCATGGTCTTTCAAAACTTTGGCCTGCTGCCACACAAGAACGTTTTGGATAATGCCGCCTACGGGCTTGAAGTCCGTGGCGTGGGCAAGGAACAGCGGTACGAAGTTGCCTCAGAAATGCTGGCGAAAGTGGGATTGACCGGCTGGGAAGGGTCCTATCAAAGGGAGTTGAGTGGCGGCATGCAGCAACGGGTGGGCCTGGCACGGGCCCTGGCCCTGGACCCTGAGATTTTGCTCATGGATGAACCGTTCAGTGGTCTCGACCCGCTGATCCGGCGCCAGATGCGTGGCGAGCTAGCCTCTCTCCAAGAAGAGATCCAGAAGACCATCATCTTTATCACCCACGACCTGGATGAGGCGGTTACGGTAGGCGACCGGATCGCCATAATGAAGGACGGGGAAATCATACAACTGGGCAGCCCGCAGGACATTATCATGAACCCCGTCGACGACTTTGTTAAGGAATTCACCCAGGGCATTCCCAAGACCAAGGTAATCAACGTCGCCAGTATAATCAGCGAACCAGAGCTGATTATAGCGGATTGGCGACGCATAGAGGATTTGGTTGCTCAGATGGACCGCGCAGGTACTGAATATGCGATTTGCGTGGATACCGACAACAAATACATCGGCGTTATCCCCAAGCAGAAAGTAACACTCCTGGCTGGACGACCAGCCGGAGACCTCACAGACATTCTCCACACCGATGTGGCCACTGTGCACCCGGAAACTCTGCTAGAACAAGCCCTCGCTGCTCTGGTGGATGCCACCATTCCCATTCCTGTAGTCGATGGAAGCAATTGCTTCCTGGGTGTAGCAGCGCAAAGGGATATACTTATGGTCATTGCCACCAATCTTTAGCCCCCACCCTATTCGTTCCCACCCTCCGCCAGCTTACACTCCTCAATATAAATAGAGATGGGCACCAGTTGCCGATGCCGATCCGCCAATCCTGGCAGTCAATGAAAGCAATACGTTCATCGCCCCTAACAGATAGACTTGTCCAAGGTGAAAGTAAAATCTTTGTGGACTGTGGTGAGTACGGTCATTGAATTTCCATCCTCAGCGAAGCGAGTGAAATATGGGAACCAAATTCAGGAAGATCGCCAACCTGATCACCGGCAACGGCGCAACACGCGCCAGCGAAAATGCCGAGAGAATTCGCAAGATGGCCATAATCGCTGCCGTCATCGGCATTGCACTCCTGGCCTCGTTCCTTGTTCACAAGTACGGCGTCACCGGTGCGCTAAAGTACCCGACGAACTTGGGACCTGAGCTTACCGGTCTCCTAGACGGGGGATTTCAGTGGATACTTGTAAACGGGGAATGGTTCTTTGACGCCATCAGCGACAATTTGAAGATTGCCCTCGGCAAATTGAGAGACTTCTTGGTCTGGATCCCTTGGCCTGTGGTCGTAGCTTTGATCTTCCTGCTCGGCTGGAGAATAGCCTCCTTTGCCGTTGGAATAGCTTCAGCCCTGGGAATGGTAGCCATCGGATTGGTCAATCTTTGGGAGCCGGCAATGGTCACAGTAGCCATTATGATGGTATCAGTGTCCATTGCCATTGCTTTCGGCATCCCTATGGGCATATTGGCGGCAAGTAGTAATTCGGTGGAAAAACTAATTCGTCCTGTATTGGACGGTATGCAGACGATGCCCAGCTTCGTTTACCTAATCCCAGGCATCATGCTCTTTGGCCTCGGCAATGTGGCAGCAATCCTGGCGACTGTGCTCTACGCCCTTCCACCGTGTATAAGGCTGACCAACTTGGGGATACGGCAGGTCGATCCTTCAGTCGTGGAGGCCGGCCGGTCGTTCGGCTCAAGCCCATTCCAGTTACTTTATAAAGTGCAGATTCCTATGGCCGTTCCGACCATCATGGCAGGGGTCAATCAGACCGTAATGATGGCCCTGGCCATGGCTACGATTGCGGCCATGGTGGGTGCAGGAGGCCTGGGTATAGAAGTGCTACGGTCTATGGGTCAACTTGAGGAAGGCGAAGCTTTCGTGGCTGGGACAGCAATCGTTATCATGGCGATTATCATCGACCGAATCTCCCAGGGATACGTCCAGTCACGCAGCGACAGTTGATCTCAGGCCCAACTCCACGCCAGGGCAGACTTGGAACAAGGGTAATAGAAAGGAGCCCCCGTCACGACGGGGGCTCCTTTCGTCAGAATCGTAATCTGCTTTTCGGGGCGCGGCAGTTAATCCTCTTTGGCTAGGGCAGCTTTGACATTGGCCCAGACATCGACAGGAACCCAGTCCCTCCAGGCATCGTTGTTCTTTAAATACCAGATGCCCGTGGCAGAGTAGATTTCTTCGCTCGATCGTCCTGCGTTTTTAAGTGCTTTTTTATTTTCACCGTACCATCCCTCTGCTGCCAGCTGGTTGCCGGCGCTCCAATCCCAATTCTTGAAGAACGGAATCAGTTCTGGCGCGTCTGCAACTAACTCAATATTCATCGCAATCATGATTTCCGCTGCGGGGAATGCGCATCCATGCACAGGAGAGTTATCAGTGCATTCCGAAGGGTCTGGCTGTTCCAAATCTCGCATATCTAATTTGTGGGCTAACGCCGTTGGTCCCCAATAATAGAAGAGGATTGCGTCTTCTTTAGCAAATGCTCCTTCGATGGCAGCAGCCAAAGCCCCTGACGTACCAGGATCACGCAATACCACGTGGTCTTCCAAACCCATCCCGACTATTTGCCCTACCCCGGTGTCGGGTGAGCCATCTTGCATGGTACGACAACCCCAGCCAGCTATGCACCCGAGTAGTACTGCTTTACCACCATCTTGTTCGAACAATGAATTGAATTCGTCGTTCTTCAGATCTTCGATAGAATCGAGTCCTGGGTTGGAATCCTGGAGATAACCCGGGATAAGGAAGGAACTTTGCCAGTTATCTTCCAGGCTTTTGCCAACTGGAATCACTTCGCCTGCCTTAACAGCTTCATTCCACGCTGCGTCTTGGTTGGGAAGCCAGATCTCCATGGTTATATCTACGTCGCCCTTACGAAGGCCCTGGAACAGCGGTAAGGTCGAACCTTCTATCTGCGAAGTGGGATATCCATAACCATGTTCAACAATATATCGGGCCACACCGTTCTGGACTAATGCGCTGTCCCAGTCCAACCCACCAAAAACGATTTCTCTTTTGTCCTTGACCGGCGGTGCTATCTGGACTTCTACGATTTTCTCTACGGTTACCTCTTTTATGACCTCTACCTCTTTTATGACCTCTTGGATAACCTGCTTTTCTACGGGTACCTCTTTAATTACTTCTTGCTTGACGATCTTTTCTACAGGTACCTCTTTGATTACCTCTTTGATGACTATCTTCTCTACAGGTACCTCTTTGATAACTTCGACTTGTCTGATAGCCTGATCGCTCCCGCCACACGCCGCAACCACCGCAAAAAGGGTAAGCGCGAAGATCAGAAGAATTGCTTTCTTGGTCAGAAAATGGTGAATAAACACGTGGTCGCCTCCAATGTTCTTGGCTGGTTCCGCAGCGACTACCCTATACTAGAATAGGCGGCGGCGTCAACACCCGAAATACCCGTGGCTACGCCTGGCAATCCCGATTTGCGCCCGCCTAACGACCAAGGGCTTTAGCGTGTCAGTCACTCTTGCCAGACCTCCCACGGCCGGTCCCCATTGCCAGAGCGGGGAGAATAGCCACCAGCGCCCCAGCCGCGGCCACGCTTAGGAAATTGTGGAACAGGGACAGTCCGGCGGCGGTCAGGTCCGCGTTGTACTCGGCCAGGTGCGCTTGAGCCTCCTCTGCGCTTTCCCCGGGTTCGGGCAAAGGAAACTCCAAGCCGGACATAAGCGTCTGGAAATGCTCCACTCCCCAGGCGGATAACGCTGCCAGGCCCAGTGTCATGCCCAGCATGCGGGCAACTACTACCAGAGATGCGGCGGTGGCCCGGTAGTCGTCAGACACGGCGGTAAGGGCCTGCGTCATTATGGGCGAAATCACCAGACCAAATCCCAATCCGGCAACGGCCAGGTGCAGGGTCAACTGGGGCTCCCCCACGTCCAGATCCCAGCCGCTGACCAGGAACAACCCAAGGGCGGTCATCCCTAGCCCGGCTACCATGACCGGCCTGAATCCCGCCCGTCCCAACACCAAACCGCCAACCACCGCCCCCAGGGGGATGGCTCCGGTCATTCTCAACAACCACATGGCGCCGGTCAGCGGCGTTTTCCCCATAACGGTGTTGGCCATCAGAGGCACAGTCACCATGGCAATGATCAGGGAAACACCTACCAATAGTTGGGCTCCGTTGGCCGCCAAGAAGGCCGTTGCGCGGAAGAGTGCCGGCGCAAGCAAGGGTTGCCCCGTCCGGCGCTCCACCGCAAGCAGTACCCCCGTCAAAGCCAGTCCGGCGGCCCCCATGACGAAAGGAAGCGGCGACGAAAGAGTGAACAGGCTGCTCCTGGACAGTCCTAACGACACGAGAAGCAGGGCTGCCACCAGCAGGCAGCCGCCCAAGTAGTCCATCCTGTTCTGCCGGTTCGGTTGGTTGGGAAGCCAGAACAGGGCCAGGAACAGTACCGCGCTTTGGGGGACGTTCAGCCAAAATATCCAACGCCAGTTGGCCAATTCGATAATGGCCCCACCATAGGCCGGGCCCAGCATGGACCCGGCCTCCGCCGCGCCTGCCACGATGCCCAATGCCAAGCCCCATTGCTTCCGGGGAAGGGCGTTGCTCGCGATGGCCAACCCGATCGGCACGGTTGCCCCACCACCTACGGCCTGTATCACCCGGGCCGCTACCATCCACTCCAGGCTTTGAGAAACGGCCACCAGGCTGGTGCCGATGACGAACACCACTAAGGAGACTTGATAGACTCGGGTATAGCCGTACACGTCGGCCAGGCGGCCTATCACCGGCATTGCGGCCGTGTAGCCCAACAAGTAGGCGGTGATGATCCAGGAAGCCCGGTCCAGTTGGGTTAAAGATATCTTCAGGTCCAGCATCAGGCTGGGCAGGGCCGTAACCACCACCGTTTGATCCAAGGCGGTAACGAAGGCGCCCAACCCCACAACGGTGAGGATCATGGGCGCCGGCAGAGTGCGAGATGCTCCAATCATCGAGCCCGTCCGGCTATTCCGGCGGAGCGATGTCTACCGGCACGTTAACATCGTCAATGGAAAGCAATCTTACGGTTTCCGGCACGTCACCGTTAACCACGGGGCCGGTGATAAGCACCCGACGCAGCAGGCCGTCTTCCCGATCCACAAACAACTCCAACTTGACCTCAAGTCCCTCCGCCGCGCCCGGCACTAATGATGCCAGGGCTTCAGAACGCACCAGACCGGTGATACGTTGGATTTGCCGGCCTTCCAATTCTTCAACGCCCGACAAACCAGGATCAGTGACAGCTTTAACTATGCTCGCCAAAGTTTGCCCGAAGTTCAAGAAATTCACCGGCAGAGATTCCGGAGGCACCATACGCCACTGCCCGGTGAAGAGATCGGTCATGTATGCCTGGTGCCCAATGATGATAACGTTGATCTCCACAAAGGTGCGGGGGGCCGTCACCTCCGCCTCGACCATCAGGCGTAACCGGTCGGGAATATCCACCACCCCAGTGGCTTTCTTCATGACCAAACCGGGCAACAGCTCCGTGCTACCTATCTGGTGTTCTAACGTGAAGGCCGCCGAGTTTAGAGAGAGCAGGTTGGCCACGGCAAAGGCCAAGGTTGCTTTCGGATCCGGCGGGGGTTCAAGCGTCGGCGTGGGGATGGGAGTTGGAGCCGGACCACACCCTGCCGCAATTGACAGCACCAGGGCCACCAACAAGCCAAGCAGAACGTGGGGTCGCGTTCTCCTAGGACAGCGGCGTCCGGGCCTAAAATGGGCATCCAGGCTAAGGGCAAGATTGTCCGGCCCGCCGCCTAATTCCACGACCAAAAAGCGAGCGACCCAACGCCAACCTCCATCGGCTCGGAAGCCCCGTTGGCTTCAACGACGAATATGCTCGGTCCCGGCGGCGTAGACCCGTTTCGGCCCTCTCTAGACCGATTCGGGACGATCGCCAAGACCAGACGAGAGCTGTCGGGAGACCAGGGGGAGTGGGAGTAAGCGTATTGATCAAAAAAGCTCAGCGTGACCAGCATGTCGTTGGATGGTTGAGCCCGCAGTAGTTCCCGGATCTCGCCTCCCTCGACCGTTGCGGCCCACCAAACGAACTCCCTGTTGCCGCCATCTAGTCCCGCCCAGGCCAGCATCTCCCCATTGGGGGACCAATAGAACGCGATGATGCGGCCCTCCGCCACCGTCTTAATCGAACCCCCGTCACCGGGGACAACCCTCAGCCTGTCAAAGGTGGGCGCACTGCTGTTCTGTTGGTCCGCCACCGCCAAGTCTCCACCCTGGGGAGACCAAGCGAAAGCCGCCCTGAAACCGATGTCAAGGGCGTTTCTTGCGGTACCGGTAGCGCCCGTCTCCGCTATCAGCAATGACCCTGAGGGCGTACCAGTTCCCATATACGCCATATGTCTCCCGTCGGGGGACAGCGCAGGCACGCGAAACCCCGGATCGGCGTCTATCAGCTGGCCCGATGAAGCACCGAAGGGACGGGTCGACAATTTAAGTTCATCGCCCACGTGCAACAGAATCGATTGGCCGTCCGCTCCCCAGTGGAAGTACAGGGGCGCTCCGGACTCAATTACCGTTGGTTCGGTCAATGATTCCGTGTCGGCGGCGAAGAGGGTCAATCCTTGTGGAGTACTAGCTAGCACTGCCAAAGTCCGGCTATCTGGAGACCAGTAAAGGTAATGAGGGGCATTCTCAGCCACCAGGCCGGGGACTTCGTTCCGAAATACCGTAGTAGCCGCTCCCGTCGCCACGTCTATAACTTGGACAGATATTTCGGGCTGTCCACCGGTTACCTCCACCAAAGAAGCCGCCAGTTTTTTTCCATCGGGCGACCACGTCGGCCATGAGTAGAAGAAACTCACGTCGCGTGGCTGGGCCATCACCGCTCCTAAAGGACCTCCCTGCACCTGGGTGTCTCCCGCAAGTTTTAGTTGCTCAGAACCGTCGGGGTTCACCAGGAACAGTTCGCCGTCCGTTGTCATGAAGGCAATCCGGTCTACGGCCACCTCTTCACTCTCTCCTTGCTCGACAATCCCAGGCTCCACCACTTTATCAAGTTGTTCTGCCACCGGTTCGCTGGCCCCATTACAAGCAAGAGCCAGCGTCAATAACGAAAGTATGATTGCCCAGCCGCCGGTTTTATCCCTCATGTAGGAGACCCAATCCAAGTCCATTATCTTCTGTTAGACCGTATCTCCCCAACCTTCACTATTT
>Ga0209445_1000523_pt1 | contig 21634 bp, 19 predicted proteins | sample MarorgKNORR_S2LV_4_FD_188223 | JGI IMG/M metagenome (GOLD analysis project Ga0209445, IMG submission 188223) | Marine microbial communities from the Southern Atlantic Ocean, analyzing organic carbon cycling - NADW_A/KNORR_S2/LV (SPAdes) (version 2) | ecosystem: Environmental > Aquatic > Marine >... | reverse complement strand
ACGACGACTGCGGCGCCCGAAGGCTGAGGCGACCGCCGAGGGGTGAGGTCAGGGAACCCTGGCCAGGAAGTTGGCCAGCAGGTCGTGGCCGGAGGCGGTGAGGATCGACTCGGGGTGGAACTGGACGCCCTCGACGTCGAGATCCCGGTGCCGCAGCCCCATGACGAGGCCGTCCTCGGTGGAGGCGGTGACCTCGAACTCCTCGGGGAGCGACGAACGTTCGACCAGCAGCGAGTGGTAGCGGGTCGCCTCGAACGGTGAGGGAAGCCCGGCGAACACGCCGGCTCCCTCGTGGTGGATTCGGGAGGTCTTGCCGTGCATGACCTCCGGCGCCCGGATCACGTTGCCGCCCCAGGCGGCGCCGATGCACTGGTGGCCGAGGCAGACGCCGAGGACCGGGATGCGTCCGGCGGCCCAGCGGATGATCGAGGTCGACATGCCGGCATCCTCGGGCCGGCCGGGCCCCGGGCTGATGAGGACGGCGTCGGGCTCGAGCGCGGCGGCCTCGTCGGTCGTGATGGCGTCGTGGCGGTGGACGATCGGCTCGGCCCCGAGCTCACCCAGGTACTGGACGAGGTTGTAGACGAACGAGTCGTAGTTGTCGATGACGAGGACACGGGCGGTCACGGGCCCGTACCGTAACGGGATCGGACTCCGACGGCGGGCCCGATTCCGGTGGGACCGCCCGTCTCGGCACGACGCCCCTATCCTCGTTGCCATGTCGACTCCTCCGAAGAAGCGCGTCGAGGGTGGCCGGGTGACCCCGAAGGGTGGCCCCTCAGGCTCGCGCTACAACACTCCGACGTCTTCCGCCTCGAAGGCCTCGCCGACATGGGTGCCCGTGCTGATGTTCGGCCTGCTGGCGCTCGGCATCGTGATCATCTTCTTCAACTACGTGGGCTGGATGCCAGGTGGGATGAAGAACATCTACCTGATGATCGGCCTCGGCAGCATCCTCGGAGGCATCCTCACGGCGACACGGTTCCAGTAGCCGTTCTCGACCCCGGGCGACAGGCCTGTGGAGTCGCCCAAGAACCCGGGGACCTGGCGGGAACTACATATGTGTCATTTCCCACAGAATCGTCCACAGCCTGTGGACGACTGCGGACGGGTCGGACTGCGACGAGGGGATCGGTCACTCCTCGGTGACGACGATCTCCATCTCATCCATGCAGTGGCGGGGTGGGTCCGGGTGCTCCTCGGTGGCCACGGTCATCCGTACCTCGGTGCCGCAGAGGCTGCACCGGTACTGCAACTTGACCTTCCGGAGGTCGCCGGGAGGCGGTGGCTCGGGGACCGGCGTGGCGAGGGCGCGCAGCAAGGCGAGGCCGGCCCGGATGAGGACCACGACCACGACGACGGCTACGACGACCTTGAACAACGGCACAGTAGGAGATCGTATTCGGGAGCGCACTAGGGTCACCCGCCGATAAGCGCCGAGGCTGTTGGAGGGCCTGCCATGGAGTCCACGACCGACATTGACCTGGTACTGCTGATCCTGCGTGGGGTGGCGGGCCTGACCCTTGCCGCCCATGGCTGGAACAAGTTCTTCGGGGGAGGACGGATCGCCGGCACTGGCCGCTGGTTCGACAGCATCGGGATGCGACCGGGTCGCCTCAACGCACTCCTGGCGGCAAGTTCCGAGATGGGTGCCGGAGTCCTCCTGACCCTCGGCCTCCTGACCCCGGTGGCGGCGGCCGGGGTGATCGGCGTGATGGTCGTCGCCGGCTGGACCGTCCACCGGTCCAACGGCTTCTTCATCATCAAGGAGGGTTGGGAGTACGTGTTCATCCTCGCCGTCATGGCACTGGTCTCGGCCACGCTGGGTCCGGGCGCCTGGTCGCTCGACGAGGTGTTCGGGATCGCCGGCGACCTCGCCGGCTGGACCGGCTTCTGGATCGCCCTCCTGCTCGGCGTGGGCGGAGGGGCCCTGCAGATGCTGGTGTTCTTCCGGCCGTCGAAAGTGGCAGCGGGGGACTGAGTGGACGCCGGTCCTGACGTCGACCTGGGGGCGCTAGGGGGCTGGCTGGCAGAGCGGCTCGCCGATGCTTCGTCGGTCCGCATCGGCGAGGTCGCCACGCCCGAGGGCGGCTACTCAGGCGAGACGACAATCCTGTCGGCGTTCGTCACCCGCAGCGGATCCGAACGGTCCGAGCGCTTCGTGCTTCGACGCGAGCCCGCCGAGGCGGCCGTCTATCCGACCCAGGCGCCGCATGTCGACGTCGAGGTCGAGCTTCAGTGGCGGGTGATGGAGGCGGTCCGGAGCCACAGTTCGCTGCCGGTGGCCCCGGCAGTGGGCTACGAGCCCGATCCCGCAGTCCTCGGCGTCCCCTTCTTCGTGACGGGGTTCGTCGACGGCGACATACCCCGGGAGACCCCGGCATACACGGCCGAGGGGTTCTACGTGGAGTCCCCACCGCAGCGCCGACGCGACATGAACCTCACCGGAGTCCGGACGGTCGCCGCCGTCAACCGGATCGACTGGCGCGCGGCGGGTCTGGGCTTCCTCGTCCCCGAAGGCGTCGAACCCGACCATCGACGCCAACTCGACCTGTGGCGGGACTTCGCCGTGCAGGAGCTGCGGGGGCGTGTACATCCGGCACTGGAGGAGGCCTGGCGGCGCCTCGCCACCGAAGTCCCGGATGGCGCCGGGCCCACGCTCTGCTGGGGCGACTGCCGACTGGGGAACGTCTTCTGGGACGGGGCCACGCCGACGTGCCTCACCGACTTCGAGGGCGCCACGATCGCCCCGGCCGAGTTCGACCTGGGCTGGTTCCTGATGTTCGACCGCTGGATCCACGAGTCCTGTGGCAATCCGCGGCTCGACGGCGAACCCTCACGCGGTGAACTCGTGTCCGCCTACGAGGAGGCGCTGGGCCGGCCGGTCGGGGCCACATGGTGGCACGAGGCGTTCGCCGCAGCCCGCTACTGCGCCATCGTGGTGCGGGTCATCAACCGGCTCGAGGAACGGGGCGTGATGCCACCAGGCACCGACACGTACCTCGCCGGCGGTGTCTCCGACTGCCTCCGCCTCCTACTCGACGAGGGGAGCGGCCCGTGAGGGCGGTCAGCGGTCGACGAGGTGTGCGGGTCCGGCCGGCCCGTCCGAAGGCCTACTTCGCCGGGTCGAGGAACTCGGTGAAGCCGTACCGCGGGTAGGGGCCGACCACGATCTGCTCCAGGACGCCGATGCCGGTCCGGTCGCCGGAAGTGGCCCGGACCACGGACTGCACGTGGAGGTTCTCGGGTGACATCTCGTCGACCTCGTCGAGTCGCCACGATTCGCCCTCCATGGCCAGTTCGCCCTTCCAGTGGCCGTGGCCCCAGGTGGGGTGGCTGTAGCCCATGCCCTTCATGCGGGCGGTGACCAGGGGCTCGAGGTCGATGACCAGTGGGTCGCGGCCCACCCGGTCGAGGGTCAGCCGGGCGCCGGAGATTCGGCGGGTGCCCGGCAGGAAGGTCAGGTCGTGCTGCACCCGCAGGAGGCGCTCGATGCCCGGGTCCTCGATGCCGGGGATGTCATCGGGGTCGTCGTAGGCGGGGAGGATGAACCCGTCCCAGTGCATCTGGTGGCCGTCGGCGTCCTCGAAGACGCCCATGTGGGTGATGTGGTCGTCCCAGTGCAGTGGCGCCCAGAAGAACTTGAGTCCCTTGTGCTGTCGGGGGGCGCCGGGAGGGGCCGGGTCGCCGACCGGTCGGATGCCCCACGACCGGTCCTTGGTCCCCCACACCCGGCCGGGTTCGACGGCGATGGTGGTGTCGGGCAGGCGGATCTCGCCGGTCCAGTGGCCGAACTGGTTGAACCGGGTCGCCTCCATGTGGCTGTTGATCTGTCCCCGACCGAGCAGTTGGAAGTCCTCGGCGAAAGACGCCGTGCGCGGGGTCCAGGTCAGGTCGGCGCCGATCCCGGTTTCGTTGTCGTCGAGTACCACCCGTAGGCGCATCATGGGCTCGAGGATCTCGATCCGGAACGGGCCGATCGTCATGTCGGACGGGTCGTCGGGCATGCGGCGCGAGGCGTGGAAGGCGTACTGGACGCCGTCGTGGACGACCGTGAGGCCGCAGTCCTGGATGCCCAGGTTCGGATACCGGGCGGAGCCGATGCCGAGGTAGAGGCTGCCGTCGTCGGTGTAGCCGTTGAACCAGAACCGGTCGTAGGCGTTGCGATCGGTCGTGGCCGGGACCGCCACGGGTCGCGACGTCTGGTGGACGAAGTAGTCGTCGAACGAACTGAGCATGGTCTGCCTCTCCGGAGGTGGAATCACGACAGTGTGATCCGTCGGCGGCCTATCCGGCGAATTCGGTGGGGTCGCGGTACCAGGGTTGACAAGTGGGGCCTGCGAAGCGTTTCCGCTGGTCACCATGGTGGAGCTGATGGGACTCGAACCCACGACCCCCTGCTTGCAAAGCAGGTGCTCTAGCCAACTGAGCTACAGCCCCGGAAGCCCCCAGCGTAGGGGGACGCCTGCTGCGTCAGATCGGGCGGCCGAAGGGGAGTTCGCCCTGCCAGGAACCGAGGAATGCCTCGGACCGCTCGCAGGCGCCCAACACGGGCCCGTCGGCGTGGTCGAGCACTTCGGCCAGGACTGCCGTGGCCTCGTCGTTCGCGGCCAGCGGCGCCGCCAGTACGACGAAGTCGGGGAGCACCACGATCCCCCGACGGGAACACATGGCGAGGGCCCGTGTTGTCACCGCCAGGCGCACCGTCGGGACCACGACCTGTGCCCCCAGCCCGTCGGCGCTGTCATGGTCGATGGCGCCCACACCGGCACCGACGAACAGCAGGTCGGCAGCAGCCGTCAGCGGATCCTCAACGTCGAGTATTTCTACGCCGTGACCGGCGAGCAGCCCGGCAAGTGGTGAACGATCGTCGACGTCGGTGACCGCCGTCGACGCACCGGGGCACGCGGCGATGGCTGCGGCGACGGCACCCGGGAGCGGATCACCGACCTCCACGGCCAGTGGCCCGAGGGCTGCGGTGCCCACCCCCTTGCCGGCCTCGAACCGGTACCCCTCGTCCCAGCCGGCGACCTCCTGGACGAAGGCGGTGAGTGCGGCATCGGATTCCTCGGGGGTGGCGCTGATGCCTGCGGAGACGCCCGTCTCTTGCCGGCCGAGGCAGGCCAGGGAGTAGGTCATCGAGCGGGCCAGGTTCTTGGCCCCGCCCTGGAGGACCTTCGGCGCCATGCGCACGACCCCCCGGCCGGTGGCCCCGTCGAGGTCGACGGCGACGAAGGCGTTCGTCGAGGAGAGTTTGCGGATCCGCACGGTCGCAGTCTGGCGTTGGGGGTGGCGTCGGGGCGGGTCAGGCGTCGTCGGCGGCCGCCACGACCTTCTCGACCTGGACACTGGCAGCCTCGAGGCGCTCCCGGCAGAGGGTGAGGAGTTCGTCGGCACGTGCCACACGGACTGCCAGTACGTCGACGTCGACGGCCTCGCCCTCGAGTTCGGTGAGGATCGCCTGGAGTTCCTGAAGCGCCTCTGCGTAACCGGTCTGGTCGTTGTCCATGGTTCGTCCTCCGTTCAGTCGACGGTGCTCGTGACCGTACCGTCGGCGAAGCGGGTCTCGAGTGCGTCACCGCCGCGCACGTCGGTGGTGGATCGCACCAGGTCGCCGCCGGCCCTCCTCGTGATCGACCAGCCGCGGGCGAGGATCGCCGCCGGGTCGAGCGCCCTCAGCCGTGCCGTGAGTGCGGTGAGTTGGTCGCCGTGGCGGCCGAGGGCCACGGTCGTCGAACGCACCAGGCGCCCCGCTGCCGAGTCGAGGCGTTCGCCCTGCCGTGAGAGGACGGCCTCGGCCGAGCGTCGGAGCCGCACGGCCAGGTCGTCCTGCCGGTCGGCGGCCGACGCCAGTGCCCGCCGGGCCTGTACAACGACCGCGGTCCGCAGCGCCAGCAGGTCGTCGAGCACCTCCCGGGCCGAGGCGACGATCGCGGCGGCACAGGCGGTCGGGGTCTTGAAGGCGGTGTGGGCGACCTCGTCGGCGACGGACCGGTCGATCTCGTGGCCGATTCCCGTGAACACGGGAATGTCGAGTGCCGCGATCGTGCGGGCCACCACCTCGGCGTCGAACGTCGCTAGATCGGCCGCCGAACCGCCGCCCCGCACGAGGGCGATGACGTCGGGCCGGTGCGTGGCAACGACCCGCAGCCCTTCGGCCACGTCGAGGGCCGACCCCCCGCCCTGGACGCGCGCATCCCGTTCGAGGATCGTGAATCCGACGCCGCTGCGTTCCAACTCGGTGCAGAAGTCGGCATGCGCTGCCGACCCCACGCTCGTCACCAGCCCGACCCGTAGGGGAGGGACGGGAACCATCAGCCCGGCATTGCGTTCGAGCAACCCTTCGTCGGCCAGGGTGCGCAGGAGTCGGTCGCGTTCGGCCGCCAGGCGCCCCAGCGTGAACGCCGGGTCGATTCCCGTCATGTTGAGTTGGAGACGGCCGCGTGGCGCATAGAAGCGCAGGTCGGCCCGCAGCCGGACCACGAGGTCGTCCTCGAGGGCGAGCCCACCCGCCTCGGCGAGGGTCCGCTCGACGCCGGGTCGGTTGCCCTTCCACAGGGTCACGCTGAACAGCGCGGTGGGCGCCTCCCCCGGCTGGTCGTTCGGCTCGGTCAGGTCGAAGTAGGTGTGCCCCGATCGTGCGAGGTGCAGGTTCGAGATCTGGCCTTCGACCCACAGGTCGTCCGGGAAGAGCGTCCGGAGGCCTTCCTCGACGAGGGCCCCGAGTTCTGCGACCGTGACGACCGGGAGATCGGAATCGGTGGCCATCGGGCCACTGTACCGATGCTCGAAATGGTGGACGCCGGACTGGTCGTCGGGACACGGCGCGCTTGGGTCGACGGCCGGTCAACCGGGGCGCATTGTTGCCGGCGTCAGAGCCGGACGCGTTCGCTGTCGGGGTCGTAGAACGGCCGGTAGGAGGCCGTCGCCGGAATCCGTTCGCCGTTCACCTCGATCTCGAAGGTCCCCTCGATCACCTGCGGCCGCGGGGTATCGGGCTCACTACCGAGGTAGGCCATTCCGAGTGCGCCGCCGACCGTGTGCCCGTACATGCCCGACGTGATCCGGCTGACCAGCCCACCGTCCCGGAAGACCGGCTCGTCGTGGTACAGGAGTGGCTCCGGGTCGTCGAGGCGGAACTGCACGAGGCGACGGGTGAGGCCGGCCTCGCGCTGTGCGACCAGTGCCTCGCGGCCGATGAAGCCGCCGGGCTTGTCCCACGAGACCCCCCACGAGAGCCCGGCCTCGAGCGGGGTGTCCTCGTCGGCGATGTCGTCACCCCAGTGGCGGTAGGCCTTCTCCATCCGCAGTGAGTTCATGGCGTGGTAGCCGGCGAGGGTGAGGCCGTCGGGAGCGCCGGAGGCCCAGAGGGCGTCGAACACCCCGACGGCGAACTCGGTCGGCACGTACAGTTCCCAGCCCAGTTCGCCCATGTAGGTGCGGCGCACGGCGACCGCACGGGCGTAGGCCAGGTCGATCTCCTGGAGGGTGCCGAACGGGAAGGCCTCGTTGCCGAGGTCGGCGTCGGTGAGTGGCGCCACGATCTCACGGGCAAGCGGGCCGAAGACGCCGAGCGTTGCCCAGCCCGAGGTCACATCGGTCACCGTGATCCGGGCGCCGTCGGGCGTGTGCCGGGCGATCCAGTCGGCGTCCTTGACCTGGGTGGTGTAGGCGGTGACGACGAGGAAGCGCTCCTCGTCGAGCCGGTTGACGGTGAGGTCCGCCTCGATCCCGCCGCGCTCGTTCAGCCAGGTCGTGTACACGGACGTGCCGGGCTCGGCGTCGACGTCGGCGGAGGAGATCCGGTTGAGCACCTCTGCGGCATCCGGGCCCTGGACCAGCAGCTTGACGAGCGAGGACTGGTCGAACAGGGCGGCGCCCTCCCGGCAGGCCCGGTGCTCGGCCGCCGAGTGCCCGAACCAGTTCTGACGACCGTAGGTGTACTCGTAGACGGGTTCGACGCCTTCAGGGGCGAACCAGTTCGGGCGCTCCCAACCGCCGTTCTCACCGTGGCAGGCGCCAAGGTCGGCTAGCCGGTCGTGGACGGCGGAACGGCGGACGCCCCGGGCCGTTTCGACCTGGCGGAACGGCCAGTGCATGGCGTAGAGCAGGCCCAGCCCCTCGACGGACCGGTCGCGCAGGTAGCGGCGGTTGGTCTGAAACCCCTGCATGCGGCGGATGTCGACGTCCCAGAGGTCCATCGGCGGCCGTCCGCCGACGATCCACTCGGCGAGCACCTTGCCGACGCCACCGGCCGACTGGAGGCCGATCGAGTTGAAGCCCGTCGCCACGAACAGGTTGCGCACCTCGGGGGTCTCGCCGAGCAGGTAGCGGTCGTCGGGGGTGAACGACTCGGGGCCGTTGAACTCGAGGCGCAGCGGCACCTCGGCCAGCAGCGGGATGCGTTCGCAGATGCGCTCGTAGACCGGCGCCATGTGGTCCCAGTCGAACGGGAACTGCATGTTGGGTCGGTCGATCGGGATGCCGTCTGTGCCGAATGGCTTGGCGACCGGTTCGAAGAAGCCGACGAGCAGGCGCCCGGCCTCCTCCTTCACGTAGGTGCAGTTGTCTGTGTCGCGTAGTACCGGCAGGTCCGACGGCAGGTCCGGGATGCCGTCGGTGACCAGGTAGAAGTGCTCGCAGGCGGCCAGCGGGATGTTGACGCCGATGTCCCGGCCCAACTTGTGTGACCACATGCCGGCCGCCACGACGACGTGCTCTGCATCGACCGGGCCCCGGTCGGTGTCGACGCCGACGGCCTGGCCGTTGAGGGTCCGGATGCGATCGACCGAGACGCCCTCGATGATCCGGGCGCCCTTCTCCCTCGCGACTGCAGCCATGGCCATGGTGGTGTCGATGGGGGAGGTCTGTCCGTCACCGGGGAGCCAGACCCCGCCGTGGACGCCCTCGGGGTTCAGCAGTGGCCAGCGATCGACCAGTTCGTCGGTGTCGATGACTTCGACGTCGACGTCGAAGCACCTGGCCATGCCCGCGCCCCGCACGAGTTCCTCGAGTCGCTCGGCGCTGCCGGCGACGCTTACGGATCCGACCTTCTTGAAGCCGGTCGGGTGGCCCATCTCGCGTTCCAGCCGGTCGTAGAGGTCGGCGGAGTAGGCGGCCAGCCGGGTCATGTTGTGGGTGGCCCGTAGGCAGCCCACCAGGCCGGCGGCGTGCCAGGTGGTGCCGCTGGTGAGCGTGTGGCGCTCGAGCACGACGACGTCGGTCCAGCCGAGTTCGGCGAGGTGGTAGGCGATGCTGGCGCCGACGACGCCACCACCGATGATGACGACCTGGGCCCGATCAGGAAGTTGTGATGCCACGTTGCCCTTCTGCTGCCGGCGAGCATTGATGTTAGATGGGATTACATATAAGTTACGGACTCTAACGAGGGCGATCGGGGCCATACGGCCCGTCCGGGGGTCGGGGCCGCCGATCGGTTGCCGGAGTGTACGACGCCGTCCTCGATCGATCCACGAGAGCAGGTAGGGCGATGACCGAACAGCGCGCACGGGCCCAGCGCCACCTCGTTCCCCACTTCACCCCCGGCGCCGCTTGGCGCAGTGACTCCCTCCCCATCTTCGAGCGGGCCGAGGGCTGCTACCTCTTCGACACCGAGGGCAACGAGTGGTTGGACGGCCTCGCCGGACTGTTCTGCGTCAACATCGGCCACGGGCGGACCGACCTGGCGGAGGTTGCCGCCGAGCAGATGGGCCGCCTCGCCTATGCCACCAACTGGGGCAATGCCCACCCGCCGTCAATCGAGGCGGCGTCGATGATCGCCGACTTCGCCCCCGGTGACCTCTCCGAGGTGTTCTTCGTCAGTTCGGGCTCCGAAGCCGTCGAGTCGGCGCTCAAGTTCGCCCGCAACTACCACCTCTCCCAGGGCGACGAGGGCCGCTACAAGGCCATCGCCCGCAACTGGGCCTACCACGGCACCACCCTCGGAGCCCTCGCTGTGACCGGCATCCCGAAGTTCCGCGACCCGTTCCTCCCCATGCTCTGGGACGGCGCCCGACACGTGCCCAACACCCGCCAGTGCACCTCGCCCGCCGGCACGCCGGTCGCCGACCTGTCCTGTGTCCGGGCCGTCGAGGAGGCGATCCTGGCCGAGGGCCCCGAGACCGTCGCCGTGGTCATTGCCGAGCCGGTCCAGAACGGCGGCGGCGCCCTCGTGCCCCCCGACGGCTACTGGCAGGAACTACGCCGCATCTGCGACCGCCACGGGGTCCTCCTGGTCGCTGATGAGGTCATCTGCTCGTTCGGGCGCTTCGGCCACTGGTTCGCCAGCGAGCGCATGGGCGTCGTGCCCGACATGATCACTTTCGCCAAGGGCGTCACCTCCGCCTACCAGCCCCTCGGCGGCGTCGTCATACGCGGCGAGCTGGTCGAGTCGGTCCACGACTCGCCCATGGGCACCTATATGCACGGTTCCACGTTCGGCGGCCATCCGGTCGCCACCGCCGTGGCCGTCGCCAACATGTCGGCGATGCGCGACGAGGGCCTGATGGAGCACGTGCTCGCCAACGAGGCCGGCATGGCCGAGTCGCTCGCCAAACTGGCCGACGCCCATCCGTGCGTGAAGGAGGTCCGGGGGGCCGGGTTCTTCTATGCCATCGACCTCTGCGCAGACCGCGAGGACGGCCGGGAACTGAGCCCCGACCAGGAGGCGGGCCTCCGTGGTGGCGTCCTGGGCGGCTTCGTCCGGGAGCAGCGCATGACCATCCGACCCGACGACCGGGGCTATACGGGCCTGACCATCTCACCGCCCCTGATCGCTGACGGCACGGTGGTCGAGGACCTGGTGGACCGAACCGATCGGGTGCTGGAGCGCACGGGCGCCTGGTTGTCGGAAATTGCCTAGGCGACCAACGCCTACGATCTGCGACGGCGACAAGGGGGAGTGCCGGTGAAGGACCTGTCCGTACAGAACGTGAGCATGGTCTACGAACTGCCCAAGGGCGGTTCGGTCCAGGCCCTGCACGACGTTTCGTTCGACCTCGAGGCCGGCCGCCTGCTGACGCTGCTGGGACCATCGGGTTGTGGCAAGACGACGCTGCTCAACATCGTCGCTGGGTTCCTCGCCCCCAGCGGCGGGACGGTCGAACTGGGCGGCACGCCGATCACCGGCCCCGGCCAGGAGCGGGGCATGGTCTTCCAACAGGGCGCCCTCTTCGAGTGGCAGAACGTCGCCCAGAACGTGGCGTTCGGGCCCCGGATGAACCGGAGGAAGAGGTCCGAGACGAAGGTTCTGGTCAATGGCCTGCTCAACACGGTCGGCCTCACGGGCTTTGGCGACAAAGCCATCTACGAACTCTCGGGTGGCATGCAGCAGCGGGTGGCGCTGGCCCGATGCCTGGCCAACGAGCCCGAGGTCATCCTGATGGACGAACCGCTGGGCGCGCTCGACGCCCTGACCCGGGAGAAGATGCAGGGCCTGATCCTCAAGCTCTGGAAGGAGACGGGAAAGACCATCATCCTGGTCACCCACAGCGTCGAAGAGGCCCTGTTCCTCGGCGACAAGTTGTTCGTGATGGCCCCACGCCCGGGCCGCATCGAAAAGGCCTACGAGTTGCCGTTCGCCGAGGTCGGCCTCACCACCGACCCCCGGAAGCTCAAGGCCTCGGCAGAGTTCATCGAGAAGCGCGAGGAACTGCTCTCGATGATCTGGGGCATGGAGGAGCAGATCATGGGCCACGAGGGGGGGATGTCATGAGCGAGCACGTTCCCGCCCCTGTCGCCGGGTCACCCGTCGAGGACGCGAAGCCATCACGTTTCGGTCGTCGCCGGGGCGTGCAGAGCCGCAAGACCGTCACCTTCGGCGACGCCTCCGATGTCACGACCTCGAAGGGCTGGATGCTGGTCTCACTCGGTGGCCTCTTCCTGCTCTGGTGGTGGTTCACCCGAGGTCCCGAGCCGATCCTCGACGAGAAGACCTTCCCGAGTCCCTTCGCCACCTGGGACGCCTTCGTGGACTGGTGGCGCGACGGCTACCGCCGGGCCTCGGCATGGGAACACGCCTCCGCCAGCCTCAGTCGGGTCCTCAAGGGCATGCTCATCGGGACGATCATCGGGATCCCCGTGGGCTTCGCCATGGGCCTCTCGCGGGTTCTGCGCGGCATTTTCGACCCCATCGTCGAACTGTTCCGGCCGGTCCCACCGCTGGCCCTGCTGCCCATGTTCATCATGTGGTTCGGTATCGGCGAGGAGTCGAAGGTCAACCTGCTGGTCTGGGCGTCGGTCTGGGTGATGATCATCGCCAGCCGGGCCGGGGTGCTCGGCGTTTCCGGCTCCAAGGTGCACGCCGCCTACTCGCTGGGCGCCAACAAGTGGCAGATCCTCCGGTACGTGATCCTCCCCAACGCCCTGCCCGAGGTGTTCACCGGCCTCCGCGTGGCGCTCGGGGTCAGCTGGGGGACCCTCGTTGCCGCCGAGCTGGTCGGCGCCGAGAAGGGACTCGGTGCCTCGATCTACATCGCCAGCCGGTTCTTCCGCATGGACATCGTGCTCATGAACATCGTCATCATCGGTGTGATCGGTGCGCTCATGGACCTGGTGATGCGCCTCTTCGAGTCGCGGCTCATCCCCTGGCGGGGCAAGGGCTGAGCGGGATCCGATCCTCATGAGCGGCTCGCGGCCCGCCCTCGTGGCGGAGTGGCACGAGAGGGCCTGCGTCGACCCGGCACGGGTCGTTCTCGCCGACCTGGGCGACCCGAGGGCCGATGAGGCGGCCGCCCGACTGCGTGACGATGGTCTCGCGGTCATCGTCGAGCCGGTCGTCGACCCCGGGGATGAGGCCTGTGGTCCGGCGATCGCCGCCGGACTCGACCCGGCGGACCCGGTCGTCGCCGCCACCCTGTTGGTGCGGAGCGGACGGGCCGATGCCGCGGTGGCCGGCGCCACCCGTCCATCCGCCGACGTGCTCCGGGCCGGCCTCAAGGTCCTGGGCGTGGCCCCGGGTGTCTCGGTCGTTAGCAGTTGCTTTCTGATGGTCCTGCCCGACGGCCGCCCGATCACGTTCGGCGACTGTGGTGTGGTGCCCGACCCGGATGCCGAGCAGTTGACCGCCATCGCGGCCTCCTCGGCGCAGACCCATGCGGCACTCACCGGCGAGGAGCCCCGCGTGGCGATGCTCTCGTTCTCCACGAAGGGGAGCGCGCAGCATCCCCGCATCGACAAGGTGAAGGAAGCGACGCGACGGCTAGGCGAGTCGGCGCCGGATCTCGTCGTGGACGGCGAGTTGCAGTTCGACGCCGCATGGGTGCCCGAGGTTGCCGCCTTGAAGGCCCCGGATTCGCCGGTGGCCGGCCGGGCCAACGTTTTCATCTTCCCGGACCTTGACAGCGGCAACATCGCCTACAAGATCGCCGAGCGCCTTGGCGGCGCCCGCGCCTACGGGCCGCTGCTCCAAGGCCTCGACGGGGTGCTCCACGACCTGTCCCGCGGTTGTTCATCCTCCGACATCGTGGACGTCGTGGTGATCGCCGGCCTCCTGGCCCGCGCACACCGGGGCTGAGGGAGGCCGGGTGCCGCTCGAGGCCGTCCTGCTGGTGCTGGCCTCGACGGTGATCCATGCGAGCTGGAATGCCCGCCTGCACCGGATGGACGACCCGGCGGTTGTGATCGCCACCTCGTACCTCTGGGTCGGGGTGGTCCTCCTGCCCATGGTGGTCGTCGATCCGCCGGTCGAGGTGTTGGGTTGGGTGTTCGCCAGCGCCGCTGCACAGGCCGTCTACATCGGCTTCCTCGGGTCGGCCTACCGCGACGGCAGCCTCAGCGTCGCCTATCCGATCGCCCGCGGGACGGCTCCGCTGTTGATCGGGTTGGGCGGATGGTGGCTGCTCGGTGAGACACCGTCGATCGCCACGTCGGTGGGACTGGTGGTCCTGACGGTGGGGATCCTCCTCGTGGCGGGCCTGGGAGCCCGGCTTCGGGAAGGTCGTGCCGTCGCCATGGCGCTGCTGACCGGCCTCGGCACGGTCGGCTACTCGCTCATCGACGCCCGGTCGGTCGACCTCACCGGCGTACTCGGATACCTCTCGGTGATCATGATCCTGAGCTCCCTGGTGGTCTTTGCGGTGCGTCAGCCGGGGGTGGAGAGGATCCGGGCCTCGTTGTGGCCCGGGGCCCTGATCGGCGTCGGGCAGGGCACCGCCTACGCCCTCGTGTTGTTGGCCTTCAAACAGGCGCAGGCGGGCCAGGTGGCGGGTCTGCGGCAGGTGTCGGTCGTGCTCGGCGTGCTCCTGGCCCGGGAGGCGCTGGGTCCGAGGGCCCTGGGCGGAGCGGTGGCGGTGGCGGTCGGCGCGGCGCTCGTCGTCTGGTGATCCGGGCCATAGAACAATGCGGTCTAACTGGAGTGCGAGGGGTGCTAACACTATGGTGAGGGCATGAGCCGACGCACCCTCGACACGGACCGGGTGGTCGCGACGGCAGCAACCCTGGCTGACAGCGAGGGCCTCGATGCAGTGACCCTCACCCGTGTCGCCAACGAACTGGGCGTGCGCCAACCTGCCCTCTACCGGCACGTCGACGGCTTCGACGCCATGATCCGACTCCTTGGCCTGCGTGGCCGCGAGATCCTTGCCGACCGTCTCGCTGCCGCCGCCGTCGGTGTCGCGGGCGACGAGGCGGTACGGGCCGTCGGAAGCGCATGGCGGGAGATGGTCCGCGACCATCCCGGCCTCTATGCCGCAACAGACCGCTATCCCTGTGCCGGCGACGCCGAACTCGAGGGGGCCGTCGACAAGGTCGTCGCCGTCCTCGGTCGGGCCCTGGCCGCCTACGAACTCTCCGACGACGAGCAGGTTCACGTCGCACGGACAATGCGGGCGGCCTTCCACGGCTTCGCCCACCTCGAGTCGGGCGACGGCTTTCCGCAGCCGCACGACACGGACGACACCTTCGACCACCTGCTGGACCTCCTCTGCAGCGGCATCCAGCCCAGGGCCTCCAGGTAGCCGGGCCCCAGATGTCGCGAGTCCGGGAAGGTCGCCTGATCCCATGACCCGTCTGGGCTTCGTGCTCGACTCGGGCAGCTGTATCGGCTGCCATGCCTGCACCGTGGCGTGCAAGAGCGAGCACGACGTACCGCTCGGCGTCAACCGCACCTGGGTCAAGTACGTCGAGACCGGTTCCTTCCCCGACACTGACCGGCACTTCTCGGTCATGCGGTGCAACCACTGCGACGACGCGCCGTGCATGGCCATCTGCCCGACCTCGGCGCTGTTTCGTGCCGACAACGGCGTGGTCGACTTCGACGACGACAACTGCATCGGCTGCAAGGCGTGCATCAACGCCTGTCCGTACGACGCCATCTACATCAACCCCGCCACCTCCACGGCCCACAAGTGCAACTTCTGCAACCACCGGATCGAGGAGGGGCTCGAGCCGTCGTGCGTGATCGTCTGCCCGACCCAGGCAATCCGGGTCGGCGATCTCGACGACCCCGACTCCGAGATCTCCCGCCTCTTCGCCAGCGGCGAGGGCAAGGTGCGGACGCCTGAGCAGAAGACCCTCCCCAAGGTGGTCTACAAGGGCGCAGACCCCTCGACGCTCGACCCGTTGGCCTCGGCCATCGCCGCCGATGGACTCATCTGGGCCGACACCACCCCGGCGCACTCCACGCCGACCCCCGTGGCTCTCACCGCAGCGCCCTCGCGTGACGACGGAGCCGACATGGCCCGCACCGTCTACACCACCCAGCACAAGCCCACCTGGGGTTCGATGGTTTCCGGCTACCTGGTCACCAAGGCCATCGCCGCCGGTGTGATGCTGGTCGCATCGCTGCTGGTGATGTTCGGCCACGGCTCCGAACAGGCCGCCGTCGGCGTCGTGCCACCGATGGTCGCCGGCGCCTTCCTCGTCCTCACCGGCGCCCTGCTGGTGGGCGACCTCAAGCAGCCTCGACGCTTCCACTACCTCCTCACCCGAGGCAACCGCACGTCGTGGCTGGTCAAGGGTGCCTACGTCCTGGCCGGCTTCGCCGCGTGCCTCGCCGCCTGGTGGATCGCCGGCCTGGCCGATGCCGGCGGGGTCCTGCTCCTCCTCGTGGCCCCCACGGTGCTGCTGGCCCTCGGTACCGCCGGCTACACGGCCTTCCTGTTCTTCCAGTGTGAGGGCCGCGACCTCTGGCAGGAACGCCTGCTGCTCCCCGTCCTCCTTGCGCAGGCGTTGGTCGCCGGCGGATCTGCGACCCTCGTCATGGACCTGTTCATGGAAGTGCCCGAGACCGGAGCGGTGAAGGTGATGTTGGCGATCGGTGTCGTCGCCAACATCGGACTCGTGGCCATCGAAGTCCGACGCCGCCACTCGCGGCACGTCACGATGGCGCTCGCCGACCTGACCCGGGGGGCGCAGCGGTCCCGCTTCCTGGTGTGGCTGCTGCTGACCCCGCCCGTCCTCCTGCTCGAGCTGTTCGGCCCCGTGCCGTCGGCCCTCGGGGGCCTCTGCGCCCTTGTCGGCCTGTTCGCCTACGAGGACGCCTACGTGCGGGCCGGCCAGTCGGTGCCGCTGTCGTGAAGGAGTTGCCGTCGTGCTGAACGCCTACCCGCCCGAGGAGAACTGGGACGACCATCGGGCCCTCGACGCCAAGGCCTGGCCCCGCAGGGTCGAGCGCCGGTTCCGCCTGGTGCCGACCACCTGCTTCAACTGCGAGGCCAATTGCGGACTCCTGGCCTACGTGGACAAGGACACCGGGAAGATCGCCAAGTTCGAGGGCAACCCCGTCCATCCCGCCAGCCGGGGACGCAACTGCGCCAAGGGTCCGGCCACGCTCAATCAGGTCGAGGATCCCGAGCGGATCCTCCACCCCATGAAGCGGGTCGGCGACCGCGGCGAGGGTCTCTGGGAGCGCATCACCTGGGACCAGGCCCTGGACGAGATCGGCGAGCGCATCGGACGGGCCTTCCGGGAGGACCGGAGGCACGAGGTCATGTACCACGTGGGCCGGACGGGCGACGACAGCTACATGGAGCGGGTCCTGCACGCCTGGGGGATCGACGGCCACAACAGCCACACCAACATCTGCTCCAGCGGCGCTCGGGTCGGCTTCGCCACCTGGATGGGCTTCGACCGGCCGTCGCCCGACTTCGCCAATGCCAGGGTCATCTTCCTCATCTCCTCGCACCTCGAGGCCGGGCACTACTTCAACCCGCACGCCCAGCGGATCCTCGAGGGGAAGGAGAACGGCGCCACGATCGTCTGCATCGATCCGCGGCTGTCGAACACGGCGTCGCAGGCCGACCACTGGTTCTCGGCATGGCCGGGCACCGAGGCGTTCCTGCTGCTTGCCATCGCCCGACTGCTCATCGAGAACGACACCTGGGACCGGGCCTTCGTCGAGCGCTGGGTCAACTGGCAGACGTTCCTCGCCGAGACCCGCCCCGACCTCGATCCGGTGTTCGACAATGTCGGTCCCGCCCTTCTTGACCACTACGCCGAGTACACGCCGGCCGAGGCGGCCCGGGTGTGCGGCATCGACGAGGACCGCATCCGCGAGGTCGCCCGGGTGTGCGGCGAGGGCCTCGGCGGCTTCGCCGGCCACACGTGGCGTGCGGCGTCGGCCGGCAACGAGGGGGGCTGGCAGGTGTCACGCTGCCTCTGGTTCGTCACCGTCCTCACCGGCAGCGTCGGTACCGAGGGTGGCACCAACGCCAACGGCTGGAACAAGTTCATCCCGGTCACCCCGATCCACCCTGAGCCACAGGGCGAGTGGAACGACCTGACCTGGCCCGCCGAGTACCCGCTGACCCACCACGAGTTGTCGATCCTGCTGCCGCACTTCCTCAAGTCCGGTCGGGGGAAGCTCGACACCTACTTCACCCGGGTCTACAACCCGCTCTGGACCAACCCCGACGGCTTCACGTGGCTGGAGGTGCTTGCCGACCCCGAGAAGGTGGGCTGCCACGTGGCACTCACCCCGACCTGGAATGAGTCGGCGTGGTACGCCGACTACGTGCTGCCCATGGGCGTGGCCTCCGAACGCCACGACGTCGGCAGCTTCGAGACCCACAACGGCATGTGGATCGGCTTCCGCCAGCCGGTGCTACGCCGCCACGGCGAACTCGAGGGCGAGTCGTTCGACCGCACCCACGAGGCCAACCCCGGCGAGGTGTGGGAGGAGCAGGAGTTCTGGATCGACCTGTCGTGGCGCATCGACCCCGACGGCTCGCTCGGAATCCGCCGGCAGTTCGAGAGTCAGGAGAACCCCGGCACGCCGCTCACGCTCGACGAGTACTACACGATGCTCTTCGAGGGCTCGGTCCCCGGCCTTCCCGAGGCGGCCGGGGCCGAGGGCCTCACCCCGCTCGAGTACATGCGCCGCAAAGGCGCCTTCGCCCTGTCCGGCGACCAGTACCGGGTCTACGAGCGCGACGTCGCCGACGCCGACCTGGTCGGCACCGAGAAGGACGCCCAGGGTGTCTACCGCAGGCCCGGGACCGCCGGCTCGTATGGCTCGCTCGACGAGATCAACGGCCATATGCCCTTCATCGGCGATGGCTCGCCAGCGGTCGACATCGCCGGTGAGGCCAAGTTCGGTTTCCCGACGCCGTCCAAGAAGCTCGAGCTCTTCTCGGAGACGATGCGCGACTGGGGCTGGCCCGAGTACGCCACGCCGACGTTCATCAGGAGCCACGTCCACTGGGAGGACCTGGACTTCGCTGCCGGCGAGCGGATCCTCGTCCCCACCTTCCGGATCCCGACGCTGATCCACACACGCTCGGCCAACTCCGAGTGGCTCAACGAGATCAGCCACCGCCACCCGCTGTGGGTCCATCCCAGCGACGCCGAGGAACTCGGCATCGAGGAGAACGGGCTCGTCCGGATCACCACCCGGATCGGACACTTCGTGATCGCCGCATGGCGCACCGAGGGCATTCGACCCGGTGTCGTGGCGGCCAGCCACCACATGGGCCGTTGGCGCCTCGACGAGGACAAGGCCCGCTCCTGGGGTGCCGGAAAGGCGTCGGTCGAGCGGGAGTCCGACGGCCGCTGGCGCCTGCGCCGCGAGCACGGCAACCAGCCGTACGACAGCGACGAGCCGGACACCGGCCGCATCTGGTGGTCCGACACGGGCGTCCACCAGAACCTGACCTTCCCCGTGCAGCCCGACCCGGTCAGCGGCATGCACTGCTGGCTGCAGCGGGTGACGGTCGGCCCGGCACAGCCCAGCGACGCCTACGGCGACGTCGTGGTCGACACCGAGGCCTCACACGCCGTGTTCGAGGAGTGGCTGGCCAAGACGCGCCCCGGTCCCGGTCCTGGCGGCCTGCGTCGACCGCTGTGGTTCGCCCGCCCCGTCAAGCCGAAGGCGACCGCTTACCAGGCCGACTGAGCGCACGTTCGGGATTCGGCCCCTGACGCGTGATGACCCCGGCGTGGTTCCTGGGAACCGCCGGGGTCATCGACGTGGCGGAAGGTATGGGATTTGAACCCATGGTGACCCGGAGGCCACAACGGCTTTCGAGGCCGCCCCATTCGTCCGCTCTGGCAACCTTCCACCGACGAGGCTAGCCAGCGGCCGGAATCCGGCCAACGGTGTTCGGAACCTGGTCAGCGGCGATCGGCGAAGAAGTCCACCAGGAGGTCGAGGCATTCCTCCTCGCGCACGCCGTGGGTTACGGGAAACTCATGGTTCAGGCGGGGGTCGGTCCCCAGGTGGTAGAGGGAACCCAGCGCCCCGGCGTCGGGGTTCGCCCCGCCGTACACGACCCGTCCGATCCGCGCCGCCCATGCGGCACCGGCGCACATCGGGCAGGGCTCGAGCGTGACCACGAGCGTGGCTCCCTCGAGCCGCCACGAGCCGACGGACTCTGCGGCGTCTCGGAGTGCCAGAACCTCGGCGTGGGCCGTGGGGTCGCCGGTGGCCTCCCGCTCGTTGTGGCGTCGGGCGACGACTTCGCCGTCGACGACGACCACCGCACCGATGGGGACCTCGCCGTCGGCAGCCGCCAGGCGGGCCTCGTCGAGGGCGAGGTCCATGAGGGCTTCGTCGTCCATGACGGCGACGATAGGTGCGGGACGCGCCACACCCGCCTTCGAGCGTGGCGGCCAGGCGATCTGCGGCACCCCGGGGGTTCCGCTGAGAGCTGCTGCCTTCCGGCCCTGACCCGGTTCACGGGCCCCGGTCGCACAGGACCCGACCGCCACACTCGAAGGCGGGTGTGTACCGAAACGATACCCACAGCCGCCAGGCCCTGCGCCCGTTGGAAAGGCGGCCGCTAGCCTTGCCCCCGGATTCCGCCTCGGGCGGTTCCCCGGAGGGATGCGAGAGCGGACGAATCGGCACGCTTGGAAAGCGTGTGTGGCCCTTGGTCACCGTGGGTTCGAATCCCACTCCCTCCGCCGTGCGGTGGCCCGCGGCACGCCCCCGGGCGTGTCGCAGGGCCGCTGTAGGGTGAGCGGTGTATGGAGTACACGGCCCTCTACCGCCGCTACCGACCGCGCCGGTTCGACGAGATCCGGGGGCAGGACCACGTCGTCGCGGCGCTCCGCAACGCCGTGCGCGAGGACCGCGTCCACCACGCCTACCTCCTGAGCGGGCCCCGGGGCACCGGCAAGACCACCGCCGCCCGGATCCTCGCCAAGGCACTCAACTGCACGGCGCTGGCCGATGGCGAGCCCTGCTGCGAGTGCGAGTCGTGCATGTCCATCGACGCCGGCCGGTCCTTCGACCTGCACGAACTCGACGCCGCATCCAACAACAAGGTCGATGACATCCGCGACCTCCTTGCCAAGGTCGCCCTCGGCACGCCGGGCCGGACGAAGGTGTACCTCCTCGACGAGGTCCACATGCTCACCCCGGGGGCCGAGAACGCCCTGCTCAAGACGCTCGAGGAACCGCCCGGCCACGTCGTGTTCGTGCTCGCAACCACCGAACCCCACAAGGTCGTCGAGACCATCCGTAGCCGGTCCCAGCACCTCGAGCTGGGCCTGCTGTCGGCCGGTGAGATCGCATCGCTGGTTGCCGACGTGGTCACCGACGCCGGCCTCGACGTGGACGAGGAGGGTCAGGCACATGCGGTGCGGGCCGGTCGCGGCTCGGCACGCGACGCGCTCTCCGCCCTCGACCGGGCTGTGGCGGGTGGGGCCGTTCCCGACGACACCACGACCGCCGAACTGCTTGCCGCCCTCGCCGACTCGGACGCAGCAGCAGCACTGGGGGCGATCGCCACGGGCGTCTCGCGTGGACGGGAGCCCCGGGTTCTGGGTGAGGCACTGCTGTCGGCACTGCGCGATGCCTTCCTCGTCCGCATGGGCGTGCCGCCCGACCAACTCTCCGACGACGACCGGTCCCGAGCCGAGTCGTTCGCGGAGTCCCTTTCCCCGGCCACGATCACGCGGGCACTCGAGGTGCTCGGCACCGCCCTGGTCGACATGCGCCGGGCGCCCGATCCTCGGGTGGACCTCGAGGTCGCCCTGGTCCGGTTGGCGACGTCGACTGGCAGCACACCCGGTTCGCCGCCCGTCGATGCATCGACCCTCGACGACCTGGTTCGACGAATCGAGCAGCTCGAACACGCCCTGGCCGAGGGCCGCCCGGTCGCCGGACCCGCTGCCACGCCGCCACCGGTGCCGCCGAAGCGTTCCTGGAGGGGACCGGCGGCGAAGGCCCGCGAGACCCTCGCCTCCAGCCGAG
>Ga0209445_1000520_pt1 | contig 21688 bp, 20 predicted proteins | sample MarorgKNORR_S2LV_4_FD_188223 | JGI IMG/M metagenome (GOLD analysis project Ga0209445, IMG submission 188223) | Marine microbial communities from the Southern Atlantic Ocean, analyzing organic carbon cycling - NADW_A/KNORR_S2/LV (SPAdes) (version 2) | ecosystem: Environmental > Aquatic > Marine >... | reverse complement strand
GTAGTTTTTGGCTATATGGAATTCTTCAGCTACGCTGAGCCATTGCCAATTAAGCGGACTACTCAAGGAAGAGTGTTATGCCCCGAAGACCACGCTTGTGTCCTGCAGGTGTTCCTGAACATATTATAAATGTATAAATATTATAAATGGGGACAGATTTATTTTTAGACAAAAATCGTAACTTGCCCGGATTCCATAGCACACTTCTTAGCACACTCTGATTTCGAACTTCTAACTCATTGATATTAAAAAGGAATCGGTCACGCGTTCTACTGAAAATCCTTGTGTCGGTGGTTCAATTCCGCCCCTGGGCACCATCTCCCTTCTCTTACTTGCAACAACCCAGCTTGCGGGCCAGACTCATGTACTAGAGAGTGTCTGTTGCTAGACCCTATCAAAGCAAAGATCTAATTACTCTGACCCCTTTGATTTGGAGGATAATTGGAATTATGTTGCTAAATTGTTAGTGTCCCCCTTTGTTGGAAATATAACTTATCCCAATCCCTAATTGAATCGAAACAGGAACCACTATGAACAACTACAAGAAAACAGCCATCGTTACATTATTGGTGTTGCTTGCCCCCTTGTTGGCCCATGCTCAGAGCCTTTCACAGGTTCAGCAGAAAGTCGCGGACGTCATGCAAATGGATCATCGCACCGATGCCGAACGGGCCAGGGATGCAGACCGTGATCCGGTCAATGCAATAGACTTCATGGGCTTGGAAGACGACATGACAGTAATCGAATTTATCCCTGCCACCCAAGCCTACTACACTAAAATACTCGGCCCGGTGCTGGTCGATAAAGGTCACCTGATGGTAGTGGATACCCAGGGTACTTTCAATCGTTGGGGAGATTGGACAGAGCGGGACGATATGGCCATGGTTCATCAGGTACCTATCGACAATCCCTTCAGCCGAACCCAGGGGGTTTACACACCCGGTGAGATCGATTTCGGGCTTCCTGCAGGCAGCGCCGACAAGTTCCTGCAGATCCGTGAATATCATAACTTCAGCGTTGAGGACAATGCGCGTATCAATGCCAAGGTGTTTGAAACACTTAAATCTGGTGGCGAGTACGTGATTATCGATCATACCCGTCGTCATATGGAAGATGAGAATCGCGCCCTGGCACGTAGGGAAGACCCGGTAGATGTCATCATCCAGGTTCAGGCGGCTGGCTTTGTGCTCGATCGCCAATCCGATATGTTCTTTGAGAAGAGCGACGACCTGACCAAGGAAGTCGGAGAGATTTCCAATATGACCGATCGTTTCTTTCTGGTATTCAGAAAACCGTAAGTGAAGGGAAAAGCTTAGAATCAAAGGGAATCAAGAATCAAAGGGGTCAGAGTAACGATTCAGTAGTTTTAATGTCCGCTTTTGGCCGAGAGCGGCCTGTCGCAAGGCTGAATATCGGCGATAAACTACTCTGACTCCCTGTTGTTTTTGATTCTATAAGAGAATCCCTACATTCCATCACATCAACAAGCGCATAGACTTGTTGGAAGATAATTCTTATCCTCATTAATAAATAACCCTAGGAGGAACATCATGTTCAGAGTCATTGCCGCTGCTGCCCTTTCCACCGTATTGCTCGCCTGTCAACCCGAGACACCCAGTACTTACGCCGCTGAAGCAGTCCAGCAGCCCGTTGCGCCGGAATACATGAATCCGAATCCACGTGGGCCTTATTCCGAAGGTGTCCGCTATGGCGGACTGATCTTTCTAGCCGGTAAAACAGGTGGGCCCGGAGAACCAGGAGTGCAGGCCGAAACACGACGCACTCTGGAATCAATTCAGGACGCACTCGAGCGCTTCGGCTCGTCGATGGATCGAGTTGTGAAATGCACGGTGTTTCTAGTCGACATGGCAGAGTGGAGTGCCATGAACGAGGTTTACGCCGAGTTCTTCCCGGAAAACAAGCCAGCCCGCACGACCGTCGGAATCAGCTTGGGAGGAGACACCCGTGTAGAGATCGAGTGCATTGCAGCTGCGTGAGAAATCAAAGGGATCGAATAAAAGGGGTAAGGGTAGTTCGGTTCTAAGGCCGCACGCTGATTTTTAATAAATGGAGTCAGAGTGAAAATACAGTACTTTGAAGTGATGGTGTCCAGGGATCCCCATAAATGGGATCGAACCACCGACACGAGGATTTTCAGTCCCCAGCCCCACTACAGCCATATGTAAATGTCTGCTTCTGGCCGAAAGCGGACGGTTTAAACGTGGACTCTCCCTGTTTTAAGCGGGTTAGAAACTCTGAAACACGAGAAATTTAGGGGACCCTATGTGGAGTTGATAAGATCACAGTTTAGAAAACCGACACCGACTCCGAATCTTGGTATATTTACTCTGACGACGATTTTGGCCCTCTGTATTATTCAATCTACGCCCAGGTGAATTCGACAATGTCCCTCAAATACTTCGATGCCAGCGCAGACACAGCCGATGTCATAACCGCGCTACAGGATGATGGTGCAGCCGTAGTTAATAGCGTTGTTGACTCGAAGGTGGTGGATGCCATTCTTGGAGAGTTGCGTACTCCTTTCGATGAAGTTGGCAGATGCGATGAGAGTGATTTCAATGGCTACAAGACCCTGCGCGTAAGCGGAATTCTGGCTATCTCGCCAACCTCAGCAGAGTTGGTTGCCCATCCGCGTGTGATGGAAGTGGCGGATGGCATCTTGCTGGCTCACTGCATCAATTACCGCATCGGAAGTCTGACGGCCATTGAGATTCATCCGGGCGAGACAGATCAATCTTTACATTTGGATGATGGTATTTATCCGGTTCGCATGCCGGGGATGCAGTTGCAGATCAGTGCCATGTGGGCGCTTGAGGACTTCACCGAGGAAAACGGTGCAACACGGGTAGCGCTTGGCAGCCACCGCGATTCGAATATCTCCAATACAGCGGAGGTGCAATACGAGAATAATATCGTGCAAGCGGTTATGCCTAAAGGTTCTGTGCTCTTTTACCTGGGAACTACCTGGCACGGTGGCGGCGCCAATCGAAGCGACAAGCCCCGCGCCGGGCTCATCAACACTTATGCTCTGGGTTGGTTACGACAGGAGGAGAATCAGTACCTTAACGTACCAAGGGAAATCGCAGAACAGCATTCCGAGATTATTCAACGCCTGATGGGTTACCAGTTGCATGGAATCCTGGGTGTCTTTCAGAATCCGGATGGCAGTTGGTTCGAGAATTGATAAAGCGCTGCGCACTTCGCACCTTAACAAGGGCGTTGCACTCAGTCCCAATGTCCGCTACTGGCCGAAAGCGGACCCTTTCAGAGCTGAAACTCGCGAATTACTGACCTATTCTGATTAGACCCGGAAGTGACCGCTTCCGACCCGAAGCGGACAGTGGGCAATTGCCAAAACGCCCTAAGTTCTGCTCCCGAGAGCGGACATTTAGTCGAAAAGCGCATATATGCTAGACTCTTCGTCCAAATAAAGAAGCTAATGCCGGATAACTAAGAATAAGAACAAGGATTGCTCCATAGGTAGTCTGTTTCAAGAACTAAAAAGACCTAAGGTATTCGGTGTCGCTGCAGTTGATCTTTGCCCTAAGTTAGTACCACTCCCAAGATGAGAGATTTATTTTAAGCTGCCCTCTGAGCAAACACCTCTGGTGGTAAATAACCCAACTTGTTGTTCTCCATCCTTAGCTCTCGAAGGCGTTTGGCCTCGTTGACTTCCATGCCGGCAAACTTGCTGCGCCAGTTGTAGAATTTGGCCCGGACTTAAGCCTGGTCGGGGTTGGAGTAGGGCAACTCGAGAATTTGTAGAGCGGCCTGTGGATTGGCGGTCAGTGAAAACTTTCCTCCGTTGGCGACATTCTCTGCGGTCAACACCGCCAATAACAAATTTGAACCGGCATCGGCTTTCGACCTATTGCTGAATGACACAATGTCTGCCTGGGTTTCCCTGCCTATATAAGACTGAGTGACGCTATCACCGGCCCCAATTTCTGTGTCGCTGGCGAGTAAATATAGCCGTTTTTTGACCTTGCCACGATAGTGCATGCGAGCGACTACTTCCTGACCGGTATAACAACCCTTGTTAAAATCGATCATGCCGGAGATATCGTAATTTAGTAATTGTGGCGTGTAGAATTCACTTTGCGCCGGGGCGACGTGGACGATGCCAGCGAGGAGGTCTTGCCGCGCCCAATCCCAAAGAGAAGCTGTAGAGTTGGACTCGAGCAATCTTGTCGCCGCGGCCGGATGTTCACGCCCTTGAGTATCTGCTCCTGTAACTTCCTCTACTGTGTCTGCTTCTCCAGTAAACCACAGCTCATAACGCTCCTGCACACCGGCAATCCTTATTATTTTGACGCCGCCGCTATCGATCACCTCGTCGTCTGCAGCCGGGCAGGTGCCGAAGGTGGCAAGCAGCAGTTTAGCCGAGTCCTCGCCCAGCAGTCCCCATGGCGGCAGATGATTCGGTTCTATGGTGAGCTCGACCTTTGAGAACACGGCATATTTCGTCAGCGTTGTGACGATGGCCTGGGCTGAGCCGTCGGCAGTTTGCAGCAGGCAGTCCTCGGCGTCCAACACGACCCTGAAATCCGCGACCACTCGGCCTTTGAGACTGCAGATCGTACCACGCAGACTGCGGTCTTCGCTGAGATCGTCCAGATTGCAGCTGAGTTGCCCCTGCAGGAACTGCAGGGCGTCAGCACCGCTGACTCGAACAAACTGGTAATGATCCAACTCGATAACCGACATACAATAAACCCCGCAATAGAAATTGATGTAGCCAGCCCGCTATATTCGCAAGCAGCTACAAAATTCAGCATACTTCCCAATGCAAGCAGCCCTGACTGCAGACGGCTATTATATGCAAGAATTCAACAAGCAAAAAATATTTTGGCATAGCCGCCGTGGCATGCTGGAACTCGATCTGTTGCTGGCGCCCTTTGCGCAGGAAGTTTTCGAGACCCTCACCTACGAGGATCAACTGTTATACAGCGATTTGTTGGAGCAAGAGGACCAGGATTTATTCTCGTGGTTGTTGGGGCGGCAGGTGCCAGCAGACGAACGCTTCGTCCCGATTATTGCGAAAATTTTGGCACATAAGCAAAAGCCTGCCTAGACTGGGTACCAGGCCCCTCTGATTAATTAGCTTGGCCCTGCCTCGAATGGCGTCAGCATGCTTAACTTACAGTTGCAGTACTCCCGTATCGAGTTTTGTTTCAGGTTGAGCTGTCACCTGGCGGCATTATTGGCACTGATACTCAGCGACCTGGTTTTTGTAATTACGGCTGTATTCAGCTTCGGCATACTGTTGAGTCTGATTTTTCTACTCAGAGAGCCCGGTGGAAGTGGCCGCTGGCGAGTTTACTCAATTATATTGAGTCACCGTCACAGTGAACTGCGCTATGGGGACAGGATAGTGGAAGTCGATCTGCCGTGGCTGGGTTTTTTCAGCGAGTTCCTGATGGTCTTGAATTTCAGGCCGGTGCCGGCGGCGGGTAGCCGACCCGGGCGCCCGATTCGCGTGGTCATCTGGCCAGACACCTTGAGTGAGACCGAAGATCGCGGCCTGCGCCGTTACCTGAGATTCGACTGCTGACAGGCAGGCTCCCATTCCCATGGCACCCACTAGGCAGATTTTGGACTGGTTTTCCTGGGATTGAGTAGCGTATTTTTCGCCACGGCATCCGTTTGCGGATGGTCAAGATTGAAGTGCAGTCCCCGACTCTCCTTGCGTTGCAGTGCGCTGCTAATGATCAATTCTGCTACCAGCACCAGGTTGCGAAGTTCCAGCAGATCATTGCTGACGCGATGTTCGCTGTAATACTCCTGGACTTCCTGTTGCAGTAACTCGATCCGCCGTTGGGCGCGATGCAGGCGGGCGTCGTTGCGGACGATGCCAACGAAATCCCACATGCAACGACGCAGTTCATCCCAGTTGTGGGAAATCAGAATTTCATCGTTGGAATCCGTCACCCGGCTCGCGTCCCAGGGCGCAATTTGATCGGCGAACGGCGTCCCATCAATTTTGCTCTCGATATCCCTGGCGGCGCCGAAGGCGACCACGAAACATTCGAGCAGGGAATTACTGGCCATGCGATTGGCACCGTGCAAGCCGGTAAAGCTGGTCTCGCCGATGGCATAGAGATTGGTTATATCGGTTTCTCCGCGGCGATTCACGACGATACCGCCGCAGGTGTAATGCGCCGCGGGAACCACGGGAATACGTTGCCGGGTGATATCGATGCCGAACTCGAGGCAGCGCGAGTAAATAGTGGGGAAGTGAGTTTTCAGAAATTGCTCGGATCGATGACTGATATTCAGATACACACAATCACAACCCAGTCGTTTCATTTCATGATCGATGGCGCGAGCGACGATATCTCTGGGCGCGAGCTCTTCCCTGGCATCGAATTTGGCCATAAATTGACTGCCGTCCGGCAGTTCAAGTTTAGCCCCCTCGCCACGCAGGGCCTCGGTGATGAGGAAAGATTTTGCATGGGGGTGAAACAAACAGGTTGGATGAAATTGGTTGAACTCCATGTTGGCAATCCGGCAGCCCGCCCGCCAGGCCATGGCGATGCCATCGCCACTGGCACCGTCGGGATTGGTGGTGTAGAGATAAGCCTTGCTGGCGCCACCGGTGGCGAGCACCACGAAGCGGGATTTTATCAGCTCGATACTGTCGGTGCGCTGGTTGAAGACGTAGCTGCCCACGCAGATGCGCTCAGCGCCCTTGGTGGTCGGCTGTAACACTAAATCTACAGCGGTACAGGCTTCGATCAGGTGGATGTTAGGGTGGGCCTGGGCTCGCGCCTGTAGCGCTTCGAATACGGCCTTGCCGGTGGCGTCGGTGGCATGAATGATACGACGGTGGCTGTGGCCGCCTTCTTGGGTAAGATGCAGGGAACTCAAATCACTGGGGTCGGTGCTCGTTCGTCCCTGGCTCTTGCCGGCACCGCTATTGGTGGTAAATGGTACCCCCTGTTGCACTAGCCAGCTGATGGTCTCCTCGCTATTTCCCAGCATATACTCGACGATGTCCCGATCACATAAACCAACGCCGGCCGTCAGAGTGTCTTCGACATGGGACGCGACACTGTCTTTGGCATCGAGCACCGCCGCAATGCCGCCCTGGGCATAGAACGTGGCACCTTGGTTCAAGTCGCCCTTGCTGAGCACCGCGACACGGGCAAAATCGGCGGTGCGCAGCGCCAGGGTCAACCCTGCCGCACCGCTGCCTATGATGAGAATATCAAATGGTTTGTTTGTAACTGCCAAAGTGTAATAATTTTATAGCTTTCCAGAACTTTTGCACTCAATCAGTGTCTATTATCGAGAATGAGTGCTTTTGTTCCTGTGGTGTAATAAAAACCCCCAGCATCAATGGAGTGGGAACAAATGGCAAAGGATACCGATCAACAACTCGTTGACAGGGTATTGAGCGGCAATAAAAACGCCTTTAACTTGTTGGTATTGCGTTACCAACACCGGGTTGCCGCCTTGATCGGGAGATTTGTACACGATCACCACGAAGTGGAAGATGTGTGTCAGGAGACGTTCATCAAGGCCTACAGAGCCTTGCCCTCGTTCCGGGGCGAAAGCGCATTCTATACTTGGTTGTATCGCATAGCGGTGAACACTGCAAAGAACCACCTGGTGTCTCGTAATCGCCGTCCGCCAGCAAATGATGTGGATATTGATGCGGCGGAAGTGGCCGATACCGGTGCAGTACTTCGCGAAATAGAAGATCCGGCAGGTTCTTTGGCGAGGGATAAGCTGAAGCAGGCAATAACGGATGCCATTGATGCATTACCGGAGGATTTGCGCACAGCATTTACCTTGCGCGAATTTTCTGGACTGAGTTATGAGGACATAACAGCGGTAATGGAATGTCCGGTAGGCACCGTAAGATCACGAATATTCCGAGCCAGGGAGGCTATCGACAAGAAGATTCGAGATTTGTTGTGACCGCCAGAGCGACGGCAGCAACGCTGAATCACGATGGAGTGACTAGATTAAGCAGTAAATAAGATTAGCCAGCACGCAGAAACTGGGAAATAATCCGTAGAGGACGCAGTGCCGATCTGAGGCAATGGCAGCAGGGGTATTATATGAGCGAGTTTGAGAAAGAATCATTATCGGCGTTACTCGATAATGAGGCTGATGATCTCGAGATCCGGCGGGTGCTAAAGTACTGCGAACAGGATCCAACCCTGTTGGAAACCTGGGAACGATTCAGCCTGGTACAAGCTCTGTTACATGAACCTGCGGTACCGGTGAGCGCAAATCTGGCGCAAGCCATCTCTGCACAAATTGCGAACCCCCCCCTGGTTGTCAGCGCCCAGTCAGTTAGACCCTCCTCGATCTGGCAACAAAATTTCACCAAGCTAGCGCTTGCTGCATCCGTGGCTCTGGTCTTCATCGTCGCCGTGCAATACAGTCTCGACGATGGGGCGATGCCGGTGGCACAGGAAGCCACAGAGCTAGAGAATACGGTGCTGTCGGCCCAGCTTCAGGACCCGGCCTTGCTGGCTGAGAGCGCCACGATAGAACTGGATCCTGCCGCCCAACAGCGTCTGCATGATTATCTGGGTAACTGGACGATTGATGAGACCGAGCCGGTCCGAATGGAGCACATTCAGGACTCTCCACTTTTTCGCCTGGTTAACGAGTTGGTAACGAAACCAACGCAATAAAAGTAAGCGTCAATATCCTGGCGAGCATCGCTGTATTATTCAGAGGTGCCTTGGCTTGTCTGTCTCATTTCAATTCACCGGTGTCATCGGATCCTGGCTCGCGCCCCGTTGTTGGCATGTTTCAGTAGTATGCTAAAATATGCCCTTACTCTTTATCTTCCTTGGTGTAAACAAGCGCTGTAGATGCTACGCAGATGCAAAAACGGCTGCTTGATTAACTCCCGTTTCCCGGACAAATCATTATGAAGCTGGTTCTCTGTGTTCGACCAATTATGTTGCCCTCGCTCCCACTGCTGCTGATTCTCAGTCTGGGAGCAGCCTCCAGCAATGCCCAGACCGTGCTGCCCAATTTTGCCGATCTGGTGGAACACAATGTGCCGACCATTGTAGAAATATCGACCTTACGCAATGTTGAAGCCCGCAGGCCCTTCAACGACAGGGAGCTTGAAGAATTGCTGCGTCGACTCAACCCTGGTGACACGCCAGATTTAGACATCGAAGGCATTCCAGAGCAGCGTCGACGCGGTGCGGTGGGATCCGGGTTTCTTATTTCGGCCGACGGCTATGTGCTGACCAATAATCATGTGGTGGCAGGGGCAGATGAAATCGTGGTGCACCTCAACGATCGCCGTGTATTCGACGCCGAGGTCATTGGCCTGGATGAGCCCTCCGACCTTGCACTGTTAAAACTCGAGGCCTCCGATCTGCCCTATGTCGAATTTGGCGATTCGGATGCGGTCAGAGTCGGGGATTGGGTGTTGGCCATCGGTTCTCCTTTCGGACTGGAGTTTTCTGCCGCCGCCGGCATCGTCAGCGCCAAGGGCAGATCGGTACCTGGGGGCTCCACCTATAATTACATGTCCTTCATTCAGACCGATGTCGCCATTAATCAAGGTAATTCCGGCGGGCCGCTGTTTAATCTCGACGGCGAAGTTATTGGCATCAACTCGCAAATTTTAAGCAGCACCGGCGCTTCCAACGGCATTTCATTCTCGATTCCCAGCAACGTGGCGATGAACGTCGTCGCCCAGCTGCGTGAATCTGGCGTGGTCGCACGGGGATTACTGGGCGTCCGCATGCGCGAGGTAGATTATGCCCTGGCCGAAATCTTCGAGATGGAACGGCCTCGCGGCGCCTTCATCGACGAGGTTCAAGCCGACAGTCCGGCCCAAGCGGCGGGCATACTCGATGAAGACATCATATTGGAATTTAACGGTCACCAGATCGACTATTACACCGACTTGCCGTTTTACGTGGGCCAGTATCGGCCTGGAACCCGGGCCGACGTGCTGATTTTCAGAAACGGTGAGTTAGACACGCTGAAGGTGGAACTGGGAAGCTCTCCCACCAACACTGTCGCCCAGATGGAACCGCAAGTAACCAAGGAACGGCGTAATCGGCTGGGATTCAGAGTCACGAAACTCAGCTCGGAGCCGCAACAGGTAGCTGGTATTCGTGGTGTCCGCATTGTCGAATTGAATGATGGCCCCGGCAAGGAAGCGGGGTTAGTGGTCGGTGATGTCATCGTCGCACTGGATCGCCAGGAAATCGCTTCACCTGAAGATTTCGCCGCCATTTCAGACCAGCTGCCCGAGTCCGGCTTCGTGTCGGTTCGTATTATTCGGGAAGGGCAGGGGACTACGAGGGCACTGGAACTATCACGTTGAATCTCTTCTCCTGAGGTGGAGCCATACGGCGGCGCAGCATCAACCACACCCCTGTAGCTTGCAGATATTGCTAATGCGTTGAAACTACTGGTGTTCCCAGCCGTAATCGCTAAAGAATCTGACACCCAAGCGAAGATACTGTAGACTTGCGGCCTTGTTTTGTACCCGTCCCATTGCCCTTGTCAGTAAAAGTCGAATCCGTGACTGAGTTAAGCCACATCCGTAATTTTTCCATCATCGCCCATATCGATCATGGCAAATCCACCCTGGCCGATCGCTTTATTCAACTCTGCGGCGGTCTCAGTGACAGAGAGATGGAAGCGCAGATTCTGGACAGCCTCGATATCGAGAAAGAGCGTGGCATTACCATCAAGGCACAAAGTGTAACCCTGCACTATGACGCCAAAAATGGTAAGCGTTACCAGTTGAATTTTATCGATACGCCCGGACACGTGGATTTTACCTATGAAGTGTCCCGATCCCTTGCCGCCTGCGAGGGTGCCTTGCTGGTCGTCGATGCCGGCCAGGGTGTGGAGGCCCAATCCGTTGCCAATTGTTATACCGCCATTGAGCAAGGCCTCGAAGTCATTCCGGTTCTCAACAAGATGGATTTACCTCAAGCCGAACCGGACCGGGTACGCATGGAAATCGAAGAGATAATCGGTATCGATGCGTCCGATGCAGTTTGTGCCAGCGCCAAGACCGGCATGGGGATAGACGAGATACTGGAGCAGATTATCACCAAGGTGCCACCTCCTGCAGGTGACCGCGACGGAAAATTACAGGCGTTGATAATCGACTCCTGGTTTGACAATTACCTCGGTGTGGTATCACTGGTGCGGGTCATGGCCGGCACCCTGAAAAAAGGCGATAAGATCATCGCTAAATCTATTGGCAAGGCACAGCTTGCCGACAGCATCGGTGTATTCACACCCAAGCGCCATGAGACCGGCATCCTCGCCGCCGGTGAAGTCGGCTTTATCGTTGCCGGTATAAAGGACATTCATGGCGCGCCAGTCGGTGACACCATCACCCGGGCGAGTTCCCCTGAAGTAGAGGCCTTGGCCGGCTTCGAACAGATCCAGCCCCAGGTATACGCGGGTCTGTTTCCCGTCTCTTCCGATGACTTCGAAAACTTTCGTGATGCCCTCGCCAAGCTGACATTGAACGATGCGTCCCTGCACTACGAACCAGAAAATTCAGATGCCCTGGGCTTCGGCTTTCGTTGTGGTTTCCTGGGCATGCTGCACATGGAAATTATCCAGGAGCGACTGGAGCGGGAATATGATCTGTCGCTGATCACAACGGCTCCCACTGTGGTCTATGAAGTAAAATTACACAATGGCGACATCGTCAAGGTGGATAGCCCGTCGCGCCTACCCGCCATAACTTTGATCGAGGAAATGCGCGAGCCTATCGTATTGGCTAGTATCCTGGTGCCACAGGAGCACCTTGGTTCGATAATCACCTTGTGCGTGCAGAGACGGGGCGTACAAAAAGACATGCAATTCATCGGCAAACAGGTTTCCCTGCAATACGAGTTACCCATGAACGAAGTGGTGTTGGATTTTTTTGACCGCTTGAAATCGGTGAGTCGTGGCTATGCGTCTCTGGATTATCATTTCATCCGTTTCGATAAATCCAGTCTCGTGCGTTTAGATATTCTCATCAACGGCGATAAAGTAGATGCGCTTGCACTAATAGTACACAAGGACCACGCCCAGTCCAAAGGTCAGGCCCTGGTGAAAAAAATGAAGGAACTGATTCCGCGGCAGCTCTATGATGTGGCCATACAGGCGGCAATTGGCGGGCAAATTATTTCCCGCCAGACCGTCAAGGCATTGCGCAAAAATGTAACCGCCAAGTGTTATGGCGGCGATATCACGCGCAAGAAAAAATTATTGGAAAAACAGAAAGCCGGCAAGAAACGGATGAAGAGAGTGGGTAATGTAGAAGTGCCTCAGGAAGCGTTTTTGGCTGTCCTCAAGGTCGACAGTTAGATATGGTTGATAGCAAAAATGGATAAGGATTAGAAATAACAATGGATATAGATTTTTCCATCGTATTGGTTTCCCTTGTGGGCGTCTGCGGAATTTTGTGGCTGTTCGACAGCTTGCTGATCAGAAAAACGCGACTGGCAGCGATCGAGGAATACATGTCGGGCCAGGGTAAACACAAAGGCGATGATGAGATCGCCGATGCAGTTGCTTCCCTGTCACGGGAACCCTTGCTCATTGAGTATGCGAAGTCATTTTTCCCGGTGTTACTTATCGTGCTGGTATTGCGTTCATTTCTGATGGAGCCTTTTCAGATTCCAACCGGGTCGATGATTCCTACGCTGAAGGTGGGTGATTTTATCCTGGTGAATAAATACGCCTACGGTGTACGCCTGCCGGTTATAGGCACCAAGATCATGGATGTAGCTGCACCGGACCGTGGTGAGGTAATGGTTTTCATTCCTCCCCATGAGGACAAATACTATATTAAACGCGTGATAGGGCTGCCTGGCGATACTGTGCGTTACGAAGGCAGGGATCTGTATATTAATGGCGAACTGATAAGCAAGGTATTGGAGGAAGACATACAGGTCGATACCAACATTGGAGCGTTACCAGGGACGCTATATACTGAAACCATTAACGGTATTGAGCATGCCACTCAACACATCGATGGAATCGGGCAGCGGCGTTCCCGTACCAATTGGGTGATACCGAATGGGCACTACTTCATGATGGGGGACAATCGGGACAATAGTAGCGACAGTCGAGTCTGGGGAGCTGTTCCCGAAAAAGACATCGTCGGTAAGGCCGTAGCGGTGTGGATGCACAAGAAACCCGGCCTAAATTTGCCGACGTTTTCCAGGAATCAGTTGATCAATTAGGGAATTTCGGGTCTTGTAACGCAGCTAACGGTACTGTTTCGGCCCCAGATATAGAGTATATAGAACATGTTTAGCTTCGAAGCCCCGGATTAAGTCAAAATATTTGTATGCAAAAAGCCATGAAAATAATGAACATCAACAATTTTAAGAAGCAACAAGGTGTCTCTAAACTGGGACTGGTGGTGATGTTTTTGTTAGTCGCGGTATTTCTGAATGCTGGCTTGAAAGTCGCTCCCCTATATATCGATCACAATTTGATAGTAGGGATCTGTGATGAACTGATCGAAACTGGTGAGGCCGAGAACATGACCATTACGGAGATCAGGAATCGGGTGTCGAATACACTAAGGATAAATAATGTCACCAACTTCGACCTCCGCAGCATCACGCTGCGTCGGGAAAATAGTCAAGCCATCATTGCGCTCGTCTATGAGCGCCGCGTGAAGTTGTTTGCGAACCTGGATATAATCGCCAAGTTCGATAACGTACTACAATAAATGGCGACTGCGCTGGATAAATTACAGAAACACCTGAACTACCAGTTTTCTGATCAGGAGTTGGTCCGAACAGCCCTAACTCACCGAAGTGCAAATAGACCAAATAATGAACGTCTGGAATTTTTGGGCGATTCCCTATTGGGTTTTATTGTCGCCGAAATATTGTTTGAAATTTATCCCGATGCCAGGGAGGGCGATTTGAGTCGCATGCGGGCGGGCCTGGTGAACAAGGAATCCCTGGCCGAGTTTGCCAGGGAACTCGAATTAGGAGAATGTCTGCGATTAGGATTGGGAGAGTTAAACACTGGTGGCAAGGACAGAGATTCTATTCTGGCCGATACTGTTGAGGCGATCATCGCGGCGATTTATCTCGACGGTGGCATTGAGGCTTGCAGACAATTTGTTCGCCGCTGGAGCGAAGCCAGACTGTCCTCCCAATTTCCCGATGCGCAGCAAAAAGACAACAAGACTCGTCTGCAGGAACTAATGCAGTCGCAAGGTCTGCCACTGCCGAGATACGAGGTGGTGAAAATCAGCGGCGAAGACCATCAACAATTATTTCAGGTGAGCTGTCAGGTGGCGCCCTTGCAGAAATTTCAGATTGGTCACGGTCGCAGCAAGCGTTTTGCGGAACAGGAAGCGGCGCAGAAAGCTCTTGAACAACTGGGTGAGAATTGATGAAAGGCGCTGGCGCAAAATCTTCGGCCGAGCAGCAATGCGGGTATGTTGCCATCGTTGGTCGGCCCAACGTCGGCAAGTCAACATTGTTGAATCACCTGCTTCGCCAAAAAATCAGCATCACTTCTCGTAAGCCCCAGACCACAAGACATCGCATCCTCGGCATTAGCAGCGATGCTGATAGTCAGATAATTTATGTCGATACCCCTGGACTGCATTCGAAATACGTTAAAACCTTGAATCGCATCATGAATGAAACTGTGCAGAGAGTCGTCAACGATGTCGATGTGATTTTATTCATGGTGGAGCGACTGACGTGGAACGATACCGATCAGTTGGTGCTGGATTTGTTGAGCAAAACCTCGGTACCGGTGCTGTTGCTGATCAACAAAATCGATCTGGTAAAAGACAAGGATAAACTATTGCCACATATTACCGAGCTGGCGGGCAAGCGAGAATTCGCCGAGATCGTGCCGTTGTCGGCCCTGGGTGGGCACAATCTCGATTCGCTTGAGCGCCTACTTAAGAAAATGTTGCCTGCGGGTCCCTTTCTTTTCCCCCAGGACCAGATTACGGACCGCAGTTCAAGGTTTCTCGCAGCCGAGTTAATTCGCGAGAAAGTGACTCGTCAGTTGGGCGATGAAATTCCTTACGAAGTAACGGTAGAAATCGAAAAGTACCAACAGCGAGGATCCGTATTACATATTCACGGTTTAATCCTGGTCGATAATAAGGGCCAGAAAAAAATTGTGATAGGCAAGGATGGCGATCGCCTGAAACGAATCGGTAGCAACGCCAGGGAAGATATGGAGCGGAGTTTTCAGACCAAAGTAATGCTCAATCTTTGGGTCAAGGTCAAGTCCGGCTGGGCCGATGACGAACGCGCCTTGCAGAGCCTGGGGTATATCGAACCGACTTAAGCCGGTGAATGGGCCGTTAAACAGGCCGGTGAGGATCATGGAAACAAGAGTTCAGCTGCAACCCGCTTACATGCTGCATCGCCGACCCTTTCAGAATACCAGCTTGCTGGTGGATTTTTTTTGCCTCGATTACGGCATGGTGCGCGCCGTAGCCAAGGGAGCCCGTCGGGAAAAATCGAAATACCGCGCCTTGTTGCAGTTATTTCAACCGCTGTTGGTTTCATTCAGCGGCCGTGGCGAAGTCAAGACTGTCACTGGAGTAGAAAGTGGCTTGTCTGCAATTAAGCTAAACGGTGATCGATTATTTAGTGGCATGTATGTCAACGAGTTGCTGGCGCGGTTGCTGCATAATCATGTAGAACACACGGCACTGTATCAGTATTACCAGGAATCCCTGATCGCGTTGCAGGGAGAGGCAGAGGTTCAGACCGTACTGCGCCGATTCGAACTGAAGTTGTTGGTGGAACTGGGCTACGGGATTAACCTCCACACCGATTGTCATAGCCATGAACCGATCGATGGCGGTGCGTCTTACCGGTTCACGCCGGATGTAGGCTTCGAGTTGGCTGCCGCCAGCGCCAGCGTCGCTGAAGTTGCAACAAACAGCGGCAGTACAAATTTGTTTGCTGGCGCACATCTGATTGCACTGCGGGAATTGGATCTTGCCGATGAGGCAATAGCCAAATCGGCTAAACGACTGCTGCGAATAGCGCTGGGGACTCACCTCGGCGACAAGCCACTCAATAGTCGCAGTTTATTTATCGGCAAGTCCTGAACTTTAACCGCCGCTACTTTCCGTGTAGAATTTCGCGCTAGCCGCAATTCAGCTGAGCCGAATACAAACGGACTGTTATGCCGTCTTATCACTCCATCGAAAACCAAATCGGAAATACGCCGCTGGTGAAGTTACAACGCCTGCCCGGCGCCACCACCAATACCGTGTTGTGCAAGCTCGAGGGTGACAACCCTGCCGGATCGGTCAAGGATCGGCCGGCGCTGAGTATGATTCAGCAGGCGGAATTACGTGGCGAAATCAAACCTGGCGATGTGTTAATCGAGGCGACCAGTGGCAACACCGGCATCGCCCTGGCCATGGTGGCCGCGATCAAGGGATACAAACTAATCCTGATCATGCCCGCCAACAGCAGCGACGAGCGCAAGGCGTCCATGAGCGCTTACGGTGCCGAGCTAATCCTGGTTACGGAAAAACAGGGCATGGAGGGAGCCAGAGATCTGGCGCAGCAGATGCAAGTCGAAGGCAAGGGAAAAGTACTCGATCAGTTCGCCAATCAGGACAACCCCAATGCCCATTACATGCATACCGGACCGGAAATCTGGCGCGATACCAAGGGGGGCATTACCCATTTTGTCAGCTCGATGGGCACCACGGGGACGATAATGGGGGTTTCCCGTTATTTGAAGGAGCAGAATCCCGAGATAGAGGTCATTGGCTTGCAACCCAAAGACGGATCGCGAATTCCCGGTATCCGGCGCTGGCCTGAAGCTTATCTGCCTGCCATCTTCGATCGCAGCCGGGTGGATACGGTAATAGACGTCGACCAGGAGCAGGCGGAAATCAGTATGCGCGCACTGGCGCGGGAGGAGGGCATCTTCTGCGGTATTTCTTCCGGTGGTTCGGTGCATGTTGCACTGGAATTGTCACGGCGAGTGGAGAACGCCACTATTGTTGCGATTATTTGTGACCGCGGTGATCGCTACCTCTCCACTGGCGTTTTCGATTAAGTACAAGTTGTACTAAGCCGCCTGCATCACGTCACTCGATTATCTAATCCAGAGTAAACTGACTAATGAGCAAGCGTAGATTCAGAAGGCGTAGCTTACCCGCTGAGCCGGTTGAACTGGAGATTACTTCCCTCAGCCATGAGGGCCGTGGTGTAGCCCGCATCGACGGCAAGGTGGCCTTCGTCGATGGAGCGCTGCCCCATGAGTTGGTTAGCGCGAAATTCGTGCGCAGGCGCGGTCAGTTTGATGAGCTCGCGGCGCAGGAAATCAAAAATCCGGCGCCAACCAGAGTCACTCCCCGGTGCCAGTTCGCATCCCGGTGCGGAGGCTGCTCCTTGCAACACATGGACTCCCAATCCCAGATTGCCCTCAAACAATCGGTTTTGCTGGAACAGTTACAACACCTGGCAAAGCTTGCTCCCGACAACTTTCAATTATTGCCCAATCTGCAGGCAGAGAGTTTTCACTATCGACGCAAGGCCCGGTTGGCAGTGCGACTGGTCGCCAGGAAAGGTGGTGCGCTAGTAGGTTTTCGCGAAAAATACAGCAGCTTCATTACCGACATGAACGACTGCAAAGTGCTGGTGCCGGAGGTAGCGTCTCTGATTCAGCCCTTACGGGATTTTATCTCGCAGTTGCAAGCCCGCTACAATATTCCCCAGATTGAAGTGGCGGTGGGCGAAACTCGAAGCGGCGCGGTGACGGCGAATCGGGTTGCATTGGTGTTCAGACATTTGCAGGCCTTGAGCGCATCAGACCTGTCGGCGTTTTCCAAATTTGCCCGCCGCCATGATCTGCAGTTATATCTACAACCGGGGGGTATTGAATCCGTGCACAAACTGCACCCGGACGATGGCGAGGATCGACTACAATACTTCCTGCCCGAGTTTGATTTGATCATGAATTTTCACCCCATGGATTTTACCCAGGTCAATGCAGATATTAACCGACTCATTATTCATCGGGCGCTGCATCTGCTGGAGTTGGAAGCCAGTGATGTGGTGCTGGATCTATTTTGTGGACTCGGCAACTTCACCTTGCCCCTGGCAACTCGCTGCAGTCAAGTCATAGGTGTAGAAGGAAGTGCGGAAATGGTCAAACGGGGTGAAGAAAATGCACGTCTTAATAAGCTTTCCAATACTGCTTTTTATGCAGCAAATCTTTGCGAATCTCTGAGTGACAAGAAATGGGCTGCTGGTCAATTTAGCAAAATACTTCTGGATCCGCCTCGATCCGGCGCCATCGAGATCATGGAGCAAATCGCGCATTTCCGGGCCAGGAAAATCGTCTATATTTCCTGTAATCCGGCGACGCTGGCCCGGGATAGCGCAGTGTTAATTCAGCAAGGATACAAATTGAAATCGGCAGGAGTAATGGATATGTTTCCCCACACCACTCACGTAGAGTCGATAGCCGAATTTGAACGCCTGGGCTAGGCACTGCTTTTGCTCGGGCAATTATCGGTAACACGTCATCTCCACTACCACGAATATTTCTAGGATTAAAGGACAAAAAGTGCAACAACAAGAATTCACAGAAAAATCAGCCATCGAAAAATTGATCAGCGTGACAAATATGTTGCGCGACAGAGAGCACGGTTGTCCCTGGGATCTCGAACAATCGATCAGTTCCCTGGCACCTTACACGCTGGAAGAAGTCTACGAAGTCGTGAGTGCAATTGAGAGTGGCGATATGGCGGATCTGGAAGATGAACTTGGAGATCTACTGTTTCAAGTAACCTTCTATGCGCAAATTGCCAGTGAGGAGGGCCATTTTAACTTTGCCGATGTTGCCGATGCCATAACCAGAAAACTGATTCGGCGTCATCCCCACGTGTTCCCCGAGGGCAAGGTGGAACTATTTGGCCACACGGCGGACATTAGCGCCGAGCAAGTCGTCGTTAACTGGGAGGCTATCAAGGCGGTAGAGCGAGAAGAAAAGCGTCAGCAGCGTGGCATTGAAGATCAGCATGAACCTGCGAGCATATTGGCCGATGTTCCCCAGGCACTGCCGGCGCTGGAACGGGCTCGCAAGCTGCAGAATCGAGCTGCCAACGTCGGCTTCGACTGGGAAGATGTGGGCGGGGTGCTGGCTAAGCTGAAAGAGGAAATAACCGAATTTGAGGAAGCTGTGGCGGCAGCAGATCCGCAACAGATCAACGCCGAGTTAGGCGACATACTGTTCGCGGTGGTAAACCTGGCAAGGCATACCAGGAGTGAAGCTGAGGTAGCACTGCGCTCGTCCAATCGCAAGTTCGAACGCCGCTTTCAATGGATTGAGGCCGCGCTGCTGGCTTGCGAAAAGAATATCGCTGAAACCGAATTATCCGAACTGGAAGCGCTGTGGCAGCAAGCTAAGGAAAATGGGTTATGATCGATAGCAAATGCGGTGATAGCAGGAGTAAGGCATGAGAATGATTTTGTTGGGCGCGCCGGGCGCCGGTAAGGGGACGCAGGCACAGTTTCTTAGCGAAGCCTACGGTATCCCCCAAATATCCACCGGCGATATGTTACGGGCAGCGGTCAAGGCCAAGACCGAGTTGGGGACAAAGGTGGAGCAGGTTATGGCTGCCGGCGGGCTAGTCACCGACGAGATTATCATTGCCCTGGTAAAGGCAAGAATTCAAGAAGACGATTGTCGGCAAGGTTTCCTGTTTGACGGTATTCCCAGAACCATACCGCAGGCCGAGGCGCTGGTGCAGGCGCAAGTCGAGATCGACGTGATGCTGGAGATCGAAGTGCCGGATGATGAAATAGTTAAACGACTCGGCGGACGTCGCGTACATCTTGATTCCGGGCGCGTCTATCATGTGTCTTTCAATCCGCCCAAGGTACACAATATCGACGATAAAACCGGTGAAGAACTGATTCAAAGAGAAGACGACAAAGAAGAAACGACTCGAACGCGTCTGGCGCTCTATCACCAGCAAACCAAGCCACTGGTGGATTTTTACAAGAAACTGGCGGCAGCAGGAACAGCGGTCAGAGTAATTAGAGTCAGTGGAGTGGCATCGGTCGAGAAAACTCGTCGACAGATACTCTCGGCGTTGAGTTGAACTGCTGGTGACGACTTGCCGTCAACAACAGCCTGAGTTTTACTCAGGCTTTTTGTTTTTGAGCGCAATATCGAATACTGGAATGTGTGACTGGTGACAAAAAATGGCAGTTGAACTTTGGACCTGCCTGTTTGAATTCGCGGCGTTTTTTAAAGGACTGTTTCCTTAGTTCCTGAGTTCCGCAAAGCGATTTATAGGTTGTTCCAGGTCAATTAAAACAAGCTTTAAAAATTCTATATAGATTTCACAGCTTAGCTAACTTTTTTACACACAAAAGAATCACAAAAATAGTCACCTTTTCTTAAAGTTTTTCAATCAAGTAGCGAAACATAATGTTAACACCATGCATTAGTGGGTATTGTGCATGGACTGGTAAAAAGAATTTTTCTATTTAATCAGTTTTGTATCCAGTTCGCTGTAAGCCAGATAATCTATGTGATATGTTGTCGGCAATGCAGCAGGTACAATTGTTAAACTTAAGCGGTTACGATTCACAACTTAGGAGAGAAACGAACATGGCTAAAGTTAAACGAAAAAGGAAAGCAACTGCCAGGAAAAAGGTGGTGGTTGTCGAAATTAGCAGCCCGGCCTTGATTAAAGCAAATGCAATGGTAGTCAAGATACAAAAGCAAGCAGATGCTGCAGCCAAAATATCTGCAACAGCCGCTCGTAAAAAAGCCGCAGCTGCGAAGAGAGCTGCAGGCAAGATTAAGACGGCGGCGAAAAAGAGAGCAGCAGGCGCAGCTCGAAATGCATCACGTAAGGCGTCGGCAAGAGCGGCAGCGCTCAATGCCAGGCTGAGAATGGCGAAAGCCAGAGCACGAGCTGCTGAGGTTGCTGCGAGGGCGAAGGCCAGAAAAGCAGCGGAAGCCGCAAAAGCAGAAGCTGACCTGAACAAAGCCGTGAAGGCGTTCATGGCCAAGTGGAAGAAGAAGAAAGCCAAAGCCGCAGCAGCCAAGGCCGCCAGGAAAGCGCGTAAGGACATGGCGAGGGCCACGGTAGCCGCGAAGAAAGCTGCTCGCAAGGAGAAAGACGCAGCCAAGAAAGCTGCAGCGAAGGCCAAGGCAGCGGCCCGCAAAGCCGGAAAGAAAACCGCAAAGAAAAAGCCAGCCAGGAAGAAAGCGGCGAAAAAAGTAGCAAAGGAAAAAGTAGCAAAGAAAAAGGCAGCTAAAAAGAAGGCTAGAAAGAAGCCAGTTAAGCGCAGAGCGGCAGCCAAGAAAGCTGTAAAACGGAAAGTCGCGAAGCGCAAAGCCCCGGCTAAGAAGAAGGCTACCAAGAAAAAGGTAGCTAAGAAAAAGGCCGTCAAGAAGACAGCCAAGAAGAAAGTAGCCAAGAAGAAGCCGGCCAAGAGAAAGGCAGTTAAGAAGGCAGCAAAGAAAAAAGTGGCGAAGAAAAAGGCAGCCAAGAGGAAGCCGGCGAAGAAAAAAGCGGCCAAACGAAAGCCAGCCAAAAAGAAGGCAGCTAAGAAGGTAACAAAGAAGAAAGCTGTAAAAAGGAAGGCTCCAGCCAGGAAGAAAGCAGCAAAGAAGAAAGCTGTAAAAAGGAAGGCTCCAGCCAGGAAGAAAGCAGCAA
>Ga0209445_1000517_pt1 | contig 21734 bp, 15 predicted proteins | sample MarorgKNORR_S2LV_4_FD_188223 | JGI IMG/M metagenome (GOLD analysis project Ga0209445, IMG submission 188223) | Marine microbial communities from the Southern Atlantic Ocean, analyzing organic carbon cycling - NADW_A/KNORR_S2/LV (SPAdes) (version 2) | ecosystem: Environmental > Aquatic > Marine >... | reverse complement strand
GGCGTACAGGTTCGAGTCCTGTCGTGGGCATTTAGCAACAACATATGCGGTGGAGTAAGCGCCCGTAGCTCAATTGGATAGAGCGTCTGGCTACGGACCAGGAGGTTGGGGGTTCGAGTCCTCCCGGGCGCGTATTCGACGAAGGGTTCGAGTGGATTGGGCGCGTAGCTCAGTTGGTTAGAGCGCTACGTTGACATCGTAGAGGTCACAGGTTCGAATCCTGTCGCGCCCATGCGGAGGGGTTTCTTCGGGGCCGTAGCTCAGTTGGGAGAGCGCAGCGTTCGCAACGCTGAGGTCAGGGGTTCGATTCCCCTCGGCTCCACTATGAGACCGCCACCTTAGCTCAGTTGGTAGAGCACGTCACTCGTAATGACGGGGTCGTCGGTTCGAATCCGACAGGTGGCTTCTTTTGCCCCGTGGTGTAACTGGCAACACGCCGGATTCTGGTTCCGGAGAGTCTAGGTTCGAGCCCTAGCGGGGCAATTCGGAGACATTTATGTCTCTATTGGGGAGGGATGGCCGAGTGGCTAAAGGCGGCGCCCTGCTAAGGCGTTGGACTTCGCGTCCACGTGGGTTCGAATCCCACTCCCTCCGTTTCAGTTGGTATGGCCTATTAATATTTGGTCCGGTTGCGCCCAAGTCCGCGGCGCAGGTGGCCGTGGACGGGTGGCCGAGTGGCTTAAGGCGCACGATTGGAAATCGTGTGGGCTAACGCCCGCGTGGGTTCGAATCCCACCCCGTCCGTGTTGGGATGACCCGTTTCGTTTTCGGGGCGTGGCTCAGTCCGGTAGAGCGCTGCGTTCGGGTCGCAGAGGTCCCCGGTTCGAATCCGGGCGCCCCGATTAGGTAGGTCGCGTAAGCAGTCTACTTGAGGAGCGCTGGCAGAATGGTATTGCACTCGCCTCGAAAGCGAGCGCCCGAAAGGGCTTGGGGGTTCGAATCCCTCGCGCTCCGTTTATGGGACCCCAGAGACCTTTATACCCTTCGAGTCAAGAACTCGCAGGGTTTTTTTATTGGAAGTGTAAAGACAGAACTGTTAGCTGATAGGAAAACACTCGCGCTTAAGGCGTTCCATTGGCAGATTGATCAAGTTCGGACACTGTGGTAGAGCGTCCGTTGACTCGGAGGTCAAGAAAATGAAAATCCATTTCTCAAGGTTGCTGTCTCTGAGGCTTTATTGGATTGTTGGCGCCGCCCTGATGTGGTTTGCGGTGCCGGTTTCTCCTGTAACCGCCCAGGAGCGCGCCTCATCTTCCGAACAGTGGGAGGTGCCCAGGACCGTGTTTGGTCACCCGGACCTACAGGGGAATTGGACCAATGCGACCCTTACACCTTTCGAGCGGCCCGCAGGCTGGGAACGTACCTTGACCTGGGAAGAGGTTGCTGAGATTGAACAAGGGCAGGCGGAACTCGTCGCACGCAAAGCTGAAGCAAGTGATCCAGACCGTCCTCCCCCACCAGAAGGTGGTACCCACCCGGTTTGCATCGATGGGCCGACTTCCTGCTACAACGAATTCTACAGGGAGCCCGGAGACCGGGTAGCAATCGTGAATGGTGAACCCAGGAGTTCGCTTGTCACCAACCCATCGGATGGCCGTATACCAAGCTTGACCTCAGCAGGACGGCAGCGGGTTGATGATTCCCGGGCCCTTAGCGGGCAGTTTGGTGCGTACGATCATCCGGAAGTCCGCCCGCTTGCTGAGCGATGCATTGTGTCTTTTGGATCAAGTGCTGGTCCTCCGATGCTGCCCAACTACTGGTACAACAACAATTATACGATTGTGCAAAATGCTGATTACGTCATGATCATGGCGGAGATGGTGCACGACGTGCGTATCATTCGGCTTGGCGAGCCACGTTCTTTACCGACTAACATCCGTCCATATTTCGGTGATTCTAGAGGCTGGTGGGAAGGCAATACGCTGGTTGTAGAGACCAAAAACCTCAATCCTGAGCACGCATTCCGCGGAGTCCCACCCTCAGAAGATCTTAAGGTGATTGAGCGGTTTACCCGTGTCGATAAGGAGTCAATCGTCTACGAGTTCACGATTGATGATCTCACGACATACACAGAGGTGTGGGGGGGTGAGGTACCGTTCACACGGCTGGATGGTCAGGTCTATGAGTATGCGTGCCATGAGGGCAATTACTCACTTCCCAATGTCTTGGGTGGTGCTCGCTATCAGGAGAAAAATGAGGTAGGCAGGTGAGGCGCTTAAGCTTTAGGGCTGCCAAGTGAGATGTCACGGCTTGGCAATTTGATTAACTAGTTAAAATAGAGTAGCAAGGAGGTAAAATGTCTTTGTCACGGCTCCCTTCACTGGGGTTTGCGCTAGTAATTGGTGTTGTATTGTCGGGCTGTGCCGGTCAGTCTGACGCGCCAGCACCTGAAGCTCCAGATCCATCAACTGTCACCGACCCGGCAGCTGCTGGCCTTCCGAACCCCACATCTGAGGTTGTCTCAGAATGGGGTCCGCTCCCTGATAATAGGACATGGGGTTCCACAGCAGGCGTCGATATCGATCCTCACGATGGGAACGTCTGGGCTTACGACCGGTGTGGCGCGACCGCTCTGGGTGGTGGATGCGCTGAGAACCTGGTCGATCCGGTTCTCAAGTTTGATCGTAATACCGGTGAGGTGCTCACCAGTTTTGGTGCCGGGGAGTTTGATCTCCCCCACGGGATCCATCTCGATTCCGACGGGAATGTCTGGATTGTAGACATGACCGGGCACCATCTCATCAAGTTTAGCGCGACTGGTGATGTGCTCTTGAGGCTAGGCACTCGCGGTGAGCCAGGGAACGACTCCGAGCACTTCAATCAGCCCAACGATGTCATCACCGCTCCCGACGGGAGCATCTTTGTAGCTGACGGACATGGTGGCCAGTCCATGCTGACCCCGAACAATCCGACAGTCACGGAAGGTGCAACTGGTCGGATTATGAAGTTTTCCGCTGACGGAACGTTCATCAAAGAGTGGGGACAGATTGGCACGGAGATTGGTAACTTCCGTACCCCGCATGCATTGGAAATGGATTCCGAGGGTCGTCTTTTCGTTGCTGATCGAGGAAATCACCGAATACAGATCTTCGACCAGGACGGCAACTACCTTGATTCCTATGTGCAGTTCAGCCGTGTCAGCGGACTCTTTATCACAGATGACGACATGCTGTATGCGATCGATTCTGAAACCAACCCGAATAATCACCCTGGCTGGAGTACTGGTATTCGCATCGGTCATGCTTCGGAAGATCGTGTAACAGCCTTTATCCCACCTTATGAGATTGACTCTCGGGATACAGGTGTGGCTGGTGAAGGCATTGCGGTTGATGCCGATGGCAATGTTTATGCAGCTGAAGGTCCGATTTCTCGTCCTACAGCGGGTGGCGGATTAACGAAGTATGTCAGGTAGGTAGCCGAATGCCGCATCACTGACGATCTCTTGGAGATCCGAGGAGCGGAGATTAAGCCGAGGGGCGCCGTGTGAGTGATCTACGCGGCGCCCCTTCTTGTTTAGCAGAATTTCTGTGCTACTGAGCGGTACAGGGGGTTCCATCACCCATCAGGTTGATGCATCATCATCGAGCCGAAGATCTCCGGTAGCTTGCCTATGAGGCCTATGAACGGTGCTGCGACACAAGTGACGTCTGTTGGAAAGCGGCTTTCACCTGCCCAGGCTGTTTTGGTACCCTGCTTCTTTGCAGCTCTTCTAGCAGCTTTTGTATGGTGCCCACCGGTGCGGGATGAGGGGTTACAGAACACTTTCTTGCTTGCAGCGGGAGTGCTGGTTGCTTGGGCGTCAGCTCTCTTCATTGGAATTAGAAAAGGGCAGCGGTTACTAACCCTTGAATTAGCTATCCGGCGTCACCATTGGGTTCAGGCTTGCGCGCAAGGCACCGTTTTTTTCTGGTGGGGTCGGTACGTAGATCAGGTTTATGCTTTTGCACCATTTATCGTCGCCCAACTCGTTTTCGCGTACGGCATAGACGCTCTGCTACAGTGGTCCCGGCGCGAGAACTACCAACTTGGGTTCGGTCCCTTCCCAATCATTTTCAGTATCAATCTGTTCCTGTGGTTCAAGCCGGAATATTTCCATTGGCAATTCGCGATGATCCTATTGGGATATCTAGGAAAAGATCTTATCCGGTGGACAAAAGATGGTCGCTCTACGCACATCTTTAACCCGTCTTCCTTCCCACTCGGTGTCTGCTCTCTCGTGCTGATCATGACGGGTATGACTGAGATCACCTGGGGTCAGGAGATCGCTCAATCTCAGTATAACCCTCCCTACATCTATGCTGTGATCTTTTTGGCCTCTATACCAGGTCAACTCCTTTTCGGTGTAGCGATCATGACGGTTTGGGCGGTTCTCTCCGCGTATACGTTTGGGCTTGGTTACTTCTGGCTCACAGGAACCTACTTTTTCCACGATGCGTACATTCCGATTGCGGTTTTTCTGGGGATGCACCTTCTATTCACGGATCCGTCCACCTCTCCCAGCACAGGCCGAGGTCGGATTATCTTCGGTATTCTCTACGGGTTTGCTACGATCGCCTTTGCCGTGCTTCTAAGGGCAATGGAAGTTCCAGCTTTCTATGACAAGCTACTGCCCGTGCCCATCCTCAATCTTTTGGTCCAAGTTATTGATCGAGGTGCGGCCTCAAGGTGGCTTGGATTCCTGGACTTTTCATGGATCGGTAAAGGCCTTACTCCCATTAAGCGACGTTATGGACTCGTAGGGATTTGGGTTGTGATCTTTGTCGTTCTTAGTGGTAACAATGGCGTAGGTGACAACCATCCTGGTCAGTATCTTCCGGTCTGGCAGCAGGCGTGCGACGATGGCAGTGATCGTGGATGTGAGTATCTGGCCTTCATGCAGGACACGTATTGTGAAAGTGACTCGGGTTGGGCTTGCAACGAGCTTGGGATACTGTTCGCCAGTCGGGACCGGCTCAGCGACGCTCAGGTGTCACTAGAAAATGGTTGTGATCTCGGCTTCGATTTGGCTTGCGAAAACCTGACCCGGCTCAGAACCGGGGCCTCGGGGTTCAGCCGTGCTTCCCCTCCGCTCGAAGAACTTCCAATCGTGCTTCGGGGCAGTAAGGGTCCGGTTACCGAGCGGGAACCTCAAGCACTATATGCCCTCGCTTGCGAACGTGGATGGCCTGATACTTGTGAGGGCCCCCCTGGAGATAGCTAGCGCCCATAGGGAGGAGTGCAACTTAAAACCTTGCACGGCGCACTTGGGATCCACATGCTCACTGTATCCGCCCACACCCCTGAGATAGGAGTACCATCGATGTGCAGACGGAATTTGAAAATTGGCTGCCTGGCTCTTGCTACACTGGTTGTTACGGCTGTATCCGCGTCTGCGCAGTCGAACCCGCGTTTTGGTGTCTGGCAGATGCAATCGGACGCCCCCCCACCCTCGAAGAACATCATGACGTATGAACCCTATGGAAATGGCGGAATGGAGATCACCGTCGCTTCGACCAACGCGAGGGGACAGGATAACGAATGGGGTTATGTGACGATGTTCGACGGCGTTTTCCAAGCTGTTCGAGGACAAGAGAATTCCGAGACTGCGGTGGAGATCATCGACGACCGGAGCACGCGAATCTTAAATATGCGAAATGGTCGAGTGTCCCAAGTCATTATCAACACGCTTTCGGAGGACGGGAACAGGATCGACAATGAGTACGTGCGACTTGATGAAAACGGAAAGATCACTCGCGTAACACACGCTGTTTACAACCGGATCCGCTAGAAGTTGATGAGCCCCTCCCCGTGAGAAGCCTGACTCGTAACGTAATCACGCTATTGTGCTTTGGCCTTGGTATGCCATCGCTAACTGTAGCGCAATGGAGTGACCTTAGTCCCGAAGGGTCGCCTACTATCTTGATCCAGGAGTACTTGGCGGCTCGGTCGGGTGAGGGTCTTCAAGGGTTTACGTCGGCCGGCTCCTGGTTATCTCCACTCGTGATGTCTTCTGATGAACTCAACGATGTTATCCAGCAGTACTGTGTCAGGTGCCATAATGATGTGACGCTGAGGGGGAACCTCTCTCTGTCTGAGTTTGATATCGCTAAAGCTCCTCAATTGGCAGAGACGGCGGAGAAGATGATAGTGAAGCTGCGGGCAGGTATGATGCCGCTTCCTGGGGCCCGAAGGCCTAGTCCAGACACACTTTTGACTCTCGTCGAGACGCTTGAAACCCTGATCGATGAGGCTGCAGATGAGCAGCGGACTCCAGGGACACGACCCTTCCAGCGGTTGAATCGCGCGGAATATGCACGTCTTATTGAGGACGTCTTAGGGCTCAGAATCGATCCTGAGGAGTGGCTACCGGCGGACCAGATCAGCGCGAGTTTCGATAATATCGCCGACGTGCAGGCAATGTCGCCTACATTGATGGACGCCTATATGACAGCTGCCAGTGAAGTAGCACGCCAGGCAGTTGGCCAGGCAGATGCCCCGGTTACGGCAAAGACCTATACCAATCCAGCGACCGTGTCACAGCACGAGTGGGAGGCGGTCGAGGGGGCTCCCTATGGGACTCGAGGCGGTATCAGCGTGCTGCATACCTTCCCGGCAGATGGAGAGTACATTTTCTCCATGGGTTTCATTTCGGGGTGGGGAGAGCGCTTCCACGATATAGACATATCAGTGGAGGGCGAACGCGTAGCGTTAGTGCATTATGGTGGCGATATCGACTTTCAGGGAAGAAAAACGTTTCCGGTCGAGACTGATCCGGTGTTCATTCGGGCGGGTCAGCGGAGGGTTACCGCCGCGTTCATCCGTCAGATGGATGGGCCCTATGAGGACCTAATTCGTCCTAATGACTGGTCTTTAACGGGTACAGAGGCGAGTTACGGCACTACATCGCTTCCCCATCTCATTAACCTGACGCTTGAGGGGCCACACAACCCCGTGGGTGTCTCTGATACGCCAACTCGACGGCGGATTTTCACCTGCCGGCCTACGTCGGCTGACGAAGAAGAGTCCTGTAGCAAGAGTATTCTAGCTGGACTTGCGGCCCAGGCGTACGGCCGAAGCCTAGATCAGGAAGACATAGAACCTCTGATGAGGTTCTATCAGATGGGGGCCGGAGAGGGGGGCTTTGAAATGGGTGTGCGGACCGCACTAGAAGCCATCCTAACCAGCCCGCATTTCCTCTTCCGGATGGAGAAAGAGCCGGACAATGTAGAGCCAGGTGAGGTTTACGAGCTCGATGAAGTGGACCTCGCATCGCGGATCTCTTTCTTCCTGTGGGGCACGAATCCGGATGAAGAACTCCTTCGCCTTGCCAGAAGTGGTGATCTATCCAAGCCGAAGAACCTAGAGCGTCAGGCTAGGCGCTTACTGATGGATCCGCGCTCGGAAGCTTTGGCTACGCGGTTCGCCTCATTGTGGCTACAACTTCAGGACTTGGAAAAGGTTCGCCCTGATGCGTTTTGGTTTCCCAACTATAGCCAACAGTTGGCTGTAGCAATGCGCCGTGAGACTGAACTGTTCTTTGATAATCTGGTTCGAGAGGATCGGAGTCTGCTCGAGATGTATAGCGCTGACTATTCATTCCTTAATGAACGCTTAGCGAATCATTACGATATTCCCGGTGTTGTTGGGGACGAGTTCCGCCGGGTGGACTATCCGAGGGAAGAACGGCGAGGCGTTCTGGGTCATGGGAGCGTGCTCGTTCAAACCTCACTTGGAAATCGCACTTCACCGGTACTTCGGGGCAAGTGGGTAATGCAGGTGCTTTTGGGCACTCCTCCTCCTGCTCCTCCTCCTGGTGTGCCAGACCTAGAGGCGACAGATGAGACGGAGGGGACTCGTATTCTTACTACGCGCGAGCGTATGGAGATACATCGCGCAAATCCTGTGTGTGCATCTTGTCACAAGTTCATGGACCCTATCGGTCTTGCTCTCGACAACTTCGACGTAACGGGCAAATGGCGAACACGGGAAAGGGGTGTGCCCCTAGACACACGCGGTACGTTCTACGACGGTACGGATATTAGCAGTCCGTCAGACTTGTCACGGGTCTTGCTCAAGCGGCCAATTCCGCTGATAAGGCATTTTACTGCTAGCTTAATGGCCTATGCATTGGGCCGGAGGCTAGACTATCAGGACCAGCCGGCAGTGCGGGCTATCGTCGCAGATGCTGAAAAGAATAATTATCGGATGTCGTCGTTCATACTTGGTGTACTAAAGAGTGACGCATTCCAAATGAAACAAGCTCCAGTAGCGTCAGGGGAGAACTCTCTGGATCCCAAATCGAGGTAGTGGAACATGCGCTTCATCACAGGGAAGAGTATCCCGCGTCGCACGTTCATTCGGGGAGTGGGCACCACCTTGGCGTTACCATTGCTAGATGCCATGCGACCCGCCGGACGAGTGTATGGATCACCCAAGGCAGAAGGGGTACCCCGCCTGGTCTGCATAGAAGAGGTGCACGGCCTACCCGGCTGTAACGATTGGGGTGCGGAGCAGTACTTGTTTGCGCCCTCCACTGTTGGTCGTGATTACGAATTGCTCCCAGAAAACGTCCTTACATCCTTGGAGCCTTGGCGGGACCGACTCACAATTATTAGCAATACTGATGTGCGTATGGCCGAACCGGTCAACCCTGGGGAGATCGGCGGTGACCACTTCCGTTCAAGCGCTGTCTTTCTCACCCAGTCACACCCCAAGCAGACACAGGGCTCGGACCTCTACTGTGGGACTTCGCTAGATCAACTCCACGCACAGCGTTTCGGTCAGGAGACCGTACTGCCGTCCTTGCAACTCTCTATTGAGAGCACGGATAAGGGTGGAGGCTGCGACTATAACTATTCTTGCTCTTATATGGACTCGATCAGTTGGTCATCTCCTTCAGAGCCTCTTCCCATGATCCGCAACCCCCGCACTGCGTTTGACTTGTTGTTCGGGGCAGGTGGCTCTGAGAGAGAGCGTGCCAGCCGGCGTCGGACTCAGAGGAGTATCCTAGACTGGGTTGCGGATGAAGTGGGCCGGATGAAGAGGGACTTGGGTGCCATTGACCGCCATCGCGTAGATCAGTATCTGGAGAACATACGTGAGATAGAGCGCCGTATAGATATGGTTGAACTTCGCAACACTGGTGGAGAGCCCCGGGAGTTACCTGAGGCCCCTCCTGGGGTGCCGGATTCGTTCTCTGAACATATGAGGCTCCTATCTGACATTCAGGTCCTAGCATTCCAGGCGGACATTACACGAGTGGTCGCGTTAAAAACTGGACGAGATGCGTCAAATCGTACGTTTCCAGAAAGTGGGTCTGACCGAGCATTCCACCCATCTTCCCACCACGGCGATAAAGAGGAGGCCGTCCTAGAGTTCAACAAGATCTGCCAATACCGGGTGAGCCAGATGGCATACTTCCTGGGCCGACTGGAAGAGACTTTTGATGGCGAGTCCAGCTTACTGGACCAGTCGATGATCATTTGGGGTTCACCCATGGGTGACGCGAATCTACACAACCATCGTCGTTGCCCGCTGGTGGTGATGGGGGGAGCTAACGGACAACTTGAGGGGCGCACGCATATGAAGGCGCCGGACGGGACACCCATGGCAAATGTGTTCGTATCCTTGTTACATAAGCTAGGACACCGAGACTTAACAGGATTCGGCGATAGCGACGGGGTATTCTCGGTATGAGCAGACGGGTGCTCCGTAACATTTTCGGCGTCGTCGCCCTACCGCTTCTGCTTGGTGGGTCGACTGGCCCGGATACACCCGTGGCTGATGCGGCCCAGCGGCGTGATATCGCTGTAGTTCGTCAGCTGTTACGCCAGGGTGCCGACGTGAATGCTGCCCAAGGTGACGGGATGACTGCCCTCCACTGGGCTGTCCGACATGGAGACATCGAACTCGGTAGGACGATTATCTATGCCGGAGGTGACGTGCACGCCGGAACCCGCATCGGTCGATATACACCTCTGCACATGGCTGCTCGGGCGGGCGATGTGGGTTTTGTGACCCTGCTGCTCGAAGCAAACGCAGACCCCAACGGGATGACCACCAACTCAGGTGCTACCCCACTCCATCTTGCCGCTGCTTCCGGTGACCCTAGTGTCCTGACCGAATTGATCCAGGCGGGTGCCACTGTGGACGTGAAGGAATCAGCCTGGGGTCAAACACCGCTCATATTTGCTGCAGCGAACAACCGAGTAGAAGCGATTCGGGTGCTTCTCTCCTCCGGAGCCGATCCGAGCATCACCTCGGGTGCAGTGAATGTTGTAGAGCAATCGGAAGCAGATCGCGCGGCCGAAAAAGATCTATCAGAATTTCTTGCCGAGTTCAAGGAAAAAGAAGGTGGCGGGACGGACTGGCAGCCTGCCCCGAGTCAGGTCCAAGCAGCAATTCTGGCGTCTCGCGAGATTCAGCGGAAATGGCCTGATGTTCCGTCTGCTGATGGCGATGTGAAAGAAGAAGATGAGGAGGGCGAAGGTGGTAATGAGGATGAGGCTGAGTCGGAAGCCCAATTGACTAAGGACAAGCCAGTAGAAGCAGAACCGGAGGAAGAGGAACCCAAGCCGCTCTCCTATGCTCATCTGGTTGGGAGCTGGGGTGGACTTACACCCCTGCTACATGCCGTTCGGCAGGGCCACATGGAGGCGACGACGGCACTGATAGACGGTGGTGCTGATATAAATCAGCCTTCGGGAGGAGATCAGACGCAGCCTCTGCTGATGGCCACAATCAATGGCCAGTTTGACCTTGCGCTAATGTTACTTGCGCGGGGTGCTGATCCCAACGAAATGAGCATGGCTGGGACCACTCCACTTTTCGCAACGCTTGAGCGGAGGTGGGCACCGAGGGCATCGTACGCCCATCCAACGGAGCACGAGCAGCAGGCAAGTACGTATCTCGAGGTCTTAGAGGCCCTCTTGGCTGCTGGGGCGGATCCCGATGTGCGTCTAAAAACCCACCTCTGGTTTATGGAGTACACGTTCTCTGTGTTGGGGAGGGCTGGCGGCGCCAATTTGCGGGGTGCCACACCATTCTGGCGCGCTGCCTATGCTCTGGACGTGGACGCTATGCAACTGCTGATGGACTATGGGGCGGATCCGAACATCCCGACCATGAAGCCGCCTCAGCGCCGTCGGCGTGCTGATCCGGATGAGGAGAATACGGAGGAGAAGAACAAAGAGGTGGAAGGCGAGGAAAGTCAGGCTGCAGAAGAAACTGAAGAGCTGCAAGAAGTTGAAGGACAGGTCGAAGCGAGTGTAAATCCCAAAATGGCAAACGCGGAGGGCGAGAGCGCGGCCACTGAAACTGAGGAGGAAGAAGCCGAGGAAGAGGATGAGAAGGACTATTCCGGTATTCCCCCGGTCTCCGTTGGCGGCCCGTCTGTCTATCCGGTTCACGCAGCGTCGGGTGTCGGGTATGGACAATCATTTGCAGCGAATGCGCACCGGCACGTACCGGACAACTGGCTGGCAGCAGTGAAGTTTCTGATCGAGGAGGCGGGCGCCGAGGTCGATATCCGGGACGTTAACGCCTATACGGCACTCCATCATGCCGCATCCCGGGGTGATGATGAATTAGTTCTGTACCTGATCGAGCGCGGCGCCGATGTAACAGTGGTTAGTCGTAAGGGACAGACTACTGCCGATATGGCTAATGGCCCCCAGCAGCGCACACCTCCCTACCTTGGGACTGTGGCCCTGCTGGAGAGCTTGGGTTCGAAGAACAATCACAAGTGCGTATCATGCTGAATATGTGCTAGTAGCGGTGCATCCTGTTAGGAGGGTGACATGAAAAGGTTAGAATTTCTCCGGTCCCCCTTGAGAGACAGGGCTTACGCCGTGTTCGCACTATGCTCCTTCGGGCTTATTGTACCGTCCCTAACTGAAGCGCAGCAGAGCGACCCTGCCCCCGAACGTTTTGAACAACAAATCTCTAGGTTCGAGGCTTGGGATACAAAAAATAGCCATCTCACCAAAGCAACACTCTTCGTTGGGAGTTCGAGCATCGTTATGTGGAATAGCGCGGAACGTTTCCCTAGTGTACCGCTAATCAATCGTGGCTTCGGTGGATCACACGTTTCTGATGTTAATCACTATGTTGAGGAGACTGTTCTAAAGTATGCACCGGCCATCGTCGTCTTTTACGCTGGTGACAACGACCTCGGGGCTGGTAAGAGTGTGACGCAGGTCTTTGAGGATTATCAGGAGTTTGTAGAGACTGTGTCGGAGGAACTTCCAGAGACTGAGATTGTTTTCGTTGCGGTTAAGCCGAGCATCCGGCGTTGGTCCCTGTGGCCACAAATGAAAGAGCTTAACGAGCAGGTGCAATCGTTTTCAGGGTTGCATTCCAATTTGCACTACGCTGATATCGCTACGCCGATGTTGGACGAGGATGGTAAGCCTATGCCGGAACTCTTTGTCCAGGATGGGCTCCATATGACGTCAGCGGGATACGATATATGGACTGATGTACTAGGGAAGCTTCTGCATTCAATCCACTAGATTTACGTGCCGGATTGCGAGGCGCGGTAAGCACTATTTACGTGCGCAATTGGGAAAATCGGACGCTTGTGGTAAGGAGGAGGATATGAAGAAGTCAGAATTTGTTCGTTCCCTGCTAATGCCCGGGGTCTTGGCTTCAGTGGTCCTTGTATCTGCAAGCTGTAGTTCTAGTACCGATGAGATGTTGGGTGCGGCCAACGACTTTATCTCGATACTTTCCGAAGAACAAAGAGAAAGGACTCTGTTTGAATTTGAAGATGCGGAACGGCACCGCTGGCACTTTATCCCCCCAGAGATGTTTCCGCGAGCGGGTGTAGCTCTCAAGGAGATGGACCCCGAACAGCGCGGTCGAGCGCATGATCTGATTAGGTCCGCTCTAAGCCAGAGTGGTTATATGACCACTATCCAGATTATGGAGTTGGAGGACGTACTCCAGGCGCTTGAGGGCGGTGGTCGCTTCGCTCGTGATTCCGAAGAATATGTGCTCAGTGTTTTCGGAACACCTTCGGCGGACACCAGTTGGGGGTGGCGTTTTGAGGGACACCATGTCTCATTGCACTTCACGATTGTTGGAGGAGCTGTGATTGCAAGTTCTCCGGCCTTTCTAGGTGCAAACCCAGCAGAAGTTCTAGACGGCCCGGATAAGGGATTGCGTGCTCTAGCAGATAAGGAAGATGTAGCGAGAACCCTGCTTCAAGCATTGGACGCGGGACAGCGCGAAATGGCGATTATTAGTGACGTGGCACCGAGGGATATCGTCACAGCCGCAGAACTAGAGATTGACCCTCTTACTCCGGTGGGTATTGGGGCCACAATGCTTTCTGAAGAACAGCGCTTGCTTTTGATGGATCTGATTACCGCCTATACGTCTGTAATGGCTGAAGGAATTGCTGATTATCGTTTAGAGAGGCTGTATGACGCGGGAATAGACAAGATCGCATTTGCGTGGGCCGGGGGAGTTGAACGAGGTGAACAGCACTACTATAGAGTGCAGGGCCCAACATTCCTGATCGAGTATGACAACACACAAAACAATGTGAACCACATCCATTCGGTATGGCGTGAGTTTGATGGGGACTTCGGGCGGGATCTCCTAAGAGAGCATGTGAGCACTACTCCCCATTGAGGATTTCTGCACCTCTAAGGGCACGCCGCTTCTCGTAATCTGGCTTTCCGTTAAGCTCCAGGGCTCAAGCAGTAGCTGCTGCTGCATCCATGACCCTTCCGACGATACAATCACTTGCGCCACACTCAGCGCACGATAGCTCTTTTTTGGGCTCCACTTGCGGCCACATGGGTCATGATGGCTGCCGAGGGGCCATTCCTGGCAGCGATGATCGCTCGCATGCCAGGTCCGGAATTCAATCTCGGTGCCTACGGTGTCGCCTTCGCTCTTGCTATTCTGATCGAGGCGCCAGTGATCATGCTCATGAGCGCGGCGACCTCTCTTGTTAAGGATCGGATCAGCTATCTCAAGATGCGGAATTTCTCGCGAGGGCTGATTCTTGGAACGACGCTCCTTTTACTGATAGTTCTCGTACCAGGTGTCTATCGGTGGCTCACTGAAACGCTACTTCAGCTCCCTGCCGAAGTAGCGGACCTCACTTATGGAGCGTTGTGGTTTTTTCTCCCCTGGCCTAGTGCGATTGGGTACCGCCGTTTTTTACAGGGCGTGCTAATCCGTGCGGGGAAAACACGTTTGGTTGCTATGGGCACCCTAATTCGGCTTCTCGCGATGACGGTTGCTGCATTACTAGGATATCTGTTACTCGACATACCTGGGGCGTGGGTTGGAGGTCTGGCGCTGGGAACCGGTGTCACAGTAGAAGCGATCGCAGCGCGCTTTATGGCTGCAGAAACAGTCCGAGACTTACTGGCTGAAGAAGGGAATTCTGCGTACACAGGTCGTACGGTGACATATCGAGCGATTGCGACATTCTACCTACCACTCGCCCTTACCTCTTTGATCGGACTTACAATTCAACCGCTCTTAACATTTTTCATGGGTCGGAGCGTTTCTCCGGTTGAATCTTTAGCGATTTACCCTGTGGTGCATTCACTATCGTTCTTCTTTAGGTCGGTGGGGTTTGCCTACCAAGACGCAGCGATTGCTCTAATCGGTGAGCGGTTTGAACACTATAGAGAGTTAAGGCGCTTCTGCTTCACACTCGGCGCCGTTGCAACAGCAGGGTTAGCCTTAGTCGCCTTCACTCCCCTCTTTCAGTTGTGGTTTACGGTCTTGTCGGGCTTGACGCCTGAACTGACCAGTTTCGCTTTGATTCCTGCACGAATCATAGTGCCCTTACCCTTCCTCTCAGTCTTACTTTCATTTCAGAGGGCGATCCTTGTCGAAGGCCGGAGAACCCAGCACATCACATGGGCAAGTGTGATTGAAGTGACTACGGTTGCGGTCCTCTTCCTTACTTTAGGATTTGGCTTTGAAGTTGTGGGAGCGACGGCGGCCTTCACGGCTTTCTTGGGAGGCCGTCTATTAAGCACCGTCTATCTTGTCCCTGGGTGTGCAAGCGTACTGCGTGAGTCTTTGAGAGGCAGTGCCTAGGAGAGACGTGTGAGGCCCTCATGATCGGGTGCTGGCGAGAAGCCTAAGCAGTCGCTTTCTCCAACCGCGAGAGAGAGCACTATACACATGGCATCGCTGACGGCTTCCGTATTCTCTAGATCACACATAGCAATTATTCCAGAGCCGGCCCCAGAGATAGTGACTGCCCAGGCTCCGGCTTCGTAACCAGCGGCTATTGCCTCTTCTGCACTATCGATTAAGGGCAGGCGGTAGGGGACATGCAACTCATCTTCCACCCCGATCCGTATTAACTCCGGATCCCCCAGTGCGAATCCTTGGACAAGAGCGGTTGCACGGCCGAGCGAGCGGACCGCAACGTCATGTCCGACTTCTTTTGGGAGTATGCGGCGCGCTTTTCTTGTCGAGACCCCCTCTAACGGTGCTGCATAGGCAAAGCCAACTCTGGAAGAAAGGTTGAGCGGGACTATGACTGGGTTGTTCAGATAATGAACTACAGCGCAAAGCCCGCCATGTAGGCACGCAGCAGCATTTTCACCGTGTCCATCCTGGCGGTGTGCTTCCACGAATGCACCCTCGTCATCCCGAGGCTCATTGAGGACAGCTCGGGCGAGGTCGTAACCCGCGAGGACGGCAGCCGCAGAAGAACCAAGTCCTCTTGAAATAGGAATGTCGGACGTTGCTCTTAGGACTCCGCACGGAATCAATCCCTCTTGATTGAGAATTCGCGTGAAGGCGCCTACAAGGAGGTTGTCACTATCGGTCACCTCTAGATTTGCCAGAGCGCCATCCCATACACATTCAAGTGCACTGCCTCCAGGCTCAAAACTGGCCACCAAGTACCGATCGAGTGCGAGACCGAGCGTGTCATATCCACTACCGAGGTTGGATGTGGAGGATGGTACCCTTACGGCCGCAGCTCTCAGTCTTTCAGTCATCTAAGATTGTTTCATCCAGAAGAGCTTCGAGCTCTTGCAAAGTCGGCTTAATCTCTGAAAAGAGTTCTTTTCGTTTCATCACAGAAAGTAGTTCTTGGGGTGGCTCTACTTTACTGCCGATGGCGGTTTCCACCACACCAGGGAACTTTGCGGGATGTGCAGTTGCCAGAACAACGGTGGGCCCAACTTCCAAATCATGGTGTTGCTGGGCTACCCGATACGCTACCGCTGAATGCGGGCCAAGAACGTATCCTGTTTCCTCGTATACTTCTGTAATGCATCTACGGGTCTCAGAATCGTCGATTGAGGCGCCTCTTATTATGTGGTTCAGCTGGTCTGGAGTTTCCCGAAAAAGCCAACGAATCCGTTCCAGGTTGCTCGGTTTCCCAACATCCATAGCACTTGAAACTGTTGGGACTGAGGGCTGCTCGCTAAGGTTTCCAGTGGCCAGGAATCGGCCGAACACATCATTTGCATTCATCGCCGACAAGAAGCCTAGTGCTGGCATCCCAGCGATATGGGCCAGTAGCCCAGCACACAAATTACCTAGATTGCCTGACGGGACAGCAAAGAGTGCAGGAGTTGGGCTCAGGAGTCGCGTGGCATGAAGGTAGTAAAACATTTGAGGCAGGAGTCGACCGAGGTTGATAGAATTCGCTGACGTAAGACAATATTTGTCCCGTAATGTGTCTAAAGCGAACGCTTCCTTTACCAGCTCTTGGCAATGGTCGAATGTGCCTGCAACAGAGATCGCCAATATGTTATCGCCCAGGGTGCTCATCTGACGTCGCTGCTGTAAACTGATGCCTTCGTCCGGGAAGAGCACTACGACCCGGGTCTTCGGGCGACCGTGAAATGCTCTTGCTACAGCACCTCCCGTGTCACCTGAGGTGGCCACGAGGATCGTCGTAGTACGCTTGTCGGAGCTTGGTGACCGAACGTATTGCATGAGCCCCGCCATGAACTGCCCTCCCACATCCTTAAATGAGTGGGTAGGTCCATGAAAAAGCTCGAGAACATGGAAACCCGGGCTGATCTCTACTAGCGGTCCCGGAAAGCCCAGCGTTTCGAGTGCGAGTCTTATTGCCTCTGTCTCCCCTAGTTGAGCAGAGAAAAGACGTGAGCTTGCCCATGCCGCGGTTACCCGAAAATCCTGGTCCTCCGAGTCAGGGCTACCTGCGAGAGATGGTATTGAGGTGGGCATGTAAAGCCCCCCATCCGGCGCTAGCCCACGGAAGAGGACTTCTTCTAGCGGTACCGGGGTACTGCCACGGGTACTTACAAATCTCAACATGGCTCGCAATAACGATTGCGGTTGTCTCTCAATTGACTCACAGGCTTCTTAATTATTAGCAGCTAGAGCGTTGCCACATTCCTTGCCGCCTTCACAACATCTTCAACTGCAAAGCCAAATTTCTCAAAGAGAATATCGGAGGGTGCTGAGGCACCGAAATGGTCTAAGCCAAGGGAGGATCCCGATGCTCCTACCCAGCGTGTCCATCCGAAGGTACTCGCAGCTTCTACTGAAACTTTATTAGAGATTTCAGGCGGTAGCACGCTGTCACGGTAGCCTTTCTCCTGTCGACCGAATAAGTACCAGCTCGGTAGGCTGACAACTCTAGTCGGAGTGCCTTCAGCCTCTAGTCGTTCTCGCGCTTCGAGTATGATTCCAAGTTCCGATCCGCTCGCGATGAGGATCACCTCAGGAGTTCCGCTTGCTGCCTCGGCAAGTACATAGCCCCCACGGCGAAGACCTTCGGCTCCCGCCAAAATCCCACGGCGGTCAAGAAGAACAACTTTCTGCCGTGTTAGTGCCAGAAAGCTTGGCCCCTCTGTGCGTTCTATGGCAACTCGCCATGCGATCTCAGTTTCGGCAGCATCACCAGGCCTAAGATCGCAAAGGTTGGGCACCGCCCGAAGAGCTGCTAGTTGCTCTACCGGTTGATGCGTGGGGCCATCCTCTCCAAGACCAATCGAGTCATGTGTGAAGACGTATATGACGGACTGGCCCATGAGTGCCGCGAGCCGGATTGCGGGTCGCATGTAGTCCGAGAAAATAAGGAATGTCCCTCCAAACGGGCGTATGCCACCATGTAGTGCCATCCCGTTCATGATTGAGGCCATCGCATGTTCTCGGATTCCGTAATGGATATTACGGCCTCCAGGACTGGACGAGAGCAAGTTGTCTGCGCCATTGATGGTGGTCTTGTTTGATCCTGCGAGGTCAGCTGAGCCTCCAATTAGATTTGGTATACGGCTTGCCAGACCTTGGAGAACCTTCCCGGACCACCCTCTTGTAGCATCCTCATTTTCGGCTGCCGTAAGGTTGGGGACATCTTCATCCCAATCCTCTGGAAGCTCCTCCGACATAACCTGCAAGAATTCAGCTGCGAAATCAGGTGCTTGTTCCTGGTATAACGAAAAGCGCGTCTGCCAGTCTTCCTGAAGTTTTCGGCCATTCTCTAGACATGCAGCCCAGTGCTCACGCGTGCTATTCTCCACGTGAAATGGTTCTAATGAGGGGTATCCCAGGTTCTCCTTTGTTTTTATGATCTCGTCTTGCCCTAGTGGGGCTCCATGGGCCGCTGATGTTCCTGCCTTGCCTGGACTCCCGTACCCGATCGTGGTTCTTAATACGATCAGGCTGGGCCTCTCCGATTCTCGTTTCGCCTCGATGATAGCGCGGTCTATTTCCTCTAGGTCATTCCCATCGGACACGTGCGTTACATGCCAGCCATAAGCCTCGAACCGTTTTGCTTGGTTGGTCGAACTCGATAACTCAGTACCACCATCAATTGTTATCCGGTTGTCATCAAAGATCCAGATCAGTTTACCGAGCTTCTGGTGGCCTGCGATTGCGGCCGCTTCATGGGATACACCCTCCATCATGTCACCGTCTGAGCATAGCGCGTAGGTGAAATGGTCTACAACTTCATGTCCAGGCCGGTTGTAGCGCTCTGCTAGCCAGCATTCTGCGAGTGCCAGACCGACAGAATTAGCGACACCTTGCCCCAGTGGGCCTGTTGTTGTTTCGATGCCAGGAGCGTGGCCGTACTCTGGGTGACCAGCTGTTGGTGACCCCCACTGCCTGAAGTTGCGGATGTCCTCCTCAGACAAGTCGTAGCCACTCAGGTGCAAAAGCGAATAGATAAGCATCGAAGCGTGGCCAGCAGATAACACGAAACGGTCCCGATCAAGCCAAAGCGGGTCAGATGGGTTGTGACGCAGATGCTTGTGGAATAACACATAACCAACGGGTGCAAGCGCCATCGGGGTCCCAGGGTGTCCCGAGTTGGCTTGCTGAACCGCATCCATAGACAGGATGCGGATTGCATCTACCGCCTGCTGTTTGATGTCGGTCATCCGACCACGAAGTTCACGAGACGTCCAGGAACGTGAACGATTCTCCGTTCTTCAACACCATCTAGATAACGGGCCACATTCTCCTCCTCACGGGCTGCGATGATCACATCGTCTTCAGCAGCATCCTGGGGGACGCTGATAGTACCTCTGAGTTTGCCGTTCACTTGAACTGCAACACTAACCTGACTCTCGATAATCTTGGATTCATCGAAAGAAGGCCAATTAGAGCCTTCGAAGATGCTCTTTTTGTGCCCGAAGTGTTCCCAGAGTTCCTCTGCAAGGTGCGGCGCGAAGGGAGCGATCATCATGATAAGCGGTTCCACTTCGGTACGAGTGGCTTGCCGTCCTCCAGATCGGATTGTGTTCAAACATTCCATCATCGCTGCTATCGATGTGTTGTAGCCGAGCTCCGGGATCTGTTCGGTTACTTGCTTGACTGTCTGGTGTACCTTCCGCTCCACATCAGGATCAGAGCGGCCTTCGTTTGCGTTCAACGCAGTGTCCCAAAGTCGATGCAGGAAGCCATAGGGACCTTGGATTCCTTCCGTTCTGTAGTCACCACCTTCCTCAAATGGTCCTAGAAACATGAGATAAATCCGGAATGCGTCAGCTCCAAATTCCTCAATAATCGGGTCGGGGATAATCACATTTCCCCGGCTCTTCGACATTTTCGCACCCCCAGCAATGATTAGCCCATGTGCACGGAATACATCATATGGTTCCTCAAAATCTAGGTAGCCTAGATCTTTCAGCACCATTGTAAGAAAGCGCGAGTACAGCAGGTGGAGCACTGCATGCTCATTTCCGCCGATATACGCATCAACTGGCAGCCAGCGGCTGGTGATCTCGGGGTCGAATGGTGTGTCCTCAAAGTCAGTCGACGGATACCGCAGAAAGTACCATCCCGAATCCAGGAAAGTATCGGATACATCAGTTTCTCGTCGTGCTTCTCCTCCGCACTCAGGACATGTGGTTTGATACCACTCCTCGACGCGGGCTAGTGGGCTCACGCCCGAGTCATCCGGTTTAAAATCCTCCACCCGAGGCAGAATTACGGGTAGATCCTCTTCAGGAACCGGAACGGAACCACAGTTATCACAGTGGATGATAGGGATGGGTGGTCCCCAGTAGCGCTGTCGAGAGATACACCAATCGTGCAGACGGAAGTTGACTGTGCCCTCGCCCCATCCGTTCCCTTCTGCCCATTCGGTGAACACTCTAACGGAGTCAGAAATATCCGTTTCATCAAACTCACCAGAGTTCACAAGGCAACCTGGGCCAATATACGCTTCTGATAATGGTGTGTCTGCGCTTTCTGTTGGTCCTGCCACGACCCGCTTTATGGGAAGATCAAAGGCAGTGGCAAACTCAAAATCCCGCTGATCATGACCGGGCACCGCCATAATCGCACCGGTTCCGTAATCCATCAGAACGTAGTCAGCAATCCAGATTGGGATTTGTTCTCCGGTTGCAGGGTTTGCGCAGAAACCACCCGTGAACGTGCCAGTCTTGGATTTGTCGGTTTTTTGCCGTGTGACCAGATCACTTTTCCTTGCTTCTTCCCTGTACTCGGAAACGGAGTGGAGGTACTCGTCATCTGTCACTTTATCTACCAGAGGGTGCTCGGGAGAGAGAACCATATAAGTGGCGCCAAAAATTGTATCTGGCCGAGTCGTGTAGACCTCAATGTTGTGTCCTGTGCTACGGCTATCCGGGTGGACAACAGAAAAATTGAGTCGTGCACCTTCGCTTCGCCCTATCCAGTTACTCTGGGCTTTCAAAGTGGTTTCTGACCAATTGATGAAGGCAAGGTTGTCGAGCAGGCGTTGCGCGTAGTCCGTGATCTTAAAGAACCACTGCTTGATCTCTCGTTGTTCTACCGGGGTGGTACAGCGCTCGCAGGCGCCTGTGATAACCTGTTCATTCGCAAGTACAGTCATACATGAGGGACACCAGTTAACAGGGGCTTTCTTTTGTTCCGCAAGCCCGGCCTCAAAGAGCTTAAGGAAGACCCACTGGGTCCACCTGTAGTAAGATGGATCAGTCGTATCTAGAGAATGTTTCCAGTCAAACATTCCACCTATACGCCTGAGTTGCCGGGTGAAGTTCTCGACATTTGCTGGTATCAAGTCCATCGGGTGTGTACCGATCTTCAAAGCGAAGTTCTCGGAGTGAATTCCGAAGGCATCGAAGCCCATCGGTTCGAAGACGGTCCGACCCTGCATACGCAGGAATCGCCCATGCACGTCCGCGCCCGTAAATGCGTAGATGTTGCCCACGTGGAGCCCCTCAGCTGAGGGGTACGGGAACATCATGAGTTGGTAATACGGGTCCTTGGCGGACTTGAGTTGCTCCAACGTCAAGGAGTTCGTGCCGCGCTCCTCCCAGTTGCGCTGCCACTTC
>Ga0209445_1000516_pt1 | contig 21736 bp, 17 predicted proteins | sample MarorgKNORR_S2LV_4_FD_188223 | JGI IMG/M metagenome (GOLD analysis project Ga0209445, IMG submission 188223) | Marine microbial communities from the Southern Atlantic Ocean, analyzing organic carbon cycling - NADW_A/KNORR_S2/LV (SPAdes) (version 2) | ecosystem: Environmental > Aquatic > Marine >... | reverse complement strand
ATCTCGGCCCAAATATTGGCGGGTGACGGCACTTTCGACCACATTCTGCTGGCAGATGGGGAGCGGGGTAAAGGGGCGGCTTTGGCCCAAGAACTGGGGCTTAGAGTCTCGGCTACCGGCCTGGACGTACCCGATGTCGATGCCCTTCTTGCTGCCGTGAGGGAGGCCCATGCCTCGGGGGAAACGGTGGTGCTCAACGCCACCGGGCCATTTACACAAGATACGCTTGGGATAATCGATAGCGTGGTAAGGATTGCCGCCGCATACGCCGATGTGAACGATGAAGCCGGAGTCCTGTCAAAAGTATTCGACTCCCAAGATTTGGACACCCTGGCCCGGAACCAGGGTGTGGCAGTCTTGCCGGGCTTGGGCGCGAGTCCCGGCCAGACCAACGTTGTCGCCCGCTACCTGGCGGACCGGATGAACCGGGTCGACGAGATAAGGTTTTTCCTCGTAAACGACGTCCGATACCGGAGCCAGGCTGTTTGGCTGCACCGCTTCACCCTTTTTGGCGGCCCGGCCGCAGTGTATCAAGACGGAGGCTGGACGCAGGTTCAGGCCATGTCAGCTTTCGAAGATGTTCAGTTCCCAGAGCCCTGGGGAGCTATCCGTTGTTACGCCGTGGGCCTTGAACCGGTGAGTCTGCCCGGATATTTCAAGGGCTTGAAACACGCCTCCATGATGCGCGGTTTTCTGCATCCCATCATGGCCACGACCCTGAAAGGGTTCATCGAATTGGGGCTGACCGGCCAACAACCGGTCCAGGTCGGCTCGATGGAAGTGGTCCCGGCGGACTTTGCCGCCGCTTTCTTGACTGCTGCCAACTCGGACCATCTTTTCAACATTGAAGGTCTACCGGATAGGTTGCCCAGGCAGGTCCGCGTAAGCGGGGTTAAGGGTGGGCGGCGGTGTGCTCTGACGGCCAGCTACTCCTATCCCTCGATGCAGTTGCCGGTGGCTACAGCCTCCTGCTTGGCGGTGGGAGCGCGGATGCTGCTCAGGAAGGAAACCCCGGGACCGGGAGTGTTGCCACCGGAAGCCTTGCCGCCAGATCCGTTTATTAAAGACATGGAGTCCCAGGGAAGCTTATTAACAGTGGAGGAATCGGAAGATTTGTACAGGTAGCTACGATTAACTGACAGCGGCCGAAATTAAGGCCGGCCAGGATGACGATGTGGATGCATTGCCGCTTTTATACTTTCGGACGCCCAGTATCGGCGGCGGACGGACAAGAGACCGGAACGTTCGAAGTTCGTAGTATTTAATTAACCACAGAGACGCGGAGAGCGCGGAGAAATTACTGAGATACTATTGGATAGAACCTATTACTTAAAAATCTCTGAGTCTTCTGTGTCTCTGTGGCGTAGGTTAATAATTTAACGGAAGGTGAGCATGGAACGAACATTGGCGTTAGTTAAACCCGACGGGGTCCAGCGCGGACTGATCGGGGAGGTAATTTCCCGCCTGGAGCACCGTGGGTTGAAACTGGCGGCGATGAAGCTGATGCGGCTGGATCAAGCCACGGCACAGGAGCACTACGGTGAGCACGTTGAACGGCCCTTTTTCCCCGGGTTGGTGGAGTTCATTACGTCAGGGCCGCTGGTTGCCATGGTCTGGGAGGCCGATGGGGCGGTGGAAATCGTACGCAACACCATGGGGGCGACCGATCCCAAGAACTCGCCCATGGGGAGCATACGAGGAGACCTGGGCGTTAACATTGGCAGGAATTTGGTTCACGGCTCTGACAGTGTCGAATCGGCATCTCGGGAAATCGCGTTGTTCTTCCAGCCAGGAGAAATCCTGGACTACGCTCGCAGCAACGACTCTTGGATCATAGAACCCTGACGATCTGAGGGGCTTGAAACCAGAGCCTCTCTAATTCGTAAAATTCCCGTTCCTCTGGCCCCATGATGTGGACAACCACGTCGCTAAAGTCCAATAGCACCCAACCAGAGGCGGAGGTGCCTTCACGGTGGAAGGGCCGGACGTCGGACTCCTTCAGGGCCTTAACGATATCCTCTTCCAACGCCTCTATCTGCCTGGAAGAGTCTGCGGACATGATGACGAAATAGTCTGCAAAGTAGGTTACCGGGCGAAGGTCTAGCATCCTAATGTCCTCAGCCAGCTTGTCTGAGGCGACCTCTACCACCATTTGTGCTATTTCCGTCGAATCCAGTCTATCTACTCCTATGGTTTGCGCCGAAATACCTAATCTCAGTATATGTGACTAGCAACTTGCGGTCAAGATTGTGAGATTTGTAACAAAGATTTAACATTTCGAGTTAAAAAAGCTTGACTTAAGGGGTACTCAGGGAGGGGTTTCGAGTGTATAATGCTTCCCTTACCCAACCGATTGTGATACATTTAACAAACTTTCGGGCACTCGGATCGGCCAGTCAACCCGAAATCGTCATGCTTGTTGTTGCGTTATGAATGCGCTTAAAGAATTAGCTAAATTTGGACTATATTCCCCGGAGCAGGAACACGATAGCTGCGGGGTTGGCGTTGTCGCTAACATAAAAGGCGGCAAGTCCCATCAGATCGTCTCGGAAGGTATCCAGGTACTGATTAATCTGGGTCATCGGGGCGCCTGTGGGCGGGACCCGGAGACTGGCGACGGGTCCGGCGTCATGATTCAGATGCCCGACTCCTTCTTCCAAATCGAGTGCGCAAACTTGGATACGCCCCTGCCGCCGGCCGACGAGTACGGCGTGGGTATGGTGTTCCTACCACCGCAAGAAGATGCGCAGGCCAAGTGCCAGGCGCTTATTGAGCGGGTGATCGTTGACGAAGGGCTGATTCTCCTGGGCTGGCGAGACGTCCCCACGGATCCCAGCAAACTGGGTAGAGACGCCCGCGCAGTCTGCCCGAAGATTCGCCAAGTGTTCATCGGCCGGGGTACTGGCATGGGGTACCCCGTTGAGATTGAACGCAAGTTGTACGTGGTCCGCAAAATCATCGAGCATTCGTTGGCCGACTGCGGTATCACGGAGGACGAAGCCGACTACTTCTACATCTGCAGCATGTCATGCCACACCATTGTCTATAAGGGCCTGTTGATGGCTGTCCAGATCGAAGGATTTTATCTGGATCTGGCGGACGAGCGCGTGGAAAGCGCCTTTGCATTGGTTCACTCCCGGTTCAGCACCAACACTTTGGGACATTGGAAGCTGGCTCACCCCTACCGGTACCTTGCCCACAACGGCGAGATTAACACCCTTAGGGGCAACATCAACTGGATGCACGCCAGGGAGACCCAGTTCGAGTCTCCTATGTTCGGCGCCGACATGGCCAAGATTCCGCCCATGATGACCCCCGGGGCCAGCGACACCGCCTGTATCGACAACGCTCTTGAGTTGCTATTAATGACGGGACGGGACCTGAGCCACGCCATGCTCATGTTGATTCCCGAAGCCTGGGAACAGCATGAATCCATGTCCCAGGAGAAAAAGGAATTCTACGAGTACCATTCCTGCCTGATGGAGCCCTGGGACGGCCCGGCGATGATAGTGTCCAGCGACGGCCATAGCATCTGCGCACTCTTGGACCGGAACGGCCTCAGACCCTTCCGCTATACGATCACCAAAGACGATAAGCTGGTGATGGCGTCGGAAACAGGCGTTTTGGACGTGCCCGCCGCCAACGTCCAACAGAAGGGCAGGCTGGAGCCAGGCCGGATGTTTTTGGTCAGCTTTGAAGAAGGCCGGATCATCGGCGATGAGGAACTCAAACACGACCTGGCCAACCGCCAGCCCTACGGGCAATGGTTGAAGGACAACAAAGTGTCCTTGGACGACCTGCCAATCCCCGCCGATTCCATCCGGATATCCCTTCCCGATGTTCTGCGGCAACAGCAGGCTTTTGGCTTCACGCTGGAAGAGTTGCGCATGATGACCTCCGCCATGGCTATCTCCGGGGCGGAGGCTGTGGGGTCCATGGGCAACGACGCCCCGCTGGCGGTGCTGTCCGACCAGAATCAGTTGTTGTTCCACTATTTCAAACAGCTATTCGCCCAGGTCTCCAACCCGCCTCTGGATGCGATCCGCGAAGACTTGGTTACCTCCCTGGAAGCGTTCATCGGCCGGGAGCAGAATCTTTTCGAAGAGACACCGGAGCACTGCCACCAGCTGAAGCTCCATTCGCCGATCATCGGTAGCGAAGAGTTCGAAAAAATCCGGCACCTGGACGTAGGTAACCTGCGGTCGATCACGCTGTCCACATTGTTCGATACTCAAAGCGTGCCTGGCTCGATGAAGACGGCTCTGGACAATCTGTGCGAACAAGCGTCCCGGGCCATCATCGACGGCTACAGTATCATCATTCTCTCGGACCGGGGTGTGGACCCCCGTTGGGCGCCCATCCCCAGTGTGTTGGCAACTGCCGCGGTACACCACCATTTGATCCGGGAAGGGACCCGAACCAAAGCGGGTCTTGTCGTGGAGTCGGGAGACCCCCGCGAAGTGCATCACTTTGCCCTTTTGATCGGCTATGGGGCCGGCGCCGTCTATCCCTACCTGGCCTTGGAAACGGTTCGCCAGATGGCCGAAACCGGAGAACTGAACGGCACCAAACCAGACTACGCCGAGAAGAACTTCATCAAAGCCAATGAGAAGGGCGTTCTCAAAGTCATGTCCAAGATGGGCATTTCCACGGTTCAGAGCTATCGCGGCGCCCAGATATTTGAAGCTGTTGGGTTGAGTCAGGAACTGATCGACCGATACTTCACTTGGACCTCCTCCCGGATAGGCGGTATAGGTCTGGATACCTTGGAAACCGAGGCGTTGGAGCGCCACGGTAGAGCTTTTGCCGGTGAACAAGTAGCCGCGGAACGTGACCTGCCACCCGGCGGCTACTACCAGTGGCGGAGGGACGGCGAATTTCACCAATGGAACCCGGACGCAATCGCCAAGCTCCAAGATGCCGCCCAGGCGAATAATCGGGAGTCCTATAAGGAGTTCGCTCGCTTGGTCAACGACCAATCGAAGAGGACAGCCACGCTGAGAGGGCTCTTAGAGTTTAAGAAGGACCGGCCTGCAGTCCCGATAGAAGAAGTTGAGCCGGCTTCCGAGATTGTGAAGCGTTTCGCCACCGGCGCCATTTCACTGGGCTCCATAAGTAAGGAAGCCCATGAAACCTTGGGCATAGCCATGAACCGTATCGGCGCACGCAGCAACACCGGCGAAGGCGGCGAAGACTACCGCCGCTATACCACCGACGCCAACGGCGACACCAGTAGCAGCGCCATCAAGCAAGTGGCTTCGGGCCGGTTTGGCGTTACCCCAAATTACCTCGTAAACGCCACTGACTTGCAGATCAAAATGGCTCAGGGTTCCAAGCCCGGTGAGGGCGGTCAACTTTCCGGTAACAAGATTGACGATTACATCGGTTGGGTGCGGAAGACCACACCTGGCGTGGAGTTGATATCCCCGCCGCCTCACCACGATATCTACTCCATCGAAGACCTAGCTCAGTTGATCCATGACTTGAAGACCATCAATTCCGACGCACGTATCCACGTAAAATTGGTTGCTGAAGTAGGAGTAGGCACCGTCGCCGCCGGTGTGGCCAAGGGTCACGCTGACGTGGTGTTGATCAGCGGTCACGATGGCGGGACCGGCAACTCGCCAGAGTCGTCCATCAAATACGCGGGCTTGCCTTGGGAGCTGGGCATCGCCGAAACCCAACAGGTATTGGTGGCTAACGACCTCCGTGGCCGTATCTCTGTGCAGGCCGACGGTCAGCTAAAGACTGGCCGGGACGCGGCGATCGCCGCGCTGTTGGGCGCTGAAGAATTTGGCTACGCCACCGCCGCGCTGGTGGTAAACGGATGCATAATGCTGCGCAAGTGCCACTTGGGCACTTGCTCGGTAGGCATCGCCACCCAGGACCCGGAACTTCGCAAGATGTTCGCGGGCAAGCCGGAGTACGTAATTAACTACTTCAACTTCGTCGCCGAAGAGATGCGGGAGATCATGGCAGAACTGGGATTCCGCACCGTTAATGAGATGGTGGGCCGTGCGGATATGCTGGATTCCCGGGAAGCTATAGACCATTGGAAAGCCAAGGGTCTAGACCTATCCCGGCTTCTGTATCGCGACCCCAAGTCCGACGACGTGGCCGTGTATTGCTGTGAGGACCAAGACCACGGTCTTGACACGGCATTGGACCACCAACTAATCGCGTTGTCCCAGCGGGCGTTGGAACACCAGGAGCCGGTGACCATCGACTTGCCGATCCGGAATTCGGACCGTACCGTGGGCGCGATGCTCAGCGGCAAAGTTGCCAAACGATACGGTGAAGACGGATTGCCCGCCGGCAGCATCAAAATCAGATTTACCGGGTCGGCGGGCCAGAGTTTCGGAGCCTTTTTGGCCAAAGGAATAGACATCCATCTCGAAGGCGATACCAACGACTACGTGGGTAAAGGCATCAGCGGCGGCAGAATCGTCGTATGTCCGCCCTCAGACGCAAGTTTCGTCGCCGAAGACAATATCATCGTCGGCAACGTGGCGATGTACGGAGCGACCGGTGGAGAGGTCTTCATTCGAGGCCGGGCCGGCGAGCGCTTCTGCGTGCGCAACAGTGGCGTGCGTGCCGTGATCGAAGGCGTGGGCGACCATGGCTGTGAGTACATGACCGGCGGAACGGTTGCGGTTCTGGGAAGTACCGGCCGCAACTTCGGCGCCGGAATGAGCGGCGGAATCGCGTTTGTTTACGACGATGACGGGGACTTTGAGATACGGTTTAATCCCGGATTGGCCGACCTGGAATCGGTGGCTGATCCCGAGGACATCGCTGTCCTCCGGTCAATGGTAGAAGACCATTTGAACCACACCGGCAGCGCTCCGGCCCAACGTATCTTGGACGACTGGGAGAACGCCCTGCCCCGGTTCAAGAAAATCATGCCCAGAGACTACCGGCGCATCTTAGATGAGCGTAAAGCACGCGGCGAAAGCAAAGAATTGGAAACCGCGCCTAATGGGTGACCCGTCAGGTTTCCTTCAATCCAAACGCAACCCTCCCCAACGGCGTCCGGTTGCAGAGCGAAAGAGCGACTATCGGGAACTCTATCAGCGCTGGCCGGAAAATGAAGCCAAGGCTCAGGGCAGCCGGTGCATGGACTGCGCGGTGCCTTTTTGTCACATGGGCTGCCCATTGGGCAACGTTATTCCGGATTTTAACCACCAGGTATTCCTGGGGAACTGGGAGTCGGCTCTTCGGGTTCTGCATTCTACCAATAACTTTCCGGAGTTCACCGGACGGATTTGTCCGGCCCCTTGCGAAGCAGCCTGTGTCCTAAACATCAATGACGATCCGGTGACGATTGAATATATTGAAAAAGAGATCGCCGACCGGGGTTTCGATGAGGGTTGGATCAAGCCGGAACCGCCCCTGATACGGACCGGAAAAAAAGTAGCTGTAGTGGGTTCCGGACCGGCGGGTCTGGCGGTGGCCCAGCAGCTTAACCGGGCGGGCCATTGGGTCACCGTCATGGAGCGGGACGAATATATCGGCGGCCTGCTGACTCTGGGGATTCCCGACTTCAAACTGGACAAAGAGGTGGTGGTCAGGCGCGTAGATCTGATGGCTGACGAAGGAGTCGTTTTCGAGACTGGTGTCAACGTGGGACGAGACTTCCCCGTGCAAAGGCTGCTTGATGAGTACGACGCCGTCTGTCTCACCTGCGGTTCCACCGAAGGTAGAGACCTACCCGTGCCGGGCCGCGAACTGGATGGCATCCACCTGGCTATGGAGTACCTTACCCAGCAGAATCGGCTTCTGGCCGGTCAATCGGTGGACCCTTCCCAACGAATAACCGCCCAGGGCAAACGGGTGGTGATTCTGGGCGGTGGGGACACCGGCGCCGACTGCCTGGGCACCGCCCTCCGGCAAGGAGCCGAGGTCGTTTACCAATTAGAGTTGCTTTCCGAGCCACCGGAGAAGCGCCGGCCCAGCAATCCTTGGCCTCAATGGCCGCAGATATTGCGCTCTTCGCCGGCCCATGAAGAGGGCGGCATCCGGGACTATGACGTCTTGACCAAGTCATTCACCGGTAGAAACGGCCGGGTTGAACAACTCCACGCCGTTCGTGTGGACTGGAGCCAGTCCGATGATACAGGACGCCCCATGTTGCAAGAGATCGCAGGCAGCGAGTTCGTGGTAGATACCGATTTGGTGTTACTGGCCATGGGATTCCTGCATCCGGAACACGGTGGAATGATTGAGGAACTTGGCGTTGAACTAGACCCCAGAGGTAACATCAAAACTGACGAGAACAAGATGACCAGCCTCCCCGGCGTGTTCGCCGGTGGGGACGCTTCCAGGGGTCAATCCCTGGTGGTTTGGGCCATTGCCGAAGGCCGGGAAGCGGCCCGGGGAGTAGACGCGTACCTGATGGGCCGCACCAGCCTTCCCCATTCCTTGCCGGTAACTGCCTAAAATCTGTGCGAATACACAGTAAAGTGGTTCGACAGGTTCACTACGAACGGGAAAACTCCTCGCCCCGAGCATGTTGAAGGGCCGGATTTTTCTGTAGCAGTTACGGAAGTCTTAGCGTCTCGAAGGCCGTAGCGACTTGATTCACATTGGCCGGTAGCTTCAGCCGCAGCAGTGATCTCTCCCGGACAACGGAGACTTTTTCAAGAGTTAGCCCATCTAGCTGAAATCCCTCTTCGCCCATCAACTCCATCGCCGTGGACGCCTGGGCTTCGTTTTCATATCCAACGATTGCGTTAATCGCTCCTGAGCTGGATTTCGCAAGTTCCGCGCTGAATGCGGCTCCGGTGCATCCCTGCAATGTGCGGTTGTGGAATAGAACGGTCAGGTTGGCGCAGTTGCCCAACACCACCGCCATCATCCCTGGGGGCAATTCCCTCACCATCAGGCTGGTTTCCGGGTCGTCCAGCAATCCGGTTACCAATCCATCGAATGAATCGAGAGCGGTCCTGATCTGCTCGGGCCCAGTGGCTCCAACCGAGGGCGGCCCCGTCGCGATCAATAGCGTGGATCCATCCACTGAGGCGAAGGCAAGAGAGATGTCAAACACATCGCCGCTTTGGATGTCATAGTCTCTATGTTTCTCCGGCTCTTGGCCCAGCTCGACAAGACCAAGGCCACCGGCCGCCGCCAGCAATCCGTCCACGTCCAGAGTACCTTGGATCACCATAATCATCCTATTGCCGTCCCGGCTAAAAGCAACTACCGCGGAATCCACCGATGTCGACGCGCCGGGTTGTAGGGTATCCAGCAGTCCCAATACCTCCAGGTCCAACGATTCTTGGATGCCGGCGTTCGCCAGGGCGGCTTGCACGTCCAGGAAAATTGCGGGACTGTAGTCGCTGGGAATCAGTGATAGCGATCGGGTCAGTCTGGCGGTCCACTCAAGCTGGATAAGCGGCAAGAGTTCGGCGCTGAAGCCCACCGAGGCCGTTGGCGTAGGCGTTGGCGTGCTGGTGGGCGCGGCGGTTGAGGTGGGAGCGGCCGAGGCCTGAGTGCAGGAAGCAAGCAGGAAAATCGATACCAATATCTGAACAATGGCGGCCGCGCGTAGATTCACGAGAGCATATCCGAATATTCCGGGATGCGATGCGAATAGCTCAACACTAATCGGGACAAGATGTTCGCCCTGATTTTGTGGGCCGATATTGGATACGTACTAGGTTGCCACTGCGGCTGTTTGCCTAGCCGTGGAGCGGGACAAGTACTCGGCGATGTCCAGGACTTGGATGGTATTGGTTGTCCCCGAGACACCGGGCAAGAATCCGTGGACGATGGTTACGACGTCGTCATCCTGAACCATCCCCGAGTCCAACCCCGCATTGATCAGCATTCCAACCAGCGTTGCCACATCCCGCTCCGGCGGGACGACGCCGATAGGGTATAGTCCCCAACCCAGGCACATCTTTTGTAATACGGCTTCATCGTGGGAGAAAACCAAGACGCCGTTTTCCGGGCGGACCCGGGATACCTCAAAGGCCGCCCGGCCGGTGCTGGTGATGACGATAGGCTTGGAGTTCAGGGACTTGACCAGTTGACCCGCCGCCAAGGCGACGGCCTGGGTTCGGTTCCTTGGACTATGCTCTTGGTGGTACGGATATATAGATTCGGCCGATCTAATCGTGGATTCGGCCACTTTCACTGTTTCCACTGGAAACTGACCCATCGCTGTTTCGTCCGACAATAAAATAGCGTCGCATCCGTCCAGAACAGCGTTGGTGATGTCCGAAACCTCAGCCCGGGTTGGCGTCGGCGACTCCACCATGGAACGCAGCATCTGGGTAGCGATGGCCGATACCTTGGCGGCCTCGTTTGCCTTTTTGACCATAGATTTTTGCACCAATGGTACTTGCTCCATGGGAATCTCCACTCCCATGTCGCCACGGGCCACCATTACGCCGTCTACCTCTTCAAGGATGGAATCAATATTATCGATTCCATCACCCCGTTCCATCTTGGCCATCACCAGGGCATTACTACCGATGGCTTTCAGATAGTCCTTGGCGTAGGCAATGTCGGCAGAGCTTCGGACGAAGGATACCGCCACCCAGTCCACCTGCTGCTCCATGCCGTATAAGAGAGCGATCTTATCCGCTTCGGTCAACACCGGTTGGTCTATAGTCACCCCGGGGAGGTTGACTCCCTTGAATGAAGACAATAGACCCGCCGAGTTGAGCACTTGCAGTTTCACGTTGTGGTCCCCGGCCTCCAATACCTCTAAGGACACCGTACCATCGGAAATAAATACCTTATGGCCTGGCCGTAGATTGCGGAGCACTTCGGGCTGGGGGAAGGGCAATACATCCGGCCGGTCCGACGCCGCATCTGAGACCATGGAAACGACTTCGCCAGGATTGAGGCGAACCGAGCCGTCCATCTGGCCCAAACGAAGTTTGATGCCACCCAGGTCTTGTAGGATGGCCACGGGACGTTGGCGCTGCCTCGCCAATTCGCGCAACGTGCGAATCACGTCCCCATGCTCTTCCAGGGTCCCGTGGGAGAAATTTAATCGGGCGCAGTCCATGCCCGCTTCCAGCAACTGACCCAGAGTCTCCGGATCGCGTGAGGCGGGACCGATGGTCACGATGATCTTTGTTTTCCGCATAGTGGATCACCTCGTCCGGATCTTTTATATCTTGCCCTGGTCCATCAAGACCTCAGGGAGTTGATGCTGCGCCGATGCCAGAGCAAGTGCCGATTTATTAACTATCTATACGTAATAATCTATGATACCAGATGTTAATGTCCAACCGGTTATGCCAATCGACAGTAATTTGGGCCGTTTTTCACGGGTTCGGAACAGTTATAGCAAACACCGCCGGGTTATCTTCGGCGGTGTTTGTTTAGATATGAAACGGGATCCGCAGGCTCAACCTAGAGGCAGACCAATCAGATCCTGAGCCGGGCTAGTCTGCCTGGTTGACTTTTTCCGGCTGGTGGCGAGCGTCCCAGGCGTCGGTGGCCCGCTGAATTGACAGCCTGCGATTGGTCTGTAAAGTCTCCTTGATGGTGCTGGCCCAACGAGCGGAGTTCTGAATCCCAACCAGGCTGCCTTGGAAGTGGGGCATGACGTAGCGTGCCAGAAGTTCATAGCTGCGGTTTACTTTCTCTCTTGAAGCCCAGTCTTCCACTCGAATCATGAAGCTGCCAAAGCCGCCGCTCATCTCCTGCAACCGCTCGATGCCCGCGATACAGTCGTCCGGAGTGCCCACGATCCACTGGTTATTTTTCACCATATGGTCGACGATCTGATCACGCGGTACGTCGGGGGCCGGATTTCCCAGAGTTTCGGCAAAGTACTCGGTTACTACGCGGGCGCCGCCCTCGCGGATATCCTCGAACGCTTCTTTCCGGGTTTCCGCCAGGTGAACGCCGGAGACGATTCCCCAGTCCTCGCGGTGTACGGTCTGACCGTGTTCCGCCGCCGACTCTTCAGCGATGGACCAGAGGTCTTGCAAAGTTGTCTTACGGACGGTGCCCCGGGGTACGGCCATGGACAGGACGGCCGCGCCGTGCTTTCCGGCTAGAGTTACCCCCGATGGCGATTCTACCGATGCCACCGCCACCGGAATGTGGGGCTGCTGGTATGGACGTAGTTGAAGGGTGGCTTCGTTGAGCTCGAACCAATCGCTCTTGTAGGTGATTGGCTCGGTCTCGGTCATCAGCCGAATAATGATACCCAGGGATTCGTCCATCATCTCCCGCTGCCGGCCGGGGTCGATGCCGAACATGTAGGCATCGGTGTTCAAGGCTCCGGGCCCTACGCCTAGGATCACTCGTCCCTTGGTTAAGTGGTCAAGGAGCACCATGCGGTTGGCCACCATGTAGGGGTGATGGTAGGGCAGGCTAATGACTCCGGTTCCCAAACGGATGTGCCGGGTGCGCTCGGCGGCGGTGGCCATGAATACCTCGGGCGACGCTATCGTCTCCCAACCGGCGCTATGGTGCTCACCGATGTAAGCTTCATCAAAGCCCAGGGTGTCCAGCCATTGAAGCAATTCCAGATCCCGGTCCAGGGCTAACGTCGGGTTTTCGTTTACACGGTGGAAGGGCGCCATGAAAACTCCGAACTTCATTCTGCCATTGGCGGTCATTGGATCCTCCTCTCCTACTAGCCGGTTTAGCCGCTTGCTGTAAAGGCCGGAATCTCGGCGATCTGCTTCGACGGCGGCCCTGTAGTTAAACCGAACGGAGCATGGGGAGCGCAGGGTCGCTAGTTTGGAATCATTCTAACACGGGTATTGGGCAGCAGCTACAAGAGAGGGCTGGGGAATGGAGGACGGAACCGCGGTGGACCCGGAATCGCTCAGGAACTAGCCGCCTACGACTTGGCTTCTGCGCTCCATGAGCAGCACGTCTCGCCAGACACCGTCCATGGAACCCTTTCGTTCCTGGAAGCCAATCTCCCTAAATCCAACGCCTTTATGCAGTGTGATACTGGCGGAGTTTTCTTTGAATAAGCCAGCTTGCAAGGACCAGATTCCGGCCTTTTCCGATGCATTGATGAGGGAGCCAAGCAATGCCTTGCCCACGCCCATTCCCCGGGCATCGGCTGCCACGTACACGCTGACTTCGGCGACCCCCGAATATACCGGTCTCCGGGACACCAGGCTTAGAACCGCCCAGCCTAGAACTTTTTCGTTAGACCTGGCAACCAACCGGCAGTCCGGCCGGTGATTGTTGTTCCAGGTGTCCCAGCTGGGCGACTTGGTCTCGAATGTCGCGTTCCTGGTCGCGATGCCCTCCAAGTAAATGGCGCGTACCGCATCCCAATCTGCGTCAGTCATTTTCTCTATCGTATATCCCATGACGAAACTATTCTAAGTGCCGAATCCTTGAATAGTAAATGGTTCCGCCCTAGGCTTGGTTGATTTGGGAACCTGGCGCGTGGTCCCTTCATCATTTGAGCTCATGTTGATTGATCTTTTCAACGGTGTTCCCAATGGCGCGTCAGGGTAGCAGGCCAAGTATAAAAATGGTATCTTGATACGTAACCCGGCCAGGGCGGATAATTTCCGTAGGTACTGGCCCATTTTGAGGCTAAAAAGAGGAGCAACATGCCGCAGATCAAGCATATAGCCATCGCCACCCAGGACCCGGACAAAACCGCCAAGTTCTACATTGATGTATTCGGCATGCGGGAGATTGCCAAGCTGGACAGCCCCAACGCCAAGGGGTACTACCTCAGCGATGGCAACATCAACCTGGCTATCTTGGACTTCCAGAACGACCAGGTGGCTGGAGCGGAGTACGGTCAGAATTACAGCGGCATCCACCACATAGGCTTTGAAGTTGAGAACCTGGAAGAGGTGGAAAAGAAGCTGGCGGAGGCCGGCTCAGCGCCCAGGGACGACATCAATCAGGCTCTGGGAATCGCCATGCCGGGTGCTGTCCACGCAAATGTGGAAACCAAGTACACCGGTCCCAACGGTGAAATAGTCGATGTCTCCGGGACCGGATGGGTCGGGACTCGCGGATTCGATTAAACGAGCTTTCAGCTATCAGCCGTCAGAACAGGGCTAAAAACTGGTAGCTGGGCTACTTGGGACGAAAGGCGGGAGTTGGGCTGTCTGGGTCCACTTCCGCCAGGTCCAAAACCAACTCCATGCCTGTTTTGATGTCCTGGGGATTGCTGGCGTCTACGCCAATGATTCTGGCGCTTAGCCTCGGTCCTTCTTCCAACGTTACGATTCCGGAGCAGTAGGGATTTTCCCGTCCGTAACCCTTTTTGCTCATGCTCACCGGTACGATGGAGATGCAGGTAAAGGTGCTAAGCCGGGCCATGCCGCTGAACTCGTGCCACTCCATATCCCGGCCGTGACAGGCGTGACACATGGGCCGAGGCTCCGGTGACAGAGTGCCGCAGGCGCGGCAGCGCACCCCCACCAACTTTTTCTCTTGCGTTAAATAGGCGTTGAATGACGCCGCGGTAAACGCCCGGTTGTCCTCGGCCATCCTATCTCCTATTTTCTGGAATTAGCTAGTCCGCCTTAGGATATTGACCACGCAGGTGCCACCGGTGCCGCCGACATTGTGGGTTAGGCCCAATGCAAGATTGGGGTTGTTTACCTGGCGTTCCCCGGCTTCGCCCCGGAGTTGGTGGAATATCTCGGCTACCTGACCGACGCCGGAAGCCCCCACCGGATGCCCCTTTGCTTTGAGCCCACCGGAAGTATTGATGGGCTTGTCGCCGTGCAAAGCGGTTCTGCCCTCGTCCACCGCTCGGCCGCCTTCCCCAGGTGCGAAGAAACCCAGGTCCTCGGACGCGATGATCTCTGCGATGGTAAAGCAGTCGTGGACCTCGGCCACCTGGATGTCATCGGCGGTCACACCCGCCATCTCGTAAGCCTGGGAAGCCGCGGCTTTGGCAGCGGACAGAGAGGTTAACTCGTCGGCGTCGTGCAGCGGCCGGCCACTGGCCTGGCCTGTTCCGGCGATGTCTATCGGCTTGCCGGTAAAGTTGTGGGCCAGTTCGGAGGCCACCAACAAGACGCAGGCGGCACCGTCGGTGATGGGCGCGCAATCGTAGAGCCGAAGCGGCCAGGCGACCCAGGGATTGGCTCCCGGATCGTTTAGGAAGTCCATCTCGGTTACGTATTCGGGCACCGGTTGACCCCGCTCCTGCGCCCTGGTCATGCGGCGCTCCATCAGGCTCTGGATCGTGACGTTGAATTGGGCCTTGGGGTTTAACGCCCCGTTCTCGTGGTTCTTGATGGCCACTTTCAGCAGGTGGTCCAGGTTGGTGTCGTACCGGTCCATGTGGGCGGTGGCGATGGCGCCGAAGATTCCGGGGAAGGTCAGCCCAGCGGGAACCTCGTAAAGACCGTCGGCGGCGGTGGCCAGCACGTCGGTTACTCCCTCAGTAGGCAGGCTGGTCATTTTCTCCATGCCGCCCACCAGAACGATGTCGTAAAGCCCCGACGCTATCGCCATCACCCCTTCCCGCAGGGCGCTACCGCTGCTGGCGCAGGCGTTCTCAATGCGGGTTACGGGCATGGGGGTCATTCCCAGCCAATCGGCGATGATGGGCGCGGTGTGCCCCTGATGTTCGAACAGGTCGGAAGAGTAATTGCCCACATAGGCGCACTCGATATCCTGAACGTCGATGCCTTGGTCCAAAGTGTCCAGCATGTCCTGGAAGGCCTCCACGAACAAGTCCCGGCTGTCCTTGTCCGCAAATGCTCCGAACCGGGACATCCCGGCGCCAACAATGGATACCGGCCTTCCCAGTTGACGCTTGCCGCTGGTGGTTAACATAAAAGTGTTCCTCCGAGGGTGTGGTTGCGGTTATTTGAGGTGGAAGTCTGGGTGATCTAAATTCTCTTTTACGCCAACATTAGGCGTCTGCCCTTGGGCACGGGCACAGGTTCTCCGAACTCGTTGGCCGTATCAATCCAAAGCTGAATTGCTTCTTTGGCGTTCTTTAGGGCTAATTCCTGGCTTTCGCCATGGGCCATACACCCTGGCAACTCAGGCAGTTCAGCGATGAATACCTGGTCTTCGTCGCTCCAATATATGATGACCTCGTACTTGTACATCAGGAGTTGCCTCGTATCTGGTACTTCAGAATGACTGACCTGACTTGCCTCACCTGGTATGGTTTCGCCTGACCGTCGTCCCGTTGATGATGATGCCGTTCCTCGACCCCTACTTTGACAAATATGTAGTGGCTACCACGAGTTCGCTCTTCGAAACCCAGGTGGAGCAGCAATTGACGTAGCTCATCGAACCGGAGATTCCGCCAGGAATATCCGCTCAGGATGCGCCGTATCAGTCTATCATACCTACTGCTGACCATTGGCTGATGATACTTTAGGAGGCGTCATAAGATCGGAGATTATCGGGTACGGGCCTTCTTATCGGGCAACTTAAGGTTTTGCGAGGAAAGGAAAGGCATGGGCTTAATTTCGTGGTCTGACTCCTGCTCCGCTAGGACGCAACCTCAAGTAGTTGTTGACTCACACCCCCCGTATAACCCCCTCGCACATCTCCGCGCCCTGCACTATCTCGGAAATGACCGCAGTCTCGTTGGTGGTGTGGAAGGAGCGGACGCCGATGCCCACTGGAAGGGCCACAATGCCGTTCTCAAAGAAAACGTTGGCGTCGGATCCGCCTCCGGTGGCTTCCAGGCTGGGCTCCAGTCCGATCTGGGCAAGGGCCCGCCCCAACATGGTCACCGTGGGGTGGGAGGCGTCTACTTGGTACGCCTGGTAGGTGTTACGAATGTCCAGGTCGATCTGAGCGTCCGGGTGACGGATGCCTGCTTCCTTGAAGATTCGCCGGAATTCATCTGAGTAATGGTCCAGCTTGGTGTTGTCCCGGCTGCGTATCTCGCCGTCCATGAAAGCCTCTTCGGGAATGATATTTCTCTTCAGCCCACCGTCGATGCGGCCGACGTTGGCTGTGGTCTCGGCGTCGATACGTCCCAGAGGAAGTTGGGTGAGTATCTCGGCGGCGATCAAGATGGCGGACAGGCCTTTCTCCGGCTCCACGCCCGAGTGGGCGGCAATGCCCCGGATGTTGGCCGTCACCACGTTCTGAGAGGGCGCCGCGACGGAGATTCTATTGACCGCGCCTTCGCCGTCAAAGACCACGCCGGTTTTCGCGGTGATCTGAGGAAACTCGAGATTGTGCACGCCTACAAGTCCCCCTTCTTCAGCGCGGGTAAAGGCTACCTCGATGGGCCGGTGGCTGGCGCCGGCGTCTATCACTGAGGTCAACGCCTCCAACACGATGGTGAGCCCCGCCTTGCAGTCGCCGCCCAGGATAGTAGTCCCGTCGGAACGGAGAACGTCCCCGTCCAGCACCGGGCGGATACCCCGGCCGGGCTCGACGGTGTCGATATGGGCGGACAGAAGCAATGGCTCGCCGTCTCCCGGTAATTTGGCGATGATGTTCTTGAAGCTGTCGTGGTAAATCTCAAAGCCCAAGGCTGCCAACCGGGCGCTTACTTCCCGGTCAATGTCATCTTCCTCGCCAGTGGGACTATCGATGCGTATCAGGTCGATCAATGTTTTAATCAGCCGTTCTCGATTAGCCAAAGGGACCTCCGATGTCAAAATGTTAGGGTAGAGCTGCCACAGCCTTGATCTCTACTAACAACTCCTCCTGCACCAAACCGTCGATGATCAGAAGGGTATTAGGAGGGTAGTCGCCGTTGGGGAATAGGCTGGGGAACAGTTGGGTGCGAGCGTCGAGGAATGGCTGTATGGAGCTTCTTCCCACCAGATAGGTCGTGAACTCAACCACGTTGGCGAAAGTTGCCCCGGCGCCGGTTAGGACGTGACCGAGGTTCTGAAAAACTTGTCGGGTTTGGGCCTCTACGTCCGGTCCCGCCAGATTCCCGTTGGCGTCCACACCCACCTGACCGGCGATGTAGACCAGGCTGCCGGGCGATACCTTTACCGCATGGGAGTAGGCCCCCAGGGGCTTGGGGGCGTTGGGCGGATTGAGGGTGGTCTTTTGCAAGTCTGGCATAGTTGATATCTCCGATTAAGGCTTATAAGAAGACGTCCTTGGGAGGACGATACTAGCCAACCATTATAAGGCACCCAGACGATGCCCGGAGAGGCCCTGCCCGCCTATAGAACTTGCAGGGGTTGTGGACTGACCTTGCCCGGTTACCCAGGCTCACCGGGGGTGGTATACTCGGCGGGATGGCGGCTGAACAGTCAATGCCCCAGGTAGGCGTGGGCGTGGTGTTTTTGCGGGACGGCCGGGTCTTTTTGGCCAAACGCCACGGCTCCCACGGCCAGGATACCTGGGCTTCGGCCGGGGGGCATCTGGAGATGGGCGAAACCTTGGAAGAATGCGCCCGGCGCGAGGCCATGGAGGAGTTGGGGGTTACCGTGGGAGACCTGCGCTTCCTGTGCGTGACTAACATCATCGCCTATGGCAAGCACTATCTGGATATAGAATTTCTAGGTGATATTGGGGAGCAAGAACCGGTACTGGCGGAGCCTGATGCGTTCACCGAGTCTGGATGGTTTCCCTTGGCTGATCTGCCCCAGCCTCTGTTTGAAGCTGTGTGGTACGCGCTAGACAGCCTGGGCACCGGCCGTTATTACTACCCAGGGAATTGAGGAAACGATCTGGTTCTGATTTGTGTATGGGGACAGTAAAAATGCTGGGGTGAAAATATGGCGGCAACCAAGGGACGCGGCTTACTGATGGTGTTTACGGACGTACCCGAGGACGTGGAAGAGGAGTTCAACCGGTGGTACGACGAAGAGCACATACCCGAGAGGCTCTCTATACCCGGAGTATTGAGCGCCGCGCGTTACACGGCTCTGGAAGGTGGTCCCAAGCATCTGGCTTGCTATGAACTGAACGAGCCGGAGGCCTGGGAATCCGATGCATGGCAGCATTACCTGATCAACCCCACGGAATGGTCAAAGCGTATGTCTCCCAGCGTGGTGGGCGACGTCTACATCCGCAACCTGTACCGCCTGATATATCCGGACCCGGTGTCCGAAGAGACCGCCCAAGCCGGGATGGCGCCTCTTCTGTTGGTGGGCCGTATGTCAGTGCCCCTTGCCCTGGAGTCTCAGTTCAACCATGCCTACAACACCGAACGATTGCCCCTTTGTTCAAGTGTTCCCGGCTACATCCGCGGCCGCCGGTTCGAGGCCGTGATGGGCGAGCCGAAATATATAACCGTACATGAGATGCAATCGGCGGACGTGTCGGAGAGCCCCGAGTGGAAGGCATGGGTTACGACCGTTACGCCCGACTGGTCGAACGTGGTTCGCCCTCAAATGATCCATGAAGCCGGGTCCCCGGGAATCTACGCCCGCAACGATTCAAGTAAGTTGTGAGAGACCAGGATTTCGCCCCTACTTTGACCCAAGTCTAACCTTAAATGGCCGTTTAATCGGCCTTTCTTAGGGCGGTTTTCCCCCGGTGGGTGACGGTGGACATAACGAGAGGGCTTTGGTACAAAAACACCGCTCATCTACCCGTGAATCTGTTATAATACATACTAGATGTTGTAGGTGGGTGGCGTGGGGTTTCTCTAAAGTGTCACTTCGTCGCCCTCCTTTCATTATTCACATCTTTTAGGGATTATGCACATGCAGCAACAGTCTAGTTCTGACTACACTGCGAAAGACATCCAAGTACTTGAGGGGCTGGAAGCGGTTAGAGTCCGCCCTGGAATGTACATCGGCAGCACCGACCAGCGCGGTCTGCACCATCTGATCTATGAAGTCCTCGACAATGCGGTTGACGAGGCCATGGCCGGACACTGCGACCTGGTGATGATTACCCTGGACGCCGAAGGATTGATCACCGTCACCGACAACGGGCGTGGGATTCCCATTGATATCCACCCAGCTACCGGAAAAACCGCTCTGGAAACAGTGATGACTACCCTGCACGCCGGGGGTAAGTTCGGTGGAGGGGCCTATAAGGTCACCGGTGGCCTGCACGGTGTGGGCGGTTCGGTGGTCAACGGTCTGTCGGAACACCTTAAGGCGGAAGTCCGCCGGGACGGCTGGACCTATTCCCAGGAGTATGCCGAGGGCCTGCCACTGGGGGATGTGGAGAAGGGAGATAAGACGCAGGATCACGGCACGACAATCGCCTTCCAGCCGGACCCGAAGATCTTCCCGGACATTGAATACGACTTCGATACGCTGGTCAGCCACTTCAAAGAGATTGCCTTCCTCAATAAGGGTCTGGAGATTCAGTTTGTCAGTCCATGGCATCTCCAGCAGCGTGACGGCGACATAGAGCGGTCTTACTACTTCGATGGCGGCATCGCCAATCTGGTGCGGAATTTCAACCGGAACCGCCGTGTGATGCAGCAACTGCCCTTTTACTACGAGAAGACCGTTGACGAAACCATGGTCGAAGTGGCGGTTCAATATAACGACAGCTTCACCGAGACCGTGTTTTCATTCGCCAACTGTATCAATACCCAGGAAGGCGGGACCCATATGACCGGGTTTCGTTCAGCCCTGACCCGGGTTATCAACGACTACGCGCGCCGCCAGTCTTTCATCAAAGATGATGCGGCCAATCTGACCGGTGAAGACGTGAGGGAAGGGCTGTCGGCGGTAATCAGCGTCAAGCTCACCGATCCCCAATTTGAAGGCCAGACCAAGACCAAGCTGGGCAACACCGAAGTGCGAGGTATCGTGGATTCGGTGGTCAGTGAAGGCTTGGGGCGCTACCTGGAAGAGCACCTGCCCGAAAGCAAACGAATAATTGAGAAATGCCTCACGTCCCAGCGGGCGCGCGAGGCCGCCAAACGGGCCCGGGAACTGGTTCAACGTAAGAATGCCATGGATGGTTCTTCGCTTCCTGGCAAGTTGGCCGACTGTGCCGAGAGAGACCCCTCCAAATCGGAGATATATATCGTAGAGGGGGAATCTGCTGGAGGTTCGGCTAAGATGGGCCGGGACCGCCATTACCAAGCTATTTTGCCGTTGAAAGGCAAGATCCTAAACGTGGAAAGGGTGCTGCAACAACCCGACCGTATCCTGAGTCACGAGGAGATACGGGCTCTGGTCGCCGCGGTGGGCGCCGGCGAAGGCGATGAGTTTGACATAGAAAAGATTCGGTACAACAAAATCATCATAATGACCGATGCCGATGTTGACGGCTCTCACATCAGGACCTTGATACTGACATTCTTCTATCGCCGGATGCAACCAATCATCGACGCCGGCTTCTTGTATATCGCTCAGCCGCCCCTGTACCGGATCCAAACGGGCAAAAAAGTGCAGTACTGCTACGACGACGCAGAGAAGGACGTTGCGTTGGAGAAGCTCAACGGCGCCCGGAATATACATCTGCAGCGATACAAAGGACTGGGCGAGATGAACCCGGATCAGCTGTGGGAAACTACCATGAATCCGGAAACCCGCCAGATGCTGCAAGTGGAGATTGAGGACTCTGTCGAAGTGAACGATGTCTTCTCTACTCTAATGGGTGAAGTTGTGGAGCCGCGCAAAAATTTCATTGCGGCCCATGCCCGCAGCGTGCAAAACCTGGACGTGTAGACCTCTGTATTTCTACGCCTTCTCCCGTCCATAACACATTGACTGTTTTTGGCAATTCCGACCCGTGCCAGGGGATACAGAAGGCTGCCGTCTTAGAGCCGGTTATTGATTTACGCCACAGGCTAATTTGGTCTTCGCCATCCCTTCGGCTGGCTGAAACCATGGAACAGGGATAATAAAGTAGTGTCTGGAGACCGGCTTCCGCGTGAATCATAAATCGGGGACTCAATACA
>Ga0209445_1000513_pt1 | contig 21805 bp, 17 predicted proteins | sample MarorgKNORR_S2LV_4_FD_188223 | JGI IMG/M metagenome (GOLD analysis project Ga0209445, IMG submission 188223) | Marine microbial communities from the Southern Atlantic Ocean, analyzing organic carbon cycling - NADW_A/KNORR_S2/LV (SPAdes) (version 2) | ecosystem: Environmental > Aquatic > Marine >... | reverse complement strand
GGTGGATACGATTTAAAAATAAAATATACAGTTTCACCCGAAGGAAGAGAAGAAAAGAATATAAATCAAAAAATTGACGAAGAAAATGTGTGGGCAGGAAAAAGGCAGATTAAAAATAAACAATTAAACGAAAAATATACACTCGCGTCTTTTATTGAAGGAACAAACAACCAATTTGCTAAAGCAGCGGCAAGAAATGTAGCAGAATCGCCAGGAAAACAGGCGTTTAACCCCCTGGTAATTTATGGGGGCGTTGGAATGGGAAAAACGCACCTACTACATGCAATTGGAAATAGGGTTTTTAAAGAAAAAAGGGAAAAACGGGTGGTTTGTGCATCCAGTGAAAAATTCACTTTGGATTTCATATCATCTATACAGAAAAATCGCACGGTAGACTTTTCAAAATCTTACAGAAAGGCAGATATTTTATTAATCGATGATGTTCAATTTTTTCAAGGAAAAGAACAAACGCAGGAACAGTTTTTTCATACGTTTAATGAGCTTTTTCAAGCAGGAAAACAAATTGTTATGACGGCGGACAGGTATCCGGGCGAAATGGTTGGTCTGCAAGACCGACTTCTTTCACGATTCAGTTCAGGGCTTTCTGTTGATATACAGCCTCCAGATTTTGAAACGCGCGTTGCAATTGTTATGGAAAAAGCCGAACAGAACGGATTAAAACTTTCATATGATATTATAGAACTTATAGGTACGCACATAAAAAAGAACGTAAGAGAATTAGAAAGCACAATAATACGTTTGCTGGCACACGCGTCTTTGTCAAAAAAAGAAATTGATTTTAGTCTTGCAAAACAGGTAATTAAGGAAAGATTGGGTTCAAATATAATTTATGATATTACGGCAGAGGATATTGTGCGCCGCGTATCTGAAACGACACACATAAAAGAGAAAGAAATCGTTGGAGCTAGCAGGAAAATGGAAATTGCCGAAGCTCGTCAAATATCCATTTATTTATGTCGTGAGATTTTAGGAACACCCCTGGTAAGCATAGGAATGTATTTTGGAGGAAGAGACCACTCAACAATAATACATGCATGTAGAGTTATGGAGGATAAAACAAAAAAGGATCAGCGGATAGGGAGAATTGTAGGAGAATTAAAAAGAGAGCTGTCTTTCTCAGCAAATTAGAGAAAAGTTATTCGTCGTAATATTCTCGATAATATTCTTCATATCCAGGATAATATTCTTCGAGAGAACTTAAATAATCAGACTCTTCGTCGCTATTATTAGTGGGCGGATCCACGTTATTATCAGTCTCTTTTAAATCAAAGGCCGTTTCGTCGTTAGCGGAAGCAAAAGGCTCACGATAACTTTTTTGTGGTGTTGAGTCGGAAACGCCCAAGGATATGTTTTTAAATAAAACGCCGAGTAAAATAGAGAAGAAAAACAAAATTGAGGAATATGCAATACCCTCAGGTTTAAAATTCAGACCACCGAACATGTTTTGTTCTAAACCAGAGTCTAAAAAGACTGCTAGGGACAGGAGCGCCCCAAAAACAATAATTATATTGCCCGTTACTTTTGGCCAATAAAATTTCGCAACCAGCACAAATATTAACCAAGAGATACCGCCAAATATTGCTAAAAACATTCCAAGAATATAATTTTCTGCAAAAACAGAGAAAAAAAAGGATACGATTGAAGCCGCCGGCACAAGAAAACCAATAAAAATTTTAATGTTTTCGCTCATAATAAAAAACCGTCTTAATCGTGAGAGGAACCTTGAATTTATCTTCGGAAAATTGCCCCTACACAAAGTGAAATGCAAGGGTTTATACTTTTAACGATGTATAAAATATATACTGTAATTTTCTATCTTTAGAACGGTCTGTTATCGGGCACATGAACAAAATAACTAAAATAGGCGTTGTTGGGTTGGGCCACCTTGGGTACCATCACACGAAACACTTTTCAAAAATAAGCGGAAGCAAACTTGTTGGTGTTTATGATATTAATAGGCAGAAATGTGTTGAAGTTGCATCAAAATTTGAGACAAAGCCCTTTGAATCTCTTGAAGACATGTTAAATGAAGTAGAAGCCGTTTCTATTGTTACGCCTACAAAAAACCACAATAAAACCGCCAAAATTTGTATAGAACATGGTAAACATGTATTTATTGAAAAACCAATTGCAGAAACAGTAAAAGAAGCAAATGAGTTAATAACTATGGCTGAAAAAAGAAAGTCAATCATTCAAGTTGGCCATATTGAGCGCCTGAATTCAGCGTTGCTTCCACTGGCAAATTTCGATATTAATCCAAAATTTATTGAGGTGCAAAGACTGGCGCCTTATATGAGCAGAGGAACCGATGTTCCTGTTGTGTTAGACTTGATGATTCATGACATAGATTTAGTGTTGGCAATTGTCAGGTCTCCGGTAAAACAAATTCATGCAAGCGGAGTCTCTATAATGACAGATTCTGTAGATATTGCTAATGCAAGAATGAGATTTGACAATGGTGCGGTTGCTAGCATTACATCTAGCAGAGTTGCAAAAGACCGTGTTAGAAAAATGAAAGTGTTTCAGCAGGATTTATATATTACAATTGATTTTTTGATCGGTCTTACAGAGGTTTATAAAGTTATGGATGGTAGTAAAACAAATCCCGCCGCAATAATGTCAGCCCCACTAAAATCAAAAGGGAAACACAGACAAATTTTTTATGAAAAACCGGAGGTCAAAAAACAAGATGCGCTGAAAATGGAACTAGAAAATTTTGTTGAGTCTGTTAAAGGAAAAGAAAAGCCAATTGTTGATGGTAAGGCAGGAAGAGATGCTTTAGATGTTGCAATGCGAATCCATGACAAAATATTAGAAGATTTACATTAATGGATATTCGGGGTTTTTTTTTCAAATATAGAAGTTATACTCCAATTCCAATAGGAATTATGATTGTTTATTTTGCCCGGCCAGAAATTATGTATGTTTGTATAGGCGTCGGGTTATTATTGATTGGGGAAACAATACGGATTTGGTCTGTTTCATATGCAGGTGGTGAAACCAGAACGCGGAATGTGGGCGCAAAAAAGCTATGTTCGTCAGGCCCATACGCCTTTGTTAGAAACCCGCTGTATGTTGGCAATATGTTTATGTATGTAGGCGTTGTTTTTATCGCTGGTGCCGCAAATATTTTATTAATGGTTGCAACGACACTTGCGTTTTTTACCGTTCAATATTCTCTCATCATTGCACTAGAAGAAGAAAAGTTAGAAGAACTGTTTGGTCGAAAATATCAAATATATAAAAAAAATGTACCAGCAGTTTTTCCTCGCGCCCTTCGATGGGAGGGAGCGGACAATCAAACCGCCAAAGGAATTATAAAGAACCTTAGAACCGAAAAACGTACAATACAAAACGTTATGTTTATTCTGCTTCTCATAATACTTCGCACACAAATATTTTTTTAATGTAAGCCCAGTTAGGCCAAATAATTATATAATGATGAAAAAATTGAGCCCAATTACCTTTTTTATTGTTGCGGGGGAACCGTCGGGTGATGCACATGGTGCGTCGCTAATGCGCGCAATAAAAAAAGAAAAACCAGAAAGCCGTTTTGTCGGCCATGGTGGCGACGGAATGACAAAAGAAGGCTTGGAGCGGATGTATCATACAAATCAACTGGGAATTGTGGGGTTTTCAGAAGTAATTAAACATTTACCGTTTATGTTAACTGCAATGAATCGCTCACTAGAGAGATTAAAAGAACTTCGGCCAAACAGAATTATTTTAATTGATTATCCGGGATTTAACCTACGACTAGCAAAAAAAAGCGCCGAGCTCATGGTTCCTATTACTTATTTTATTTTGCCACAGCTGTGGGCGTGGAAAGAAAAAAGAATCAAAGTTTTTCAGCGCCATATTGATCAATCGCTATCTATTTTTCCTTTTGAAAAGAATTGGTTTGAAGCTCGAAGCGTTATTACCAATTTTGTAGGTCACCCATTTTCTGATATTATAGGACCAGAGACAAATAAAACGCAGTTTTTATCTAAACATGGCTTATCTAAATCAGATAATATTCTTACTCTTTTACCTGGAAGTCGGCAGCAGGAAATTGATCGGCACTGGCCAACATATTGCAGAACAGTTGAAATTCTTCGCGCTGAAACACCAGAGCTGAAAGTAGTTGTTGGAAAAGCAAATGGTGTGACCATCCCGAATGTGATCGATAATTTATTATATGAAGAACACGATGTCAGAGCAGCAATGGCCCACGGAACAGCCGCGCTGACCGCATCGGGCACCGCAACCCTAGAGTGTGCCGTATTAGATACGCCAGAAGTAGTCTGCTATAAACTTTCTTTTCTATCTGGGCAAATCGCAAAAAAAATAAACCGATCACCGTTCATTTCAATGACAAATTTGATCGCTGGACGAAAAATAGTACCAGAGTTTTTACAACAACAAGCAAACGCTAAAAATCTTTCAATGGCGCTCAAGCCCCTCTTAAAATATAAAAATGAAAGGCAGAAAATGCGAGATGGATTTGAAGAAGTAAGACGATTGTTGGGCCTACCGGGGGCCTATGATCGTGCCGCAAAGCTTATTTTAAAAAGAACAATCTATGGCTAATCCAGAAAACGAAAAAAGATTGAAAAACCGATTACTTGTTTGGTTTGGAGAAAAATTCGGTTCATTGATGCTTAGGTTTTTTTATTATACCAATCGCTGGGAAGTAGAGGGTGAAAATCACTATAAATTTGCGCTTGAAAGTGGACAGGCCGTTATTATAGCTGCTTGGCACAATACCTTCTTAACCGTATTTATGAATTTAGCAAAAAAACAATTTTATGGTATGGCCGGAAACCATTATCCAGATGCAGAAATTGTGGCCCGTACAGGTAAAAAATTAGGGTGGAAGCTGATTCGGGGGTCTTCAACAGACGGCGGGAAAGAAGTATATAATAAAATGTTGGCCATTTTAAAAATACCAGGGAATGTTGTTGCGATAACACCGGACGGACCACAGGGGCCCGCAAAGAGACCCAAGGCGGGCACAATTAGTGCAGCACAAAAAACAGGCGCGATTGTAGTGCCAGCTGCCGGACAATCCACAAAACGTTGGTCGTTTAAAAACTGGGACACATTTTATTTGGCAAAACCATTTGGGAAAATCGTTCAAATATATGGAGAGCCACTGATATTTGATAAAACAGATAATTTTGATGACAGTATCCATAGATTAGAAGAAACATTAAATCAATTGGAGAAAAAGGTAAGACGCCGTGTTGGAATGGAAACGCCCAGCTGAATCTAAATTAAGATATGTTCTTTTTCCTTTGGCGATGTTGTATTGGGGGATTTTGTTTTGGCGAAACATTTTTTATACATTTGGATTTTTTATCTCAAGAAAACTTCCCGCAAAAGTTATAAGCATTGGAAACATTACAGCGGGCGGGACAGGGAAAACCCCAGCAGTAATATATTTAGCAAAACTACTTTTAAAAAATAAAAGAACAGTGGGGGTATTAAGCCGGGGTTATGGCCGAAAAACGGCCGGTACACAGCTTGTTACGGATGGGGAGAAGACAGTAAACGATTGGAGAAACTTTGGTGACGAACCAACTCTAATTGCGCAAACACTAACTGGAGTTCCGGTTGTAGTAGATTCAAACAGACATAGGGGAGGAATGTTTCTCATAGAAAACTTTGATCCAGAGATAATTATCATGGATGATGCTTTTCAACATAGAGCCATAGAGCGCGACATAGACATTGTGCTTATTAACAGTCAAGATACTCGCGCCGAACATAAACTGCTTCCTTATGGCTTTTTGCGAGAACCATGGACAAGCCTAAAACGCGCCCATGTCTTGATATTCACAAAATCAAATATAAAAAGACCACCCACTTTTTTGATTTCTATGGTGAAACAAACCAAACGCCCATGGTTTCAAAGCGCACTAATAAGTGGCCGGATGACTTCGAGTAACGGCAAAAAAAAAGAAGTTATTAAAGGGATAAAAACACTGGCCATCTCAGCCGTTGGCGATACCAGAGGATTTATTAAAACGCTAAAAAACAGAGGGTTGTGTGTTGTGGACACTATGACATTTATCGATCATTATAATTATACTCAGGCCGATATTGAAGAAGCAAAAAAGAAAATAATGAACTCAACGGCCGAGATAGCCGTCACAACAACAAAAGACATGGTTAAACTTTCCCAATTGGATTTATCTGGACTTGATATCTATAATATAGAGACTGAGTTTAAACTTAGCCAAGGAGATGAAAAAAAATTAATGGACATTATTGGTGTTTAGACCTAATTATATCTGTGCCATACCCCAGGCAAAGATCACACCCACAAAGGAGAGTAATAAAGGCCACCCGGCATTAATCATTTGTCGGGCACTGGGATCCTCAAACACGTGTATTTGAAATTCATGCGAAGTCACAGCGCCCCGCGCATCCAAAGCAATTAAAATAATATCATTGGGCCCTCGCTGATTTGGTCGCGGTTTCCAGGTAAGAATGCCGGTTTTCCGATTAAAAGTAGAATATTTTGGTAACTTAACGGCCTTATAAGCCACAAGGTCCTTATTTAAATCCTCCGCCACGACCCGATATTTATATTGGTGTCCGGTAAGGGCAACGGGTCGCGGCGTAGAAATAATATTAGGATTAATATTGACATATATTTTTCCGCTCTGTGAGTCACTGTTGTAACCATCGGATACTTGAAAAGTGAAATGGTTTTCATCAATCTGTCCGGATTTGGGTATCCAGACCACCTTTCCGCTTTTACTCATTTGCATTCCTTGTGGCGCCTTAAGTAAGGTAAAGAGCAAATCAGCATCTTTATTTTTATCTTCAACTTGTATTTGATATTTAAAAACCCCACCCACCATGGCGGATACCGGAGAATTAGAAACAATAACTGGGGGGTGATTTACATAGATGTTAAAAGATTGTTCATCTTTTGTATAACCATCTGAAACAAGATATGATACAAGTTGTTTGTCGATTTGTTTTATCGAGGGTGTCCACGAAATAGTACCGGTATATTCATCTACTTCCATACCATCTGGAAATTCCAATAATGTATATTTTACAGGACTTAATTTTCTCGCCATAATTTTGGGTGGTCGACCTTTATTACCTTGAAAAAACTCCCAAAGGATATCTTTTATAGTTACAGTGCGATCGTCAACAGACTCCACAATAATATTTAATCGACCGTCTTCCCAAAAAACAGAATGAACGTATTTTTTTAAGTTTAAACGAGAAACTTCTAGAGATAAAGTATCTAAAATATCTGATTCTGTTAAATAAACAGCATCTGAATTCTGCCAATCCATAAGATAACGATCGATGTTTTCTATATAAATGTCATCACTGATTTGGATAGAGTAAATACGATAATTTTCTACTAAGAATAATGGGACAACCTCGTTATATGGAAGTAAGGCGCCACGGTTCATATCAGAAGTCATGATCTGATATTGGTATGTTTGGCCAACGGCCCCTTGCATTGGGGGAATGGAAACAATATTAATTGGCGCATTAACGAAATAATCTGCTTCAATTTTTCGGGTGGCACGACCATCGCTTATTTCCATTACTAAGTGTGAAAAATCAATATTTTCGCGAGTTGGTTCCCAAACAATCATGCCAGAATAAGGATCCATTCGCATTCCCCCAGGCATTTCATGGGCGGTATAGATAAGATCGTCCTTATTGTTCGGATCAGATATTTCAAGTTGAAATCGGTATTCTTCTCCAAGATTAATAACATTCATTTTTAAGGGAGCGCTCTCTACGATAGGGGGGTGGTTAACATAAAGCGAGACTCTCTGAGAGTCGATTGCAATCCCATGGTTGACTTTTACAGTAAAATGTTGTGTATCAATTTGTGAAACTGCGGGAGTCCAAGAAACCAACCCAACATCATTAATTGTCATCCCCTCAGGCATTTCAGTGAGACTAAAAGTAAGGATATGCTCTAAATCAGGACGCCAGATTTCCACTTTATATTGGTAAGGGTCATCCACCGTAGCATTAAAGGAGGCTTCTGATAAAATTTTAACTCCGGCTCGAGCGAAAAGCGAAAAATTTTGAGCTACTCGATCAAAACCATCACTGACCACTAAACGAATATCATATACATCTATGTGAGTCGAATCAGTTTTCCAGCTTAATACACCAAGATCATCAAAGGTCATTCCTTCGGGATAAGCCTCCAAAGAAAAATTAAGGTTTACATCGGGATTTCTATCTAAAACAACGGGTTTATATATAAAAGTATCGCCAGCAACAAACTCGGTTCCCCGCGGTTCCGAAGCAATAATAGGCGGGTCGTTAACATAAATCCAAAGACGTTCATCATGCCCCTCAAGACTTGGTATAACTTTATAGGTGAGCATAGAGTCTTCTTTTGTTGTCATTGGTATTATCTCTTCACCCAACTTATGTTCCATATGATAAGCGAGTTTATATGCTCCAAGCTGTGTTTCATCGGGGATCCAACGTATTGAACGCGAATCGTAATGAAAAAACATTCCTTTTGGGGGTGGCTGTAACCACCTGAAACTATAGAATGCTTTTTTTTCTTCTTCGGGTAAAGTATATGCGAAAGATTGGTTTACTGTTAGAACATGACGGGGCAAAACACCGCCCGGGAGAGGCTGTCCCATTGTTATAAGGGGCTTTGGGATTTGAGGTAATGACATTTCTTCTTTTTGAATGTGAGGAAAAACATCCAAGACGTCTTCTTCCTGCCGCTCCACTTGAGCAACCTCTGGTCGTTTTGGTTCTGGGCCATGGCCAAGTTCAGTAATAAAAAGAGTTGTTTCACTTCCGTCCCACCCAGCGGCAATAACCGAACCCGTGTAAATACCGCGGATAACAATCGGAAGCGCTGAAAAAATCTGAGAGCCACGCGCACCTTTTTCTTCTAAAGAAAAATATTCTTCGGACTCAATAAGGCCATCTATACTACCGTGAGCAAGCGTTAGGAGATTAAGATCGCCGGATACTAATAGTAAATCATCATAGGCATCTTGATTGAAATCTGCAACACGCATACTGGAAAGAGGCCCACCCTCAATAATTAGTTTTTCAACAGATAAAAAGTCATCAGTAAGCGCTAAAGCAAAAATATCCCCACTATAAAAGGGTAACAACACGTCCGTAAGACCGTCTTTATCCCAATCGGTTGTAGAAATTGCGTTTGGTATTAAACCATCCAGGCCAGGGATAGGAGTGTCTTGGTTTTTGCCTACGATTAATTCCCCCCCAAGATTATAAAATGGTTGCGTGCGTAAAATATCGCCCTCTGGTGAAAATGCAATAATTTCATCATATCCATCGTGGTTCCAATCGATAGCAGTAACAAAAATTGCACCGACACCAGAACTCATTCCGTTTGGTTTTACAGATTGCAATACATACCATTCCCCGGCATCATTTAAATCAAGGATAGCAATTTCGCGCAAAGGACTTCCCAAAGAAACGGCGAGTTCTTGATCCATATCTCCATCGTAATCCATCAAAACAAAATTGTTTGCCCGAACAAAATTTCTCCCACCAGACAAATTTAGAACACTACCAGCGTCTTCACTAAAGCGCTCTCCATCCCAATAGTAATAAAATGCAATTGGCTGTAATAATTCATCCTGATCAAGCTCAGCAAGGTTGGAAACAGTAATAAGCTCGGGGATGCCATCCCCATCCAGATCACCCAATTTAACATTTACAAAATTGCCTAATAAGCCATCTGGAGCTTCTAATTCCCACTCCATTTTTTGATATCCATCGTCATCGAGCTCGTAATAACGAATAACAGATGATTTCTTATTTCCCGATAGCCTCTCTTCAACAGAAGCAAACTCCTGAAAACCATCTCCGTCCAGATCATACGTGCCCTCCATATGTGTGATTTTTAATCCTTGGGAAACAAGGACAGTAACAGAGACTATGAAAATAAATTTAAATACCTTCATGTACTATCTGGCGTTGCCGTGGGTGTAGGTGTTTTCATTGAGTCTATGGTAATAAGCGACGGTTTTGTAGGCAAAAAAGATAAGGAATCTTGAGGCGCCACGAACGCAGAGTCTATAGATGAGATTTCAAATTTTACTGAGTCTGTTTGAAGGGGTTGTGGTTCTTTTGTTTTCTCAGTGTTCTCTAACGCATCTACAGACGGTATTTTATATTCAAGTTTAGTAGCCGGAGAATAAAAAGATTGAAAATCTGTTTTTGTTTTTAAAGTATCTGGTATTGAATCAGAATGAAAAATAAAAGTATCACGGTTCGCAGGGGTCAGCCACGCGTTGATTGTTAGTGGCGTTATTGATGAATCAAAATCAATTTCGGTGATTGTTTTTTGGGAACCATCTTTTTTTACACTGATATTTCCTCTGATTGAATATGGACGACCACCAAAATAAAATATAGTAATATCATGATCTTGATTATAAAGCGGGGAAGAAAGAGAAATGTTGCCAGAAAACGCAGTATCGGACGAAGGAAACGTTAATGTGCCCGTATTAGTTGAATCCATGCTCATATTTGATGGAAAGCCCTCAAAGAAATATTCTGGATAGTTGTAAAAATTATTATTAAACCCTTCTGGATCAAAAGATTGGGTAATAGTGTCTTGCGGGGGAGAAATAGACATATAAAGAATATTGGTGTCGAGGTCATGAACCAAAGAAAGGGTGCTTATAGAATCTGGCCGACCACCCGATGATTTAAAATTGAACGCAGCAGCTTTATTTTGTTTTATTGTGCTAAGATTTGCTGACACACCTATAGTAATTACACTATTATTGTTAATACTACTGGCACCGAAAGGCGTTTCGCCCTCAAAAAGAAAACGATCACTTTCATTAATATCTTTTGTTGTTACACTTACCCGGTGGAACCGGGGGGGAATTAAAACAAGAGGCTCTGGTAACTTTATTGTGTCGCCAACAAGGATAATCATTGATGAATCACTCGCCTCTAGAACAGGATATATATAATGAGAATCACCCAGCTCATCTTCCTCACTTTTAAGCGCCTCCCCAACTCGTATATTTAATGCATATGCAACATCCACAACGCCAATATGGTTGCGCGTGGGAACCCACTGTATTTGATATGTCTTCGGGTTAAAAAGCATTCCTGAGGGCGGGATAATGCGCCAGTTAAAGCTGTAAAATGTTGAAGCAGAATCTGGCAAAACAAATAAGTTTAAAGTGTCTCCAAGTAAAAGCGTATCTGTTACAAGTAATAAAAGCGAATCGCTGATTGCAATGCGCGGATTTTGTAAGATGGACTCGTGTAGCCCACTTTCCACGCGTGATAAAAGTGTATTGTTAATTTCAGTCTCACCCGCGGCAGATTTCATTCCGAACAAGTTAGATTGACTTAATTTGCTTTCGGTAAAGGTAAGTCCGCTATCGGAAAAAGCCAGCGCATACACCTCTCCAGTTGCAAAAGGCACTAATAACTCCTCTTGTCCATCTTTGTTTTCATCAAAAGGCTGTATGTCTGGCCCCAATATGACCCGGGCCCCATTCATAGCTAAAATGTCTGATGCAAGTATTTCAATAGGGTTTGAAATTGAAAAGACAACTGTCTTGAGAACGTTTCCTTCGGGGCTCATCAAAGCCACAAAAGTATTATCTCCACTGGAAAAAAGGCCCGAGTATACAGGTCCATACCCATTATTGACAAGAGGGCCCGTCCCAGATTGTATATCTGATTTTATCAACTGGTTATTTTTTATTTGAAGCGAAAACAGAGCAACACTACGTGAGGGGGTAGATATTGAAACGGCATGGGTATTGGAAGCAAAAGTTAAATTTGCGGGTCGAATTTTATTGTTCCCTAGAGCATTGTTTTCAACCAATTGAAAATTTGAAGAAAAGCTCTGTCCATTCCACTCAAATACCTTTAGCCACTCAGAATTCTTATTGGATTCTTGGACAACAATTAGTTCTTTAATGCCGTCGTTGTTTAGATCGTTGAACTTCGCATCAATAACAACCGTTCCTTCATCGGGGATATAAGTCCAAAGCGTATGGTGGTTCCCATCGGTATCTAGCTCAACATATTCTAACTGTGCTGAAAGCCCGCCAAGTTTTAGTATTTCACTTTTTCCATTATTGTTGAAATCGAACGTTCCAAAAACATAAAGATTCCCAACAGCAAATAACCCAGAAGTAAAAACGTATAAACAGATTAAAACCCTAAAGAACAAGAGGGTTTTCCCAAATCTTTAGAATAGATAAAATTGACGAGGTTACTTTGATAATATGAATACCCTTACCTAGATGCTCATATTAATATAGGTGTTCACCGTCGAATATATCAAGAAAAAGGCCATACATATTCCACAGAAAAAAGCACAATTATCTTTCGATATTCAAGGCATACGGAATAAATTAAAGGCCAGTTGTTTAACGCCTATTTTGACTTGATGAAACAATTTATTACAGTATTTCTGCTTATAACTTCTCTTGCGAAAGCTCAAGGAGATATTTATCCAACCGAAACCACCTATGGTGGTGGAATTGGGTTTAGCACAATGTATATGATCTTAGATACGGTCCCAGGGGCGTCTCTACTGAATTCTTTAGGGTTAAATGTGGACGAACTAGGAACCAGGCCTTTAATCTTTTATGGTGGCGAAGGCTTTGCCCAAATGTCGGGGCCCTGGCGACTGGGTGGTTATGCGGGAATAGGCGCTACCCAAGCAAGCAATGTGTTTGGCATCAAAATGTATGCAAACCGCGATAACGTTGATGGGTTTCAAAAACCAGCATTTGGTAATGAAGCAAATGGGGACACACTATATTCATTTTCAGATAATTTGTCAGTAAAAGCCCGACTCAATTTTTTATTGGGAGCCATGACAACTGAATATGTTTTCCCAATATTTAGAGACCTGGAAGTAATGGCTGGTGCTTTGATGGGAATTGGGCGGTATGTCTTGTCAATTGACCAACACATTGGTACGCCTCGATGGAGTAATTTTGGTAAAAATATGTATGGTGAAATGCAAGGCGATACCATTTTGATTCAACTTGACGGACCCGATTTTGATGATGTAGCCAAGGGTTATAATGAAAACGGACTTCGCCCAATTAATGTGACCGGTACTATGACGGAATTAAGCGGTACTTTTTTTAATTTTCAGCCATATGTTGCTATTAAATGGCAGTTTCTTGATAGGATGGGGTTACGTATAAGTGCGGGATATAATAGAGGGACGATTGCTAGTGGAAAATGGAAACTCAATGGCCATCTTCCGATTAACGATTCCCCAGCGTCAGCTCTTCATGGAATAACGCTCCGTACCGTTATTTATTTCGGACTATAACTATATTTTTTTCTAGTGAATTTATTTAAAAACTTAACCAAATGGGGTTGGTTGGCCGGATTTACTACAGGCCTTGTTCTTGCAATCTCGCTTGGTCAGGTTATTCATTCAACACAGAAAAACCCGTATGCTGTTATTGAGAATAAATTCAAAGTAATGAACCAAATTTTGTATTATATCAATCAACTCTATTATGAAGAAGTAAAAATGGAAGCCCTTATGAATGGGGCTTTTCAGGGTATTATGGATGAATTAGATCCTCATTCTATATTTATTTCAGCCAAGGATCAAAAAAACATTGAAGAAATGTTCCGGGGGAAATTCCAGGGCATTGGCATCGAGTTTGATATTTTAAATAATTATATTACAGTAATTGCACCAGTAATGGGAGGCCCCTCTGAAAAAGCAGGAATACAAGCTGGTGATTGGGTTGTAGAAATTAACGGTGAAAGCGCAAGAGGTATTCAAAGAGATGATGTTTATAAGAAATTACGTGGTAAAAAAGGTACACGCGTTGATCTAAAAATAGGGAGAATCGATACCGACCCCTTTGATGTTACCATTATTCGAGATGATATCCCTTTGTATAGTGTCCGAGCAAGCGTAATGCTGGATAATAGTACGGGCTATGTCTGGTTAACGCGTTTTTCGACAAAATCGGGTGCGGAAGTCAAGAAAGCAATAAACACACTTTTAAAGCAGGGAATGGATCGGATGGTTCTAGATTTAAGAAATAACAGTGGCGGCATATTGGAACAAGCAGCAGAAGTGGCAAACCTTTTTATTGCCAAGAAAGACACTCTAGTATATACCAAAGGAAAAAATAAGGAGGCAGAACAAACATTCATTGCCTCTCCTAAAAAAGGCAACGAAACTTTTTCAATCATCATTTTAATTAATCGAGGATCAGCCAGCGCTAGCGAAATAGTAGCTGGGGCTGTTCAAGATTTAGATCGCGGTTTAGTTGTAGGAGAGACCAGTTTTGGCAAGGGGTTGGTTCAGAGTCAGCGCGGTCTAAGCGATGGATCGGCAATTCGTGTAACGATTGCACAATATTATACACCCAGTGGAAGACAAATACAACGCCCCTTTGATAATGGAAACTATGAGGATTACTATCGTGAGATTTATGAAGAAAATCGAGAAGCTAAAATAGATTCGTTAAAAAATCTTCGGCCTCTTTATGCTACCCGATCTGGTAGAGCGGTTTACGGCGGAGGGGGAATTACTCCCGATGTTCATATACCTTGGAATTTAGAAATTACGGATGCTACTCGGAAAATTATGAGAAACCCAAACCGCTTATTGTTCAACTGGAGCACGGCTTTTGTAAGAAATAATTTAGAGATATCGAATGATTACCATGAGTTCCAGCACAATTGGACGCTACCAACAAATATGCTAGATGATTTTATGGCTTCCGTCTCTGATAAAGACAGAGGGATAGACTTAAATGAAGCAAAAAAAGATAGTAACTATTTAAAGATTATGCTTAAGTCCGAAGTAGCAGGAGCAAAATGGGGTAGAAATGAACTTTGGGGCGTTAGAGTTGTTGCGGACAACCAAGTTATTAACGCACTGAAGTATTTCGATGAAGCAGAAAAGTTTTTAGCAGAAACACGCTAAAATAATAATAAATAAAATCAGAGTGTTTTTTCAATAAATCATTTATAACTTTCAATACAAAACGTAGGTAACACATGAATAGAAAATTTGTGATTCTAGCCCTTTTTATAGTTTTTAGTTGTGGGGTCTTTGCACAACAAAAAGACGATAAAGGCATATATTTGACAGCAGAGAAAATGCCGGTGATAAAAGGCGGGATGGCAGCTATTGGGAAAAAAGTTCAATATCCGCGCATTGCTAAGGAAATGGGGATTCAGGGCGTTGTATATGTAGGGTTTATTGTTGATGCTGAGGGAAAAGTAATTGAACCAAAAATCCTTAAATCGTTGGCTAAGCCACTTGATGAAGAAGCTCTTCGGGTCATTACTAAGGAAGTACAGTTTACCCCGGGTTATTATCAGGGAAAAGCGGTGCCCGTTCGAATGGTGTTACCTATTCGCTTTCGTATATGAGAACAATGTTTAAATTTTTTATTCCTGTTGTAATGCTTGTCTGCACGCTTTTATTTGCGGATGTCAATGATTTTCGATTTGAAGTAATCACGACTAGAAACGGGTTGTCGGATAATGAAATTTCTGCAATTAGTAATGATGGCAGAGGATTTATATGGTTGGGCACTAATGAGGGCCTGAATCGTTATGATGGGTATGATGTAACTGTTTATAACTCGAATCCATTTGATACCACAGCTCTTTCAGGAAACCGAATTTGGGATATTTATAAAGATACTGATGGAGATATTTGGGCACTTACCGACAAGGGATTAGATCGCTATATATATGGTAAAAATAGATTTCGGCGGTTCCGCACAGACAGTCGCCCAACGTTTGTCACTCAGGACTTTGAAGGAATTGTATGGGTTGCCACTGAAAATAATGGATTGTATAGCATTAACAAAGAAACGGGAGAAAGTAAAAATTACATATTTGATCCTAGCGATCCCTACTCAATATCAAGCAACCAATTTAATCAAAAACAATTTAACCCAATTGTGGTTGATACTTCTGGCAATCTTTGGGTTGGCACCCTTAATGGGTTGAATTATTACCATAAAGAGAAAGATTTTTTTCAACGATTTAAGTCAGCGGGCAACCCGAATGAACCTAATTATATTTCGGATAATCATATCAATACTCTGTTGGTGAGAGACAATGACGTTTATATCGGCACCCCCCGCGGTTTGGACAAATTACATATTGGCGATTTTTCCATTACACATTATGCCGGCACACAGTGGTTTTCTGCTTTGAATTCTTATTCAGTAAATCAAATTTTAGATTTTGGCTCCCAAGCGTCAATGTCCGGCTTTTGGGTATCTACAACTACAGGAATGGTTTTTTACAACGCCGCCCTTGATATGTTTGAAGACTTGGCGTGGGACTACCTGTTTGGTCAGTATATCAAAAACATGTTTGTGGACCCCAGTGGAAATTTGTGGATTGATGTATTGGCATTCCCAGGACTTGTTCATTTTAATACCAATAGTTTTTTTGCGAACAGTGGGTTTTTTAATGAAACAGATTTCCAATTATTACAACCTAACGCAGAGGGCGTTTTAATAAAGGTGATTGAACCAGAATCTATCTCGAATGCAGAGGTAAATGATCTATTTATTGATGATTTTAAAAATATATGGGTTGGTACCCAAATGGGGTTAAATCATTTAATTAAATCCACAAAGAGTTTTATTTCGTTTACACCGGAATCAAGTAAAATAAAGGGTGCAAATATTCGATCGGTAAAAATCGCAAAAGACAATTCATTGTGGATATCACACGAAAAAGGACTGGATCACCTTTCGGGTAATCGCGAACTCATAAAACATTATACCTCCGACCCCACAAATATAAACTCTTTGCTAACAGAAGAAACCAACGCATTGGCAATCACAACTGATGGGAGTGTTTGGGCAGCAAGTCAGTTTCAAGGCATGACGTCAATTGATCCATTAAAAAACACGTTCAAAAGATTTAATAAAATAGTGGACCATCGAACTGAAAATGAATTGAAAGGTAAAATCAATGTGATTTATGAAGACCGCGGCAATATGTGGTTTGCCACTCACGAAGGCCTCGCTAAGCTACCAATTAGAAAAAATTATACTTCTTTCGATGATGGTGAAGAATATTTTCCTGGGTATGTAGACGAATTTTCTGTTTATAAATTTAATTTAACTCCCGAAAAAGAGTTTTTATCCAATCCGACTTCCTTATTACGAGATCGTAAAAACAATGAATTATGGGTCGGAACCGAATCGAACGGCTTGTTTAGAATTAATGATGACAGGATGGAAACAACAAGGCACTATGTTCTTGATGAAAATGATGAAAAAAGTTTTTCTTCGAACGCCGTAAAAACAATTTATGAGGATAAAAAGGGAAATATTTGGATTGGCTCTGCTGGCGAAGGATTATACCGGTATAATAGAGATTCTGATAATTTTGATCGTTGGTCTACACAAGACGGTCTCCCAAGCAACACAGTTTTATCTATTGTTGATGATAAAGAAGGTTCAATATGGTTAGGTACCCGTAGGGGCGTTTCACGATTATTAGATAATAACCAATTTCAATCATTTGAAATTTCTGATGGTTTACCAGCCAATATTTTTAATGATCGTTCAATTGCAATGAATAGTAAAGGCGAAATTTATTTTGGTAGCGTGTCAGGCCTCACAGCCGTTGACCCCAAATTAATTGTTACTAATAATGAAACACCAAAGCTGGCCATATCAAATATCGAAGCAATTGACTATGAAGGCAATAAATACCCCGTAGATTTTTCAGATAACCAATTTTCAATAGATCATACAATTCAAACAATAAACATTAATTTTGTTGGACTTACTTTCAATAAAGCAACGAAGAATCAATATCAATATACTTTAGACAATTATCTTAGTAATTGGGTAAATAATAATAACAATAGATCAGCGGCTTTTCAGGGGCTTGACGCCGGGAAATACACATTTCAGTTTAAAGCCAGCAATAATGATGGCGTATGGAATGATGAACCGTATTCAATCAATATGCGCGTGAAACCACCAATTTGGGAAACATGGTATGCGTACACATTTTATTTCTTTGGTCTTATAGGATTAGGTGCCTCCGGATTTGTAGGGGCGGATAAATATAGAAGAAGAAGCGTGGAATCGGACCGTAAAGATGAAGAACTTGCAAACGCAAGAGAATTTCAGCTAAGAATGGTAGCAAAAGAAATCCCCGATTTTGAAGGGCTGGACATAAAGGCATTTATGCGAACCTCAACAGAGGTTGGCGGCGATTATTATGATTTTTTCGAATTGGATGATGGTAGTTTTTATGCCGTTTGTGGAGATGCAACAGGACATGGATCCCAATCTGGAATGATGGTTTCTATCACCAAAGCCGGATTAGCCGGCATGAATTTGAACACGCCGGATCAAATATTGAATAAATTGAACAAAGTAGTGCGACGGGTAGATACGGGCCGACTTCGGATGAGTCTTACAGTATGTATTTTTAGAGAAAACCATGTCCACATTAGTGCAGCAGCAATGCCGCCAGCATACCTGTATTCATCTCGAAAAAATAAGGTAGAAGAAATTGAAATATGTAACCTACCCTTGGGTGGATTAGCAAATGAGACCTTTGATGAAGTGGTGAGATCATTCGATGAAGGTGATGTTTTGGTATTGTTATCAGACGGATTGCCGGAAGCACCAAATAATGATGGGGATCTGCTTGATTACCCAGCGGTAATGGAATGTATAGAAAAAACAGCGTATAAAGGTGCATCCATGGTTAAGAGATCACTTGTGGAACTCGCAGATGGATGGTTAAAGGGGATTCAGACCCCCGATGATATAACTTTTGTTGTCTTTGAAAAAAATCGTCAAAAACATAAGAAAAAAGAAGTTTCGTTACCACCACCACCACCACCACAAGCAACAGCTTAATATTCAAAAGGAAATAATTTTATGGCTACAGAAAACCCTAAAGTAGAACTCACATTACCAGTTCTCCAGGATATGGAATTAGTAGCAACTAAGACAGCAGAAGTTGTTGCAAATCGTATGGGTCTTGATGAAATGAAAACAGCTGAAATCAGCATGGCGCTGATTGAGGCGTGTATCAATGCGTTTGAACATTCAAAAAGTAATAATAATGTTTATATTCATTATATTATTGACGGAGACACCCTGATAATTAAAGTCGGGGATAGTGGCGTAGGTTTTGATCAAGAAGTGGTTGAAATTCCAAACATAGATGAGAAATTAAAGTCAGACCGCAAGCGTGGTTGGGGAATTAAATTAATGAAAGAACTAATGGATACGGTTGAGTTTGAATCAACAGCTGGAGGAACAACAGTAACAATGACAAAGACAAAAAAATAGATAGAATCAATAATTGGGAGAAAAATAAAATGTCAGATTTTGATTTAAAGGTTAGAGAGGAAGATGGTGTTATTGTTTTAAATACGAATGGATATTTAAACAATTTTGGAGGAGAGGCGATTGCCTCTGTTTGTCTACAGAAAATATCGGAAGGTAAAAGAAAATTCTTAGTGAATTTAGAAAAGACCGAGATGGTAAATAGTATTGGTGCTTCCATTCTTATTGAAGTCATTGAAGAACTTCAGGGTGTTAATGGAAAAATCGGATATTGTAATCTGGCACCCATTGTTGAAAAAACCTTTAATATTATGGGAATTTCTAAATATGCAAAAATACATACCAATGAAGAAGAAGGCCTTGCGGATCTTAGCTCATAAGCAAACAAAAGGTTTCTTTTATCAAGTTAATTTTAAAAAGAATTTTCCACTAATTCTGCACAGAAATACAACACAGAAAAGCACGTGCATTCACTACGGGCAACAATTAAATTCCCGGGCTAAAAATCTGATCCTATATTTAAGATATAGAATAGTCTTAATGCAAAAATATGACATAATTGGAGGTAATTAATGGTTCAATATTTTATTGATGGTGGGCCCTTTATGTGGCCGATTTTAATTGCCCTTGTCTTCGGACTTGGGTTTGCGCTAGAACGAGCATATTCACTTCTCATGTCATCTATTAATTCGCAAAAATTTTATGAAGACATTGCAGATATCCTTGAGAAAAAAAGCGTTCAAGCAGCAGTAGATTTATGTGATAAAACGCCGGGCCCAGTTGCAGAGGTGTTTCATGCCGGCCTTACAAGATTTCATCGTGGTTTACGTGAAGTTGAAAAAGCCGTACAAAATGCCGGGGCGCTGGAAATGTCATTTTTAGAAAAAAACATGATTTGGTTAAATACGGTTATTACCGTTGCGCCCATGATTGGTTTTACTGGAACCGTTGTGGGTATGATCGGGGCTTTTGATGCAATTAAAGCAGCAAACGATATTTCTCCAGCAGTTGTTGCTGGTGGCATCTCCCAGGCCCTGTTAACGACAGCATTTGGCCTAATTACTGCAATGATAATTCAATTCTTTCAAAACTTTTTTGTTTCAAGAATTGATAAGCTCATACTTGACATGGAAGAAAACTCAGTCAAATTACTAGATCAACTACACTTACAATATGAAAAACTCGCACAAGAGTAAAACGAATAAAATGTAGATATGGCCGCTAAGCGCAGATTTAAAGGTGGCAACATTCCCACCTCCTCAATGGCCGATATTGCCTTTTTACTTTTAATTTTCTTCCTGGTGACAACAACTATTGATATGGATAAAGGGTTGGGCATGGTGTTACCCGCAGAGGGAGAAGAAATAGAAATTAGCAAAAAGAATATTCTAAATTGCTTAATCAATTCTACAGGAAACGTACTATTGGGTGGAGAAGGGATAGAAATTCGTAATCTGTCTAAAACTGTTAGGCAAAAACTTATAGAAAACGATAAACTAATTATTTCAGTAAAAGCCCACCCAGCAACTTCATACAGTGATTATATTGCTGTAATTGACCAGTTAAAAAGGGCAAATGCTACGCGGATTTCAATTGCAGAGTCGAACTAATGAAATTTAATCGGAAAACAAAACTTGACACCGAGATTCCTACGGCTTCAATGCCGGACATTATTTTTATGTTATTGATTTTTTTTATGGTTACAACCGTTTTAAGGGAATATTCAGGATTGCCAATTTCTCTTCCCAAAGCAAAACGAATTGAAAAATTAAAATCAAAACGCCACACGTCTCATATTTGGGTTTCAAAAGAAGGTTTAATTTCCATTGAAGATAAACTTTATGCTTCTGATGGCATAAGACACGTTATGTATGAAAAACGGGTTGCTGATCCACAGCTTGTTATATCTCTAAAAGCGGATGAACGAGCTAAAATGGGATTAATAAGTAAAATACATGGGGAACTAAGAAAAGCAGATGCCCTAAAATTAAATTATTCATCAAAAACAGCAGTAGATTGATATGCGCAATGAACAATCAGCATCCGTAAAATATTTATATCCAGTTGTCGTTCGTATTACTGGGATTTCTGGGATTGTATTATTAATTACTACATTTTTATTATTTCCAAGAATAGTAAATAAAGTTGAATTAGATGAGGAATTCCAGATAATAATTGAACAAATTGATATTCCTCAGACAGAACAGTTTGATCGACCACCACCACCCGCGAGGCCATCTGTACCAGTTGAGTCTGAAAGCGAAGATATAGCCGACGATGTTACGTTAGAAGAATTTACTTTAGATGAATTTGATGCTTGGGACGCTCCACCACCACCACCAGAAGGTCCACGTGTAAAATTTATTCCATATGATGATCCACCCGTACCACTTAGACCAATTAAACCTAAATATCCTGAGATTGCACAGGAAGCAGGGATAGAAGGAACGGTTGTCGTTCAAGTCTTTGTT
>Ga0209445_1000510_pt1 | contig 21855 bp, 18 predicted proteins | sample MarorgKNORR_S2LV_4_FD_188223 | JGI IMG/M metagenome (GOLD analysis project Ga0209445, IMG submission 188223) | Marine microbial communities from the Southern Atlantic Ocean, analyzing organic carbon cycling - NADW_A/KNORR_S2/LV (SPAdes) (version 2) | ecosystem: Environmental > Aquatic > Marine >... | reverse complement strand
GGTAATCAAATCGATGTCCCCATCTCTCAAGAGCTGCATCCCGGTCGCCAGGGTCAAATTACCACCGCCGCTCTCGCCGGCGATAACAATTCGGTCGGAATCGATTCCGAGCATCTCGGCATTTGCGGCGACCCATTTCACGCCGGAAACGCAGTCGTTTAATCCAGCCGGAAAGGGTGCCACTTCGGGCACCGATGAAGGCGTTAACGCGTTGCGAAAATCAACCATGGCTACCGCAACGCCCTGTGCAGCGATGATCTTCCCCCAAGCACGGTAATTGCCGTAGTAACACGACATCGATTGCATGCCGCCGCCGTGGATATAGTAAACACAGGGAAGTTGAGCGTCGGTTGTTGGACGAATGAATTGAATATTAATGGAGTTGTTGTCGGGCTCGGATGTGACGATGTGAGTATCGATGCTGATGCCTTCGCTCGGCGCAATATCTTCGTTGTCGCACATTTCAAAAAATGCCTGCATCGCCTGTTCGCGTGCTTTGGCTTCATCCGAGTTTGCTTCTGCAAGCATTGCTTCTCGGCTCACAACGTCTTCGGTGGGGATTTCAGGAAATGAGCCGAATAACGCCTTGATGCGCGGATCAATCCGGGGGTCTTCGGGTATCTTGCCGGTAGCCATATCGTCTCTCCGATGTCGTTTTTTGTGCTCAGGCAGAGTTGGCCTTGCCGTCGCCCGATTTCTCGGTGTTGGTTGTATAAGATTCGTGCAAATCGTACCGCGAAATGCATGCTTGGGGGGTAATCGGATTCGCCCCGTCGGCTATCTAACGCGCCGGTGAGGATGGTCGGATAGGGGTCTGCTGGTAGTCGTCAGTGGCATCTGGACGTCAATAGATACGGGGCTTGCGCGTCGGTTTACCTAAATTATGTGGGTCCTAATTTAGTTGTTTTTAGCTGGAACAACGTCTATAAGTCGATCGCGTAATTGATCTGTATCACCTGCCGGAGTTTAACGATGCGATTTCACCCCTGGATTCTTTCGATTTTTGTTGCAAGTAGTACGCTCGTATTTCAAAACCAGGCCGTTGCGGAAGATGCGGAAGCATCAGGCCCGATCGAGGAAGTCCTAGTGACAGCTCGACGCCGAGAAGAATCAGCACAAAACGTCCCGATTCCCATTACGGCGATGTCGGCGGATCAGCTGGAGGAACGCAATATTGTCTCGGTTGAAGACATTTCACGGTTAGCGCCGAACCTACAATTCAATTATTCCAGCGTGAACCGGGGCACCATGAACGTGTTCCTGCGAGGAATTGGTCAAGTGAATTGGAGCGCGACCATGGATCCCAAGATTGGGGTCTATATTGATGGCGTCTACATGGGGCGTCCCCAAGGCGGTGTATTCGACTTGCTCGACATTGAACGTATCGAGGTCCTGCGCGGGCCGCAGGGCACGCTGTTTGGACGAAATACCACAGCGGGCCTGGTCAATGTGATTACACGGAAACCAGATTCGGACTTCGGTGGCAAGGTGAAAGTTGGGTTTGGTAATTTTTCCTCAAACGTCGTTGCAGGAAACGTGAATATTCCCTTGAACGATGAACTTTCAGCCCGCATTAACTTTCAGACGCGCAATGCCGATGGTTACATGACTAACCTTGCGTCAGGGGCAAAATGGAACGACGAAGGCGAGACGGCCGTTCGAGCGAGCGTTGCTTGGACACCTTCCGATCGATTCGATGCACGATTTTCTGCCGATATCGTACGGCGTGACGAATTACCGTCGCTCGCAAGCTGCGAATGGTTCGGACCAGCGGATGGGTCCACGGCTGGCGGTCTTCCGGCGGTTCTATTTTTAGGAGGTGTTTACGACACGATCGCCAACGGTTGCAACATGGGTGACGCCTATAGTGCGTACGAACTTGATCCTGCCGTCAGCACAACCGATTCGGAATCGTTCGGTCTGGTGATGAACTTGGACTTGGGTGGGGGCACGTTGACGTCAGTGAGTTCATACCGTGCTACCGAACACGTGAATTCTTCATGGGGCAACGCGTCGGATGGTGGCACGGTGAACTATATCGATGTGATCGCTGCTTGCGATACCTGCCAAGACATCCTTTACGACTTTGACTATTTTTCCCAAGAAATTCGGTTAGACGGAAGTTCGTTGGACGGTCGTTTGACGTGGGTTGCCGGGTTCTACTATTACACTGAAGAATCCCATTCAGGCGATGGGGTACCGATATTGCGAGGGTATGTACCACCGAGCGCGGAGGCATGGCCTCTCTTTTACGTGCCAGGGATTGCCGACATCGTGATGGGCACCCAGATGTTTGGTAGCCGGGACCAAAGGTACGACACCAAGAACACGTCGACCGCGTTTTTTGTCGAAAGCGTCTACCAAGTAAATGACAAATTCGATTTGACCGCCGGTCTGCGTCGAACCAAGGATGAACGGGAATTCAAACGGACGCAGACCTTACACGGTGGCGCGTTCGATCCGACGTACAACTGTCCCGGTATGGTGTTTGATGCAGCGACCGGCTTGCCGACCAGTAACTCGTGTTACCAGGAGGCAGAATTCGACAAGATTACACCGAGGGTGATCGCGAGTTACAAGCCGCGCGAGAACGTTACCGTTTATGGTGGATACAGCATGGGCTATTCGAGCGGTGGCTTTAATCAGGACATAGCCATGCGCCCGTATAAACCCGAAGTCTCCGGAAATTGGGAATTTGGCGTTAAATCACTGTTACGGGATGGGCGGGTACAGGCCAATGCGACCAGTTTTTATACCGTATACGAAGAGCAACAGCTGACGGTGGGTCGTGTTGTCGAAGGCCAACCGACCGCGGATTTGATTAACGCTCAGGAGGCCCATTTATACGGGATCGAAGTCGAGATCATTGCGGCACCGACGGATGATCTGACGTTTGGAGCTTCGTGGGGGTACCTAGACGGTGAATACAAGCAGTTTGATGTCCAAGACAATCTGCTCGATCCAGTGACGGGCGAGGGAATTATTGTCGACCGGGACCTAACGAACGTTGATCCCATTAAAACTCCCGACGTGACGCTCACGTTGAGTGGGTCGTACGTTTGGCATATGGACGGTGGCCACAATCTCGCCGCTCACCTTGGTGCGAACTACACGAGTCGGTCATGGAATTCCCTCGAAAATAAGCTGGCTTCTAAACAGGATCCGCTCTGGCTGATGGATGCCAGAGTGACCTGGACGGCTGCCAACGGCCGTACCGAAGTTGCCGTCTGGGCGCGCAATCTGACGGACGAGGAGTACTTTTCCGGAGCCCTTGACTTCACCGGTGATCCGGAGACGCTTCCTTTGCAATTCAACTCGACGTACACGATGCCGCCGCGTATGTTTGGGATAGAGCTAAGCCATACATTTGGCGGTTAGTTTTTGTCGGCACAGTCATCGGGGATTGCATTTCCCCGTGACTGTGCCAATTCCTACCCCTTAGAATGATTATTCAATAGGGGAGACAAGAACGATGGAAGTCCACGGCCAGTGCGATGAACGTTTCCTGCCGGTGCGGGAAGCCTTCGAGCGAAATTTTGAAGAGAACGGGGACGTTGGCGCATGTTTTGCGGCGACACTTGAAGGTGAATACGTCGTTGATCTTTGGGCCGGGCACCAAGACGAGGCGCGCACCAGACCGTGGCTCGAAGACACGATCGTTAACGTGTACTCCACCACCAAGACCATGACGTTTCTATGTGTGTTGATGTTGGCGGACCGAGGCGAGCTCGATCTCGACTCGCCCGTTGTCAACTACTGGCCCGAATTTGGAGCTAATGGAAAGGACCGGATACCGGTCCGCTTCCTATTGAGCCATACCGCCGGCGTACCGGGGTTTAGTCGACCCTTTTCCAATGCCGAACTTTACGACTGGGAATTCGCTTGCGCTGACCTCGCGAATCAGGAACCGTGGTGGGAGCCTGGAATCCAAAGCGGTTACCACGCCATCACGCAAGGGTATCTGATCGGCGAAGTGATCCGTCGGATCACGGGTCGAACCATAGGAACCTATTTCCGCGAAGAGGTGGCTGAGAAAATAGGGGTTGATTTCCATATTGGGGTGCCGCCGTCCGAATTTAATCGCATTGCAGATTTGATTCCCGCCTTGGAAATCGCGCCCATTCTCCAGATGGATCCGGATTCGATTACGGCGCGGGTGTTTGCGGGTGAGATGACAGAAGGCGATCTGACTGACGTGACTCGAACGGATGGTTGGCGTCGGGCTGAAATTCCTGCGGCGAATGGCCATGGTAACGCACGTTCGGTAGTCCGTGCGCAGACCGCGCTGGCAAATAATGGGAGGGCGTTTGGCGTCGAGCTGCTCTCACCCGACGGGGCCCGAAAAGCCCTTGAACCGCAGATTGATGGAGTCGACGTTGTGTTGGGGCTGCCGATTCAGTTCGCCATGGGCTTCGCCTTACCGACTGAAGGCATACCCATCAGTCCGAATGCAAACACGTTATGGTGGGGTGGGGCAGGAGGGTCGCTGATCGCAATCGATACCGACGCTCATCTTTGCTTTTCGTACGTCATGAATCAGATGGACAACCATATTGTGGGTGATCCTCGGGGGACTGGACTCGGGAGCGCTTTGTACGGCTGTATAGACGGGTAAATTGCGACGCCCGCTCTAATCAGATTCAGTCGACGCGCCACTTATTTTGATCATGGCGTCAACTATTTCGTCAACATACATTTCGGGCATCTCGTGTCCTGCTCGTTCAAGCGTGAGGAGTTTCGCCCCGGGGATGGTCTCTGCAAGTGATTTGCCGTGTGCGTAGGGAAGGATCGGATCCTCAGTCCCGTGGATTACCAAAGCCGGCACGTCGATACGGCTGAGGCCACTACGACGGTCCATGGGCATGCTGACACCAATTGCTAACGCGTGATTATTCATCGCGTTGAAGTCATTTGCGCGGTCGGCTTCACGCGTGGCAATGCTACGTTGACGTTCAGCATCGAATTCTTCTGCGCTCCCGGAAAGCATTCCAAAGAGCTGCACTCGTTGCTCGATTCGCTCCTCCCTTGTTTCTGCCGGATTCATTTGTACAGCCATTGACTTAGTCATCCATGCTGGGTCTGGGCCAGGCAAGTCATCGGCGGAAAGTTCGGGTTGTTCGCCACCGCCGGAGAGGGGTGACGACATAATGATCGTCGCCGATCTTATGCGACCGCGGTGTTGCAAGGCTAGCGCTTGAACGATCATGCCGCCCATGGATGCACCGGCAACGTCAGCGGACGAGATATCGTACGCGTCCAATACGCCAACCGCGTCCGCGGCCATGTCGTCAAGCGTGTACGGTGCTTCTTGAAAATCGAAACACGTGGATTGTCCGGTGTCTCGGTTGTCGTATCGGATCACGTAGCGTTTTTGTTCGACCAGTCGCTCGACAAAGTCTTCGTGCCAATAAATGCCTGACGCAGTCGCGCCCATGATGAGCAATAGCGGGGTATGAGACGGGTCACCAAAGTCTTCCGTCCAAATATCGATATTGTTGGCTTCGATCATCCGCTCTGTCATGGTGGGACTCCTGCAATAAAGATACGTTCAGAGAATTCGGGGTCTTATATAGTTGCCGTTGCGTTGAGATTATTGCAACTCGCACGCGATAGTGTGCGGCGGATTCAGAAATCCGACTTGGCTTCAAGCAAATGAGACAGGCTCTTAACTTCGTCGCTCGATGGTATAGCTGTGGTATGGCTCAAGCGTATCGATTGCTTCGACCGGCTGATTTCTCCATGCAAAGAGTTGGATTGTTGCCTCATCTTGCGTGAGGTCGATAAGCGTAAATCCGTTTCTTTCAGACACCGGTGCCGGCGTATCAGCGTTGATACCGGCAGCTAGTAGGGGGGGCGTACCGCGGGATGCCGATGGCCAACCCCGTCGCGTGCCAATCGGACCTGTTAAAATCGCATGAACAGGAGAATCCAGCATCACGTCGGCACTGGATCGTATGCGTGCGTGCCCGGTTGCGTGGAGATCACCTGAAAGTACCATGCCTTCACGCGAGGCTTGTCCACCGAGCATTCGTAGTAGGCGCTGATGTTGCCTGAACCATCCGCTTTGCCACATAAACTTCTGTCGTTTTGTTGTGAGCTTGAATCGCGATGTACCACCCGAGCGAATTTGCGCGACTGCCGTCTCGTCATCGCCTGTGTCGGCGACGTCTGGGTACCATTCGCGCCACTTGCCGGCGGTCCAACCGAATGGATGGGAAGGGACATGGAAGAGATGGCGAACCTTCTGGTCCTGGGTCCTTTGAGCGAGCCAGTGTTCGACTTCGGGTGGGACGAGTCCGGCGACCGCCCCTTTAAGCGATAAAAACCGAGCGCAATCGTAAATTAAGGCTTCTGCAAGGTTACCGTAACGAAAGGTACCGAAGCTCTCGGAAATTCCCCTGTCTCGATCTCCGGCGCTGGAGCCAGACATAAGGGATGGTCGTGCGACGTCGGGAAGGAATTCGGGAAGGAATAGTTCACGCACAAAGCGTGCGAAAGACAGCTGATAGTGGTGTGGAGGTAGCGTTACAAAGCGATTCGTCGCCTCATCGTTCTCAAAGTAATCGTGATCGTCGCTAACAAAATAGCTAGGTGTCGAACGCAACATGACACCGTAGAGATTGGCTATCTGAGGCTCTACCGCGTGCTTAATCACCGCTTCATTGGTGGTGCCCTTAGCGCCCTTTCGTCGATCGAGCTGACCCACAGAGTCATACCAAGCTGTTGCTCGAGCTGCTCGCTCGGCATCCAGCGCGTCAAGTTGCGTCCTCTGGTCCCAGTACAGATGATCCCCGATGGCTATAAGCGCGTTTGGTTTAAAGGACAGCCCACGTGCTATAAGGCGCTGTCGAATTTCGAGCGGTAAAAATGGCTGTTGTTCCGCAGGGAAGTTGTAGTTGGGATGGCCGCCAGCACATGTAAATACGAGAAGTCGGGCTCGGCTCGGTATCGCGTCGGGTAAGGGAAACGTCGAAAGGTTCCAAGTGTCACACAATAATTTATGTTTATTATCAATAAGTTGTAACATATATTGATAATCGGACTCAAGATTATCAACCGAAAAACTGAAATACCGACCCTCGGTGTCGGTCATTTTCGCGGTGATGGTGCGATCCCCGATTAAGAGTTTGGGTGCAGTTCGTGGTTTGCGGAATGAACACTTGATGGCAAATTGTTCGTGATTTGCCGCGGGAATCAAATGGAGGAGATCACCTGAGTTCCAAGATCCATCGAACGATTGTTGTCCTAGTGCAGTTATTGCTGCCGCGGTTCCTGTGGCAGCTAGGAATTCGCGACGTGACCAATGCACGCTCAATGCTCGCGGTTGATTCGCTGCATTCTGTCAGCGAATGAAATGCATTCTCGATAGACAATGGCCGCCGATATCGCCGAGCGTGATGTTGGTTTAGTTGGTTGTTTTGTGGCTGTCCGCCGTTCCCGCGAGACGATATATGGACATGGAAGTAGGTCGAGGCGTCTAAGCATATTTTCGGCAGCCGGGATCAGTGAAACGTGCTGCCGAAGACCTCATCGTTGAATCCAACCAGCATAGTCTTTCCGGATCGAATCGCCGGCGCGCGTAGATTTCCCGTAGGTCCGAGCATTGCTACAACCGCGTCACGGCTGACTCGGTCTTTCACCGAAAATTCGTTGACCTTTTTGCCTTTCGCCACGATTAACTTGGATACCGACTTAAGCAGCTCGCGCGCATCTGTCGCCTGCAGTTTGCGGCTTGCAGGAACGGCTTCGCTGATCTCGATTTCGTTTGCTTCCAAAAACTTGGATGCTTTCGTGCAAGTCGTTCAGCCTTTGCGGTAGTAATACCAGTGCGCTTTTTTTGCCACCGACGTCTCCAGTAAGAAGAGGTTTTGGTGACAAGATCATAGCTCGGTCGTAAGTGCATAGGAAGGCTGTGTAGAGGGCGCACAAAGCCATCGAAGCTTGGGGTATAACTACAGGTGTTGGTCAATGGCTCGTGAAAGAGCTTTTCAGAACTGTCGGTGTACTATTTCCGTAATTGGCAGGGAGTGGAATATGAATCGTTGGAAAGTGTGTGCGATCGGGTGCGGATTCGGATTGGCGATGTCGACCGTAGCTGACCATGATTGGTACCCGTCGAAGTACGGAGAGGGGGATACTCTTGGCGCCATCAACAACCTCTCGCCCGAGGGTGTCGTCAAGGCTGCCCAGTTAGTCAAGACGGGAAAAACCTACCCGTTGGGCGTCGTGACGGGTCGGGATACGCCGGCGTATCCGCCCCGATCATTTTCGCTGACAGTTGTACAGGGTGGCGATGGGACGGGGGCTACTCAAGGTGCGAATCTTGCGACCGGTAACGACGATCTGATGTTCGCCTGGCTTGGGGTCGGAAGTCAGATTGATGGGCTAGGCCACATGGGCCTTAACCATGTCTATTACAACGGCAATAAGGCGGCCGATTTTGTCGCAACCACCGGCTTGACGAAGTTGTCGATCGATAAGCTACCTCCCATTGTCACGCGCGGTGTTCTGATCGATATGGCCCGTTTTTTCGGCAAGAAAATGCTGAGCGCGGGCACGGTGTTTAATCGCTCAGAAATTGTTGCCCAAGCCGAGGCACAAGGCGTATCTATTGGCCAAGGCGATGTGGTGCTTTTCCATACAGGCTGGCAGACGCTGGCGGGACAGGACAATACGCGGTTTATGAGTGGGCAACCCGGACTTGGGGTTGAAGGTGCAGAGTACCTAGCTTCACTCGGCGTTGTTGCCATCGGCGCAGATACTTGGGGCTTGGAGGTCGTACCGTTTGAAGACGAATCGATGCAGTTTCCCGTGCACCCGATTCTGTTGGCTAAAAACGGCGTGTATATCTTGGAGAATATGAACGTTGGCGCGCTTGCCTCGGATGAAGCGTGGGAATTTTTGTTTGTACTTGGGCAGGCACGCTTCGAGGGGGCTGTTCAGGGCATAATCAACCCGGTAGCGATCCGATAGGAGGCCGGACAGGAGGCCATCGCCATGAGTATTGCTGAACTTCATACCTCTCCCAATGCCGATGCGATCATGCTCGAGCTTGAGAAATATGATCTCGTTCAACATGCCCTTGAACTTGAAGCGTATGGAGTCACGATCGTTCCACGCGAGAAATTGGGTGTGTCGAAACGCTGGGTGTCCAAACTTCGGAACGCGATCTTAAGCACTTGCGAAAAACGAAATGGCGTAAAAATCGGCAACTACCGTACCTCCAAGGCGACGGGCGAGGGCCTGGGGAAGAACTCGTGGTACCTGCTGCAGGAAAACGATGTGTTCGTGGAAGCTGCGTTGAATCCCGCGGCACTTGCCCTTACGCGTTGGCTGCTCGGTCAGAGCGCGGTACTCGCGGGCCATACGTGGATTATTAAGCCTCCCACCAGCCACAATTTGCCACTGCACAGCGACGCCCATGGTATTCCCCCAGGAGGTGGCCATATTGCGCACGTCTGCAATGTGTCTTGGCTCGGAACGGATTATGCGGGCCCAGAGGACGGCCCCACGATTTTCGCTCCGGGCAGTCATCAATATGGACGAGCGACCTTGCCGCATGAACAGGATCCGGCGACGACCCCGTTTAAGACGATCACGCTAAATGGAGAAGCAGGATCGGTAGCGATATGGCACGGTGCAACCTGGCACGGATCTAGCCCTCGCACGAATCCCGGTCTTCGTATCACCTTGGTCCAAGTTTTTATGCGCATGCATATGCGGCCGATCCACCAATGGGAAGGTGAGGTCGACCCTACGTTGTTTAGACGCTTTCCCGATCTGAAGCGTTTGCTAGGAGAACACCTTTACCCGTACCGTGAACACAACGCGCACCCTGAGCGTGTCGGTCCGTTCATGCAGACGGGAACCGATCCGTTTGCCTGAGGAAACGCGTCACGACGAGGTCGCACTGACGAATGCGGTATCGTCGGGCGATTGGTCGTGCCGTCGCTTAATGCGGTAGTGGAACAGGCTCAATATCACCAAATTGACGACCCCCATGATTGACGCGAAGGCGAACGAACCGACGTAATTTCCGTTCATGTCGAACAGTAGACCGCCGACGAATGCTCCCATGCCCATACCGCCGTAGCCGAAGAACGAGGTGATGCTCATAGCTCGAGCGGCAAATCCAGGCGAAACCATCATGCGCGTGCACATCAATATGCAAGACATGACGCCCGAGTATGTGAATCCAAAGAACATCGCGAGTACGTAGAGCGTGACCATATTGCCTGTGAATGGGAACCACAAGACGAATACGGTCTGTCCAAGGGACATCAGTAGATAGGCTGGTAGTGGCCCGATTACGTCGCCTAATTTTCCGCCTAGAATCCGTCCTAGGACGCCGGAGAACATCAATACCATGAGGACACTGGTTGCTGCGGACAACGATTGTCCGGCATCCGTTAGCAAAGGGACTAAGTGAACTATAGGCACCGACATGCAGTTGCAGCAGAACAGCACCGCCGCGGATAACCAAAGGAGAACCTCGGTTTCTTTTAGGGGAAAAGTCTGGGGTTGATCGTCGGGAAATTGCATCGCTCGGAGTCGAACAGGCGATTCGCGAACGAGGAAGCCTAACGGCAGAGCAAGGATTAGGTAACCGCAGGCCATGAACATATACGCGTCTCGCCAACCGGAACTTTCGATCACTATTCCGGCAAGGTACGGGACGATTCCTTGCCCAAATGCTCCGCCGGCGGCGGTGATGCCGATCGCCAACCCGGGTTGTTGGCGAAACCAGTAAGCTACGTTGGCAAATAGGGGTGATCCGACCAACGCGTTTCCAAACGCGCCGTAGATAAAGTAGAACGCGTAAAAGTGCACGATGCTCGTTTGCTTGCTGAGCATGAATAGACTCGCTGCCATGACCAGGGCTGCGATCACTCCAAACCAACGCGTGCCAAAACGATCTGCAACAAATCCCCAGGCGACGCCAAACAGAGCGGATGACAACGCGATGGCGGTATAGCCCAAGGAAGTCTGGGCCCTCGTCCACGCGAATTCGGTAGCCAATGGCTTCAGGAATACGGAGATCGATCCGAGTGCACCGAACGCCAACCCACTTAGGATAAAAACGACACCGACCATTACCCAGCCGTAAAACGGGTCGCGATCACTACGATTTTGAAGTGAGTTCGACTGGGACATGACGTTCGGCGGCCAGGTGTCGCGGTTTGGTTGGGTGCATGCATGATGTCACATCGGGCCTCTTATTCGGCGTTGGTGTCGTTGAGTCCTAGATAGAGATTTGAGCTAAATGGGTGTCCTTATTCGGGCTTTTATGGAGCGCCTTCTGAGAAGGCGCTGATGCGGATGTTTGGGTCTCGGTCGAAATAACCGGGCTACAATAGCGGCTTTGTGCAGGTCACCCATGTCGGAGGCAGCTTCATGACAACGTCGGTGATTGACGAATTGAAGACGATGACCGTCTATCGCGAAACCAGCGTTGGTTGGGACGAAAAGTCTCTCGCCAACGAGACAGTCAATGAAGACGGAGACTATTTTATCGACCGGCCTGGGTTCGCTGCTGGCGATCCACGCTCGCCGAAACGGCGAATTTACGAGGACCCCGAGGTGAAGAACTTACGGGATTACCTGCAAGAACACACGGGTATAAAGGGTCTGGAGATTTGTTCGCCTGACGAGATTGATCGGGCGCGCCGCATATTTTTTCGAGACGGATTCGTGGTGGTACGCGATCTCTTAGATTCCGAGCAGCTCGAGCGGTTTCGGGAGGGCTGCGCGCGGGTTCTGAAGGAAATCCTGAGTGTGCCCGGCAAGGCCGGGCGAAAGTACATGACAGAAACCAATCGTCTACCCCACCGCTACAGCTACGGTACGTCGTCCGCGTCGCGGCAGTTACTGCACGATTCGGTTTGGGCCTCGATGATTGACTTACCGACGACCACGCCTCTTTTGAAAGCGATATTTGGTTCGTCGGACTATCTCGTCGGCGGTGCCGGAGGTGATCTTTGCTTACCGGGAGCAATCGAATATCAGCGGTTGCATTCCGATTTGGCCGATTCGTTGAAACTGACTGAGGGTCGCCTGGCCCAAGCCGAAGCGTTGGGTATTGAATTGCGAAAAGATGAGGATACCGGCGAACTTGATTTCCCAACGCGGCGCCTTATCGCTGAGCACACGCCACCGGTAGTGACGATTAACTTCGTGATGAGCGATCTCACCTGGGCAAATGGACCCATTCGACAAATTCCCGGGACCCACGCGTCGCAACAAAATCCACCCACACCGAAAGAAGAACCGGAGTGGATGCGCTTATCCACCTTGGTGGGTGCGTCGGCGGGTGCCGGCGTATTCCGAGACAACCGGGCCTGGCACGGCGCCACCCCTAACGTGGGGCGCGAGGTACGGGCATTGCCCAACGTGGAGTACTTGGCACCGTGGTCGGGTGGTCCGGGCATGGCAAAGACGATGCCGCACGAGGTCTGGGAGACACTGAGTGCCCACGCTCAGCATCTGTGTCGGCATGTCAAGGCCGAACCAGGGGTTTGGCCTGCCGGCGCCGGTGTGATGCACCCGCTCGCTGTGGGCCGAGCCCGGGCAAAGCAATCCGCTAAGTAACCCTACAAAGTCATACAAGCCATTGATAAAAGGAATAAAAATGGTTCGAATGTTTGCTGCGGTTGAATTCGTTCGCGCGCTTGACGCTATGTTTGTCCGGACATTAACAGCACTGGTATCGGTCGAGAACGGCGGCTCGTATACCAATGTTTGAACCCCGATTTGGTGTTTGCTACGACTTTCGGAATCCACCCGATTCGGGCGTACCGGATCGGCAGCTGTATGCTGAGGCGCTTGATCAAGTGGCGTGGTTGGACGGACTCGGTGCTGACATCGTTTGGTTTACCGAGCACCATTTCGTTGACGATGGGTATTTACCGAGTTGGATACCGGTTGCGAGCGCCATGGCTGCCCGTACCACCCATGTCCGGTTTTCTACCGACATTTGTTTGCTTCCCTTCAATCACCCGGTTCGATTGGCGGAGGATCTTGCCGTTCTCGATCAGATCTCTAATGGCCGCGTCGAACTTGGCGCGGGTATGGGGTACGCACCACACGAATTTCGCGGTTTTGGGATTCCGGCGTCGCGGCGTGTTTCGTTGATGGACGAGAGTATCGAGGTGTTGCAACGGTGTTTTGTGGGCGAGAAATTTTCGTATCACGGCAAACGCTTTCAATTCGACGACGTCGTTATTCGACCCGGCTATGTTCAGGCAGGAGGGCCACCGTTATGGATCGCGGCGATGTCGAAGGCGGGTGCCGAACGCGCGGCCCGATTCGATGCGCACCTCTTGCCACAAGGACTTCGCGCTGACTCCTTTGATCATTGGGTGAGTACCCTTCGAGCCACCGACAGGCATCCAGACGACTATCGCATTGGTTTGATCCGCGGAATTTTAGTGACGGAAGATCGCGAACGTGATTGGCCCTCGGTTCGAGCCGCCGAAAGATACCGGATGGAGTTGTACCAACGGTTTTTTGAAGAAAGTGGTGAAGGTATGGGAGCTGAAGGTGATCGTATTCCGCAAACTTGGATCATCGGAGACGTTGATAGCTGTGTTGAAACGCTGGTCGAGTTCATTATGCAATTTGGTATGACGGATTTGGTCACGTGGGGGGCGCCTCCTGGTATTCGACCGGCACAAATGAACGATAGCTTAGAAAAACTATTTCGAGACGTGGTCCCACGCGTCCGCGAACGTCTCAACGCCGAGGACGCTTAAGTTGACCCAGAGGGTCGAACGAAAAAAATCCATTCTTTCTCCATTTTTTTGATTCTTATTGTATAGTCGGATGCATAGCGGCCTGGATCGAGAAATGAAAATGTTGTGGCGCTTTAGCGTGTTTTTCATGGGTCTGTTAGTTACTGGGTGCGGTGGAGGTGGCTCGAGCGGTGGCGTGACACCGCCCGTGATTCCACCGGTTACCGTCGAAACGCCCGGTTTGCTGGTGGCCGTATCCTCAGACAGTCAGTTGCTGGAGTCGATCCGCACAGGGTTTAAAACCAAGCTTGCGGAAAATGCGCAGTCGAGGGCACTCGCTGCTACCTCAGCCGATGCCGAGTCATCTTCCGGAGGTGGTGGAAGTTACACCACGACATACACGCTGGAGGCCAGCGTCGACGAACACGATTACGTTAAGTACGACGGCAGCCATCTTTACATTGCTCCGACGCGAGGCCTCGCTTGTTGTTTTATCTTGGAGGACGACGCGGAGTCGACAGCATCGGCTGACGAGGCATCGCTCCTACCGTCTGACGACGAGCGGTCGATTCGGATCTTGGCGACGAATCCTGATACGGCCAGCGTCACGGTAACTGGCTCGATTCCGTTGGACGATGACCGTACCGTCGAAGGCCTATACATCGATGATGGCCAGCTGGCGACGATTAATAGTACCGGTTGGTGGGGAATTTGGGGTCGAGCATTCGAGGAATTTTCGACCTGGGAACTGCAACACGTTGGCGTCGAGATTCATGACGTCAGCGATCCTGGATCTCCGACCAAGAGCTGGGACATGGAAGTGGAAGGCGGGTTCGTGAACAGTCGCAAAGTAGGCGATCTTATTTACCTAGTCGTTCGCCACACACCCGATATACCGGGTCTCATCGATTACACGGATAACGAGGATGAAATCGCGGAAAATGACGCACTGATTGATGCCTTGACCATTGACGATGTGTTGCCAAAAGTGACCGTCAATGGCGTTGACGTCGTCTTGCTCGATGCTGAAGACTGCTTTGTTACGGATCCTAACCACGAACTTGCCCCGGAAGAACGCGGGTACCCAACCCTCACGGTCATACTGGCGGTGAACGTGGTGGACCCTGGCATCGTTAGAGCCGCTTGTTACAACGAGTCGACCGACGGCCTTTACGTTTCGCCGAACGCGATCTATCTCAGCCAAGCGGAATACACCGCCGCGGATGACGTGACTGGGACGACGACAGAGTACAAAACCTTGTTGCATCGGTTTTCCATCTCGGCAGGTCTCGACTACGGTGGTTCGGGAAAAATCGACGGTTACCTGAGCGGCGGTAATAATGCGGACTTTCGTTTGAACGAATTCCAGGGCGATTTACGCGTTGTCACGACTAAGTGGACGGGGGCCGAAGGCGATCGGTGGGACCATCAGCTCTTTGTGTTGCGCAAGTCGCCAACCGCGCTCGAATTAGAGACCGTGGCGACGTTGCCCAATGCCACCTATCCGGACTCAATCGGGAAGCCCGACGAAGATTTGTACGGCGTAAGGTTCTTGGGAACTAAAGTGTATTTGGTGACGTTTGAGCGCATCGACCCGTTGTACGTATTGGATCTGACCGATGCCCTGAACCCTCAATTTGCGGGCGAGTTGGAGGTCACTGGTTTTTCAGATTTTTTGCATCCCGTTGGCGATGATTTGCTCCTCGGTCTTGGCGCGGACCAGGATGGTTTTGTGAAGTTGGAACTCTTCAATGTCGCCGCCATCGATGCTCCTTATTCGCTGGGATCGCTCTCGCTGGGAGAGGACGCCAATTGGAGCTACTCGCAGGCACGATACGACCGCCACGCCTTCACCTATCTTGGCGACGTCGCCGATGTTGACCGATTTACCGTCCCGCTAACCTTGACGTATTGGGGCGATGGCCTGGGATATCGCCGAGAACAACAATTGCGTCTCTTCGAAATCAGGAACAAGGACGATCCGACGATTTCGTCGCTGAATGCGGTGGGTTACTTATCGGCGGTGAATCATCCAAATGGGCGCTGGGGAGGATCACGAGTTCGCTCAGTTCTGCACGATGATGCCGTTTATTACGTTAATGACGAGTTTGTCTGGACGGCGCTTTGGAATGATCCATTCAATCAGACGGGGCCTCATTGATCGGGCCAAGTGGAATTGGCAGTGGATTAGGTTGCGTTCGCAAGCGTCGTGCCAAAATAGGTTCACGATTCTTGCGTTGTCTTTGGTATGTCCTCTTTTGTTCGATTAGCGGCACGCATAGTTTTGCCGCGTCAACGGATAGTGACGATGCTTACGGACGCGATGTTGAAGAGGTTAGGGTGAGCGCCGTCGCCCAATGTGGGAGTTGGCCAATTGCGCACGTCGACATTGTTGGGTGCGAGTACGCCGAACTCAAAACCGAGGTGCTTAAGGACATCCGCAAACACCGAGCCGACTATTTGACCCGATGCCTGCAATGTAAGGACGGAACTTGCGCCCTGAAAACTTGGTCGCGCGATCAAATGACGGCGAGAAACCTTTGCAAGCGTCTCTATATAACACCAATCAAAGTACCTTCTAGGTCTGACCGTACCGACGTCTCAGAGGCTTCGTTGTTGGTACGGTTTTCGTTTTCGATAACGCATCGAGGCCGCGTCGACGATATTCACCTTGATTTACTCGACAGCGATCTAACGGAATCGCAGGTGTTCAAGATGATTAAAGGTGGAGCCCGGCAAGTCCGGTTTGAACCATTAAAAGTTGACGGCCAAGCACTTTCGATTGAGGGATTGCGGGATGGTTATACGCTCACGGGGACGTTTTAAACGCAAATTATGCGTGACTGTTTGTGACGGCAACCAAATTGGATCCCGGCGCAGGTGCGTAATCGTTGTATCGGTTCGACCTCGAGCCTATGCTGATGCCCGAACGTTAGGAGAGCAAGTAAATGCCTTTTAAATCTATTCTCTTCGGATTTGTTATTTTGATTGGATTGTTGATGTTTTACGCGGGTTTTGTGGTGGTAAATCCGGGGCATGTGGGTGTCAAGAAAAGTCTCGGCAAAGTCAGCATGACGCCTTTAGCGGAGGGGTTTCACTTTAAAATCCCATTCATTGACACCGTTGAGGAGATTGATATTCGGCTGCAACCCGCGCGGGTTCCGGGTAGCGCAGCCTCAAAGGATTTGCAACAGGTCGATACGACGATCGTGCTGCAGTATTCATTGACTGCCGGGCTGGTCCCCAGAACGTATCAGCAAGTCGGAAACCGAGCCGTCGTCAACGCGGCGATTTTGAGACCAGCCATTGCGGAATCGGTCAAAGCGATTACGGCGCAATTCACGGCTGAGGAGTTGGTAACCCGACGTGCTGAAGTGACGGTCTCGATGCAAGCCCAAATCGAGAACTTTTTGACGGAAACGCTGACCGAAAAAGAACTAAATGGCGCGATCGCTATTGCCAATTTGGCCATTGAAGAATTCCAATTCTCCGCCGATTTCAATCGATCGATTGAGGAAAAAGTCCGGGCAGAACAGGATGCATTAAAAGCCGAAAACGAAAAAATCAAACGGGTCACGCAGGCAGAAGCGGCAGCGGCTGAGCGGACGTTGGCCGCCGATGCCGAAGCGTACACGACCGAGGTGGAGTCGATAGCACGTGCTGAAGCCATCCGGCGAGAGGCTGCTGCCTTGAAATCCAATCCCGAACTCATTCAGTTACGAATGGCCGAGAAGTGGGATGGCAAGTTGCCACAATTCACGGGAGGGGCAATCCCATTCTTGCAAGTGGACAAGATGCTGCAGGACTCGAATTAAGTTCAGTCCCCAGGTTGTCGACGCGGAAAATAAATGGCCCCCAAAAGGGGCCATTTTTATGACGCGAGCAATAGTGCTCGCGTCTCTATCAATTGACTGATTCGATCAGTCGTCGTTTCCCGCCGCCATCGTGTTGTTGTACAACGCGAGGAGGAAGTTAGCGAGCGCAATACCGGCAATGGTGATCGCGACATTATCGAGGATGCTGTTAGCGTACCCTCCGAGTACTGGGATTGCGTCCAGGCTGTTGGCAATCGTCGGCAGCGTGAACGCTAGTACGTAATAAGCGACACGGGTACCAACGTCTTCAAGCGGATTCATGAATCCGCCGATCAGACCTAATACCACTAGAATTAACGGTACCATCGGAATGGCATCGGTAAACGCTGCGATTACGGCAATCGCAAGCGAGCCCCAGGTCAAAACTTTCTGCAACATAAAACGACCCCTCGTTCGTATTTGAATGAATTAATGCTCTACCTGCACCGACGTATATAACGTCAGTGATCACGTTGTAAACTTGACGGTGCTGTCTTGATCTGGTGGGGACGTGGAGAGCCAGCCGTATTTTTCGGTCAAACGGCTGGTGAGAAAAGATACTGAATAGGTAAAAAAATGGCCCCTAAAACGGGGCCATTTCGATCATTGTCGAACTTCGACAGATTCTATTCGCTGCTGTAACCGCCACCGTCCCCAGCACTAGAGCTAGCGCTAGAGTCGTCGGCAGGCATCAACCGCCCATATATCTGAAGTAGCACGTTTGCAACAACGATGCCGGCAATAGCGACGGCGACGTTATCCAAAATGCTGTTTACGAAGCCACCCACCACGGGAATAGCATCTAAGCTATTCGCGACGGTTGGTAGTGCAACGGCAACAACGATCAATGCCAATCTTGTCAGGAGATCATCTTCGGGATTCATAAACCCGCTGATGAGGCCTAGTCCGACTAGTGCTAACGGCGCGTAGGCAACCGCTGGTACTCCCGGAATCACGGCAAGGACGGCAACCACAGTCATCAAGATCATCAAGATTCGGTCAGAAGACATATTACCCCTCGTACGATTGAGTTCTCAAAATCGTTTGGGTACTGCTCAACCCCGGATAAATGTATATAACGTCGTTGCCGCGGTTGCAATGGGATTGAGCATCATTGTTTGGACTTTCTATGCCAATGTGGACTCAAATAAATATTTTTTTATGCTTACGGGTTATATATGACAGAGCAACGATGCGCTTGAAGACCGTATCTTCCTTTAAAACAATGAGTTAGAGCAAAAGAACGGCTGCACGTACGGTCACGTCAACATCTCGTTAAATTATTGAACGCGGCATTGATTGAGTTGGAACTCGCAGACAAAAAGAGCTGTCAAAGGTACAAATAGCAACGCACCGTACACCAGGTCACGCTCGTGCAGCGTCTGGAACGCCACTTCTTTGGATCGCTAACATCTGGCTCTTCTCCGCGTGTGGCTTTCAGTCGACACGGTATCGAACACTTAGCGACGAATAAAAAAACCTCAACACCGACGTTGCGGTTCCGCCGATAGCATGAGCGGGTCCATTCGCCGCGGCATGGACTTCCCTCGAGTCAGGGGCTAGCCTCCCACGTCTTATTGAGTGATGGGAAGATACCTATGACGGTCAGTGCGTCGAATACCGATGAGCTATTGGTTGAGCAACGCGATCGGGTCGTGGTTATGACGTTGAATCGACCGGAACGCCTTAACGCGATAAGTCGCGATATGCTGGGCGAACTCTCGAACAAGATGGTCGAAGCGAACAAGGATCCCGATACCCGTTGTATCGTATTGACGGGCGCCGGCAGAGGATTCTGCTCAGGACTTGACCTTGTCGCCGTCGGCGAAGGCGGGATCGGCAGCGGCGAAGCGGCGGCGAAAGGTCAGAATCGCCCGCGCCAGTTGTTTGATCTGCGCGATGCACCCATTAATGTGATGTGGAATATAGACACGCCCGTGGTCTGCGCGGTCAACGGCGCGGCGGCTGGGTACGGTATGGACATTACCTTGCTCGCCGATATTCGAATTGCGGGCGAGTCGGCTAAGATGGCGGCCGTGACGGCGAAGCGCAATGTCGTTCCAGAAAGTGGGGGGACCTGGTTATTACCGCGCTTAATCGGTTGGGCGAAAGCGGCCGAACTCTACTATCGGGCACGCACGATCGATGCTCAAGAAGCTCTTGATCTCGGACTCTTTAATGCGGTTGTCCCCAACGAAGAGCTTATGGATACCGCCATGCAGTGGGCCAACGAAATCGCTGATAACGCGCCCATGGCGGTGCAGACGACCAAGCGCATGATGCGGATGGGATTGGAAGAGAGTTACGACACCGCGGTCGATCATCTGATGGTCCATCTGAATGGTCTTTTTAATTCGGAAGATTTTCAGGAAGGCGTGAAAGCGTTCCTAGAGAAACGTAAGCCCGAATTTACGGGTCGTTGATTCGACTGCTGTCGAGACCGACCCATGGCGGAATTGGAATGCTGGAATTGCGGCACGTCGCTTGACGCGTTACCAAGGCCGATCACACGACACAACAACTGCCCGAAGTGTTTCGAAAGCCTGCACTGTTGTCGCCTTTGCCGCCAATATAGACCGCGAGACACGATTACTTGTGCGAACGAACGGGCCGATCCGCCGGTCAATAAAGAAAATGCGAATTTTTGCGATTTTTTTCGACCAGCCGCAGGGACTTACGATTCGATAATCGGGGTCAAAGAAGCGGGCGCGCGTAAAGAATTGAGCGACCTTTTTGGCGGTGAAGAGACCTCGGAAGATGGTGTCGATCCTCCCGAGGCGACGATCGATCCGGATACGGCCGCCAAAGCCAGGCTTGAGGCGTTGTTCCGGCAGGATAGCAATACGGATGTGGAGGATGACCCGTGAGTGATCGAGCGATGCCGGGTTGGATTACCGAACACGTAGAACGTTATCTAACAACGGGTGGAGATGAAGGCCACATGTGGGGCGGCGTCCCGACCCTGCTGTTGACGACGACCGGCCGAAAATCCGGAGCGGCGCACTTAATTCCTCTGATTTATGGCGAGGACAATGGGACATACATTATTGTTGGGTCAAAAGGTGGCCATGCGTTGCATCCGTCTTGGTATGAAAATTTGGTCGCGCACGCAGACGTCAAAGTGCAGGTGCAAGCCGATCTATTTTCTGCTCGAGCATCGACGGCCAGCGGTGAGGAAAGAAATCGTTTGTGGGCTCTGATGACGAACATCTGGGAAGGCTACAACGAATATCAAGAACGCACAGTTCGCGAAATACCCGTGGTCGTACTGACAAGGACTTAACATGAATCATCCCATGAACGGCACCGCCGCAGTTTCTGGTCTTGGTATGACGGAGATGGGACGGGTGTACCGATCGACCGTCGACTTAGCATCGGAAGCCGTCTATCTCGCCATCGATGACGCGGGGATCGATAAGTCCGAACTCGATGGGCTGCTGATTAATAGCGGTATTACCCGGGGGCTCGACCTGCATCTGCATGTGGCGCTCGGGCTTCAAGAGTTGAATTTATTGACTTTTATGCAGGGCTACGGTTCCAGCGCTGGGCAAATGATTCAGTATGCGGCCATGGCCGTGGCGAACGGGCTCGCAACAAACGTTGCATGCGTTTTTGCCGATGCGCCTTTGGTCGATGGACAGCGCACGGGCGCGTCGTATTCCGGCGGCCGGCGTTTCGGCGGTGACGCTCTGAGTTCGCTACAGGGTCTTTACGGATTCACCGGTGCGATCCCAATGTTTGCCATGGCGGCGCAACGTCACATGGATCTCTTTGGGACCACTCGAGATCAATTGGGTCAGATCGCAGTATCCCAGCGGGCGTGGGCGGGGTTGAATGAACGGGCGACGAAACGAGAGCCGATCACGCTCAGCGAATATCACGATTCTCCGTGGGTAGTGGAGCCGTTTCACGTTCTCGACTGTTGTCTTGTTTCGAACGGTGCCATCTGCGTGATTGTTACGTCAGCCGAGCAGGCAAGGGATGGGCAGCAGCCACCGGTATACATCCGTGGTTTTGCCCAAAGCCATCGCCACGACACCGGCCAGACCGTGCCCGATTCGGCGATTCGTGGTCCGGGTTCGCGAAGTGCGTCTCGAGCGCTAGCAATGGCGGACGCTAGTCTCGGTGAGGTTACGCAGTGTCAACTCTACGACTGTTATACCTACACGGTTCTTGTGACGCTCGAAGACTACGGATTTTGCGAGAAGGGCGAGGGTGGTGCGTTTGTAGAAGACGGCCGTCTGGGCCCCGGTGGCGCACTGCCCACAAAT
>Ga0209445_1000504_pt1 | contig 22003 bp, 18 predicted proteins | sample MarorgKNORR_S2LV_4_FD_188223 | JGI IMG/M metagenome (GOLD analysis project Ga0209445, IMG submission 188223) | Marine microbial communities from the Southern Atlantic Ocean, analyzing organic carbon cycling - NADW_A/KNORR_S2/LV (SPAdes) (version 2) | ecosystem: Environmental > Aquatic > Marine >... | reverse complement strand
TCTTGTGTTCCAGTTACTACAAAACCGCCATCCTGGGTTTCCAAAACATCTTCTCCCCAATCATTTTTATTGGCCGACCCAAACTCGTCTTCCCACTCAATATTGCCTGACACATCCGTCTTTATGACCCAAAGGTATTGCAAGTCAGGGAAGGGACCTTCAGATAAACCGGTGGCTATATACCCCCCGTCAGAGCTCTGGAGAACGCTTTTCAGTACATCATCGTCACCGTCGTTTTCATATACCTGACTCCATTCCAACACTCCTTCCGCATCTGTCTTTAAAAGCATTCCCTGATAATTTGCTGAACCAGCTAAGATAAAACCGCCATCGTTGGTCTGCCGGGCGCACAGGGCATTCTCCCCGCCAGAGATAATATTATAATGACCAATCCAATCCACCGGGACGCCATTGATCTCACAATTGCCATCACCGCCCCATTCACCGCAGTCATCCTGCACACAGTCATTTAAAGGATCATTATCACATATACCACACATATCCTCTATAGCATCACCGCCGCATTCACCAGCACAGTCCGTATCATTGGTTGGACAGTCTGGTTCAATATCGGAACAATCCAAAAACCATCCCTCAGGGACATCCACGCTGCAATATGATGTCATAGAATCAGGATTACCAAGGCCATCTCCATCCGTATCTTCACAATAGCTTGAGACTAAAGCGTCACCGCCGCATTCATCGGCACAGTCTACTTCTGCGTTGCCCCCGCATTCACCAGCACAGTCTACTTCTGCATTGCCGCTGCATTCACCGGTACAGTCTACTTCATATGCACAGCTTCCATTATCTACGGTTGCATCTGGATTATAGTTACACGCTGTGGCATCCATACAACCAAGTGTTTCATCACATAACGAGGTGTCTTGACTACCCATATGAGTCTCTAGACAGGATGGATAATCAGGACAGAATGAATTATTTCGAATATCAATAAAGTTATAACTATTCCAACGTAAATCTATCTCACACAGATCCTCCGGTAATACACCTGTGAATTGATTATGTCTAAGATAAATTCTTCTTAGGTCTCCATAGGGTGTCCCGCTTTCGTAAAAAGCTTCCATATTCCATATTTCCAGTGGCACTTCACCTGAGAGTTGATTATTTCTTAAATCCAATGAATGCAAATTAGTATTCCCTAACTCTACTGGGATAGAACCTGTGAGTTGATTATCATACAACTGCAGATACATAAGGTTTGTCAGGTTACCCAGCTCTGGTGGAATTGAACCTGTGAGCTGGCCATTCTCCCATGTTATTGTCTTTAATTCACTTAAATTACCTAAACTTGCTGGAATAGTAGTTATTTGGGTATTGGAAAAATTAACAACCTCCAATTCATCTAAATTACCTATACTCTCTGGAATAGTAGTGATTTCATTAGTCTCATTGGAAAAATCCAAACGACTTAACCTCCCATAGCTATCGGGCCAATCCATCCAATTTTGCTCACCTATTTCTATTGGTTGTTCTCCGCTCAAACTCGCATTCACATCAATAAAATCTTGGAGATTATCCAAATCAGATTGATAAAAACACCATCCATCATATATGTGTCCACCATTTATTGGCGGTGGGTCAGCTATAGGCGTATATCCACCGGGACAGTCGGGATAGGAATTGCAGTATTCGCCTATCCCTTCAATCATATAGTCTGGAAAACAGTCCGGAACTGGTGGACAAAAATAGTTACCGCCAAACACATTACCTGAATTATTGCAATCGAGCCCGCAAACGTCAATATTGCATAATTCATCCGGTATCTCACCTCTGAGATTGTTACTATACAACCACATCATACCCATATTGGAAAGGTCCCCAAGCTCTTCAGGGATTTCCCCATTGAGCTGATTATATCGTAAATCCAAATAATGCAGAGATGTCATATCCCCCATTTCTGGCGGTATTGGGCCTGTGAGCTGATTAAAAGGTAAAATGACATATTCTAAATCTGTCAGATTACCAATTTGAGGGGGTATCTCTCCGGTGCATGCATCTGTATCAATACAATGTGTTATACAACAATTGTTCGAGTTGTAATCGGAACTAGGTTCACATTCAGAATCATATTCATAGCATCCAAGCTGGTTATAAGATAAATCAAATGCCGGCCAGTAATCAGCTTCCTGGCCTCCACCGCCGCCCATTGATGGATTATACCATTCTGCGTCCCAAACGCCCAGATTGGTCATATTGCCAATCGTAGATGGGATATCTCCTGTGAGCTGATTCAGTTTTAAATCTAATACATGCAATTGAGTTAGGTTACCTATCTCTGGTGGGATAGAACCACTCAAATCATTTTCTTTTAAACCAAGACTTTTTAGGTTAACCAAATTACCAATTGAAGATGGAATTTCTCCGCTGAGATGGTTATCTGATAAAAACAGTGCTTCCAAATTAGTCAGATTCCCAATCTCAGGAGGAATTGCTGCGGTGCATTCATTTGTATCATCACAATGTTGATTACAATTATCTGTCTGCCAGTCACCCAGCCAATCATAATTATGACAGCCCAGTTCATTATCAGATAGATCCAAATAGGTCAGGCTGGTCAAATTACCCATCTCTGGTGGAATCGCATCACCAGTATGGGGTCCGGTTACTGCCATCTTTAGATCCAAATGAGTCAGATTTATAAGGTTCCCTATCTCCGGAGGGATCACTGTGAGCTGATTCCAATGTAAATCCATATAAGTTAGATTGATCAGGTTCCCTATCTCCGGTGGTATATCCCCTGTGAGCTGATTACAGCATAAATTCAGATAAGTTAGATTGGTCAGAAGCCCTATCCCAGGTGAAATTGTACCTGGTAAGTTCTCCCAGGACCTATCAATTGCAGTTGTATTCTCAATAGAATAGCATTCGCCCATTAGTGTAATACCAGGTGTATCATCAGATGCAGTACAGTCCTGCCCCCAGGCCAGTCCAATCAACAACAGTGGTGTAACACGCTTAATCAACCAATAATTCACAGTTAAAGTCACCCATTTTCAGATTCGAATATACAAAGATATTACCAAAATCTATATTACGTATTAGGCATCGCCCGATCTTGTAGAGAAACGACAAGAAAAAAGGAAGAGTTACTAAAGGAAAAAATCTGGATATTTACTATCAATTGGTTTCATATACACTCTAGGGTTAATTTATACCATCTTCATTTTGGACCTTCTATGAAAAAACTGATTATAGCCATGGCAGCATTGATTGTTCTGTTTGGTGAAAATTTATCAGAAACATTTGTCACTTTCTCCGGAAAGATTTTGAATCCAAATGGCAACGAAATAATTATTCAGGATAAAGAGTTTACCAAAAAAATAGAATTGTTGGGTGATGGCAGTTTTTCCGATACATTAAGAATTCCAGCGGAACAGTATTTTTATTCATTTTCCGATGGGAATGAATATACCTCATTATTCTTGAGAAATGGGTATAACCTAAAGCTCACTTTAAACACACTAGAATTTGATGAGTCCATACGATATACAGGAAAAGGATCCGTAAATAATAATTATCTTGCACAGAAATATTTACTTCAGGAACAAGTTTATTCTGATGAATCTATTTTTAATCTACAACAGAGAGCCTTTGAAGAAAAAATCACGCAGATTGAAAAAGAATTTATAGAGCTACTTGAAAATGTTCAGGGGATTGACACTAACCTTGTTGCGGGCGAACAGGAAAGCAGAAGCCGACTGATCCAAAGAATTGAACAAGAGTACAATCAAAAAATACTTATGGGTGAAACGCTCGCCGAAGGAATGGATTCCCCAAAATTTGCCAATTATGAAAATTATAATGGAAAGACTACTTCATTAGATGATTTACAGGGGAAATATGTCTATATTGATATTTGGGCTACCTGGTGCGAACCCTGCAAAGCAGAAATTCCCTTCTTGAAAAAATTGGAAGATAAATATCATAAAAAGAAGATAACATTTGTTAGTATATCTATTGATTCAGAGAAAGATCATAATGTCTGGAAAGAAATGGTTGCAGAAAAAGAATTGCCTGGCATTCAATTATTTTCAGACAAGGATTGGAATTCTGAATTTATAAAAAACTATTTAGTGAATAGTATTCCACGATTTATTCTCATAGATATGGGAGGGAAGATAATCTCTGCCGATGCACCAAGACCATCGCAGGGAGAAATTATTTCGATCCTGCTTAATCAGTTAGAGATATAAGATCACCATATTGTAATAAAACCCTTAATAAGAAAGGATCAAATGAATAAAGAAAGACGAGAATCCGACAGAAGACAATTACATCGGAGAATGAAAGAGGAATCAGTCATTCTTAACAATAGAGGTGGAAAAGAAAGACGTTCTAGAAAAAACAGACGAACATAAATTCATTTCATGAAATCTAAATACTCTAACCGAAATGATTTTGACTTTTGGTCAAAAATTTCAACCCGCTGGATTGATATGGACGGTTTACGCCACATAAATCATGCGGCTTATCTTTCCTATATGGAAACTGCCCGTCTAAATTTCTACAAAGATCTTGGATACGGTATGCATAGGTGGGACCAGGAAATCAGTACAATTCTTGTATCAATGAAAGTGGAATATTTGGAGCAGGCCAGCCATCCTGCTCATTTTGATGTGGGTCAGCGGATTTCCAGGGTGGGTAATAAAAGTTTTGACATTTTGACAGCCATATTTAAAGAAGGGGAAAACGCCCTAATTCTTCAGGCTAAATTTATAATGGTTACTTATGACTATAGGAATAACCGATCTATTCCTGTTCCTGAAAATTTTCAGGAACACTGTAATATTTCTTAGGATATCACTCATTAAATAAATATTAAGTGCACCACTGTATTTTATGAATCTTTCTAAGATATTTCCCAAAGAACGTTTATTAGATAATCCAATCTTTCGTTTGGCTTATTCACATGATGCCAGCATATACCGTCTTGTTCCTAAAGCTGTGGTCCGCCCACAGGATGAGAAGGAAGTTAAATCTCTATTAGAATATTGTCGGGATATGCATACACCGGTTACCTTTCGTGCTGGTGGTACATCCTTATCAGGGCAATCCATTACTGAAGGAATTATTGCTGAAATCATCCAAAATTGGGAACAACACAAAGAAATGAACTCAGGGAAACAAATAGAACTTCAACCTGGAGTAATCGGAGCAAGAGCCAATATATACCTTAAACCATACCAGCGAATAATAGGGCCTGATCCAGCTTCAATAAATGTAGCGAGAATCGGAGGTATTGTTTCAAACAATTCCTCCGGAATGGTGTGCGGAGTTGATAATAATACTTACCATACGCTGGATTCGATTCGCTTTATTTTATCAAGTGGCCACACCTACGATACATCAGTTCAAAGCCATTACCAAATATTTAATGAAAAGGAATCTGTCCTTTCTGAAGCTATACTCCAATGTAAACGTGAGATAGAATCCAATCATAACCTGGTTAATAAAATACGGGCTAAATATCGTATTAAGAATACGTTAGGATATTCTCTTAATTCTTTTCTGGACTATGAACATCCCTTGGATATATTTGCCCATTTATTAGTGGGTGCAGAAGGTACACTGGCTTTCATCTCACAGGTAACTTTAAATACGGTTCCAGATCCACCACGTAAAATAACAGGGCTTGTTTTGTTTGATTCTGTTGATAAAACCATTCAAGCCCTCCCAATGTTAATCGATGCTGGGGCAGATGCAGTTGAACTATTGGATGATGCTTCCTTGAGAACAGTGCGATATTTAAAAACCCCACTATTTGATCCAAAAATTATCCGGACAGACATGGCAGGCTTATTATTCGAATTCCAAAAGTATAATCAACACTCTATTGATGAATTAGTCAAAAATATCCCTATTGAATTACAAAAGATTGGATGTGTTCTATCCTTTGGACCTACTGAAGATGAAGCAACCCGAATACAATTATGGAACCTTAGAAAAGGACTGTATCCCACAGTAGGTGCAATGAGAGAAAAAGGCACAAGTGTTATCACAGAAGATTTATGTTATCATTACAACGATTTACCCGAGGTTGTAAAGGAATTACGTATTATCTGTCAAAAGTGGAGGTACGATGACTCAGTAATTTTTGGGCATGCCAAAGAGGGAAATCTTCATTTTGTTGCCTCCATGGATTTTAATAGTTCTGACGGTGTGAAACGTTTTGATGGGTTGTTGAAAGATATGGCAGAATTGACTGTAGATAAATTTAATGGTTCCTTAAAAGCTGAACACGGAACTGGCAGAAATATGGCCCCTTTTGTTGAATATGAATGGGGAGGCGAACTGTATCAAATCATGTGGAAAATCAAGCAAATGGCTGATCCTGAAGGAATTTTAAATCCTGATGTTTTGTTAACGAAAGATCAAAAACTTCACCTAAAAAATTTAAAACCCATACCGATTGTTGATGATAGCGTGGATTTATGTGTGGAATGCGGATTCTGTGAACCGGTTTGTCCTTCTGCTGGACTGAGTTTGACACCAAGACAAAGGATTGTAATTGCAAGAGAACTACGTCTTAATGAGAAAGATACTGGAATCAACCATAAAAAATTACTGGAAGATATTGATTACAATTCCAATAAAACCTGCGCTGCGGACGGCCTGTGTGAGATTATGTGTCCCGTAAATATAAACACAGGTAATTTTGTGAAAACTTTACGGAAAGATTCTCATTCAAAAGCAGGGGACTGGTGTGTGGCTTGGATACAAAGTCATTTCAAATTTACCCAATCAGTTTTACGGGGTTTAATCACTATAACACATTGGTGGAGCAAGTTTATTGGAGATTCTATTCCTCATGTACTATCAAAAGTGTTAAATAAGGCAACGAACCGTTCAACTCCAATATGGAATCAAAATTTATCAACACCACCTGTTAGCCTAAGTGCTTCAGAATTTAAAAATAATATTGATTTCATTTATTATCCTTCCTGTGTCGGTCGGGTAATCAGTGCAAATAATGCCAGAGAATCTTTAAGCAAGGTGTTGATTGACTTGTGTGAATTTTCAAATATTCAGTTGTTTATACCTGAAAAAATACAAGGAACCTGTTGCGGGATGCCATTTAGCTCAAAAGGCTATATACAGGCTGGAAAAACCATGACTGAACAAACTGTTGATCTCATTTTTAAAGTATCGGAACAGGGGAAAATCCCTATTTTGGTGGACACAACTCAATGTTCTCTTCATCTGATAGAGGCTGGAGCAGGCCTTGATAAAAATTATCAAGAAAAGTGGAAGCAATTAGATTTTGTTGATGTCCTTCCTTTTCTCACTGAATTGGTGAAAGGAAAAGATCAGCCACAATTGGATCGTGATATAATTTTACATCCTACCTGTTCAACCCAAAAAATGGAAAATGTTGATTTAATGGTTTCACTTGCAGAAAAATGCGCGACAAAGGTTATTATTCCTGAAAATTATGGTTGTTGTGGTTTCGCTGGTGACAGGGGATTACTTTTTCCTGAATTAACAAAAAATGCTACAAAAGACGTGGTGGATTCTCTAAAAAATATCAGTACAAAAGTCAATGGCTATTCCTCCAGTCGTACGTGTGAAATTGGGATGATGACAGCAACAAAGCACAACTATGAATCCATTGTATTTTTAGTTAGAGATTATTTGCAGTCAAATGTATAATTATAAAACAAATATAATTAACTTTTTGCTACCAATTTTGTATATACTCTAATGACTTATTTAAAATAAATGAATAATTTTTTCACTAAATTATTATGACTAGATGAAATGCTTTTCGAAAATATGAGTATATTTTCTAAATACAGTGGTACAATAATCATCTTTTTATCTCTTTCTATTTTGGAAGTGGTACAGTCTGAAACGATTGCCCGCATGATAAAAACCAAAGGTGAGGTTATGATAAAAAGACTGGGCAGCTCTGGGTATGACAAAGTTGCTAAACCGGGGGCCGAAATCAATAATGGTGATGCGTGCGAAGTGGGAAGTCAGGAATTTGCAGCGGTAGTTTATTTAGATGACCGTTCTATTGTTAAAATAAAGGAAAATACCCGTTTTCAATTTATTGACACCCCAAATACGCGTACTATAAATATTGAATTAGGTACCCTTTTAAATGATATAAAAACACAAAAAAATTCAAAAGCATTTCGTATAGAAACTCCTGTATCAGTTGCATCGGTAAAGGGAACAAAATTCGCTGTAGTTGTAAATCCCTCTGGTGTTGATCAATTTTATGGAATGGAAGGAATAGTAGAGGTTATGAATCTGGTAACGGGTAAAACTGTTTCATTGACACCTGGAACAAAAGTTATTTCCGATATAGCAGGAAATATTATTCAGGCACCTGCAACCCCGAATGAATACCCGGAAGATCCAGATCCTGAAGTAGAAGAGCCTCCACGGGAGGAAGAAATAAAAGAAAATATCAAGGAAGAACCAAAAAAAGTTGAGAAAAAACAAATTGAACAAGAACCTGCACCGGAACCTGAAGAGGAAATAAAGGAGATAGAGGAGGAACCAATTGAGGATTCTTCTGTTGAACCATCAGAGCCTGAAGAAGAAATATTAGAGAAAGCGGAATCTGGCAAATCATTTGGTATGGGGCTTAGCATTGGTTCAGCGACTATTGATGGAACAATGTACAACCAATTTTCTTTGCGTCCTGAATTCTCTTTTGGAAAAGTTGGAATCGGGTTGGATCTTGGATTATATATTGATAACGAAGGTAATATACTGAAAGACACGTGGGATATTAGCCAGGACCCTTCACTCATTTTTGATAAATTTCTATTTATACGCTGGGGAAAGGAGACTGATCCCTTCTGGCTTAAATGGGGAAGCATGGAAAATGTAACTCTTGGATATGGCGGTTTGGTAAATGGATATTCAAATATGATGGAGTTTCCATCGGTTCGTCGCGTGGGTATAAACAGTGGCTTTAATCTGGCAGGATTTACAGGGAATATATTTGTTGCAAACTTGAAAGACTTTTCCAGGGGCGGATCACTCGTCGGTATAAGAGGCAGTTATACACTATCAAAAACCTTTCCATTGAAACTAGGCTTTAACGTAGTGACAGATATGAATCAATTTGCCGGATTAACTGACAAAGATGATGATACCTATCCAGATGTTTTTGATGATTTCCCAGAGGATAGTACTTTGTGGAACGATACTGATGGGGATGGAATCCCTGACCCGCATTCTGGTATTGACAGTAGTATGTGGGATATAGATGCTGATGGTAATAATATTTCAGATGATGATGAAAGTGATCTTTCATTAAAACAAACTCCATTTAGTATTGAAGGAAAGCAGGCTGCTGCAACAGGATTTTCTTTTGACATCGGTTACCCGATCATGAAGACAAAAATTATGACAGTTGAAATTTATTCTGAATATAGTATGTTGAATTTTTCAGCCGTAAATGATGAACAATTCACCCGACCAAACCGAGAAGGTACAGGGATAACAATTCCTGGAGTTAGAGCAAATTTATTCAAGTTTCTGAATTTGACCCTGGAATTCCGTATTAAAGAAGATTATTTTATACCACAGTTCTTTGACCAGGCTTATGATCTCACTCGTGTAGTCCCAGATTTTAGTGGCGATACAACCACAGTATTTACAAAGGACATGTTACGTTTTAACAGTCCTAATTCAAATGAATCCACTAATGGTCTTTTTGGTTCAGCAGGATTTAATATATTTAATTTTGTTACTTTGGAGGCATCCTATACCAGCATGAAAGCCGATACAACTGAATTTAACAGCTTCAATGCAGTCTTGGCACTGAATACTGAAAATATACCAAAATTCAGCGTGGCATCAGCCTACTATCAGCATAACAATGATAAAGATCCTTTCAAAATTGAATCAGAAAATTCAGTGTTCGGTTATAGAATTGGGTGGGAAGTGAGTAAAGGTGTAAGTTTAATTTGGGATTATCGTCAGTTTTACCGGGATACAGGAACTGGACTTGAACCAGTAAAGCAAACATCCATTGAAACAGCATTTAGTTTTTAGATAAAAAAGGAGGAACAAATGAACATATCCATTGAATACTGCAATGCATGAAATTATTTACCTAGAGCAGCCAGTATGGCTACCAAACTCCTTGAAAAATATGGAAATAGCATAACTAATTTTTCCCTAACACCATCCGGTGGTGGTGTGTATGAAGTGGAAAAGAACGGAAAGTTGATTTTTTCAAAAAAATCTTTAGACCGGTTCCCTGAATTAGATGAGATTATTGCTCTGATTGATGAAAAATAATCTTTTCTTTACGTTGCTTTTCTTTTGGTCGCTTGGAATATCCCAGGAAGGGGAGATAATTCCACTTAGCCAAAAAGTGGGAAGTGAAATTGATCCGGAAGAAAATATATTTTATACTATTTTTCCTGAAATAAAGGGGTTTGTCAGTGGTCAATTTTATGAAGTAGACAAAAACAGGTATATAGTGCGAATTGTTTTTATTGAATACAGTCACGAGCGATTGTCACAAAAATCCTATACTCTCAGGGAGTTTGTAGCGTTACAGAATTATGTCAATAGACAAAAGACGATTACCGAATCGGACAGGAAATATATTAGTGGAGAATTAACTTATCTTAATACTGATAAAGTAATTAAATCCATACCCTTAAACCAGTTTGTCGTAATGAAACATAGGGACAATAAAAAAATTGGGGGTACTATCAGGTCATATGATGGGAAACACATTGAAATCCAAACTCCCATTTCAATTATTTCTGTTCCAATTTGGGAGTTAGAACAAATTTCTTACCGACCATCAATCATAGAACGATTACAATGGAAATTGCGTATTTTTGGTGTCACTGCACTGGTAGGATTATTGATTAGCGAATTTTGGAACATACAAACAAATCCAAGGAGAGACATTCAATGGTATTATCGTTTTTTTGGAACTACAATTGGGTTGTTCTCTGCCAGAGAAACTTATGATACTGTTAATATCCTTTTATCACCAATGAAGTCTTTTGCATTAACCCCAAGTGAAATGGATTTACTGAAACTAAAAAAACAGGAGTAGTTATGGATAACAATAATGAACCCAAGGAAGTTCAACCTGAAGAACTTCAAAAATCATATCTTTTAGAAAACTTTGAGGCTATTATTGAGCAAATTGGAGAAGGCTATGGAGCTCCCCTGCAAGAAGAATTGATTCGGAGAATGGAAAAGACTGTAGCGGAATTTCATGAAGATGTTTCTGATTTAGTCGTCCAATTAAAAGACCAAAGTGAAAAACGACAAAATACTTTGAAACAAATGTTGAATTCTGATGATCAAGAAATTGTCGATGAAATTGTCGATAAAGTTGTTGATATCGCTGAGGAAAGGGAAATGAGTGACTATGAACGTCGCTTGGAAAACATGGATTCACCAAAAAAAGATGATCAGGATAAAAAAGGTGACCAACAAAAGGAAAAAAGAGGGTTTTTTAAACGTAAAAAGAAGTGATAAAAATTGCTGAATGTCAACCTGGATATATTTTTTGGCTATTTATCGGGATTTTAGTCTCCTCGTCCTGTATTAATGGACAAAATTCTGATCGATTTAAAGAATATAAACAACTCACTAAAAGAGTATACCATTTCACAAAGGTGGAATTCATCACCGAAGAGGGTGAATTCAATGAAGCAATTTGCACCCTGAATATTCCTGACCTGAAAGAAGACAGTCCTCCATACATTGCAATTTATTATAAACGAGAAAACTCTGAATGGTTTACCGAATCACTGTATCGAAAAAGGGTCAGATTTAGTTTCCAGGATGGGATAGTGAAACTGGATCGAACCAATTTCTGGGATTGGTTTGAATTAAATGAAATTAAAATAGTCATTATATATTGATATTTTAATTGAATATTCAGTTGAAGAACCAGAGAAATGCACAGTAATATTTTAGATTAATTTATAATTAGAAGGGATTGTGATGGCACATTTATCAACATTAAAACATACAACAGATTCATTAGACAGTATTAAAGCAGATGCAATTTCGATTGGAATCTTTAAAGATGGTTCTATGTCATCTCGGGGGAAAGTAGTCGATAATATGATAAATGGACAGATCAGTTCAGCCTTTAAACGCGGTGACATCAAGGGGGACCATTCTGAAACGATAATCTTTTATACTGAAAACGGTCCAGTTATAGTTATTGGTCTTGGAAAGGCCGATAATTTTGAAACCGAATGTATCCGAAAGGTTGGCGGCACTTTGGCCAAGAAAGCTATTTCAAAAAAATATGCCCACGTCGCCTGTGAAAATTTTGGAGGAAATGGCAGCGCTTCATTTGGACAGGCATTGGCTGAAGGATTAGTTATGGGCAGTTATCAATTCAATGATTATATGACCAAAAAGAAAGAGGAGCTTTTTGAGCTTAAAAAAGTGACTGTTTCTGGCGGATCCAGGGTTGGGATAGATAGAGGATCAATTATTGCCAATGGCGTCTGTTTTGCCCGTAATTTGGGCAATCATCCCGGAAACGTAACGACACCAACACGATTGGCTAATGAAGCCAAGAAGATTGGTCGTAGAGGCAAAATGAAAGTGTCTGTCTTTGATCGTAAAAAATTCACCGAAATGGGTATGGGGGCATTGGCAGGCGTTGCAGCTGGGACTGACGAGCCTCCTAAATTTATCCTCATGGAATATTGGGGCACCAAAAAATCAGTGAAGCCGAAAGTGCTGGTGGGCAAGGGACTGACGTTCGATTCCGGTGGTATTTCTATTAAACCTTCGGCAAAAATGGATGAAATGAAATTTGACATGTGCGGTTCGGCTGTTGTTTTAGGCTGTATGCATACCATCGCTACTTTAAAACCAAAGATCAATGTTGTAGCAGCTGTTTCCTCTACGGAAAACTTGAGCGGAGCCAAGGCCTACAAGCCCGGTGATATTGTGACCGCGTATAACGGCAAAACAATCGAAGTACTGAATACCGATGCGGAAGGGCGCCTTATTTTGGCCGATGCCTTAAGCTACGTGAGTAAACATTATGATCCTGCGTTTATTTTTGACTTTGCCACACTGACAGGTGCTGTGCTCGTTGCTTTGGGACATATAGCTACAGGAATCATGGGTACAGATGAAAAACTCATAGAAAAAGTGAAAAAGTCCTCAGTAAAGACTGGCGAAAAGGTCTGGGAATTTCCCCTTTGGGAAGAATATTGCAAACAGGTTCAATCCAAGATTGCCGATGTAAAAAATATGGGTGCACCCATGCAGGCCGGGTCTATTGCGGGTGGAGCATTTCTCAAAGAGTTTGTTGGCGAAGGTATCCCCTGGTGCCACTTCGACATAGCGGGGACAGCTTGGGGTGAAAAAGAAAAATCCTATGGTCCTAAAGCAGGTGCCACTGGGAATGTAATTCGTCTTGTTTTAGATTTTATGGGAGTGTAGTTGACGAACAGTAGCCCCACAAGGGAAGATGCATTAGCTCTTCTGTACGAATATACACAAAGCGATTCCCTGCGTAGGCATGCATTGGGTGTGGAGCAGGCTATGTGGAAGATGGCGGAAAAATATAATGGCAATTCGGATGAGTGGGGCTTAACGGGCTTACTGCACGATTTTGATTATGAAATGTACCCAACGCTAGAAGATCATCCCTACAAAGGCAACAAAATCCTGAAAGAACAGGGCTACCCGGAGTCCATTTGCAATGCCATAATGGGCCATGCCACCTATACTGGGGTCCCTCGGGATACTGATATGGCTAAAGCATTATTTGCTGTGGATGAGTTAACTGGATTTATTTTCGCTGTTACCTATGTCCGTCCTTCAAAATCCATTCTGGAAGTGCAACCAAAATCTGTGAAGAAAAAACTGAAGCAGAGATCGTTTGCTGCCAGTGTAAACAGAGATGATATTTTTCAAAGCATTGATGAATTGGATGTTGATATGACCGAACATATCCAATTCGTGATTGATGCTTTGAAAGAAAAAGCGGAAGAGTTGGGGTTAAAAGGGGATGGTCAATAATCATTTACCGGTTACAGATCGTATAATTTAGTGTAGTTTCTACTATGTCTTTCAGCACCGGATTATTGTTATTACTTCTTGGTATTGCTATTGGAGCAGTGGTCATTCTACTGATAAAACGGAATAATCTCCCGGATCAGCAGCAGATAAAAGATGCCTTTGGCAATCTTTCCAAAGAAGCCTTGGACCAGAATATCGAAACATTTATGAAGATCGCTGAAAGCAAATTTGGTGATCTTATGAAAAGCAGTAACGCCCAACTGGATGAGAAGAAGAAACTCATTGATTCAAGTCTCGAGGATCTGAAAAAACAACTTGAGGGCCTGAACAAACAGACCACAGAACTCACCGGTCAAATGGTGGAGTCGAAAAAAGGCGTTACGGAGCTGGCTGATACCACGACCCAATTACGGCAGATTTTATCAAGTTCCCAGGCGCGGGGCCAATGGGGTGAACGTATGGTGGAAGATATCCTTTCGTTTATTGGCCTTACTGAGGGGATCAACTATGAAAAGCAAAGCCAGGAAGGTACTGATCGTCCGGATTTCAAATTTATCCTTCCTGATGGAAAACACATTAACATGGACGTGAAATTTCCTTTAAGTCATTATGAGAATTTCTTGGCTTCGGATAATGAAACAGAACAGGAAAATGAAAAGAAGGCATTTCTGAAAGATGTTCGTAATCATGTGAAAGCAATCTCCGGCCGATCATATATTGATACAAATGCGGGGACAGTAGATTATGTTTTGATGTTTATTCCTAACGAAAGTATTTACTCCTTTTTAAACCAGGAAGATCATAAGTTAATTGATTTTTCACTGGGGAAAAAGATTTTACTATGTTCTCCCGTCACATTATATGCAATTCTATCATTGATTCGGTCGGCCGTAGTCAATTTTCATATGGAGCAAAAAGCAGGTGAAGTACAGAAACTGGTGGTCACCTTTCGTGAACAATGGATAAAATTTACAGATAAACTGGATGCTTTAGGCAAAACACTCGTAACTGTTGCTACCCATTATGAAACATTAACAGGACCACGGCGTAATGCTCTTGAAAAACCCATGGAAAAAATTACTGAACTGCAAATGGGGCAGAGTGAAGATGTCAAACAGATTGAGGATGAAGATGAATAGGATTGGAAATCTTTTATGTATAACTGGATTTCTGGTTGGCTGGAATTGTGTGGGCCCTCCAGACCCAGATCATGGACTCGTGGAGAACTTTCCTGTTGTCATCAATACTCCAAATACATTTAGTTTTATTTTACGGGGAGAGGATTATTCTTTCGAGGAGGATTACGCATTAAACCTTGTGGTAGATACTACGGATAAGGTGGTCACCACATTTGTTGTGAGTGATTTTGTGGGTAATGATACCACAGTAATACGGATTAACCAGGATTCCAGTATGGTATGGGAAATATATTCATTTTGGTCCAATAAGGAAGTCATTGAAGAAACTGTAATTGATAATGTCTTTTCCCCACCTCCTGATTCAATTTTCTTTACAGGTACTAAATTTACAGGGGTACTAGAGTTTATTTTATCAAAAATTGAACCATAGTTAGTTGTAAGATCATTATCTAATTTTCCCAGGCTGGACAGATAAGATGCTTATAATCACACCAGTCACAATGTTTTCCGGGTTCCACTTCAAATTCTTTCCTTCGAATACTTGCTGCTACTTTATTGATCTTTTCCTCCGTTTTTTCCAATTCGTCAGCTGTAAATGAATGAGATCGAATGGGCTTTTCTTCATCTCTTAAAAAATGCAATGAAGCGCTTGTAGGTATTCCTCCAAACTTCTCTGAATCCGATTGTTTCAGATACATACTGTAAACAGCCAGCTGCAGATTTGACTTAGCTGGAGTTGAGGATTTGCTGGTTTTATAATCCACGATATGAACTCCATTTTCATCTTTATCGATGCGGTCAATGGCACCATTTATTGTGATATCATCTAAATCAAATGAGAATCTTTCTTCCCGCGCAATGACATTTGGTGGATTGTCATTTATTAATTCTGCATAACGAGAAAGCATTTCCTGACCCTGATCAAAAAACTTCTCTTCACGAACTGTATAATCAAATTCACCTTTTTTCCACTCTTCTTCTAATAATTTAACAATCCGATCTTTTGTCAATTCTTTACCAGACTCATGAAATCTCTGCAGGACGAAGTGGATGATGTTTCCAAATACTAACTGAGGTTTACTGGCTGTTTGTGGAATGCCATCGATTCGGCCGAACCGATATTTCAACGGGCATTGTTCATAGGTTTCAATGGCACTAGCGGAGAGATATAATTTATCGTTGATGGTGGGCTCAAAATCCTGTTCTAACTCTTGAACCAACTTTTTTTCCCAATCGCTGGAGCCCAGTTCTAAATCATCACCATCTTCAGAATGATATATAACTTCCAGTGCGTTTGCCAAATCGTGCACTTTATCAAATTGCTCGCTGGCCAAGGCTTTTTGTATTTTTTGTTCGTATTTAATACGCAAATCCGAATATGACTTCTTGTTTGTATTGACGTCCTGCATAACGGTTTCCTCCATGATATTTTCAGGTAATTCTTTGACAAATCTTGAGGTGGCTTTTCTAGGTGCCAACAAATACAATTGTTCTTTTGCACGTGTAACAGCCACATAAAACAAGCGGCGTTCTTCCTCGATATGATGATCTTTAGGGGTAATGTGAGACGATTTTTCATAGGACAACCATTCATCAGGCGGACGGGAAACCATTACCCTTGACCTAAAGTTCAGCGGAAAACTTCCTGAGCGTAGAAAGGGCAGAAACACAATGGGATATTCACCGCCTTTTACGCTATGGATCGTTGATACTCTTACACCATTGAGTTGTTTGTATTCTTTCGGGATGATTGTCTGTAATCCACCGGAAATCATAACAGCTTCCAGATATATATTGAAAGCACTCAAGCCATGATCTTTTGGATTACGTCTTGAAAAGTTTTGAGCACGTTTCAGAAAATCACCCACGTTCAGAATGGCAAGACGATCATCCAGAGTGTATTGGTGATGATATGGCCTTAAAAGATGCGTTTTTACACAAATCTCCCAGACCATCTCTCCGGAAGATTTCTTTTGAATAATTTTCTGGAAGAATTCAATGTCATCCAGTAATTCCCTGAGGTGGGGAAATTCCTCAATGAAATTTTGACCGGCATTGATCAATTTGAGACGAGGAGTCTCATCCCGGCTCTGCCATTTATTAAAAAGAATGTGAGCCGTTTCTGATCCACAGCGCTTTTCAATGAGCCGAAATAAGGCATTGTCCTGGTATTTTCCATTGGCGATTACCTGGCACCATGATACCAGGTCCAACACAGCAGTGATACTGAAATATTTTGGAATCCGTGCCTGGACAGGAATCCCAGACTTTAACAATGCTTTTGCAACGGCGTTTACCTGGGAGTGAGTTCGGCACAAAACAGCAATGTCTTTATTGTCCATTCCGTTGTTAAGCAGCTTCGAAATATTATAGTCTAGAAAAGCCAGCTGCTCATTTTTTTCACCCCAGAACAATTTGGGTTTTAAGCCATCTTTACCATTTTTTGAGAATAAATTTGTATCTTCCCGCTCTGTATTATTTTTTATGGATGCATTAGCAAGATCCAGGATGGATTGAGTAGAACGAAAATTAGCTTCAAGTGCTATAGGTTCACCTCCGAACCGTTTTTTGAATTCAGAAATATTATATGAGTTAGCACCTCTGAAACTGTATATGGTCTGGTCTTCATCACCAACGACAGTGATCTGATGGTGATTTTTTGCAATAAGCCCGATGATTTCATTTAAGGCAAAATTATTGTCCTGGAATTCATCGATGATCACATGCTGATATTTTTCCTGAACTGCCTGTAATACAGTATCATTCCTCTTGAGTAGGATATAGGCTTGCAAAATCATGTCGCCATAATCCACCACTTTTATGTCCTGTTTCCACTGCTGGAATAATGGAAAGATGCGTTTCAGGTCATTTAATTGAGCAGCAGTTTCAGGGGGAAATCCATTTTCTGTAATCCCGGGTGTTTTTTGCTTATCAATTTCCAAGAGTTCATCCCGGGATCGATTGAAAAACGGAATAAAACTTTCTATGACAGCCCGCTGGGGATTTAATGGAAATTCGTCTGACTCAAAAGGACCAAGGTCATCAAAGCGTTTCAAAAGCATGTGGATTGCTTCACTCTCTTCCAAAAGGGCTGGAAGCTTTTCTGAACTGAAATCACGAAATAACTGGTAGCAGAACGAATGAAATGTTCCAACTGTCATGGCATGGGCAGATTTACCTGCTTTGTTTAAAATACGCTCTTTTAATTCCTGGGCTGCTTTTTCTGTATAAGTGATTGTCAGAATAGTTGCAGGGTTTACGTTGTAATGTTCAATAAGATATACAATCCGGTGCTCAAGGGTAAACGTTTTGCCAGTTCCTGCACCGGCCAGGATCATCAAAGGGGAGGGGGGATGAATTATAGCCTGTTCCTGGGAAGGGGTAGCTGAAATATCTCCCTGGTTATAATTCATAGGTGAAAATTAGACACAAGACATGAAATAATAGAATGAAGAAAATTGAATATGAATTATTTATTGATTATTTTTTTATTTCCACAGTGTAGATTTATTTTTTAACCTTTTAACCATTACTGCGTCAAATATGATAGTTATGTATGAAAAAAGACTATGAACTCATCAAAAACTTTCAAAGTGGCAGTCAAACTGCATTTAATGAGCTGGCCACAAAACATTTGGATAATGTGTACCAATTTTTTCTTAAGTATACAAACAATCCTATGGAAGCTGAAGATCTTACTCAAGATGTATTTATTAAACTTTACAAATCACTTAAACGCTTTCGATTTGAAGCAGAATTTAAAACATACCTTTTTCGAATTAACCTTAATACGGCTCATTCATTTATTCAAAGAAATAGATGGAGAAGTATGCTCCACCTTGATGAGGTACCTGACTCAGGGGAAAAGGATAAAAACCTGGAGACAGGATGGACAAAGACAGATGTATGGAATAGTGTGTCAAGACTTCCAAAACAACAGCGTATGATAGTAATGATGAGGATATCCCAGGAATTACCGTATAAAAATATTGGTGCTATACTTAAGATAAGCGAAAATTCTGCCAAAGTGAACTATCATCACGGAATGAAAAAATTAAAAAAGTGGCTTGGAGATTCCAATGAAGTTTAAACAGAAAATAAAACAACTTATGGCTGAAACTGATTTTATCGATGATAAAAATAAATTTCTTGATGCATTACATTATCAAAGAGAACGGAAAATGCTCCAACGTCACCGATTTATTTCTGGACTGTCTATGTGTATCCTTATTCTTTTTATAGGGATAACTTCTGTCACACAATTTGATAAAGGATCAGATCCATGGTTTGAAGATAACTTAACCTTAGTGACACAGGAGGTTGATTTAGAATTGGAAAATTATTTAACAGATTTATCGATTATGCTGGTAGATGCCAGTGATGATATATGGGCCACGGTAGAATTTTTAGATGAAATGAATTTTGATATTATTAATCAAATCAAGGAGAAAACACAATGAAGCATATCATTTTATTAATTATGGGTGCGCTGCTCATCTCAAACAGCATAGCCCAGGAAGATAAAAAGAAAGACAGGCGTTCTGAGAAAATGGAAATGATGACTGTGTGGAAGCTCACAGAACATTTGAAATTAACCGAAGAACAAGCCGAGAAATTTTTTCCCCGAATGCGGAGTCATAAGGAAAAATTGGCTGAGATTCAAAAAGAACACAAACAATTAATGGAATCTATGCATGAAAAGATCGAACGGGGAGATGAAATCAATAATAAAGAGATAAAATCTCAATTGAAAACAATTGCTGAACTTGAAAACAAAAAACTCGATCTTCAGGAAAAATTCATTCTTGACCTGGAAGGTGTTCTGAATAATGCCCAGAGAGCTAAACTAATTGGATTTGATCGCCGATTAAAACAGGAAATCAAAGATCAAATGAAAGAATATAGAAAAGAGAAAAAACGATCCCATGAGAAGCGTGGACGCAAAAAAGGATTTTGGAATTAAAAATAGTACAAAAAGGAGTGAATATCATGAAGAAAACAACACTGATATTAACGGTAATTTGTTTAATTATTATCGGTTGCGAAAATCAAGAGGATAGTTATGCAGATAGAGAATCAGAACTGTTATCGCTGCTAGATGATGATGATGCATTAGGGCTTGAAGGACTTGATGATGGAGATGCGGTAGATGATGAATACACTGCGGACAGTCTCGAATCGGCAGGAAAAATCAATTTGGGGAAGGTGATGGAAGTATTTCATCCTGACAGCGGATACATTTATAAATTTGGACGTAAGATTAACTCTAAAACAAAAACAATTACGTATACACATGGAGATGATTTTTCAATAGCTAATATCATTTGGACAGTCTCTGGAGATTTTATTTGTAGCGCCATTGATACTGCCACAGCAGATACAAATAAAACTGAGAAACCATTTACCAGTGAATTCCATCGCATGGTGCGGTTTGTGGAAGGTAATGTGTCTGATTGGAGAGGCAGGCGCTGGAGAGTGGATGCCTTTACAATGGGAACAGGAAGCACAGATGACGTAGTTGCTATTACAAAACTGGAATACTTTACCATGAATTCAGAAAACACATGGGAGCCAGGGTTTGTTATAACAAGTGATGAGGCAGAAACAAGATGGATACAAAGAGATTCAATCCCCACTTTCTATAAAGGAGATTCAGTTAAGATTGAAGTGAGTGTGACAAATAATAGTGATCCGGTTTTTGATTATAAAAGTGGAGAAGGGGTTGTTATGCACTACGGGCGTCACCGTTATTATAAAGCCAGGCGAAAAATGCATGATGATGGGATTGGACCTGATGTTGGTGAAAATGATAACACCTTCACAAAAATCTGGCGTATACATGGCCCTGGATATTATGTGTTCCAACCACGTCCTTATCGCGTATTCCGCGCTTTTTTTGACGTAATGGATTTTGGTACACTGTTCGATACAGAAGAAGATGTTCATACAGCTTTTTGGGGATTGCCTTACAAGGTAATACGCGAATAAAAGCACGAAATATATCGTAAAAAAAAGCCCATCATTCAACCTGATTGTCGGGCTTTTTTTTATATCCTGTCATTTTGTCAAAACTTTTGTCATTCTCTGACAGATAAAATGTCAATTTGCCATAGATAGTTACCAAAATTTGTATTTTTTACTTTGGCACAATTTATGTGTAATTGATGCTAAAAGAAGGGAGAAATCATGAACCAGCAACAAACAATGAATCCTGAGAACGGTATTAATGCCTTAGAAACCTACGGAATAGATTTAACACAATTAGCACAGGAAGGTAAAATTGATCCTGTAATCGGACGTGAAGACGAAATCCGCCGAATCATTCAAATTCTATCAAGACGTACAAAAAATAATCCGGTTTTAATCGGAGAACCGGGGACCGGAAAAACTACTGTGGTTGAAGGTCTAGCGAAGCGGATTGTTGAAGGTGATATACCTGAAAATTTAAAAGGGAAGAAACTTGTGACTCTTGATCTGGGAGCAATGGTGGCAGGCGCCATGTTTCGCGGTCAATTTGAAGAACGTTTAAAAAATTTCATAAAAGAAGTAATCAAAACTGATGGTGAAATTATTGTTTTTATTGATGAACTACACACAATTGTCGGCGCGGGTGCAGCAGAAGGCCAGATGGATGCATCCAACATGATCAAGCCTGAACTTGCGCGGGGAAGAATGAAGGTTATTGGGGCGACGACTTTAAACGAATATCAAAAGTATATTGAAAAAGATGCGGCATTGGAAAGACGATTCCAGCACGTATACCTTGCTGAACCAAATTGTGATGATACCATTACTATTTTACGTGGTATTAAAGACAAATATGAAGTTCACCACGGACTTCG
>Ga0209445_1000503_pt1 | contig 22045 bp, 29 predicted proteins | sample MarorgKNORR_S2LV_4_FD_188223 | JGI IMG/M metagenome (GOLD analysis project Ga0209445, IMG submission 188223) | Marine microbial communities from the Southern Atlantic Ocean, analyzing organic carbon cycling - NADW_A/KNORR_S2/LV (SPAdes) (version 2) | ecosystem: Environmental > Aquatic > Marine >... | reverse complement strand
GTTTGGATAAGAATTTTTCCTGATAAACCAATTACTAAAAAGCCAGCTGAAGTAAGAATGGGTAAAGGTAAAGGAGCTCCAGAATATTGGGTTGCTGTTATTAAACCAGGTACTATTATGTTTGAAGCAGGAGGTGTTACAACTAAAGTTGCAAAGGAAGCACTTCGATTAGCTGCACAGAAATTACCGGTTAGAACAAAATTTGTTGTTAGACGAGATTACGTAGAATAAAATGAAGAATTCAGAGTTAAGAGCATTATCATTAGATGAACTCAATAAAAAGTTATTAATTGAGAAAGAAAATTTAGATAAATTGATTTTTTCTCATGCTGTAACTGCAATTGAAAATCCAATGAAAATAAAAGTAGCTAGAAAATTTGTTGCAAGAATAAAAACAGAAATCCATCATAAAAATAAATAAAATATGGAAAGAAATTTAAGAAAACAAAGGGAAGGAATTGTTACTAGTAATAAGATGGATAAATCTATTTCTGTTGCAGTTAGAAGAAGAGTAAAACATCCTAGATATGGAAAATTTGTTCTTAAAACTTCAAAATTGACTGCTCATGATGAGTCTAATCAATGTAATATTGGAGATAAAGTTCGAATTATGGAAACTAGACCATTGAGTAAAAATAAAAGATGGAGATTAATTAAAGTATTAGAAAAAGTTAAATAATTATGATACAACAAGAAAGTAGATTAAAAATTGCGGATAATAGTGGAGCTAGAGAAGTTCTTTGCATTAGAGTTTTGGGAGGAACAAAGAAAAGGTATGCTTCAATTGGTGACAAAATTGTTGTTACAGTTAAACATGCAATTGCTTCAAGTTCTATTAAAAAAGGAACAGTATCAAGAGCTGTTGTAGTTAGAACTAAAAAAGAAGTAAGAAGAAAAGATGGTTCTTATATTAGATTTGAAGATAATGCTGCGATTTTATTAAATGAAAATGATGAATTAAGAGGTACTAGAGTATTTGGACCTGTTGCCAGAGAACTTAGAGAGAAAAAATTTATGAAAATAGTTTCATTAGCACCTGAGGTTTTATAATAAAAAGATATGAAGTTACATGTTAAAAAAGGAGATAAGGTAATAGTTTTATCAGGGAATAATAAGGGTAAGACTGCAAAGGTGTTAAGTGTATCACCTAAAAAATATTCTGCAATTTTAGAAGGTATAAATCTTGTAACTAGGCATATTAAACCATCCGCAGATAATCCTAAAGGAGGTATTGAAAAGAAAGAAGCACCTATACATTTAAGTAATTTGATGATTGTAGACCCATCAAATGGTAAACCCACTAAAATTTATAGAAAAAGGAATAAAGATGGTAAAATCGAAAGGTTTTCTAAAAAATCAAATAAAATTATCAAATAATGAATAATGTAAGACTTAGAAAAAAATATATTGATGAAATTGTTCCTGTTTTAAAGGAAAAATTACAATATAAATCGCTGATGCAAGTTCCAAAAATTAAAAAAATATCAATAAATCAGGGTCTTGGAGGTTCAGTTAATGATAAAAAACTTATTCAGCATGGAATTGACGAACTATCCTTAATAACAGGTCAAAAAGCTGTTGCAACAAAAGCTAAAGTTTCAATTTCAAATTTTAACCTTAGAGAAGGTATGCCGATTGGTGTAAAAGTTACTTTAAGAGGAAATATTATGTATGAATTTCTTGATAGATTAATTTCTGTTGCATTACCAAGGGTTAGGGATTTTAGAGGATTAAATGATAGAGGATTTGATGGAAATGGTAATTATACTTTAGGAGTTAAAGAACAAATTATTTTTCCTGAAATAAGTATAGATAAAATAAATAAGGTTACTGGTATGAACATAACTATTGTTATAGATTCCAATAGTGATAAAGATAGTTTTGAATTATTAAAGGCTTTTGGAATGCCTTTTATTTCAAGAAATTAAATTATAAATATGGCAAAAAATAGTGTAAATGTAAGAGATCGTAAAAGAAGAAAACTTGTAGCTAAGTATTCTGCAAAAAGAAAAGAGCTAAAAGATAATGGTGATTGGGAGGGTTTAGATAAACTTCCAAGAAATTCATCTGCTGTAAGGTTGCATAATAGATGTAGTCTTTCTGGAAGGCCAAAAGGATATATGAGAAAATTTGGAATATCTAGGTTGGAATTTAGGAAAATGGCTTCTGAAGGTAAAATACCTGGAATAACTAAAGCTAGTTGGTAACTTTTATATAAATGATTAAATTTGCAAGCTTTTTTAAATAAAAAATAATGAATACAGATCCAATTGCTGACTTTTTAACAAGAATACGAAATGCTATTAGTGCTAAGCATAGAATAGTTGAAATCCCTTCTTCTAATATTAAAAAAGAAATTACTAGAGTTTTGCATGAAAAAGGATTTATAACAAACTATAAGTTTGAAGATGATAGTATTCAAGGTAAAATTAAAATAGCACTGAAATATAATGCTAGAACAAAAGTATCAGCTATTGAAAAAATTGATAGAATAAGTAAGCCAGGTTTAAGAAAGTATGTTGATATTGACAATTTACCAAGAGTAATAAATGGATTAGGTATTGCTATTTTATCAACGTCTAAAGGTGTAATTACTGATAAAGAAGCTAAGAAATTAAAAATTGGTGGTGAAGTATTATGTTATGTTTATTAAATAAATTGTATGTCTAGAGTAGGTTTAAATCCAATATTAATTCCAGAAGGTGTATCCGTCAACGTTAATGGTTCAAGCATTAATATTAAAGGTCCAAAGGGAGAATTAAATCAAAATTTTGATTCAGATTTTAAGATTAAAATTGATGAGAATGTTTTAACAGTTTCTAGACCTTCTGAACAAAAAAGACATAAATCACTACATGGATTATATAGATCATTAATTAATAATTGTGTTGTGGGTGTTTCTGAAGGATATGAACTAAAGCTAGAATTAGTTGGAGTTGGTTTTAAAGCATCATCTCAAGGAAATCTATTAAATATGAGTTTAGGATTTTCACATAATATCTATTTTGATGTTCCTAAGGAAGTTAAAGTTACAACTGATTCTAAAAAAGGTAAAGCTCCAGTTATTATTCTGAATAGTATTGATAAACAACTTATTGGGCAAATTGCAGCTAAGCTAAAATCTTTTAGACCAGTTGAACCATATAAAGGTAAAGGTGTCAAATTTGTTGGAGAATATGTTAGAAGAAAAGTTGGTAAAACAGCTGCTGCTTAAAAAAAATATTATGAATTTTAACAAAAATAAAAGAAGATTAAAAATTAGAAAAAGCATTAGATCAAAAATATTTGGTACTAATGAAAGACCAAGAATATCTATTTTCAAAAGTAATAAGGCAATTTATTCACAAATAATTGATGATAATTTAGGGTTAACATTGGTTTCTTGTTCATCAAATGATATTGGTAAATTTGGTAAGAATAATATTGATACTTCAAAAGAAGTTGGAATTAAATTAGCAAAAAAAGCTATTAAAAAAGGTATTTCTAAAGTATTGTTTGACAGAGGAGGATACTTGTATCATGGTAAAATAAAGTCTTTTGCAGATGGAGCAAGAGAAGGAGGATTAATTTTTTAAAATATGAAATATATAAAAGCAAGTGATTTAGAATTAAAAGAAAAAGTTGTTTCAATACAGAGAGTTGCTAAGGTTGTAAAGGGAGGTAGAAGATTTAGTTTTTCTGCTATTGTGGTAGTTGGTAATGAGAATGGAGTTGCAGGTTATGGATTAGGAAAAGCTAATGAAGTTACTAATGCTATTATTAAGGGTACTGATGATGCTAAAAAGAATTTGGTTAATGTTTCTGTATTTAAAAATACAATACCTCATGAAGTTATAGGTAAATATGGTGGAGGTTTGGTATTAATGAAACCTGCTTCTCCTGGTACTGGTGTTATAGCTGGTGGTGCTATGAGAGCAGTAATGGAAAGTGTTGGAATAAAAGATGTTTTAGCTAAGTCTAAAGGTTCATCTAATCCACATAATGTTGTCAAGGCTACTTTTAATGGTTTAATGAAATTAAGAGATCCACTTACAGTTGCAAAACAGAGAGGAAAAAGTATAAATCAAATTTTCAATGGTTAAAAAAATAATAGAGAAAAAAGTTATTATAACACAATTAAAAAGTACTATTTCTCAGACTTTAAGACAGAAGAGAACAATTACTGCTTTAGGTTTAGGTAAAATAAATAGATCAGTACAAAAAGTTTTGTCTCCTGAGATTCAAGGTATGATTAATAAGGTTAATCATTTGGTAGAAGTTAAAAATGTAGAAAAATGAAATTACATTCTCTAAAGCCTGCAGAAGGTTCATTAAAATCAGGAAAAAGAATAGCAAGAGGTCAGGGATCTGGAAGAGGAGGTACTTCTACTAGAGGCCATAAAGGTGCACAATCTAGATCTGGTTATTCTAGAAAAGCTGGTTTTGAAGGTGGACAGATGCCTCTTAAAAGAAGAGTTCCTAAATTTGGATTCAGATCACCTAATAGAATAGAAACTAAGCCAATAAACCTAGATACACTTCAAAAAATTTGCGACAAATTGAAAATAAAGGAAATTAATCCAGATTTTCTTATAAAAAATGGTTTAGCTAATAAATCTGATCTAATAAAAGTTTTAGGTAGGGGTAAGCTTACATCTAAAATAAATGTAAGTTCTCACTATTTTTCAAAGTCAGCTATCACAAGTATTGAAAAAGCAGGTGGAAAAATCAAAAAGTTAATCAATGAATAAATTGTTTTCTGTAATTAAAAATATTTTTTCAATAGAAGAGTTAAGATCTCGAATTTTTACTACAGTTGGATTTTTAATCATTTTTAGATTAGGTTCATTTGTTGTATTACCTGGTATTGATCCTTCTAAATTACAAGAAAGTGCTAGTGGAATATTTGGTTTATTAGATACTTTTTTAGGTGGTGCATTTAGCAATGCTTCAATTTTTGCATTGGGAATAATGCCATATATTTCAGCATCAATTGTGGTTCAATTACTTGGAGTATCATTACCATATTTTCAAAAGCTTCAAAAAGAAGGAGATAGTGGTCGTAAAAAAATGACTCAAATAACTAGATACCTGACTATTATAATAACTATTTTTCAAAGTACAGCTTATATATCAGGTACTATACCAGTAGAGGCTATTCTTGTTCAAAATAAATTTTTATTCACTTTATCATGTATTGTTATATTGACATCAGGAACTATGTTTTGTATGTGGATAGGTGAAAAAATTACTGATAAAGGTATAGGAAATGGTATATCTATGTTGATTATGATTGGGATTATTTCAAGATTTCCTGGCAGTATTGTGGCTGAAGCTCTCTCTAGAGGTATGTCTCAAGCACTATTATTTATTATTGAAATTGGGGTATTATTTGGGGTTGTTATGTTTACAGTAATGCTTACTCAAGCTATTAGAAGGATTCCTGTTCAATACGCTAAACAAGTAGTGGGTAGTAATCTTTATGGTGGTAAAAGACAATATCTTCCTCTAAAGGTTAATTCTTCAGGAGTTATGCCTATTATTTTTGCTCAAGCTCTTATGTTTTTACCCGCTGTAATAGGACTACAATTTGCTGAAAATTCAGATTTTTTTCAATATATTGCAACCTCTTTTTCAAATATGCAGTCATGGTTGTATAATGTAACGTTTGCAGTGTTAATAATTTTGTTTACATTTTTTTATACAGCTATTACAGTTAATCCAAATAAAATGGCTGATGATATGAAAAGAAATAATGGATTTATTCCTGGAATAAAACCTGGTTCTGAAACATCTGATTTTATATCTAATGTTATGGATCGTATTACATTACCAGGATCAATTCTACTTGCTGTAGTTGCTATTTTACCAGCTTTTGCAATGATGTTTGGTGTAAGTCAAGGATTTGCACAATTTTATGGAGGAACATCATTATTAATTATGGTTGGTGTTATTTTAGATACATTGCAGCAAATTGAAAGTTATTTACTGATGAGACATTATGATGGAATGATGAAATCAGGTAAAGTAAAAGGAAGAAGTATTTAATTTATGGCTAAACAAAAGGCAATTGAACAAGATGGAGTTGTAACAGAAGCACTTTCAAATGCTATGTTTAGAGTTAAGTTAGAAAATGGACATATTGTAACAGCTCATATTTCAGGAAAAATGAGAATGTTTTACATTCGATTATTACCTGGTGATAAAGTTAAGTTAGAAATGTCTCCTTATGATTTAACAAAAGGTAGAATAACATTTAGATATAAATAAAATGAAAGTAAAAGCATCTGTAAAAAAGAGAAGTTCTGACTGTAAAATAATTAGAAGAAAGGGAAAAGTATATGTTATTAATAAGAAAAATCCAAGATTTAAACAGAGACAAGGATAAGATATGAGAATAGCAGGTATAGATATTCCGGATAATAAAAGAGGAGAAATAGCTCTTACATATATTTTTGGTATTGGTAAAAGTTCAGCTCAAAAAATATTATTTAATGCAGGTATTGATTTAAGTAAAAAAGTAAGTGATTGGTCTGAGGAAGAATCAAATAAAATAAGAAATATAATTTCTGAAAGTTATAAAATCGAAGGGGATCTTAAGTCAGAAGTTAGACTCAACATTAAAAGACTTTTGGATATTGGATGTTATAGAGGTATAAGACATAGAGTAGGATTACCTCTTAGAGGACAAAAAACTAAAAATAATTCTAGGACTAGAAAAGGAAAAAGAAAAACAGTAGCTAACAGAAAGAAAGCAGTTAAATAATTTATTATTATGAATAAAAGAAAAGAAAAGTCAAAGAAAAAAGTTGTAGTTGTCACTTCCGTAGGGCAAGCTCATATTAAGTGCTCTTTTAATAATATAATTATATCTATAACTAATGAGTCAGGACAGGTTATTTCATGGTCTTCTGCTGGTAAGATGGGGTTTAGAGGATCAAAAAAGAATACACCATTTGCAGCACAGATTGCCACTGAAGATGCTGTTAAGTCAGCTTATGAATTAGGGTTAAGAAAAGTTGATATTTTTATTAAGGGACCAGGATCTGGAAGAGATTCTTCCATTAGGGCAATGCAAAATGCTGGTTTAGATGTAATGTCAATAAATGATGTTACACCTTTGCCACATAATGGATGTAGACCACCTAAAAGAAGAAGAGTTTAAATTATAAAATATGGCAAGATATACAGGACCTAAATCAAAAATTTCTAGAAAATATGGTGAACCAATTTTTGGTGACACTAAAGCTTTAGAAAAAAAACCTCATCCTCCAGGACAACATGGACGGGGAAGAAGAAGAAAAAAATCTGAATATGCTATTCAGCTTGCTGAAAAACAAAAAGCTAAATACTTGTATGGTATATTAGAGAGACAATTTAAGAATATGTTTGATAAAGCATCAAGAAAAAGTGGTGTTACAGGTGAAAATTTACTACAGTTATTAGAAGCAAGATTAGATAATGTAGTATATAGACTTGGAATTGCTCAAACAAGAAGATCTGCAAGACAATTTGTTGGTCATAAACATATAACCGTTAATGATAAAATTGTAAATATTCCCTCTTTTACAGTTAAAGCAGGTGATCTTATTGCAGTTAGAGAAAAATCTAAATCATTAACTGCTATATCAGAAAGTTTATCTAATAAATCTTCAAATAAATATCAATGGTTGGAATGGGATGATAAAAAATTAACTGGTAAAATGCTAAACTATCCTGATAGAGAAGCTATTCCTGAAAATATTAATGAACAATTAATTGTTGAATTATATTCTAAATAAAATATTGTATAAATAAATTTTAAAATTATGTCACTACTTTCATTTCAATTGCCTGATAAAATAGTTATGGAAAAATCTAATGATTTTCATGGGCTATTTACTTTTAAACCTCTTCAACCAGGATATGGTGTAACAATCGGTAATTCCGTTAGAAGAGTTCTTTTATCTTCGTTAGAAGGATATGCTATAACAGGTTTAAAAATACCTGGTGTTCAACATGAATTTTCAACTATAGATGGAATTGTTGAAGATGTATCTGAAATTATTTTAAATCTTAAGTCTATAAGATTTAAAAATATTTCTGAAACTCCAGATAAAAATATTTCTGTTTCTTTTAATAATAAAGGCACTTTGACTGCTAAGGAAATTGGAAATTTTTCTACTTCTTTTGAGATATTAAATCCAGATCAAGAAATTTGTACATTAAGTAAAAATGTAAAATTTTCTATAGAATTGAGTGTTGAAAAAGGTAGAGGTTACGTAACTGCTGAAGAAAATAAATCTAATGGTTCAGATGTTAATTTTATCTCAATTGATTCTGTTTTTACTCCTATTATAAATGTTAAATATAATGTTGAAAATACAAGGGTAGAACAAAAAACAGATTTTGAAAAATTGGTAATTGATATTGAAACAAATGGTTCTATTCATCCTGAGGATGCTTTAAAAGGAGCTGCTCAAATACTCATAAAACATTTTTATCTATTTTCTGATAAGGATATGGAATTTGCTGAGGATGATTCTGATGAACTTGAGGTAGTTGATGAAGAATTACTTCATATGAGAAAATTACTTAAAACTTCATTAAATGATTTAGATCTTTCAGTTCGTGCATTTAATTGTTTAAAAGCAGCTGATATTAGAACTTTAGGTGACTTGGTAAGTGTGGAAATTTCAGATATGATGAAATTTAGAAATTTTGGTAAAAAATCTCTTACTGAATTGGAGGAACTTATTGATAACAAAGGTCTGAATTTTGGTATGGATTTGGATAAATATAATTTAGATTAAATAGTATTAATAATGAGACACGGTAAAAGATTTAATCATTTAGGTAGAACATCGTCTCATCGAAAGTCAATGCTTTCTAATATGGCTTCTTCCCTTATTTTAAATAAAAAAATTGAGACGACTTTGGCAAAGGGTAAAGCATTAAGAAAATATATCGAGCCATTAATTACTAAATCTAAATCAGACACTACACATTCGAGAAGATCAGTTTTTTCTTATTTACAAAATAAGGATTCAGTAAATGAACTTTTTGGTGCAATTTCTGAAAAAATAGCAACCAGACCAGGTGGTTATACTAGGATTATAAAAACGGGTTCAAGACTTGGTGATAATTCTGATATGTGTATTATTGAATTAGTTGATTATAATAACTTAATGTTAACAGATAAACCATTAAAAGCTACAAAAACTAGAAGAAGAAGAAAGAAAAAAAAAACTAGTCAAGATGTTTTATTATCTAGTAAAAAATCTTTAATATCTAGTGAAAAAAGTACTAAAAAAAATGATGAATCAAAATCAAAATAAATTTTTGTTATAGTTCATTGATTTTAAAGGATTAAATTTTATTTAATCCTTTTTTTATTATTTATTTTTGATTAATAATGAATTTTATTTTAAAACCACCTGCAATATTAGTTTTAGAAGACGGGACAGTTTTTAGAGGTAAATCTTTAGGAAAAATTGGTATAGCAACGGGTGAAATATGTTTTAATACTGGAATGACAGGATATCAAGAAATTTATACTGATCCTTCATATTTTGGACAAATAATTATAAATACATCTTCACATATTGGAAATTATGGTACAATAAATTCTGAACAGGAAAGCAATAGTCCTCAAGTAAATGGAGTAATTATCAATGAGTATTCTGTTGTATATAGTAGATATAATTCAACTTCAAGTCTTGAAAATTATTTTTTAAAAAATAAAACTGTTGCAATTTGTGATGTTGAAACAAGAAAATTAGTAAAGTATGTTAGAGATAAGGGGGCAATGAACGCTATAATATCTAGTGAAAACTTAGATATTAGTTTTTTGAAAGAAAAATTAAAAAAAGTTCCTTCAATGATTAACTTAGAATTATCTTCTCTTGTTACAACAAAAAAAGAGTATATGTATGGTGATGAATCAGCAAAATATAAAGTTGCGGTTTTGGATTTAGGTTGTAAGAAGTCAATATTAAATAATTTTACTAATAGAAATGTGATTTGTAAAGTATTTCCTGCTAAAACTAGTTTTAATAAAATGAATGAATGGAAGCCTAATGGATTTTTTATATCTAATGGACCTGGAGATCCTGCATCTATGGATTATGCAGTTGAAACAATTAAAAAGATATTGGAGATTAATAAACCTTTATTTGGAATATGTTTAGGTCATCAGCTTATGGCAAGAGCTTGTAATATATCAACATTTAAGCTCCATAATGGACATCGTGGTATTAATCATCCAGTTAAAAATTTAGAAACTGGAAAATCAGAAATTACATCTCAAAACCATGGTTTTTCTGTTGATTATAATGAGGTTGATAAATCAAAAAATATAAACCTTACTCATATAAACTTAAATGATAATTCAGTTGAAGGAACTAAAATAATTGGGAAAAAAGCTTTTTCTGTTCAATACCATCCTGAGTCATCTCCAGGCCCTCATGATTCAAGATATTTATTTGATAATTTTATTAGGTTTTTTTAATGAGTAAAATAACAAACATCAAATGCAGACAAATTCTTGATTCTAGAGGAAATCCTACTGTAGAAGTAGATATTTTTTCGGGAAATATTATGGGTAGAGCTGCAGTTCCTTCCGGAGCATCAACAGGTATAAATGAGGCAGTGGAATTAAGAGATAATGATAGTTCTAAATATTTAGGAAAATCTGTGAATAAAGCTGTTAAAAATGTTAATTCTGTAATATCAAAGAAAATAATTGGTATGGACTGTTTTGATCAAACTTTGATTGATAAAACACTAATTGAAATGGATGGAACAACTAATAAATCTAATTTAGGTGCAAATGCAATACTAGGTATTTCTCTGGCTTCAGCTCATTTGGCATCAAAAGTTAAATCAATTCCTTTATATAAGTATTTGGGAGGAAAATCTGCCTGTTTTTTACCTGTACCTATGATGAATATCATTAATGGAGGATCTCATTCAGATGCTCCTATGGCATTTCAAGAGTTTATGATTAGACCTCTAGGTGCTCCTAGTTTTAAAGAAGCATTAAGATATGGGGCTGAAATATTTCATTGTTTAAAGTCAATTTTAAAAATTAATAATTTAAGCATTGCGGTTGGTGATGAAGGTGGTTTTGCCCCTAATTTAAAAAATGGTACTGAAGAAGCAGTAGAAACTATTATGTTATCTATTGAAAAGGCTGGTTATAAAGTTGGAGAAGAGGTTACTATTGCTATGGACTGTGCATCATCCGAGTTTTATAATAATGGAAAATATGATTATAGAAAATTTGAAGGAGATTCTGGTGAAGTTAGAAACTCAGAAGAGCAAGTAATTTATTTAAAGGAGTTAGTTGAGAAATATCCTATTGATAGTATTGAAGATGGTTGTGATGAAAATGATTGGGAAGGTTGGAAATTATTAACAAGTGAAATAGGTAATAAATGTCAGTTAGTTGGAGATGATTTGTTTGTGACTAATATTAAATATTTAAAGAAAGGTATTAGAGAAAAAAGTGCTAATTCTATATTAATTAAACCAAATCAAATAGGTACACTTTCTGAAACAATTTCAGCAATAAATTTAGCAAAAAGTGCAGGATGGAATACTATTATTTCTCATAGATCAGGTGAAACTGAGGATACTACAATCTCAGATATAGCTGTTGGTTTAACCGTTGGACAAATAAAAACTGGGTCTCTTTCACGTTCAGATAGGATAGCCAAATATAATCAGTTATTAAGAATAGAAGAAGATTTAGGTATAAATGCAAAATATCTCAAAAATTAAAATTATATATTTGATTTATGATTTTAGACAATGTTAAAAAACTATTTAAAAATTTTTATTTTTTATTTTTTATTTTATTCATTTTATGGATGACATTTATTGATACAAATGGGTTTTATAATAGATATAGATTATCTAAAAAATTATCAGATTTAGAATCACAAAAAGTATTTTATACTAATGAGATTGAACAAATTTCAATTGATAAAAAATTATTTGATAATAATGATGAACTTTTAGAAAAGTATGCACGTGAAAAATATTTGATGAAAAAAGAAAGTGAAGATATTTTTTATATAATTGAAGAATAAATTAATAAGTAAACTATGGAACTCAAAAGCGAAAAATTTCTTTTTAAATATTTAAATAATTATTCTCCAACAGGTTTTGAAACTTCTGGACAAAGAATATGGTTAGATTATATGAATCCTTACATTGATGAATATATATCAGACACATATGGAACAGTTGTTGGTGTAATTAATCCTAAATTTGAGTATAAAGTTGTTATAGAAGCTCATGCTGATGAAATTTCTTGGTTTGTAAATTACATTACAGATGATGGTTATATATATGTTATAAGAAATGGGGGTTCTGATCATCAGATAGCTCCGTCTAAAAGAGTTAATATACATACAGAAAAAGGTATTGTTAAAGGTGTTTTTGGTTGGCCTGCAATTCATGTTAGAGATTCAAAGACTGAAAAAAATCCATCTTTAGAAAATATATTTATTGATGTTGGTTGTGAGTCAAAAAAGGAAATTGAAAAGCTTGGTATTCATGTTGGTTGTGTAATTACTTTTGAAGATGAATTAATTCATCTTAATAAAAATTATTTGACAGGAAGGGCTTTAGATAATAGAATGGGAGGATTTATGATAGCTGAGGTAGCTAGGAGGTTAAAAGAAAACAAAAAAAACTTAGATTTTGGTCTTTATATAGTTAATTCAGTACAAGAAGAAATTGGACTTAGAGGTGCTCAAATGATAGCTGAAAGAATAAATCCAGATGTTGCAATTGTTACGGATGTGACTCATGATACACAATCACCAATGTATAATAAAAAGAAAAGTGGTGATGTGAAAGCAGGACAAGGTCCAGTTCTTACTTATGGTCCAGCAGTACAAAATAATTTATTAAAACTTTTAATTAAATCAGCAAAATCAAATAAAATTCCTTATCAACTTATGGCAGCATCACGATATACTGGAACAGATACTGATGCCTTTGCTTATTCTAATGATGGTGTTGCATCAGCTTTGATTTCTTTACCATTAAAATATATGCATACAACTGTAGAAACCGTTCATAAAAAAGACGTTGAGAATTGTATAAAGCTAATATATGAATCTGTTTTAAAAATCAAAAAAAATCAAGATTTTAGATATATTAAATAATTTTTTTACATATGTACCCTATGCTCTCTAAGTCATTCCAAAAATTTGGATATGATTTATTAACTACCTCTGGATCTCTAATTACAAGTTCTAATTTTGATGATAATGATGCGAATGACATAGCTACTCTATGATCTTTATAGGTATTTATTATTAATTTCTTTGGTAGTTTATTATTTCTTTTTTCAAGAATCCATTCATCATTTTTTTCAAAAAAATTACATCCAATTTTTTTTAGTTCTTTCTTCATTGCTATTAGTCTATCAGTTTCTTTTATTTTTAGACTTTCAAGACCTTTCAATTTTAATTTAATTTTTTTAACGGCGGCAATAACTAAAATTGTCTGAGCTAAATCTGGACAATTTTTAAAATTTATTTCTTTAGTTGATTCTAAATTTGAATTTTTAATTAATAAAATTCCATCACTTTCAAACTTGGTATAAACTCCAATATTTTTCATGATATCAGCAATTATTTTATCACCTTGAAATGAATTTTTTCTTAATCCAATAAGCTTTAAAGATTTTATATGATCATTAATGCTTATTATACTGTACCAATAACTAGCTGCTGACCAGTCAGATTCTATTTTGTAAGACCCACTTAAATATTTTTGATTGGTAATTTTAATTTTATTTTTATTCCATTTGTATTTAATACCAAAATTTTTCATTAGACCTAAAGTCATCTCTACATATGGTTTACTATAAAATGGCTCTACAATTTTAATTTCTATTCCATTTTTAAGTATAGGAGCAATTAATAGTAAGGAAGAAATGTATTGACTGCTTATATTTCCTTTAATTTGAATAGAATTAATTTTTTGACTTATTTTATTTTTTATATAAATAGGGGGGTATCCTTCTTTCTTCAAATATTTTATTTTTGCTCCTATTTCATTTAGTGCATCAACAAGAATAGCTATAGGTCTTTTTTCCATTCTTTTGGATCCTGTAATTTTAACATCATTTCTTTTTAATGATAAAAATGATGTTAAAAATCGCATCGTTGTACCTGCATCTTTAATATTAAAAATTGGATTTAGATTTTTATTGAGTAAATTCTTTAAAATGATAGTATCATTTGCATTGGAAAGATTATCAATATTTATTATTTCTTTAGACAAGGCTTGTATAATTAATAGCCTATTACTTTCACTTTTTGAAGAATTTAAAGTGATTACATTATTTTTAAATTTATCAAACTTGATTATTAGCTGTTTCATTAGATGTAGCTATTATAATAATCTATACTTTCATTAATAACTAATTCATTTACATTATAATTATACCCACATTTACCAATTTTTTCAAGTAATGACATTTTTATCTTATTGTTAATGTTTTTTTTGTCATGCATTATAGCTTCTAATATCGGTTTAATTTTATTTTTATTAATAATATTGAGTTTGTATGTTTTAGTAATGAATTTTGTTATTAAGTCCAGTTCATTTTTTTGTAATGTATTAGAAGTATATGATATATATGATTCGCATATAATTCCAATTGCTATTGCTTCTCCATGCAATAAATAATTATTCTTGTTTATATATATTGATTCAATTCCATGTCCAATGGTATGTCCAAAATTTAGAGTTTTTCTAAGACCATTTTCTAAAGGATCTTTTCTTACAATTGATGATTTTATTTTTATTGAATGTAATATAATATCATTCCAATCATAGTTTTTCCAATTAGTATTTAATAATCTATAGAATGCAGTTTTATCTTTAATTAGACAATGCTTTATAACTTCAGCAAATCCAGATTTTATTTCTCTTATAGGAAGAGATTTTAATAGATTAGTCTCTATAAATATTTTTTTTGGATTTAAAAATACACCTACATGGTTTTTTAAATTATTAAAATTAATTCCAAGTTTACCACCAACGCTTGCATCTACCTGAGATAAAAGAGTTGTTGGAATATTTATAAAGTCAATTCCTCTCATGTAGGTAGCAGCAATAAAACCACCTAAATCGGAAATAACTCCTCCTCCTAAATTTATCAACAAAGATTTTCTATCAAATTTTAACTCAGTAAGTGAATTCCATACTTTAATACATGTTTTTATATTTTTTTCTTTTTCACCAGATTTAATTTCTATAATAGAATAAGGAATTTTTAAATTTTTTTTTATAATTGGTAAGCAATGTTTATTAGAATTATTATCAACTAATATTCCAATTTTAGAATAATTGTTTTTTGATATAAAATCTATGATGTTAGGTTTAATATTTGAAATTTTAATATGATTGGGAATCATATCTTAATTTTATTCTTCTTCTTATGTATTACTTTGTTTTGAGCATTAATAGAAGCTAAATGAATTAATTTATATAAATTTTTGATGAAGGTTTCATCTAAATTTTTATCTTTTGCCCAATTAATTCTTGATTTGGCTATTTCATTCCACCTCTCAACTTGAAATGAAGTTAGTTCTTGTTCTTTTTTAAATTCACCGATTTTTTCAACTAAATCAATTCTTTTAGCTAATATATCAATAATTTCTCTATCGACATCATCAATATGTTCTCTTAATTCATTTAAAAGATGTTTATATGTATTGTTTTTCTCATTTTTATTTTTTGTTTCCAGTTTTTTGATCATACTAGATAAAACTTTTGGAGTTACTTGTTGTTTTGCATCACTCCATGCATTATCAGGATCAATATGGGATTCAATTATTAGTCCATCATAACCAAGATCTAATGCTTTTTGAGAAGTTTCTAGGATCATTTCTCTGTTTCCACACATATGAGAAGGGTCACATATTATAGGTAATTCTGGAATATTACTTTTTAAATCAATTGCTATATTCCAAAGAGGAACGTACCTGTATCTAGAACTACCCGTAATTGAAAAACCTCTATGGATGGCTCCTATTTTATTAATTCCAACTTTATTAATTCTTTCTATAGCTCCCATCCATAGTGAAAGATCAGGATTTATAGGATTTTTTATAAAAATTGGTGTATTTGTACCTTTAATAGCATCAGCAATCTCTTGTACAGAGAAAGGATTAACAGTAGTTCTTGCACCAATCCATAATATATCTATATCGTATTTAAGAGCAAGTTCTATATGATTTGTATTTGCAACTTCAACTGTAAATTTTATATCAAGCTCTTTTTTAATTTCAGAAATCCATTTTAATGCTTCTTCCCCATTACCTTCAAAGCTTCCTGGTCGAGTTCTAGGTTTCCATACTCCAGCCCTCATAAGGTTAATTCCATAAGATTTTAATTGTTTACATGTTTCAAATAATTGATCGTAAGTTTCTGCGCTACAAGGCCCAGAGATAACTAATGGGTTTTTTTCAACCTTCATCCAGTTATTAATAGGTTCAATGTTTAAGTTTTTGGACAATTCTATTATATTTTTGTTAAAATCTATTAAAAGAATAAACAATAGTGAGCAAAACTAACAAAAACTTATTTAATAACACGGAATTGGCCTTTTCTAATAAAAGTGATATTGAACTAAATAAGGCTTATTTTCTTTTTTCTATTTTGGATTATTCATTTTTGACGAAGCTAGGAAATTTTTTTTTAATGCTGGTTTTGAAAATGCATTTGCCATTAAAGAAAGTGATTAAAAAAACTATATTTGATCACTTTTGCGGTGGTGAAACATTAGATGAATGTAAAAAAACGTTTCAAACACTTTCGAAGTATAATATTTTTGCAATGCCTGAGTATTCTATTGAAGGTGAATCTACTATTAAAGGATTTGAAAATTATAAAAATGATTCTATTGAAATTATTAATTATTTAGGCAAATTAAAGCTTCCTTTTATAGCAATTAAGTGTAGTGGATTAGCATCATTGGAAACATTAGAAAAGGTTTCTAATGGAGAAATGACTTATAGTAATCTTGAATATAGAAATTTTTATCATAGGATTAATGAATTGTGTGAATGTGCAATAAATAATAATGTTAAGATTTTAATTGATGCAGAAGAAAGTTGGATCCAAAAATCTATTGATGATACGGCTTTGAATTTGATGAAAAAATATAATATAAAAACTGTTAATATATTTTTAACCTATCAATGTTATAAAATTCATACTCTTAAAAACATAGAAGAGAATTATAAAATTTCTTTTAGTAATAATTACAAGTTTGGAGTGAAATTAGTTAGAGGAGCATACATGGAAAAAGAAAGATTAAGAGCTAAGGAGTTTAATTATTCTAGCCCTATTCATGTTTCTAAAACAAAAACTGACAATGAATTTGACAATTCTGTTGAATACTGTATGAATAAAATAGATCATATATCTCTTTGGATAGGTAGTCATAACGAAAAATCATGTTCTAAATTAATAGAACTTTTAAATAGTAAAAAGCTTTCTAAAAATGATGAGAGAGTTTGGTTTTCTCAGCTTTACGGAATGAGTGATAATATTTCTTTTACATTAGCTAATTTGGGTTACAATGTAATTAAATTAATTCCATTTGGACCTGTTGAGAAAACTATACCATATTTGATTCGTAGAGCTAATGAGAATAGTTCTGTGAAAGGCCAAAGTAACAGACAATATACTTTGATAAAAAATGAAATAAATAGAAGAAAAGATTTAAATTAATATTATGAGCATAAGTGAACAAGAACATCAAAGAAGGCAATCTCTAGAAGATATTATTCAATTAGGTTTAAACCCATACCCCTCAGAAACATTTATTATTAACTCATCATCAGAAGAAATTAAAAATAATTTTGATGAAAAAAAATCAAATTTTAGTGAGGTTAAAATTGCTGGTAGATTGATGTCAAGGAGAATAATGGGATCTGCTTCATTTGCAGAGATTCAAGATTCTAAAGGTAGAATTCAGATTTATGTTCGAAGAGATGATTTATGTCCTTCTGAGGATAAAACTTTATATAATACATTATTTAAAAAGAAGTTAGATCTTGGAGATATAATAGGCATTGAAGGATATGCTTTTCTAACAAAGATGGGAGAAATAACTATTCATGTTACCGATTTAAAAATATTGTCTAAATCAATTAGGCCCTTACCTGTAGTGAAAGAAGTTACTGATGATAAAGGTGATAAAACAACTTATGATGCATTTAGTAATAAAGAGTTAAGGTATCGAAGAAGATATGTGGATTTAATAGTAAATCCTGAATCAAAAGATATTTTTATTAAAAGGTCTAAAATAATTAATGAAATAAGAAGTATTTTAAATGAGAATAATTATTTAGAAGTTGAAACTCCAATTTTACAACCTATCTATGGTGGTGCATCTGCTAGACCATTTAAAACATATCACAATACTTTGGATATACCTCTTTTTTTGAGAATAGCTAATGAATTATATTTAAAAAGACTAATTGTTGGAGGTTTTGATGGTGTTTTTGAATTTGCAAAAGATTTTAGAAATGAGGGAATGTCTAGATTTCATAATCCTGAATTTACTCAATGTGAGTTTTATGTTGCCTATAAAGATTATTTGTGGATGATGGATTTTATTGAAGGTATGTTTAATAGAATTATTTTAAAAATAAATAATAGTTCTACAATTATATGTTCTGGAAATAAAATAAATTTTAAGAAACCATGGAAAAGATATACTATGTATGGTGTGATTAAGAAATTTACAGGAATTGATATATCAAAAATGGATGTAAAAGAATTAATTAAAGCTTGTAAAAAATTTAGAATTAAAGTGGATAAAATTATGGGAAAGGGTAAAATTATTGATGAAATATTTAGTATAAAATGTGAACCCAATTTAATTCAACCCACTTTTATAATTGATTATCCAATAGAGATGTCACCTTTAGCAAAAAAACATCGTTCTGAACAAGGTTTAGTTGAAAGGTTTGAATTAATATGTAACGGTAAAGAAATTTGTAATGCTTTTTCTGAATTAAATGATCCACTTGATCAAAGAAAAAGATTCGAATATCAAGTAAAATTAGGCAATTTAGGAGACGATGAGGCAATGATATTAGATGAAGATTATCTTACTGCATTAGAATATGGGATGCCTCCTACTGCCGGAATAGGGATTGGTATAGATAGATTAACTATGATATTAACCAATTCTGATTCAATTCAGGATGTTTTATTTTTTCCTCAAATGAAACCAAAAAACAATTAGAGATTATCAAAGAACCTACTTTTTTTCTCTAATTTCAAGTCTTGTAGAAGAGCTGATACTGCACTGATACTTAAATTATAAGACTGAAATCTACCAAAGGGAACCCAATTAAAACGTATTCTCCAACAATGAAGGTCTCTTATTGCATTAATGCTGGTTTGTGTTAACATTTTATTTTTAAAATCATATCCTGATCTCATTGATATTTTTGTTTTTTCTGATATGCTTATATCACCAGACATGGTAATTGTTTGAGTTATTATCGGATCATTATAACCTATTTTTCTTCTATTAAGATTATAATTTGCATTTATTGACCAAGGCACATCAAAATTTACGTATTCAGCAATATTAGAATTTATGTAATCAATTTCTTGTCTAGTGCCAAATCTAGATTCTTTTTCATCCTTTTCTTCAGGAGATTGAAAGTCTTTAGCAGAAAATCTCATACTAAGTGACATATTAATAAATGCTAATGAACCTAAACCTTGATTATTCTTTATTGCTAGTTCATTAATTCTTCTCTGATATATTTGATTTGTTTCACTGATACTATCAAGCTTATATGCATAAGGATCTATAGTTCCACTTAGACTTACATTAATTAGTCTTTTAAAAAATGAAGTTCTTGTATTAAATCTAATAGGACTTAGTTGAAAAGAATCAGCTAAAAAGTTATAATTTCCTGAAAAAGATAAATTTTCAAAGATTTTAATCTTTTTTGTTCCTGAAATTGTATCGTTTTCATCTATAACTTTCATTTCTAAATTATTTCCTATATAAAAATTCATAGATGCCGAACTTCCAATTCTAGGACTACCATATAGAAAATTTTCATATTTGCTAAGAAGTCTTGTTTCTCCTTCATTATTTATTTGAATATTTTCATAATATCCATATTTTTTTTGAGTAAAATCTGGGCTGTAAGTCAGAGATATCTCAGGAGTTATTACATGTCTTATAGCTTTAATTTTTCCTTTTTTAAAGAAAACAGTACCATATATTCTTGTGGACAAAGATAGGGCAGTGTTATAAGACCATGCTCTTGAAAAACTGTTTGTAGTATCAATTTCTATACCATTTTCAACTTCATTATATGTATAATTTAATTTTTTGAGGTACCATATTTCATTATAATTAATACTTGGGCTAACAGTAAAAAATTTTAAAATATTAAAAGATGTAGAAATCGGTATTGTATGTTTTCCTCCAATTTTTGATCTATCAATTATTGTACTAATATTTCCCATATTAAAATCTATTTGTTTGTTAAATGAGTCTGATGAGTTTATAACATTTATGGAGTTTAAAGTATTAGAAGAAGAACCGTTAGTTAACTCAATTTTACCAGTAAATCTATGACTTATGCTAATCTTTCCAAGAGCTGTTTTTCCTAATTTCCCCATATTTTTAAAAGGATAAATTCTGCCCATATTATAGCTTAGGTCTGGTAGAGTTAAATTAACCTTTTTATTTTGGACATTTTGAGAATGTCTTAAGTTAGCGGAGATGTTAAATGGCGATCCCTTAAATGTTTTAGAGTATGAGATGTTAGAATTGAATTGAGCATTTATACTTTGATTGAAATTCGATTGTACTAAATTTTTATTTTGATTGTATGAGTTTGTTTGAAAGTTTACAGAAGATGAAAATCTGCTTGATCTACCTTTTGAACTAGGAGTATGTGTCCAAGAAAATGAAAAATCATTTGATTCAAAAGGACTTTCTATTTCACCAGTTTTTGATTTATTATAATTAAACTTAAGACTTCCATTATATGCATATCTTTTTTTGTAGTTTGTTGCAATTGTAGCTCCATAACTTCCTTTTGAATAAATACTTCCAGTTAATCTTAAATCAAAATAATCACTTACTGCAAAATAATAACCTCCTTCTCTAAGGTAAAAACCTCTTCTTTTTTCTTCTCCATAGCTAGGCATTATGATTCCAGAAATTGTTTTTTTTGGTTGTGGAAACATACCAAATATAAATCCTAATGGGATTGGTACATTTCCAAATTTTAAATAAAATGGACCAGATATAACTTTTTTTCCAGGAATAACTTTTAATTTTTTTGCTGCAATGTGAAAATGTGGATCCGCTAAGTTACAAGTAGTATATTTTGCATCATGAATATACAATTCATCTAATTCATTTTTTTTAACTTTTTCCCCTTGCATATAAGCATCGTCAAGTTGAGTAACTATACCTGATATTATCGCTTTTTTAGAATTAAAATTATATGTTATTTTATCTGTTTCATAAGATTGGTTATTTTCTGTGAAAATGGGCTTTCCTATTTTTAAACCAGTTGAATCTCTCATGAAGTTAGCATCAAGAGTTTGAGCATTCCAATCAACCATAATTTCATGAGCTTTTAAATTGATGTTACCATAATCAATACTAGCATTGCCATATAATTTTATTATTTGGGTCTTCAAATCATAATAAATTGAGTCTTTAGCATTATAATTGATAGTAGTTTCGATTTCACTATCGGATTTTAGTGAATCTAATTGTTTTGAAATTGTTTGAGATGTATCAGATTCATTAATAATGGTTGTGGAATTATTCTTAGTTTGACCAAATGTTAAGATTGGAAATAAAAAAACAAAATATGTAATGATATATTTCAATTTCATTAATTTATTATTTTTTTAATAATTTTAAAATCTAATGCAAATTTATCTTCAATAATGTTAATTATTAAAAAATGAGATATTTTAATACATTCATTTTATTAGTTTTTACACTCTTTTTAACTTCTTTTAACTCTAATTGCTATTCACAGTA
>Ga0209445_1000500_pt1 | contig 22127 bp, 19 predicted proteins | sample MarorgKNORR_S2LV_4_FD_188223 | JGI IMG/M metagenome (GOLD analysis project Ga0209445, IMG submission 188223) | Marine microbial communities from the Southern Atlantic Ocean, analyzing organic carbon cycling - NADW_A/KNORR_S2/LV (SPAdes) (version 2) | ecosystem: Environmental > Aquatic > Marine >... | reverse complement strand
CGGGTGAATCGCCTGAGGATATGTCGGACGCTCTTTGGGACAGCGTTGTCGCCACCAATCTACGCAGCGTTTTTCGCTTTTCACGGCAAGCGTTTCGGGCAATGAAGCAAGCCGGATTCGGGAAAATTATCAACATTGGTTCGATGTATTCGCTATTTGGTAGTGCGCAGGTGCCCAATTACTCTGCCAGTAAAGGCGGCGTAGTACAGCTTACAAAATCCCTCGCCGTTGCCTGGGCCCCTCACCATATTGAGGTCAATTGCATACTCCCTGGCTGGATTACCACAGACATGACCCGACCCGTTATCGACAACGAACCGTTTCATCAACAAATCGTTCAACGGACACCGGCAGGCCGTTTTGGTGAACCTAAGGAGTGCGGGGGCGCCGCTGTTTTCTTCGCAAGTTCCGCGTCGGATTTTGTGACGGGCCAATCGCTGGCTGTGTGTGGAGGCTTCAGTATTGCGTAGTCTATTGATCATCTTTGTGCTTTTCTTTCAAACCACCTGTTTAGCTCATGCGTCAGCGATTGTTGAGGCGTGCACTAATTTAGTTCACGCCTATGCGCACAGCCGTGATCACGACGACCCTGACGGTTACGCCAACGTATTCGCCGAAAACGGAGTCTTTTTGTTCCGCGGCCAACGGTTTGAAGGTCGTGCCGCGATTCGCAAACGCATGCTCGACAGTAGTGGCCAAACCACCAGGCATGTTATGAGTAATGTTCAGGTCACCGTCGAAACGCCCGAAAAAGCGCGTGTCGTTAGTTACGTTACCGTCACCATCGCGGCCGCGACTGAACTCCCCATTCAGACATCCGGCGCCACTGCGTTGGGCGAGTATCACGACATTTGCGCGAAAACAACTGCGGGATGGAAAATTCAAAAACGCCAATTCGTTGACGTCTTTACGTTCGGCGATTGACGTCCAACCGATAGGCGGCTACGGTTTAGACTCCACCATAGAGGACACCACGTTGCCGCAGAAAGACCTTAAAAACGCAGGTCTAAAAGTGACGCTTCCGCGTCTCAAAGTCCTTGAGGTACTGGAAGCCGGAGGGCCCCATCACCTGTCGGCAGAAGACGTCTATCGAAAACTCATCGCCAGTGACGAATCCGTAGGTCTAGCCACCGTGTACCGAGTGCTCATGCAATTTGAATCCGCCGGTATTGTCGACCGACACAACTTCGATGACGGCCATGCCGTCTACGAATTAGCCCACGAAAGCCATCACGATCACATGATCGATATCGATACCGGTACCGTAACTGAGTTTGTCAGCGACAACATTGAGAATCTGCAAAAGGAACTCGCTCGCGAATATGGTTTTGACTTGGTCGATCACGAACTGGTGCTCTACGTTCGAAAACGAGATGAGACCTGACCCGCAAGCCAACATAAGCCCATCTCGTAAAAGCTCTTAGTCGACGATTTCAACACTATTCGCGAATGAGAATTATTTGCGATTAGGGTACGATTGACGGATGTTGTCCGTCCAACAACTTGCCATCGGTCAAACCGCAACCATCATTGGGTTCCGCGATGCGAGTGCCTACGTCGCGCGTTTGCAGAGCTTGGGACTGGTACGAGGAACTCAATTCGAAGTCGTTCGTACCGCCCCGCTGGGCGACCCCATCGAGCTTAAATTACGCGGATTTCGGTTGGCTATTCGTGCCAAAGAGGCAGATTGCCTCCTAATTGCAACCGAAGAACCGCCCACGTCAATTCTCCCTCGGACGTCATATTGATGCTTACGATCGGCTTGGTTGGCAATCCAAACAGCGGAAAGTCCACGGTGTTTAACGCCCTCACCGGCGCTCGCCAGCGTGTTGGTAATTGGCCCGGTGTCACCGTGGAAAGAAAGTCGGGGCAATTCGTTCACCAAGAAAACATGTTTGAAGTTATCGACCTACCGGGCACGTACAGCCTCGACTCGGGCGACGCTACCGAAGCAATCGATGAGCGAATTGCGCGCGAATTTATTTCCGGGCCGTCCGTAGACGTCATCGTCAACGTTATTGACGCCACCAGCCTATCCCGCGGCATTTTCCTGACCACGCAATTGCGAGAAAAATCGATACCCGTCGTGGTCGCGCTCAATATGCTCGACAGCGCTGAACAACTAGGCATCGAGATCGACGTCCCGCAACTCGCCAAGGATCTTGCCTGTCCCGTGATTCCCATGGTGGCCACCCGAAATCGCGGTATCAAGGAACTAAAGAACAGTTTATGCGTCGTCACGTACCGATCATTTTCCGTTCTTGACGACTCGGCCGAGCGCTACGCGTTGATTGACGAAGTCGTAGAACGCAGCGTGGTCGAATCCAAACGAACGCGTCCAATTACCGACCGCATAGACCAATTGGTATTAAACCGATACTTCGCCTTTCCATTTTTTCTTGGCGTGATGTACCTGATGTTTATGTTTACTATCAACGTCGGTTCGGCTTTTATCGATTTCTTTGATATTGCCGGCAATGCCCTATTTGTTGACGGTCCACGAACACTTCTTGGACAAATCGGATTTCCCGCTTGGCTTAGGACTTTCATTGCCGATGGAATCGGCGGGGGCATCCAACTGGTCGGAACGTTCATCCCCGTTATCGCTTGTCTCTTCCTCTTTCTGACCTTTCTAGAAGACACCGGGTACATGGCACGAGCCGCTTTCGTTTTGGATCGGCTGATGCAACGGCTTGGTCTCCCTGGTAAATCTTTCGTTCCGTTGATTGTCGGATTTGGTTGCAATGTCCCGGCGGTGATGGCGACGCGGAGCCTCGACAATCAACCTGACAGAATTCTCACAACTATCATGGCGCCGTTTATGTCGTGTGGAGCACGGCTGACGGTGTACGCGCTATTTGCAGCAGCATTCTTTCCCAACAATGGACAAAACATTGTTTTCGCGCTCTATTTCATCGGTATTGCTGTTGCTGTCGTTTCGGCAATGGTGGTTCGTCGCCACTTGCTTCACTCAGGCACGTCTACCTTCATCCTCGAACTTCCTGCGTATCATATGCCCACCTTAAAAGGTGTCCTGATTCATACCTGGCAAAGGCTTTCAGGCTTTGTTACTCGAGCAGGTAAAGCCATCGTGATGGTGGTGGTGGTTTTAAATGTGGTCAATTCCGTCGGTACCGATGGCAGTTTTGGCAATGAGAACACAAACGACTCGGTCCTTTCTGCGATCGGACGAACGATTACCCCGGCCTTTCGACCCATGGGCATCGACGACGACAATTGGCCAGCCACCGTCGGAATCTTTGCCGGCATCTTTGCTAAGGAAGTGGTGGTTGGAACCCTCGATGCCCTTTATAGCCAGACCCCGGTGGACGAAGCAGACTTCAATCTACTGGACGAATTTAGTGCGGCCGCGCAAACCATTCCGAAAAACCTTTCCGCGCTCGTTTCAACCGCCACGGACCCGCTAGGCTTAGACTTGGGCGAACTCAGGGATACGACTGCGGCCGCCGATAATCAAGCCGTCGAACTCAACACAATTGCCGCAATGCGCTCTTTATTCGACGGCAAATTAGGGGCGTTCAGCTATTTATTGTTCATACTACTTTACATGCCCTGCGTCGCCACGATCGGGGTAATCTATAAAGAACTTGGACCCTTCTGGGCTGTCTTTAGCACGGCCTGGAGCGTCGTCGTGGCCTACGCCGCCGCGGTCGTTTGTTATCAAATCGGCGGTGCCGCCGAACATCCCCTGCAGACACTGTTTTGGTGCATCACCATGCTCGCTATTGCAGGGCTCATGTTTACCGTGCTAATCCGATGGGGCATTCGGCGCGGGAAAACCGACACTCTCATACCGGTGATGCACGTGGATTGAGAAATAATGGTCTCTGTCGCTCAACTTGGGTCAGAGATCTGCGACTGAATGTAGTTCTCGATACCCGTTTTATCGATCAGTTCAAGTTGCGTTTCGATCCAGTCGACGTGCTCTTCCTCTGATTCGAGAATGGATTCAAATAATTCCCGACTGACGTAGTCGTTACTTGTCTCCGCAAATGCGATGGAATCGCGAAGATCAGGCATCGCCGCGTTCTCAAGAGCCAAGTCACACTCGAGCATCTCCTTCACGCCCTCACCGATCATTAGCTTGCCCAAATCTTGCAAATTGGGAAGACCATCAAGAAACAGAATCCGTTCGATCAACGCGTCAGCGTGTCGCATTTCGTCAATCGATTCTTTTTTTTCGTATTCGCCGATTCGCTCTAAACCCCAGTCCGAGAACATCTTGGCGTGAAGGAAGTACTGATTGACCGCCGTCAGCTCGTTCTTTAGCGCGCGATTTAGATGGATGATGATGTCTGGGTCTTGTGGCTTCATAAGAAGTCCTCTAGTGAAGCGCTCATCGTAACTTCGAAATGCATCGATGTATACCTAAGTTATTGATATTAATAATAAAAATCGTTAACAGATGCTAATAAAACGCAGTCACATTTGTAGTTGATATTGCTAATCATTCTCATTTACACTTCGAATACGATGTATATCTGTCTTTGCCATGCTGTGAGAACCGTCGAAATCAACGACGCTGTAGCTGCGGGTCATCGTGATCTTGAGGCCGTCGCCAAGGAACTTGGCGTTGCAACCAGCTGCGGAACATGCGCAGGACACGCGCAAGCAATAATCGACTCAGCTCTAGCTAAAGATATACCCAACGCAACCCAATACTACGCCGCCTGATCTCGCACTGTTTCGACCCCAGGCTCCATACCACCGCGCGATCTCTCGGTTTCGCACCTCTTCTGTACGACAAGAATCTGGACCCGTCATCGGGAAAACGCTCCGCTTCAACGAAGTAGTTCGAGCCAATGAACAACCGGGACATCAGCGACTGTACCCATGTGCATTTGGCAGCCGACATTGGCAGTTGCGATCAACTCGGGTTGATTTGCCATTAACGAATCGATCTTTCGCTGCCGCAGTTGACGAGAAAGTTCCGGTTGTTCAATGGAATACACCCCCGCAGATCCGCAACATAGATGAACGTCCTTTACCGGAACCAATTCGTACCCAGTTTTCGTCAGGATCGATTCAACCACGCCTCGCAGTCGTTGGCCGTGCTGCAAAGTGCATGGTGGATGCCATGCCACCCGCGTGACGTCCTTTCGTTTCTTGGTAAACGTAAACGTTTGCAGATACTCCACCGCGTCCACAACCTTCGCCGAAAACGCGCGACCCTCGTCCGAACCAAGTAACCGTCCGTATTCCTTGAGCGTCACGCCGCAACCGCTCGCCGTCGAAATCACCGTCTGAAGCCGCGAGGAATCGAGCGCCCGCACGTTGCTATGCATTTGGTTCAAAGCGTCGTTATGGAGACCCGCATGCAATTCCATACCACCGCAACAACGCGTCTCGTCAGAAAACCGAAAGGCAATTCCCCTTGTTTGAAGCAAACCCGCCAGATGATCGTTGACTTCCGGGGTGACCACACTTTGAACGCAACCCCGCATGATCAAGACTGAGGCATCGTCCGATCCAACCGATTCACCCCTGCGAGGCAAATACGCGAGTGTCTCGCGCAAAGACGCGGGCAAGATGAACCGTACCGGGCGGCCCAACCTCATGATCAAACGAAGCCAATTCGGGTGACGTACGAGAACGAGCAACAGTTTCGTCATCCATGAAGGTTTCGAAAATCCACTACGCCGCAAAACGTCCCGGCCGATTTCGGCCAACTCGCCGTATTCAACCCCGGACGGGCACGTCGTCTCACACGCCCGACACGTCAAGCACCGGTCAAGATGGTTAGCCGCAACAGGATTGGCGGTGCCGCTTTCTAACAAATCTTTGATAAGGTAAATGCGTCCGCGCGGACCATCCAACTCGTCGCCGCGTTCAAGATATGTCGGACAGGTCGCATTGCAGAATCCACAATGCACACAACGCCTAAGTATCTGATCCGCCCTCCGGCCAGTTTCGGTTTCCAAGAACGATGCAGGTAGCTTCGTTTGCACTTAGACAACCATCCCACGATTAAAAATATCTTGAGGGTCAAACGCAGCTTTAAGCCGACGTACATATTTGTCTTCGGTGCCGATCCGCTTCGAAGAATCGGCGGCCACGTTACGAAACGGCGTCGCATGCTCGCCCTCACCAAGCTCGATCACGGACTGGGTGTCGTCCATGTACGCCCACACCTGAGCTCCGGCCCATTCGACCAATTGCTCTTGACAAATCTCCGAGTACGCGCAGGATCCTCGCGCTAGCGAAACCCGCCAAAGAGGGCGACTCCCCTGAAAAAAAGGATGCTCGTGATCTCGAACTTGATCCCAAAAAGACTCTTCGACCTCGAGGTCGGCACGCAGTGTTTCTGACGCATCTTCAACGGCTGCTTCGTTTCCTGAAAGACGGACGTGTAGATGATTATCGACGTAGCACGAGCCGCTAATCGGAAAGGGCTTGTGAAGAAGATTGAGCGAACGACTGCAGGCTTCAACGCGATCAACGGCGACGACGGCCGTACGGGTATATTCCGGTCTCGGTAGCACTTTGAGACTGGCGCTTAGGATGAGTCCAAGGGTTCCTCGCGCTCCTACCATCAGGCGAGAAACATCGTAACCCGCAACATTTTTCATGACTTGGCCACCGAACTGCATACGTTCGCCATAGCCGTTAACCAACTCCACGCCCAATAATCCGTCTCGAACGGAGCCTTGCCATGGCCGAGCAGGACCAGAAAAGCCTGCGGCAATAGCACCCCCAAGCGTACCCTTGCCCCCAAAATGCGGGGGATCACAAGCCAGCATTTGATTCTCGGCACCAAGGGCCGCATCCAACTCACTCAACAAGGTGCCCGCACGAGCCGTGACAACAAGCTCGTCGGGCCGATATTCAATAATGCCCGTGTGACCGCGAGTCGAAAGTAACTCGCCGTCAGCCCGCGGACCAAGAAAGGCTTTGCTGGCTTCGCCTTCAATGGAGACCGCTCGATCTCTCTCCAATGCGGACCGCACGTGGGTAATAAGTCGTTCCGAATCATCCCCGGTCATCAAAAGCGTTCCAGTTCAGGGTGCGGCACTTTGCCTTCGTGAACGTGCATACCACCTAATTCCGAACAACGGGCAAGCGCCGGCACTGCCTTACCAGGATTCATCAACGCCCCGGGGTCGAACGCAGCTTTCAAGCGATGAAATTGATTGAGCTCCGCCTCGCTAAACTGGAGACACATTTGATCAAGCTTTTCCACACCAACGCCATGTTCACCGGTAATCGTGCCACCCACGGCAACACAATATTCAAGGATTTTTCCGCCAAATGTTTCAGCCCTCTGAAGCTCGTCCTCTTTATTCGCATCGTACAGAACCAGGGGGTGAAGGTTGCCGTCTCCGGCATGAAAAACGTTTGCAACAGGCAACTGATAAACCGTCGACAACCGTGTTATTTCGGACAATACCCGTCCGATCGCATGGCGAGGGACCGAACCATCCATGCAGTAGTAGTCTGGCGCCAGTCTTCCCAGCGCGGGAAAGGCCGCCTTCCGGCCCTTCCAAAAGAGTTCGCACTCTTCCTCGGTAGTAGCCGTACGGACGTTGATCGCCCCTTTAGCCTTCATGATGTCGGAAACGCGATCTGCGTCGGACTCAACTTGGCTCGCGACCCCATCCAATTCACACAGGAGAATCGCAGCCGCATCGATGGGATATCCAGCATGCACGTATTCCTCCGCCGCACGTATCGCGAGGGCATCCATCATCTCTAATGCAGCTGGAATCAGCCCAGCACCGATAATGGCGCTGACCGAATCACCCGCCTTCGGAAGGTCATCGTATACCCCAAGCAAAACTCGTTTATCTGGGGGCTCAGGTAAAAGCTTGACCGTCACTTGAGTCACAACCCCAAGCATTCCTTCCGACCCCATCATCAGGGCCAACAGATCGTATCCAGGGCTGTCATAGGTTTTACCGCCAAGGACTAGCTCTTCGCCCTCGATGGTTTGCACGCGGATACCCAATACGTTGTGAACCGTCAATCCGTATTTTAGGCAATGCACACCGCCAGAATTTTCCGCGACGTTGCCGCCAATGCTGCACGCGATCTGAGAGGACGGATCGGGTGCGTAATAGAGCCCGTGCTCGCGTACCGCATCTGAAATCGCAAGGTTGGCGACGCCTGGCTCAACGGTTGCCGTACAAGCATCTAGATCAACTTCAATGACTTTGCTCATCTTCGACATGGTGAGCAAAACGCCATCCCGTATCGGCCGAGCCCCACCCGACAATCCAGTCCCGGCACCGCGAGTGACAACGGGCACGTCGTGATCCCGGGAAATTTGGAGCACCGACCGCACTTGCTCAACGGTTTCGGGTAACACAACAACCCATGGCCGTTCGCGGAAGGCTGTAATTCCATCGGTTTCGAACGGCCGCACTGCAGCCTGATCAGTGATGATCGACTGTGGCGGTAAATGAGCTCGAAAAAGCTCCAGCACCCGTGGATTAGACATTTGTACCGACTGTCCAAGAATTTCTCATCATACAACCGTCACGATTCGTTCATAGAGCCCCGACCCCACAATAGTGTAGCTTCATTCGAGAGAGCCTCCGTTTGCGATAGACCACTGTGGCGGGGCAAACTTAACGCAAAAGGGGGAAGCGCATTGCCTTACGATCTTGTTATCAAAAATGCACGTCTGGTCAACGAGGGCACCATTATTGAAGGGGACCTCGCAATCGAATCCGGTCGCATCGTCCAAATCGGCGGCTCTCTTAGTGCCGCTAGTGAGCTCGATGCCGTCGGGTCATGGCTCGTCCCGGGTATGATCGACGACCAAGTCCATTTTCGTGAGCCTGGGTTCGAGCACAAAGGCAGTATTGAGACGGAGTCACGTGCTGCGATCGCTGGCGGCGTCACTAGTTACATGGAGATGCCGAACTCCAATCCCCAAACCACGAATGCCGAAGCACTGCAACGCAAATACGATCGGGCGGCCAAGCACTCGTTCGCGAACTACGGCTTTTATCTTGGCGCGACCAACGACAACCTTGAAGACATTAAGTCTATCGATCCATCCAGCGCCTGCGGAATCAAGGTCTTCATGGGGGCGTCGACCGGAAATATGTTGGTTGACGACCCTGACACACTTAATGGGATTTTCTCCTCCGCACCGGTACTCATCGCCACTCATTGCGAAAACACACCCATGATTTTGGCGAATGAAGCCCGCGCACGAGAACAATTCGGCAGCGACGTCCCATTCATTGAACATGCAAACATCCGCTCGGCTGAAGCGTGTTACGCATCGTCCTCGTTCGCGGTCGAGCTGGCGCGTACACACGGCGCGCGTCTCCACATACTCCATTTGACGACCGCCCGCGAAATGGACTTGTTCAACCCCGGTCCAATCGAAGCTAAGAGAATTACCGCTGAAGCTTGTGTTCACCATCTTTTTTGTAACGACAGTTGGTACGCGACGCGAGGTGCAGACATCAAATGCAACCCTGCCATTAAACGGAGTACCGACCAGGAAGCTCTTCTTGCGGCGGTGGTTGAAGATCGGATCGATGTCATTGCCACCGATCACGCGCCCCATACGGTTGAAGAGAAGGCACAACCCTACTTTGACGCGCCTGCCGGATTACCCCTCGTTCAGCACGCATTACTCACATTGATAGAGCACGTAAAAAACGGGGTCATGAGCATTGAAAAAGTAGTCCAAAAAACCGCACATGCGCCAGCACAGCTTTTCGACGTCAGTCGCCGCGGTTACCTTCGCGAAGGCTATTGGGCGGATCTAGTCATCATAGATCCAGATCGCGAGACAGTCGTAAATGACGAGCCAATATACGCCAAGTGTGGCTGGTCTCCTTTCAGTGGTCTTACTTTCAGGTCCCGCATAACGCACACGCTTGTGAACGGAAAACTCGTTTACAAAGACGGTGAATTAATTGGCGATTCCCCTGCCATGGCACTGGTTTACGAACGCTAGCATCAGCGCATTAGTGCTTGTGTTGCTCAGCCGAATACGCAGAGAGCTCGGAATTCGACGCTTCGCCGAGCCGCAGAGTGATCGCCTACGTCAGGGTCATAAAACGCGGTATGGGGACACACCATCGCCTTGTCGGATCGGGAATCAAACTGTTTAAAGATGATGACCTCGCTCGGTTTCATCTGGGGAAAATAGAAAAAGCGGTGGTTCGGATTGTGCGCGGGAATCGCCGCATACCCGTTACCTGCCTGCTCCGTGAAGTGGTACTCACAAATGTCGTCCATCGAAAGCGTTCGCGCATCCAATACCGTTAACTGGTTCTGCTCCGCAGTCCGTTCAATGGGCGACCAAATATTAAACCAAGCGTAGTCCGCACCGGCGAGATCGCGCCCCAACATGCCGGCTTCTCGATCAGGCGTAGGTGTCAACGGATAATCGCAGTGAAGGTATCGAGAATACGCGCCCAGGAATGTCGAGGGATCTTCCGTACGAACTTGATGCCCGGAAACTTTCACTTCGATAGCACCACTAAGAGATTTGAGCATTGGGACAAGTGCTTCGTCGTAGCATGCGCGGATCGCGTCATCATCATGAAAGTCGCTAACACCAAAGTCGCATTCAGCGAACACAAACCCGTTAGTGTCCAGGTCAAGTTCACTCGCTGCATGCAAGGGACGCGCATCGTAAATCTGAACCTCTCGGAGGGACGTATTCGCGCGACGCGTTTCTTTTGAATAAATGAAAGCCCGGTCAACGCGTTCTTTCCACTCGTCGTTAATGTAGCGAACCTGGGCCGTGACATCACTCATGAGGCAATTCTCCTAGATACTGCGCTGCCATACCACCAACAACGTCAAAGAACTCTGCACGTATCTCCGCAAGAATATCTGCCACCGGTCGAACCGCATCGATCCTGCCGCAGACCTGTCCAATCAGAGCGATGCTTGCTTCCATATCGCCACCGAAATAAAGATCCTTGGACGTACCAAATTCGGCCATTGCGTTGGTTTCGAGGTCCTTTTCCAGTCGAGTGGTCTTATCGGTTCGCAATGCGCGCAGGGCCGGAGAATTAAACCGGTTCAAAAAAACAGTGTCTGTTTCTTGCGCATCGACGATGGCATCCTTCCAGTTCTGATGGACGGGCGACTCAGCCGCGGAAACCATCCGGGTTCCCATTTGGATGCCCTCAGCCCCTAAAGCGAATGCAGCCGCCATCGAAGCGCCGTCTACAAATCCTCCCGCCGCGATGATCGGGACATCCACTTCGGCACGCACTAACGGCAAAAGCACCATGCTCGCGACCTCTCTCGGATTCTTGAATCCTCCACCTTCGCCCCCTTCGACAATGAGGCCGTCAACCCCGCAAGATACCGCTTTTTTCGCGGCTGCCAGGCTCGGCACCACGTGGAAAACGGTCAATCCACCCGCTTTCAATTCGTCCGTGTATCGCTCCGGACTTCCCGCAGATGTCGTCACAAACTTTACACCTTGGTCGATTACAAAACGGACGATATCGGGGTCGCGTACAAAGGCCTGTGCGATATTGACGCCGAACGGTTTATCCGTCAGCTCCCACATCTTCTGTATTTCAATACGAATTGCGTCGAGTTCGCCGGACGAGGTTTCGATGATTCCGAGCCCACCGGAATTACTCACCGCCGATGCTAACTGAGACCGGGCAATCCAACCCATTGGAGCTTGAACGATGGGTAACTCCACACCAAGCATGTCCGTTACACGGTTTGAAAATTCCATGGCTTTACGTTCTCCCGTCGTAATCAAGGCGAACCATCACGAAGATCCGGAAGTGTGTAGCCTCGTTCTTCTAGATCAGCACGCACAATTTTCTTGTCCATCTTGCCCGTCGAAGTCAATGGGATCTCATCGACAAACAATATATCGTCCGGTAGCTGCCACTTCGCGAACGCGGTTGCACAATGTTCTAGTATCCCTTCGGGCTCAACGTCAACGCCAGGCTCCAGGATGACCAAAGCGACCGGTCGTTCGTCCCATCGGGGGTGGGGATGGGCAACGACGCAGGCTTGCACTATGCCGTCCATAGCAACGATGTGATTTTCGAGATCTACCGAAGAAATCCACTCACCGCCACTTTTGACCAAATCCTTCGATCGATCCGAAATAATCAGATATTCCTCGGGATCGATCTTTCCGACATCACCGGTAATGAGCCAGTCGCCATGAAATTTCTCGGGCTGCGGATCATTAAAGTACTCCGAACAAATCCACGGACCACGCACCAAGATTTCGCCTACACTTTCCCCATCGTGTGGGACGCGATTGAACTCCTCGTCGAAAATGTCGAGTTCTAGACCTGGTATTAATTGGCCTGCTTTCGCAACGTTGTCGAACTGTTGATCAAGCGTCATCTCCAAGTGGCTTCGCTTCATCACCCGTCGAGACAACGTAGCCAGCGGACTCGTTTCCGTCATCCCCCAGCCTTGGATCATCTCAACGCCAAGCACGTCCCAGTACCAACGAATAAGCGAAGGCGGTGGCGCTGAGCCACCGCACGTTAAGCGTTCGAGAGACGAAAGGTCGTAAGCGTTTGGGCTAGCTTCGATGGCTGACTTCACGCCCTGCCAAATCGTAGGAACACCCGCGGACAGTGTGACTTTTTCATCGGCCATTAAGCGAACCAAGCGCACCGGATCCATAAATCGATGCGGCAACACTTGTTTACATCCCAACATCAAAGCAGACCAAGGGATACCCCAACCCATGACGTGAAACATAGGAACGATCCCGCAAACCGCATCGGCTCCGGAAAGACCCATTGAATCTGTCATGCATTGGGCGATGGTGTGCAGATATTGCGACCGATGCTCATACTCGACGCCTTTCGGCCTACCCGTGGTGCCGCTCGTATAACAAAGTCCCAGCGGCGCGTTCTCGCTGATTTCGGGCCACTCAAAATGCGTGGGTTTCCCTTGAATAAACGCTTCGTAGTCAACGGCTTCAGGCAGGCTCGTGGTCCAATCTTCAAATCCGGCTTCAGTCGCCACCACGACCCTTTCTACCGTAGGAATCCGCCCGCTCAGTTTTTCTAGGAAGGGCAGCGCATCGGCATCGGCAATAATCAATCGATCACCGGCATGATTGATGATGTATTCGAGATCGGTTTCTGATAGGCGGACGTTGAGGGTGTGCAGTACGGCCCCCATGCCCGCCGTCGCATGGTATGCCTCTAGGTGACGTGAGCCGTTCCACATGAACGTCCCGACACGATCGCCAATACCAATCCCCACGTCCGTAAGCGCATGGGCTAGCTGATGTGCTCGATCTCGCGTTTCAGCATAGGTTTGCGTCCGACTACCTTCCTCAGTCGCCGTCACGATATCGACATTTGGCGAAACGGTAGCCCCCCGATCAACTAACCGCGACATCAACAGAGGACTGTTCTGCATACCCATAAAAGAGCCTCCCGGCGCATGGACTGAAGTTTATACCAGAGTCGAGCTAATCCTCGTCGCGATAGGGGTTCGGCTACTCTTTAGCGACGACAGCTCCGCTGGCGACGAGCTCTTCAATTTCCGCCGCGCTACAACCCAACTCTCCGAGCAACACCATGGTGTCGGCGCCGAGCTCCGGCGCCGGCCCACGGATCCGCGCCGGCGTGCGATCAAATCGTGCAGCAGGTCGCGCCTGCCGAATCGGGCCGGCGACCGGGTGAACGTCTTCAACAATCATTTCATTCGCTTGGATCTGAGGGTGATCGATAACTTCATGACGTCCGAGTACGGGTGCCGATGGCACCTCTTCGTGATCAAGCCGTTCTAGCCATTCCGCACTGGTTCTTGTCAAAAGAACCTCGGCAGTCATTTCCCGTCTGAGTTTGCCATGCACGACGCGGGCATTCGCAGTACGAAAACGTTCATCATCGATCCACTGAGGCCGATCGAGTGCTCGACACATGCCTTGCCACTCTTTGTCAGAAATCGCGCCCGCTGTGATGTATCCATCTTGCGTTAGATAGATGAGATCGGGCGAAGCTTCTCCTTTCATGGGTTCGGGGGGGCGGTCAGCAAACGTATATCTGGCCATTCCCTCAGGCCATAGGTACGCGACCATAGTGTCCAACATCGCCAGCTTGACGTGTTGCCCTTCCCCCGTCCGCTCGCGATGAAATAGCGCGGCGGTGATGGCTTGGGCCGCCGTGACCGACGTCGTCTTATCTGGAATGATCGTCCGGATCATTTGAGGACGGCCACTGGCAGCGTCCATTTGGATATCGGCGAGGCCCGACAGTGCTTGAATGACCGGATCATAGACGCGTTTATGTGCGTACGGCCCAGTCTCGCCAAAGCCACTGATCGAGACGTAGATCACCGAAGCGTTCAAGTTTCGAACCACCGACTCCCCCAATCCCATCCGATCGATGGCGCCCGGGCGGAAATTTTGTACAAACACATCCGCGGTCGGGATCAGTCGTTTAAGGACATCGACAGCCGCTGGATTTTTTAGATCAAGGCCGATGGAGCGTTTGCTCCGATTCGCCGAAAGAAACACCGACGTCAACCCACCGGCATTTCGGCCCATATGGCGCACTAGCTCGCCCTCCGGCGGTTCTACCTTGATGACTTCGGCCCCTTGATCGGCCAGCATCATCGTCGCAACGGGGCCCGCGATCATGCTCGTTAGATCGAGCACTCGCACACCCTCGAGAGGACCTGGAGTTTCCGATTCAATATGAGGAGTTGTAACCATTTAGGCCAAAGCCCGCTCAGCCGCTTGATTGGCCCACTTGTAATCGGCCTTGCCATTAGCAGCCCGTCGAACTTCATCAACGAATAGCACTTGTTTCGGCAGCTTGTAACCCGCGAGATGGTCACGCGCAAAGTCGATCAGTTGCTCTTCCTCGAGCGAAATACTGGACACACGTGAAGCAACCGCGACGATACGTTGTCCGAAACGCTCATCTTTCAATCCGACGACGAGACAATCGACAATATCCGGGTGGCGTTTAATAGCCTCTTCGACTTCCTCCGGATAAACCTTCTCACCGGCTGTGTTGATGCAATTACTACCGCGTCCTAGCAACGTAATCGACCCATCCGCCTCGACGCTGGCGTAATCCCCTGGGAAGCTGTAGCGCACCCCCTCGATTTCTTTAAACGTAGCTGCCGATTTTTCGGGGTCTTTGTAATAGCCGAGAGGTACTAGACCGCTAGTTGCGATTCGTCCTGTGACACCGGACCCGGGCACCACCTCGGTGCCATCGTCTGCGAACACTCGGACCCCAGCTGACAGCTTAAACTTTGCCGTCTCGGCAGGTTCATCACGTGTCGCGACCGAGGCCCCCATACCCCCTTCTGTCGATCCCATAGTGTCGACAAGGGTCATGTCGTGATGGGCGAGCAGTCCTTGTTTGACTTCTTTACTCCACATCACGCCACTCGATGTAATCTGTTGGAGGCTAGAGATGTCATATCCCCTACCCGCCTTCTCAGCCTCCTCAAGCGCCTTCAGCATCGGTCGTGCAAACGCGTCGCCAACGATCACAACTTGGCGCACCCGATTGCGTTCGACTTCAGACCAAAGACCGTGCGGATCCAGGCCAAGCTTGGGAATGGTCACCACGGTACCCCCTTGCAGAAGCGGGATCATGGTGCCCAGCCACATGCCAGTTCCATGCATCAAAGGACAGGCGGCAAGGCTTATTGGAAACGCGTCATTCTCCTTCAACGCGGTAATAATTCCCGGGACATCTTCGACGCTTGTGGGGATATCCAACCCCATTTGTCGAACCCCGGCCATCATGGCGGTAACGAACATGCCATGCGAATACATAACACCCTTTGGCATCCCCGTTGTGCCGCCTGTGTAAAGCATGTAGACATCGTCTCGGGAGCGTTCTATTCGTTCTGCCGGTTGCTGATCTCGAATCGCCCGTTCGTAATCTAACGCGTCATCGAGCAGGGCTTCGGTCCCATCGTCGACCTGAACAAAGAGTTTGACTTTAGGCAGTTGCTTGCGGATCTCCCAGATACGCATTGCGTAACACGCTTGAAAGATCAACGCCTCCGCATCTGCATTGTCGAGTAGGTATACGAGCTCGTCGGCTTTGTACCGATAATTGACGTTGACCGGGCAGCCACGAACCTTAAAAACACCGTACTGGGCTTCAACGTATTCATTGGAGTTGTGCAAATAGATGCCAACCTTGGCGTCTGCGCCGATATCGTGCGCTTGCAATAGGCCCGCTATTCGTGCGGCACGATCATCGTATTGTCCCCAGGTTGTCGTTTTGTCGCCACAAATAAGCGCCGTCCGCTCCGGCACGATGTCGGCTACCGTTTCCCAAACCGACGCAAAATGTATATCCATCACACCCTCCCGAATCGAGTCGCTTGTTCTACCTCGGCCCCTCCCCCCTTGCAAGTCATCGTATTTTCGCGAATGCCTGAAGACGCATTTGGCGAGAGGAGCAACTACATACCGCTTAGTTCAGCAAGATCAACCGTCGCGAGCGAGTCGAGTGTGCATCGATGTGGTTCCAGATCAAACGAGGCTACAAAACCCGCCGGCGCACCTAGGTTGACGAAATCCGCTGTCCCATTCCCTTCGATGCAAATTTGGGGATTCGCATCGCCACGCGCATAGCCGTCCCAGACAATATCGGGTACCGACATTCCGGTACCGTCAACAAGACGTTTTAAGGGGTCAGAATCGGGTGCAACGCCCCCTCCCTCAAACACGTTGTCGTGGATATGTATCCGCTCAGGATACGGATCGTAGTTCACATCAGTCAGCCGGTTCCCGGTAATCAAATAGCTAACAACCAACATATTGGCGGTATCGTTATCTGTTACATGATTTCCGAACACCTCGATATCGTCATTGGCGCTTATCATGATTCCGGTACCCGTCGGCACACCGGCTACGGTATTTCCTGGCGGCGCGAAGTTAGGTGTGTTGTTCGCTTTAACCTCGTTATCAAACACCCTAGTTCGTCGCCCCCCTTGGACAGGTAAGTTGGGCAAATCAAAGACCAGAATGCCGCCAGTGTTTTCGGCGACGTGGTTGCCATATACATCCGCGTCTGTTGAATTTTCGATTTCGATCCCCGCGACGTTATGCCGGGCGACGCTGTTCCTAACGATAATGCGGCGTGATTGACCAACATAAATGCCCGCATCGCTTGCCCCAATTGCCGTGGACTCTTCGATCAACACGTTCTCGCACTGGACCGGATAGATGCCGTATGCCCCATTGTCGGTATGCGAACCGCGGGTCCACTCAACACGGACGTCTCGAATGACAACATCGCGACTTTGATTAATCTTGATCGCATCGCCGACGGTATCTTCAACCGCCAATCCTTCAATTCGAATTCCATTGCCGGTAAGAAGTATCCCTTCCGCACCCTGTCGCTGCCCGTGAAATGAAAGCACCGTGCGCCCCTGTCCTGCGCCGACGATCGAGATATTGTTTGCACGTAATACCAGCGAGCGATCGAACTCGAATTTTCCTGGCGGGATTGTCAGTGTGCTGCCGTCGGTCGCATCAATGAACCAAAGCCGGATACTTTCGGAGTTACCGACGTCTTCGCCACAACCTACAAGCAATAAGAGAATCCCCAGCAGTGGCCCGGATTTCAAATTATTTCCTCTTTCCGCAGGTCGGTTTCGGCAACTTTATCTTCACGTTCAACGGCCCGTTCTCGCCATCGACGAAAAGCATCCATTTCCGTCGCAAGCATGGTCATCACGTAGCCGACGACCGAAGCATCGTCGATAAATCCCCAGCCAATCAAGAAATCCGGAATTACGTCCAAGGGCATCACGAAGTATAGGAGAGCCGCGGTCACTGCAACGATGGTCTGACGCGATACACCGTCGTATTCACCATGCATCCAACTCCTAACAAGTGCTATGCACAAAATCAGCTGGTCGCGAACTCGATCGATACGCGTCGACGCTGTCCCAGACAGCTTACGTGCCGCTTGCGTCGCGAGGTTCTTTAAGCGCTCCTTAGAACTCACAAGCCCATCGGCGCGTCGCTCGTAGTCCCGGTATCGTCTGGGCGCGCGATCGCTCACTGCTGTAAAAACTCGAGCATCCATGTCGCTACCAAGCCCTCGTCCGTTGTTTCGTCGAGCGACGCAATACCTGGGTGGTAGGCGCTTTCTAGAAGCTCCCTGCGGCTCCGCATCAAAATCTCCGAGTACGATTTTTCAAACTCAGGGTGGCCTTGGAACGTGACGAAATGATCCCCCAGCGTATAGCCAGCAACCGGACAGAAATCGCTCCTGGCAAAAACATGTGCGTCCTGGGGGAGTCTTGTCACTTGATCGCGATGACTGCACAAGAGCCGGAACGACGTCGTCTTCTCGGACATCCACGGTAGCGCAAATTCGACCTTAAACTCATGCACGCCGACGCCCCAGCCGCCGGCAGCTGACGTTGTCTCACCTCCCAAAACGTGCGCAATCAATTGATGACCAAAACAAATCCCAACGGTTTTCTTCTGCCGCTCATGAAGAGCGATAACAAAGTTACCCAGTCGGCTTATCCATTCCTGATCGTCGTAAACGCTCTCGCGACTTCCGGTAATCACATAGCCATCGCACGTATCAATCGACTCCGGATAATCGCCAGCCAGAACATCATAGGTCCGATATTCGAGCGCGCCTTCTGCAACGCTATCGAGTACTCGCTGAAACATGCCTTGGTAGTCGCCAAATTGGCTTTGAAATTCGTCGCGAACGGAATCGGCCTTGAGTATCCCTATCCGCATTGGGATCCATCCATGTCATCGTCCCTTAAATGATTTCGAGATATCGGTTTAGCTGCCAATCGTTGACGAACCGCTCGGACTCCTTAGCTTCCCAGATTCTCGTGCCGACAAAGTGCTCGACAAATGCGTCTCCGAACACCACTCGAGCGGCATTTGACTTGCCCATCCGCGTCGCCGCGTGGCGCAGCGTCGGACTGAATCGTCCTTCGCTCCCCATCATGTCTTCTTGTTCGTACGCGTTTCCAACGACCGCTGCAATCGGCTCAATCTTTTCCTCAATCCCTAACGCTGCTGCGCCCAAGGTCGCTGCTGCCGCCAAGTACGGATTCCCATCCGCTCCACCAACTCGATTCTCCACATGCTGTCGGGACGCGTCTCCGGGAATAAAGCGAAAAGCCGCAGTACGATTTTCCACTCCCCAGCTCGCTGCCGTTGGCGCCCACGCGCCTCGAACAAGCCGGGTAAAACTATTCACGGTGGGAGCCAGCAACGGTAACCACTCGGGTAGATAGCGCATCAGACCTCCCAGGACGTATCTTGCGATGTCCGGTATGCCTCCTGGCTGCTCAGAAGAAAAAGCATTTCGTCCCTCCGCATCGAGGAGAGAAAAATGGTAGTGGCCACTTTGGCCCGGGTAATCCATCGACCACTTTGCCATAAAGGTTGCGAGCTCGCCGCGCTTCTGAAAATAGACTTTCGTAAAGTTCTTAAACAGCGCTGCTTGGTCGGCCGCATCAATTCCTTCGCTCGCGACGAGCGCGGCCTCCCAGACGCCCGGACCGGTTTCGCAATGAAGCCCTTCTAGCGGAAACCCAAATTCGCGGCAATAGTCCATGAGCCCGTTGAATGCCTCCGATTGAGTCGTCGCTCGCAGCACCGAATAACCGAAGTTTCCTGGCGTGACGGGTGTGAGATCTCGATACCCTTTCTCGCGAATTGACTGGGGCGTTTCCTTAAAGATAAAGAATTCGTATTCAAATCCAGAACGGACGGTATACCCTAGATCACCTAATCTTGTTAGGACGCGCCGCAGACAGGAACGGGGGCAAATAGGGTGAAAGTCAGATATGTCGTCGACAAACTCGCCGACAAAATACGGAGTGCGTTCGCCCGGAATCGTTCGTTCCGTATCCGTTAGGAGGCGATAGTGAACGTCCGGGAATCCCGTTTGCCAACCAGTATAGGTACCGTGTTCGTACAATTGATCATCAACGTCCCAACCGAGGATGCAATCGCAAAAACCGCCGCCATGGGCCATCAGGCTTTCGAGTTTCGATAAGTCCACGAATTTGCCACGGATGACTCCATCGATGTCGACTAAACCTAACACCACCTGCTGAACACCAGCATCTCGATACGCTTGCATACGTGCATCCAGCGAGCTATCCACACGAACACTCCTTTTCAAGAACCCGAACTAGTGTAAACCGGTCGAGACTTCGTGGCTCTTTGTCCTTCCATCCTCAAAAACCGCGTCGTGCTCTGTGGATAAGTCTTGGGATAACTCGGTGCTAAACCTCTGAATAGACGCGAACTACTTATGGCGCCACAATGAATATTTTCCGTCAATTATAAATAATATTGATATTTATCAATGTATTACATTGAAACGTGATATTTCATTTTAACGAAATACCACATCTTTTTGGCTCAACTACATCCGTCAAATTGCTGTGCATAAAGGCTTTTAAGAGGGCTCGCAGTTACAACTACAAGGACTGTGAACCAGGTCAAACCTGGCCCGACGACAAGCCACACTCCCAGCGCGTCCATTAATGCATGAAGTTAAACATGCGTCGCCGATACCGTTTCGCGGTATCAGAGTCCTTGCCGAGCAAAGACATGATTCTCACCATCGTCGCCCGCCCTATATCGTCCTGAAATTCCCGATCGGTTTGAAGAATAAACATGGCGTGCGCCAAGGCTTCCTCGTACCCACCTCCAGCAGCACAAAGAATCGATGCGCGATACCGGAGATCAAGATTAGATGGATCAGCTTCTAACTCCACTTGAACTTCTTCGAGGATTCCCATTCCCGCGGCTTCCTCGCCAATCTCCAGCCGGGTCAACGGACGCTCCCGTTCCGGGGCCTCTTCCGGGATAGTCGCGACGACTGTGCGAGCACCATCTAAATCACCCTTTCGAATAAGCACATCTGCCCACTCAACTTTGTAACCGACGTTGCCCGGCTCGTCGTTGATCGCTTGCTGGAGAATCGCAAGCGCGCTATCCCAATCCCGGGATTCAATGTGTACCGCCAATTGATCTTGCAAAACGTCGCTGCTCGACATCGTTAATTTATCGACGAGCGCTCGCAAGGCTGCTTCGCCTTGCGGCCCCTCCAACTGTTCGACTATTTGTCCGTCAACGACTACCCGTATGCTGGGAATACCTTGGACCCGCAACTGCTGGGCAAGCGCTTGATCTTTGGCAACGTCCGATAAACCGAGCGCGAACTTTCCCTGGTATTGGGCGACTAAAGCATCGAGAGTACTCTTCGTTTCGACGGCGGGCGCTACTTGGTCAGTCCAAAAAAGAAGAACCACCGGTACTTGTTTGGAGCGTTCAATGACGTCCGTCTGAAACGTACTCGGATCAATCTCGAATACAGTCGGGTTTGCGTCCACGTTCATTCCTACCTACAACTTCAAGAGAACGTATTTTAACAGGAGACTCCAGGGAGGCCAGGCTACCGATTGCCAATGAGGTCCATCCCGAACGCATTCCCCGTTAGAATCTACGTCTCAAAGGAGAGGTGCCGGAGTTGGTCGAACGGGCCTGACTCGAAATCAGGAGTGTCTTTTGGGCACCCAGGGTTCGAATCCCTGCCTCTCCGCCATTTTTATTCTTCTGAATCTTCTTGGTCCTGCCGGTCCGCTTTTTCTTGCATTTGTTGGCCATAGGTTGCGCCAAAAATCAAGCCAAAACAAACCCCAAAACAAACCCCAAGCGCAACGCCTAAGCCTTCAAAGGCGGCACCAAAAGCGGCACCAAAAGCGGCTCCCAGAGCGATGCCTGCGCCAGTCCATACGGCAACCAAGCCTTGTTGTTTTTCAAGCATGTTTGGATTATAACCCCTTTCCCGACATCGGCGGCTCCGATAAACTTTGCGGCCGGATTGTGTGGAGAGGTGGCAGAGTGGCCGAATGCGGCAGCTTGCTAAGCTGTTGAGTCCTTTTTGGGGCTCCGAGGGTTCGAATCCCTCCCTCTCCGCCAGCCGCATCCGTTGACCCTTCTCCACCCTTCCGAACTTGAGAGCCGCAAGGTTCTCGTCCTGGGATTGGGCACTTTCGGAGGAGGCGTCGGAGCCGCCCGCCACCTGGCCAAGCTGGGCGCCCGGGTCGTGGCGACCGACCTTCGCACAGCCAAGGAACTGGGGGCGGCCGCCACCGCATTGACGGATTGCGGGGTGAACCTTCGGCTTGGCGGG
>Ga0209445_1000495_pt1 | contig 22293 bp, 17 predicted proteins | sample MarorgKNORR_S2LV_4_FD_188223 | JGI IMG/M metagenome (GOLD analysis project Ga0209445, IMG submission 188223) | Marine microbial communities from the Southern Atlantic Ocean, analyzing organic carbon cycling - NADW_A/KNORR_S2/LV (SPAdes) (version 2) | ecosystem: Environmental > Aquatic > Marine >... | reverse complement strand
CTCAGGTACCTTCACTGACAGGGGTAGTCTAAAATGCAGAAGCTCGAAAAAGCGGTTTTGTACGGTTCTGTGCTCGTTGCGGCTATCGCCGCTGTAGCACCGGATGTGTTCGCATACTTCCCGCTCGTTCTCGTGCTCCTTGGTCTCGTCGCGGGATTCATGCGGCCGATCGAAGACGTGCCGACCCGCGTGCTCTATTACGTGTTGGCAGCGGCGCTGCCGAGCATCGCGGATAACCTGGACGCCGTTCCAGGGATTGGTGCCTACGCCAACAGCTTCCTGGACCAATTGGCTGTCGTTGTTGCTGGTGTCGCCATTGCAAACTTTATCGTCGCTATAGTGAAAGGGTTGCAGGATGCGTAGAGGCCTCCACGAGCTGCGCACTGGTTAAGACTGGCCAGGAACCTGGGGCATGATGGTGACTCAGCCCCCCTTTAAGTCACCATCATGCCCCGCTTGAGGCTACAGCCTTGAGACTGGGGGTCGCTTTGCTGGCGTGGATGGAGCGTAGGAACACATCCTTAGGGAAGCATCCTAAGAAGTGAGGCGGGGAATGAAAAAGCGACTGCGCAGCACGACCATGGGGTTGCTGGCTGCATCTGCCATCTTGAGTGGGTGCGCAACGTTGGGCTTAAGAGATTTTTCTGAGATTACTCGACAGAACAACGCGAGGATCATGACCTTGCAACGGGGCATGACACCGGAACAAGTGATCGAGCACATTGGGCTATCAAATAACTTCCGCGTTCCCAATCCCGTCAGAAGTGAAATGTACCCGGCGGGTGATGACATCTTCAGGGCCTTCTTCTTCTATAGCGGGACGGGCCTTGTCACCAGTATCCTCGACAGTGATTTGACGCCGGTTGTCTTCAAGAACGAGAGTCTGGACGGCTGGGGGTGGTTGTACTGGGAAAGCACGGCGAAGCAGTACAACATCCGCATCCGCAATCGGTAAGAACCCCCACCAAATTTTGGTGTGACTCCTGCTCGGGCGTACACAACAGTTTTGAAGAAGACTTTTCGATCCCCGGCGGCCGGAGGAGCACCTTATGCATATCTTACTTGAACTGTATGTGTCCATCCGACAGAAGGCGGCTTCCCTCGGTGAAGTTCCTGGTCGAGGAGGTGGGCATTGACGAGGTGGCGCCTCATTGCCTGAGCCTACGAGCTACCTGGCACCGGGGATCTCCCCAACCTGAGGTGGGTCCAGGATCGGGTTCCGGTGCCCGGTCATCTCCCAGCGGGTGAGCGTGATCGGAATGACGCCCGCCTCGAAGAACTCATCGAAGAAGCGGCCGATGGTGAAGTCGTCCCCGAGCTGGAGCCCGCGCTCCGCAAGAAGCTCCTCGATCTGGATCTTGCCCGAGAGGTAGCTCGTGCCGTAGCCGGGCTGGCGCAGATAAAGGTGCTGTTCGTTGCGCACCAGGTCGCCGTCCGGGAGCCAGCCTCGCGGCGTCCATTCCGTGGCGTGGGCGACTGCCTCCTCCATCTCGAACTCGTTACCATGCAGATAGAGGCCGCTCAGCGCGCGCGCCGCACGTTGCGCCAACATGATCCAGATCAGCTCGCGCGTGCGGGGGCGGGCGTCGAAAAGGCCCGCGTGCATCATCATCTCTTCGACGCCTGTCGCGAGTCCCTCGGAGCGGGCGTCCCAAATGTTGTAGAGCGATGCCACACGGCGGATCGGGCTCGGGTGCGGGTTTTCCCGTTTGCGCGCGAGCTCGATCCAGTGATGCATGTGCGTGCGCATGGCGAGCGGGTCCCGGTACGTCACCTCGCTGAAGAAGTTGCGGACCTCGTCTGGTGCCGCCGGCGTGAACTGGCCGTTCACCGCGCGGAGCGCGGGATCCATGTACTCCTCGATGGTGTGGATCTGCTCACGCTCCAGAAACTGCATGTATTCAGTGACCGCAGCGTTGAGCTCACGGTCGTACTCCTCGGCGGAGCTGATGCGCTCGAGCTCGGGCAGATGACGGTTCCTGTTCTCCTCCAGGCGGAGTGAGGAGTGCGCCCGCGCGAGCTCGCGGCGCATGAGCACCACCTGCTCCTCCCACGAGTACGGGACGAGGTGGACGTTGCGCATGTACCACGTGTAGTTGGCCTTGCCGACGCCCGACGGTCCGGTCTTCGAGGGCGCCTGCTCCTCCAGCCAGGCGAGGAACGCGTCGGTCGCCTCTTTGGCACGGAAGATTGCGTCGTCGAGCGCTGGATCGGTGCCCGCGACACTGCCGCGGAACGCCCCCAAGTCGGCGCTTTGACCCCGGAACGAGCGAAGGCCGGCCAGCCACAGATCACGGGCATTCCCCGTGAGGTTGGTGCGCGCCTGGTCGAGCAGCGCGGGGATCGAGCCGACTCGCGCGGCGAGCTCCGCCGCGTCTTCGGAAGAGAGCGGATAGTCGTACGCCCAGAGGTCGATCCAGCCGTGGATCACCGTGCCTTCGTGGGCCGGAACGTCGCTCTCGGCCGCGTAGATCATCACGTAGAACGCAGGATCCTGGACCCAAGGCTGCCTGACCCGGTGGTCGAAGTAGAAGCCGTCCATCTCCACCCGGACCAGGTGCCAGTCGATCTGCTCGGCGTCGGACCAGTCGTGCGGTCTCAACGCCTCCAGCCGCACCCGCCAGCGCGCGAACTCGTCGAACTGGGCCGCCATTGCATCGGCCGAATAGTCGGGGACACCGTACACGAAGTCGGGCATCTCGAAGTCGCGCCACTGCTCGAAGAGCACCACTAGGTCGTCGTAGGTACCGGGCCCGATGTCGGGCTCCGGCGCGGTGCATGCGGTGGCCGCGGCCACCAGGAACAGGGCCGTTAGCAGGCGCTTCATGATCAGCCTTTCTAGGCCCCCGACTCGTAGCCGCGGACCGTATGGTGGATGGCCCGGTCGACGAAGCGCACCACGAGCAGCTCCAGATCCAGCTGCTGGCGGAGCTCCAGCATGGAATCGGTACCCCGGGAGTCCACGAACTGCCAGAGGTTGCGACGCGTCAGGTCGGCCGTCCTTGGGCTCCGGCACGGGCCGATCGAGTTCCCGAGCTGTCTCGATCCACTGGTCGATCACGACCTCGACGTTGGCGATCGCCTCCTGGTAGCTAGCCCCATCAGCAGCGCAGCCGGCGAGCTCAGGGACCTCGGCGATGTATGTGTCGTCCTCATAGCTCCAGTAGAGGATAATCTCGTAGCGGTGCTTACTCTTCGCCATGACTCGCTAGCCTGTACTTGAGGATCAGCGCCTGACCTGCTTCACTTGGTAGGCCTTCGCCTTCGACGCCTTCGGCTGAAGGTTCAGGATCTCGGCTACGCCGACCCGGGTGAAAATGTGATGGCTGCCCCTAGTCCGTTCATCAAAGCCCAACCCTTCGAGTACTCGTCTCAGATCGCTGAAACGAATGTTTGCGTCCGCGGTGCCACGCAGTACTTCGGCAAGAGTCTTCTCAAAGGCCACCATCAACTAAGTTACTCCCTTCTACCCGAACCGCACGATGTGTTCATCGGGCGCGGGGATGGCACCGTGGGACTGGATTTTGAGCTGAGCGTGCGGGTGTGGCGCCGTGTCGCTGCATCAACCTGGGCTCAACGAGGCTCGCCACGCGTCGACGCAGTTATTGGCACAGTTCGGAAGCTTTCGACGGCTCGCTAGTCGGTCCTATCGAGAGTGGCTCCCGCCCGGAGCCTCCTCTGCGGGTTGCGGGTCCAAAGCGTTTCCTGCGCGGCGTAGGCGTAGGAAGGGGTCATGTCTCATGATCCGGCCACCAGCTCGTGAAATAGAGCTTCGCCCTCGAGCTTCCTGCTATCGCGGTGTCCCGCGCATTTGGGAGGAGTGCACCTTGTGTGAACAAGGAGGCGAGGGCTGCTCGACCGCTTCAGCTTCTCAACGCTTTAGGCATCGCGGCTTGTCCTTGCCCCGAAGCCGAGAAGCCGCATACTATAAACAGCTGGTTACTCCTGGGAGTTCGGCCCAGATGAGATCAATCGTCGTCAGCTCCGGCGTGTTGGGCCTGACACTGGTGCTCGCAGGCGAGCCTGTCGACCTGCCGACCCACCACGTGACGGTCGTTCCCGGTCTGCTCGAGGCTCCGCTCACGCCGGAAGTCGATCCCAACGAAGTCGTGGCCAACACCTGCGTGCGATGCCACTCGGACGCGCGCCTCCGCGGCAATTTGTCCCTGGAGGAGTTCGACATCGCGACCGCCGCGGAGAACGCGGAAGTGGTCGAGCGCATGATCCGTAAGCTCCGCGCGGGCATGATGCCTCCGCCGGGTACGAGGGCGCCCGAGGGGGACACACTGCTCCAGCTCGTCGAGGTGCTCGAGAGCACGCTCGACGCTGCGGCACAGCGGAGCCCGAACCCTGGGCGTCGGACCTTCCAGCGCCTGAATCGTCGCGAGTTCGAATACGCCATACTCGACCTCCTCGATCTGAGCATCGACGCGGGAGATTGGCTCCCGCTCGACCAAATGAGCGCGAACTTCGACAACATCGCTGACGTGCAGTCCCTCTCTCCGATGCTGCTGGAGGCCTACCTCAACGCGGCTGCCGACATCAGCCGCATGGCGGTTGGCGACCGAAACGCGCCGGCGGTCAACGTGAACTACAGGCAGTCCATTTATCAGTCGCAGCACCCTTGGGACCGAGTGGAGGGCGCGCCGTACGGCACGCGGGGCGGGCTCGTCGTCGAGCACGTCTTCCCGGCAGATGGCACGTATCAGTTCGGCATGACCTTCAGCAGCGGGCGGGGGACGCGCTTCGAAGACATCGACGTGTCGGTGGATGGCGAGCGTGTGGCACTGGTGGCCTACACGCGATCCGGTGAGGCCGCGGACGGGCGCGGCGGCGGGGCACTTTGGACAGATCCCGTCTTCGTGCGCGCGGGTCAGCACAAGGTATCGGCCGCGTTCATCCGACGCTTCGAGGGTCCGTACGAAGATCTCATTCGTCCGCACGACTGGTCGCTCGCCGGCGGCGGTTCGGGCGGAGATGGGATCACGACACTGCCGCACCTCCAGGATCTGATCGTCGGTGGACCTGTCGTGCCCAAGGGGCTCTCGAACACTCCGTCTCGGGACAAGATCTTCACCTGCCGGCCTACGTCGCCCCCCGAGGAGCAGCCGTGCGCCCGTGAGACCATCCAGCGGCTCGCCTCCACGGCGTACCGCCGCCCTGTGGGCGACGACGAATTGGACGGCATGATGCGCTTCTACCTCAGCGGAAGTGAGGCCGGCGGTTTCGAGCAAGGTGTTCGCAGCGCGCTCGAGGCGATTCTGGCCTCTCCGTTCTTCGTCCTCCGCCTCGAGCGGGAGCCTGACGGTCTCGCTCCGGGTGCGTCGTACAAGCTCGGGGATCTCGACCTAGCGTCGCGTCTCTCGTTCTTCCTGTGGGGCACCCCGCCGGACGACGAGCTGATTCGAATCGCCGAGGCCGGCAACCTCAACGATGTCCAGGTGCTCGATCGCCAGACCCGTCGGATGATTGCGGATCCTCGCGCCGAGGCGCTCGGCACCCGATTCGCGACTCAGTGGCTGCGGCTCCAGGACCTGTATAAAGTCCATCCGGACCCGAACTTCTTCCCGAACTTCGACGAGACTCTCGCCGACGCGATGCGCCGCGAGACCGAGATGTTCTTCAACCATCTCGTCCAGGAAAACCGGGACGCGCTCGAGCTGTTATACGGGCAGTACACTTTTGTGAACGAGCGGCTCGCGACGCACTACGGGATGAAAGGCATCGCCGGCAGCCACTTCCGGCAGGTCGCTTATACGGACGACGTTCGAAGCGGGCTCCTGGGGCACGGGAGTGTGCTCGTGCTGACGTCGCTCGCAAACCGGACCTCTCCGGTGCTACGCGGCAAATGGGTCATGGAGGTCCTGCTGGGGACGCCTCCCCCGCCCCCGCCGCCTGGAATCCCGGACCTGGAGGAGACCGAGGGCACGCAGGACGGCGTGCGCCTCACGACCCGGGAGCGCATGGAGCTGCATCGTGCGAACCCGACGTGCAACTCCTGCCACAGGTTCATGGATCCGATCGGCCTCGCTCTCGACAACTTCGACGTGACGGGGCAGTTGCGTGTGCGGGAAAACGGGATGAGACTCGACACCCGAGGCGAGTTTTACGATGGCACACCGATCTCGACGCCAAAGCAGGTCGCTGATGCTCTATTGCAGAGGCCGGTGCCGCTGATGCGGAATCTGACCGAGAACCTCATGGCTTATGCGATCGCCCGTCGGGTGCAGTACTACGATCAGCCGACGATCCGAGCGATCGTTGCCGAAGCAGAAGACGACGGCGAGTATGGTCTGGCCGACCTCATCGTAGGAGTTGTGCAAAGCGATGCGTTCCGTATGAAGCGTACCGCCAACAGTGCGGTGTCTGAGGATGCAAGGAAGTGAACGTCTATGACTCACACACGTGAGGAGTTAGCAGACGATGGAGTTCATAACCGGGAAATACATCGGACGTAGGACATTCCTGAAGGGGCTCGGCGCCAGCGTCGGCTTGCCCTATTTGGACGCGATGGTCCCCGCCGGGCGCATGAGTGGCGCCGTGGCACGAGTGGCGGAGGAGAAGACGCCGCTGATCGCGATCGAGGAGGTCCACGGACTCGCGGGCTGCAACGAATGGGGCGCGACGCAGTTCCTGTACGCGCCCGAGATCATCGGCAAGGACTTCGAGCTGTCGGACATTAACGCGCTCGCGCCACTCCGTGATTATCAGGACTACCTCACCATCGTCAGCAATACGGACTGCCGGATGGCAGAGGCCTTTGCGGCGCCGGAGATCGGTGGTGACCATTTCCGCTCGAGCGCGGTCTTCCTGACGCAGTCCCATCCGAAACAGACGCAGGGATCCGATCTCTTCGTAGGCACGTCGCTGGACCAAATCCACGCGAGGCGCTTCGGCCAGGATACGCCGCTCCCGTCTATGCAGTTCACCATTCCGAACATCGACCAGGCGGGTGGCTGCACGTACAACTACTCGTGCGCGTACACGGATTCGATCAGCTGGGCTTCACCCAGTGAGCCCATGCCGATGATCCGTGACCCGCGGGTGGCGTTCGACATGCTGTTCGGTGCCGGCGGTACGCGCGAAGAGCGGACGGCACGGCGCGAATCTCGGGCGAGCATCCTCGATTGGATTACCGGCGAGGTTGCCGCGATCCGTCGCGAGCTCGGCTCGGAGGACCGTCAGCGCATGGAGCAGTACCTCGACAACGTGCGAGAGATCGAGCGTCGCATCCAGATGGCCGAGGCACACAACTCCACAGGTGAAGAGCGCGCGATTCCGGAGGCACCTGCAGGCGTGCCGGACTCCTACAGCGAGCACATGCACCTGATGTTCGACCTCCAGGTACTGGCCATCCAGACGGACATGACGCGAGTCATCTCTTTCAAGACCGGTCGCGATGCGGAGAACAGGGTCTTCCCGGACAGCGGCTCCGATCGTCCCTTCCACCCTGCGTCGCATCACGGCGGACGCGAGGAGTCGGTCCTCGAGTTCAACAAGATCTGCCAGTATCGCGTGAGCATGCTCCCGTACCTGCTGGACAAGCTCCAGAGCACGATGGACGGCGACAAGAACCTGCTCGAGCGATCGGTCGTGATGTTCGGTTCGCCCATGGCCGATTCGAACATCCACAACCACCGTCGCTGCCCGCTCATCTTCCTGGGTAAGGGCAACGGAATTCTGGAGGGCAACCTCCACTTGAAGGCCGCGGATGGGACCCCGATGGCTAATGCGATGCTCCGCATGATGCAGGACCTGGGGCACACGGACATGGAGGGCTTCGGGGATAGCACCGGAAGCATGACGCTGAAGTCGCCGGGTAGCGCGACCGCGCAGGAGAACCACTAAAGCGAGGTCGTGCTCGGCGGAAACCGAACGCCCAAAGCGCACACGAGGGATTGAGGATGAAAGCAGGGATACGCTCTAACGTTTTAGGTGCTCTTTGTCTCGCTGTCCTCATCGGCGCCGGCGCGCCGGACGCTCCGGTGGCGGATGCGGCGATGAGGGGAGACGTCGACGCGGTGCGTCAGCTTCTCCGCGAGGGTGCGGACGTCAACGCAGCGCAGGGCGACGGCATGAGCGCGCTGCACTGGGCTGCCGAGCATGGCGACCCCGAGCTCACCGAGATGCTGCTCTACGCGGGTGCCACAATCGATGTGGTTACTCGTATCGGCGAGTATACGCCACTCCACATCGCGAGCAGAAATGGCGTGTCGGAGGTAGTCTCCGCCCTGCTCGCCGCCGGCGCCGACGTCGGCGCCACGACGGTTCCCGGCGGCACCACGGCGTTGCATTTGGCCGCCACTGCCGGTGACCCGTCCGTCATCGACGTACTCGTCGAGGCCGGAGCCGATGTCGACGGGCGTGAGGCCGAGTGGCAGCAGACGCCTCTGATCTTTGCGGCTGCCCGGAATCGCGTAGACGCGATCCATGCGCTTCTGGAACGGGGAGCGGATCCGAACCTCGCCGCCGAGTCCTTCGATCTGAGTGCCCAGCGCCCGATCGACCGCGCCGCGAGCAGAAGGAATGCGGATGTGCTCGCAGCGTTCACGAACGACGGCGCATGGGCGCCGACATCGGCACAGGTTCAGGCCGCCGTGCGCGCGGGGCGCCAGGTGTACGAGACGGGAATCGACGAGAATACAGAGGAAGAGGAGGAGGACGAGGACTCTCGCCGCCGGGGTGCCCCGAACATCGTCAGCAAGGGGGGACTCACGCCGCTTCTGCACGCCACGCGTCAGGGCCATCTCGAGTCGATAGCTGCACTCCTGGACGGTGAGGCCAACATCGATCAGGTGGGAGGCGGAGACGGCACATCGCCCCTTCTCATCGCGACGATCAACGGGCAGCTCGACGCGGCGATGCTTCTCTTGGAGCGGGGTGCGGACCCAAACGTCGCGTCGTCCCTCAACGGTGTCTCGCCACTTTGGGCGACGGTAAACTCGGAGTGGCAGCCCCGCACGCGCTTCCCGCAACCGCAGGAGCGCGGACAGCAGCAAAACAGCTACCTCGAGACGATGGAGGCTCTGCTCCTGGCTGGAGCGGACGTGAACCACCGGATTACGATGCACCCCTGGTACATGGTGTACAGCGGGTGCGGGAATCGGAACTGTGGGCTGATCGACACCGACGGTTCGACCGCGTTCCTCCGTTCGGCGTACGCGACAGATGTGGACGCGATGAAGCTCCTGTACCGCTGGGGTGCCGATCCATTCCTGATGACAAAAGCACCGGAGCCTCGGCGTCGCAGGGGCGAGGACCAGCGTCAGCAAGGCATCAGTCGGATCGCCGATGCGGACGAGTTCGCAGAGCTGTCCGACTCGGCAAAGGCGTCTGTGCTACGCTCCGTCTGGACCGAGCTTCCGGACTCCGTGAAGGAAGATCTCCCCGAGTTCACCGTTACCGACACGCCTGATGCGGTTCGTGAGGATGTTCTGGCGCACGCCCAGCGACAGGACTCGGTCAAGGCGGCCACGCCCGATCCTTCGGGTCTGCCCCCGGTTCCGGTCGGTGGCCCGGGCGTTTGGGCGATTCACGCCGCTTCCGGAGTGGGATACGGCGAGGGCTTCGCCGGTAACGCGCACCGACATGTCGACAACGGTTGGCTTCCCTCGGTGAAGTTCCTGGTCGAGGAGGTGGGCATTGACGTGGACGCCCGAGATCACAACGGTTACACCGCGATGCACCACGCGGCGGCTCGCGGCGACAACGAGATGATCCTGTACCTGGTGGAGAAGGGAGGGGACGTCACGGTCGTGAGTCGACGGGGGCAATCGACCGCGGACATGGCCAACGCGCCGGTGTCCAGGCTGTCGCCGATTCCCGAAACGATCGCCCTGCTCGTCAGCCTCGGTGCTGTGAACAACGACAACTGTGTGAGCTGCCAGTAGCTGGTTCAGGTCGCCGCAGGATCGCGTCCTGCGTCACCTTCCCGTCCCAGCGTCGTCGAGCGTGAACTTCTGCGCCCGGAACCCGGCCTGGACACTGTCACCGGCAGCGGCATCGACGATCCAGGGGCCTGCTGCCTCGGCCACGAAGATGTTGCCCTGCGGGTCGACGGTCAGGTTGTGCGGCCGACCGAGCTGTCCGGTGCCCGTTCCTGGACCCGCGAACTCGTCGACCTTCTCCAGATCGGAGCGCCGCAGCACGACGATCACGTGCGAGCCACCGTCGGCCACGTACAGGTACGTCTGGGCTTCGTCCGCCGAGAAGCCGACCGAGAAGGCGGCCGCGCGCGCACAGCCAGGTGTCGGTGGCTCACTCCTGGGCGGGCACATGGGCCGTAGCACGTTCTCCATCACGAATTCGCCGCTTTGTAGGAAGACCTGGATGCGGTTGTTGGCCCGGTCTGCTACGTAGATGTGGCCGTCCCGCGAGCCGGCGATGCCGTGCGGCGTCCGGAGCTGCCGTGACGGTTCCGAGGACGCGGGGTCGGGGCGGTACTCGTCATCCGGCATCTCGCCGTACGCTCCCCAATGGCGGAGGTACTCACCCGATTCACCGTCGAAGACGATGACGCGCCGGTTGCTGTAGCCGTCCGCCACGAAAACCTCATTGTCGACCGGGTCGACCCAGATCTCGGCGGGTCGTCCCATCAACTCCGTGTCGTTGCTGCCACCGGTCTCGTCGAAGCGGCCGATGGTCAGGACGTGCTCGCCCTCACGCGTGAACTTGAGCGTCAGGTGGCTCTCGCGTGCGTTGGTCCACACGAAGTCGTTGTGGTCGAGGAACAGACCGTGCACCACGCTCCAGTTCTCGTCGGGGCCGCGGGCGCTCCAGCTCTGTACCATGTTGCCATCCGGATCCCATTCGGCGATCACGCTGCGGCTCGACGTCCACACATGCCCCCTGGAGTCTGCAGCGATCCCGATGACCTGTCCCCACTCGAAGTCGGCTGGCAGGATGGGCCAGTTTGCGTCGGCCTGGAACGTCGGCACGGCGAGCGGGGCCTCGGCGGCCTCCGGGCCAGCGCACGCTGCGCCGAAAAGGAGGAGAATCACAGCGGAGCCAGACGCAAGCTGCTTGGGCGCGATCATCGATCATCACTCGTCGAGAATGGGACGCACGGGTCCACCGGTGACTCGTGGCGAGTCAAGGTACGAGGGTGGATCCAGCGCTGTCCATTTACGGTCGAATGTCCGAGAATGAGAGCACGATGCATAGACGACTGTTCCTCAGCCTAGCCGGCGCCGTGGCCATCGGCTCGACGCGACCGACGCGCAGCGCGGCCTGGTCAACAGCCCAGGCCGACCCCCGCTTCGACGCCATTTGCGATCTGGTCGAAGCGAAGATGGCTGAGTACCGCATTACTGGGGTCGCGTTCGGCCTCTCGAAGGACGGCGCATCCCAGAGGCGAGGCTTTGGCCTCACAAACGTCGATAATCCGCAGCCGATCACGCCCGATACGGTTTTCCCGATCGCCTCGATCTCGAAGACGGTGGTCGGCACAGCTCTTATGCGGCTCCACGACCAGGGCCGTCTCGACGTCGAGGCTCCCGTTCGCGACTACCTGCCGACCTTCAGGGTCGCCGATGCGTCGGCGACCCGAGACGTGCGCATCTGGCACCTCATGACGCACACCCCCGGATGGGAGGGACAGCTGTCCACGCCGGATCGAGGACCCGCGACCCTCGCCAGCTTCACGCAAGGGCTCGTCGACCTTCCGCAGCTCGCGCGGCCGGGTGAAGTGTGGGCCTACAACAACGCCGGTTGGGGCGTCGCTGGACGGGTCCTCGAGGCGGTGACCGATAGCACGATCGGGGAGGCGCTGAGCGATCTCGTGTTCAACCCGCTTGGGCTCGACCGCGCCTTCTCTCGCACAGGCGACGCGATGACGTACCGGTTCGCCGCTCCGCACCGGGAGGAGGGAGGGCGCACCCTCGTGAATCACGCGTTCCAGCTCCCGGCCAATGTGTCGGCGGGCGGCTGCGCGATGAGTCTCGACAACATGATTCAGTACCTCGAGTTCCATCTCGGCGACGGAACGACGCCGGACGGTGCGCGTCTCCTCTCGACGGCATCGCTCGTGGCGATGCGGACCGCCCGGATCCGGAAGAACAGCTCGACCGACGAGATGGGACTTGGATGGCACCTTCGCACGCTGGACGGTGTCGTGACTGCGCAGCATGGGGGAACGCTCGGTGGCCACTGCCTACACGCGCAGCTCGTCCCGGAGCGGAACCTGTGCTTCTCGATCCTGACCAATCACCGCAACGGCTGGAGGCTCAACGAGGACGTGGCTACGGTCATCCTCGACACCTACGAGGAGCTCGCACTGGCGCCTGGTCAAATGACCGGCGGCAACCGAGGTGGAAACGAACGGATGACCTACCACGCAGAGCCCGTGACCTTGCAGCCGCCCCTCGATGAGTACGTAGGGCTCTACCAGCGGCCACCCGTCGGCGATGTGAACGTCCACATCGAGGACGGCCGGCTCGTCGTCGGACGCGGCCAGAGGTCGTACGGTCTCGTCTTCTGGGGACGCGACATGACCTACACGACAGGCCCCGGCGCCTTCGCGGGGATGGCTGTGGAGTTCATTCGGGACGACAGCGGCGCCGTGACGTGGGTGCGCGTGAACGGGCGGATCGCTCGGAAGGAGGGACGCTAGCGGATGCGGCGGGGCCGATCGTCGGCTCAAGAAGCGCCGAGACCTTGAGAAATCGAATGAAACTCTTCAGCGCTGCAGCCTTGCTTTTCATTACCGTCGCTTGCGACTCTCAGACCTCTCAGCCGGCACCGGAGCCGACATCGGGCACACTGCCCGAGTAGGAAGTGGACCCGACGTGGCCACGGACGCTGCCCAACGACTGGATCCTGGGCGACATTAGAGGGCTCTTCGTTGATGAAAGCGACCACCTCTGGGTAGTTCCCATGCCGTCGAGCCTGACCCGTCAGGAGATCGGGGCCGCACAGGATCCACCGATTGCGGATTGTTGTTTTCCCGCGCCCCCGGTTCCCGAACTGGATCCCGAGGGCAACGTCTTGCAAGCCTGGGGCGGGATGGGCGGCGCTACGCGCCGCCGCGTCGCGGGTTTTCCCTCTTGGTGCTAATCGCGTCACGAGCTTGGGCCGCTCGGCTCGAACCCACGAGGGCTTGCGCCCGCCGGTATTCAAGTTCGCCGCGATTTATTGCGTGCCGTTGCGTTTGGTAGCAATCGCCTTTGGGACTGCGCTGATCAGGATCGGGCTCCCTACCGACCTGGTATCAACCCTCTCATGGGCGACGGTCTGACGATGTCTCGTCCTCTCGGCTACTGAGAGGGAAGCAACTCCAGCACGCGCTCGAAGAGCGTACTCACCGCGTTGTACTCCTCCGCCTCAAGCTTCCAGTACAGGCGGTTTCTGGCGGTGTGGACAGACCTCCGAGCCCACTCGAGCTGAGTCAAAGCCCGTCCACCCAGAACGACGAACGACGGCTCGTCACTGGGCACATCACCGGACTCGATGCGTCCGATGAGGTGGCGCAACGAAAACGCGGTGACGTCCGCCACCCACGATCGTGGAGAAACGAATACGGCAGCATCCAGATCCGAGTAGGCCTCGCCGCCGCCCTCCACGCGCGAGACTTGAGCCCTCAACGAATGGAAGGTGGCATGTCGCGGCAACTGCTTGCGCAGCAACGGCCCGGCCAAGTACCAAGAAGAATGGTTCTGGGGGGCGAACGCCCATCCCATGTACATCCACATGACTTGGTTCTTTTCCGCGTTCTCAATCGATTGGCCGTTCTGCATCGACTTGAAAGCGGCGTGCCCCACACCCCACCAGGCATCATGATTGCCGGAATACATGGGCTCGGTGCGCGCCGAGCGAAGCATGTGCTGTGCGATGAGGCTCGCAGTCCATCTCCGGGCCTGGAAGCAGTCGTCCGGCCGGAAGCGAGCCTTGGGAGTCGGGGCGCAGGGCGCGACCGTGCTATTCGGGTTGTATGCCGCCCAGCGGAGGCTGCCAACGGCAGACCTGAGATCCTCGTCCGACCCCGTTTCCCTGTAGCGCGCGAGCGCGTGACCCGCCGCGTTCTGTGACTGCCTGAGCAACCCCTCCGGGAACGGACCGTCCGGCATCCAGTCCACGTTGCTCTCCTCGACCGACCATCGCGGAAACGCGATCGCCACGGGTATTTGTGTCGGGTCGATCGCAAGGAGGTCGGCAGTAGTCATCCCGCTCGGCCAGGCGTCGGCCCCGAACAGCCTCATCGCGAACTCGAGGTCGTCCGCGAGTACCTCACCACCCGGCTGGAAGCTCGTTTCGAACCGTCCGACCGGATCGACCATGAGCGTACGGATGTACGCGACAATGTCGTCCGCGGTCGGGGCGTCCACATGCCCGAGCGCCCGTCGCACTATGGTGGAGTCAGGAAAGGAGAAGAACGCGAGGTCGAATCCGTCCTGGGAAGCGTGACAGTTCGCGCACTCGGCGAGGAACGCTTCGTGCCCGAGAATGGCACTGACCGGGCGATGCTCTTCCGCCGGTTGCTCCGGCTCGACCAGCGAGGTCACCGGGTCGCAGGCAGAAGCGGCGCCTACGAGGATCAGGACCGCACATCGCCCGACGCTGCTCATATCCACCTCCGGAAATCGACGGAGTCCGGTCACCGAAGAAGCACACTACGGATCGCGATTGCGTTGCACAAGCCGGGCTGTGGCTTCCGCGCTCGCCTATCACACGAGCAATAAACCGCTGTTTGGCTTTGCGAAAAGCCACTGCGACCAGCGCAAGATCCTAACATTCGCGCTGGTCTCGTTTCAGGGGGTCACGTCATTGCCGAGGCAACCCATGGGGAGTCAATTGGTCACTAGGCGATGCCCCAGAACGGAGGTGGCTCGATGCTGGACTCCCGATCGATCCTGCTGGCGACGGTGCTTGCAGCGCTCGTGTGCGCGCCGGTGCCCGCGGACGCGCAGGTCGAACGCTACGACGTGGCTATCCTCGGAGGCCGCGTCGTCGATCCGGAGACCGGCTTCGACGGAGTCGCCAACGTGGGGCTCGTCGGCGATCGCATCGCAATCGTGACCTCAGACCCCATCTCCGGCGCCAGCGAGGTGGATGCTCGAGGCCTCGTCGTCGCGCCGGGGTTCATCGACCCGCTGACGTCGGTCGGTGCCGCTCGCCTGCCGAGCGCGCTCTACAAGGTGACCGACGGGGTGACGACCGTCCTCCAACTGCACGGGGGCCCCGTCGACGTTGATGCCATGTACCAGTCGATGGAATCGGAGGACGTGCTGCTCAACTACGGCACGAACGTCGGACATGCGGCGCTGCGCGGCGCAGTAGGGCTCTCCGCGGGAGATGAGGACCAGCGCGAGGTTCCGGCGAGCCCCGAACAGGTCGAGCGCATCGTGGAGCTCGCCCGCCAGGGGATCATGCGGGGCGCGCTCGGGATCGGTTTCGGGATTCAATACGTGCCCAGCACGTCGGAGGAGGAGGTTTTCAGGCTCTTTGAGCTAGGGGCACGCTACGGGGTCCCGTCGCACCTGCACATCCGCTACCTAGGGCCACAGCGCCCGATCAACAGCGTGAAAGCGATCCACGAAGTGATCGCGACCGCCGCCGCCACCGGTGCCTCAGCGCACATCGCCCACGTGAACTCGACCTCCCCGAAGGACATCGACCTCGTGCTGGATTTGCTCGAAGGGGCCGCCGCGCACGGAGTCGACATGTCAGCCGACGCCTACCCCTGGGAAGCGGGCTCAACCGGGCTCGAGTCGTCGGTGTTCGACGAGGGCTTCAGGGAGCGGATGTCGATCGGCTACGGGGATATCGAGCTCGTCAGCACGGGCGAGCGGCTGACGGAGGATACGTTCCGTCGCTACCGCTCCGACCAGAAGCGCGACGGAGTCATCGTCCACTTCATTCCCACGGAGACCCTACGCAAGGCGCTGACGAGCCCGATCGTGATGGTCGCGAGCGATGGTGCCATCAGCCCTGAGGGTCGTGGACACCCGCGGGGGGCTGGGACCTACGCCCGCTTCCTCCGTCAGTACGTGCGGGAGTGGGGGGACGTCACGCTTGTGGAGGCGATGCGCAAGACGAGCTTCTTGGCGGCGGTCCAGCTTCAGCAGGCGTCTCCGGCGATGCGTCGGAAGGGCCGTCTCAGCGCTGGCGCCGACGCCGACATCGTAGTGTTCGATCTCGCGACGGTGCGGGAGCGGGCCACGTATCTGGAGCCGGCTCAGACGTCGGTCGGCATCGAGCACGTGTGGGTCAACGGGGTGCTCGTGGTCGACAGTGGCGAGCTGGTAGCAGGCGTCGCACCCGGACGTGCGATTAGAGGTGCCCCTCAGCGCGGAAGGTAGCGCTGGATCTTCCTTTCGGCGGTCTCGGGGAAATCATCGACGAACTCGATCTAGCGGGTCCGGAGTGTTCGGCTTGCACCTCACACTCCGGGTCAGCATTCTCGACCGTCAGCAGAATCGCGAGACGTTAGAGAGCCCAGTCTGTAGGCCGTTCGTAATTCGTCTCTAGCACGTGCTCAAGCCTTCCAGACCTCGCCGCAGAGTCGGAGCCAGTTCCCTCCGATCACTTTTTCGATCACTCGATCGTCGTGACCACGAGAGGCGAGTGCGTCCGCTATCAGCTCCATGCGCCGGTGGGAGTTGAGGTCGGGCACCGTGAAGAGTACATCTGGGTCTTCGGCGGGCGCCGCGATTCCCGCTTCAATCCGTCTTGCGACGAACTCGCGGTGCTTGGACCAGTACTCGTCGGATCCGTCGATGGGCGTGATCGAAAGGTCGCTGCCAATGCCCACGTGGTCCTCTCCACACACGTTCAGAGCGTGTTCGATATGTGCTACAACATCGTCGCCGGTGGGCACCCGACCGGGTGAGAGGAACGGCATGAGATAGACCCCGATCACACCGCCACCGTCTGCCGCTGAGCGTAGCTCCTCATCGTCCTTCGAACGCGGATGCGGGGCCACGGCTGTGCACCCGGTGTGCGTGATCCCGACGGGAGCGGTGGATGCTCGGATGCCCTCGGCCGTGGTGCGCTTACCACAGTGGGAGAGGTCCACGATGCTGCCGAGCTCGTTCAGTCGCTCGACCACCTGGTGCCCATAGGCGCTGAGGCCGGCGTTCCCCGGCTCCAGGCACCCGTCGCCGACGAGATTGCGGACGTTGTAGGTCAGCTGGACGACGCGTACGCCAAGGTCGTGGAAGATCTGAACCCGCGAGAGGTCGCCCTCGTACGGTGTCGTGTCCTGAAAGCCGAGTACGATGCCGACACGACCCGATTCCTTGGCGTCGTGAAGCTGCTCGACTGAGCGTACCATCCGGAAGACGTCTGGCCACCGCTCGACGTTTGCGAACCAGGGTGACATGCGGCGGAGCGTGGACGCGGTGTCGCCGGAGCTTACTGTGACGTTCATCGCCGTGATGCCCGATGTACGCGCGTTCTCCACCATCGTTTGATCGAGGGGCGGGTTCTCTGGGTAGTTGAAGTACCCGGGGCTGCCCAAGAAGTCGATCACCATCGCTTCGTCGTAGGCCGGCCAGCGAATGGTGTGAGGGACGGACGAGGCGTTCGAGCGACGTGCGGGCCACAGACTCTCGATCAGCGAAGGGGAGACGCCAGCCGCTGCGGCGTACCTAAGGAAATCACGGCGCGGAACCTTCATGGAGCCTCCCGGTGGGTCAGAGGCGGTCAGAGTGGGCAACAAGATCTCGGTACGCCAGGCCAAAGGGGGCCGTCCCTCTCATCATCCTTATAGGTGGCCTTGGTCTTTAGTTGACCGTTCTCGTAATAGGACTCAACCAGTCCGTCCCACTCCCCATCCTTGTAGGTGGACCTTTCTCGTAACAGACCGTTCGGGGAGTAAGCCTCATATGAGGGGACGTTCCGCCGCAATCCCGTCATGATCCCGGACTCCGCCGGGTCACCTACAATGGCAAGGTCGCTACGAGCATCGTTCCGCTTCTACTCCGGCGCGTGATGATGCGCTCGCCTAGAGCGCCTTCAAGTACGTGAGTTTCACGACGCCCGTACGCCTCAGCCACCGCTGCGCCAAGGGGTCGAGCAGATCTCCAGTCCGATACCCGGTGTCGATCACCAAGAAGAGGTCACTGCCCGGGGTGTGGATCCAGTCCACGCGGATGTTCGCCTGCAGTGTGCTCGAGACGTCGTCCCACTGCACCAAGGCATTGGCGAAAAGCTTCCGATTGACGGCTCCTCCGATATCGAGACTGAGCAGTGTCGCTGTGAAGTCTCCGTCAGCTACTGGTAAGGACACGTCGTTCCAGTTGATCGAACCGCCGAGTGTCAGGTGTGGACCGGTCTTCCACGTGGCCCCACCGGCGAGCTGGGTGCGCGTTCCCGACCAGAAGTCACCGACCGACCAGCTCACCGAGCCCGACAACGTGCGACTGTCGTTGGTTCGCGCGCTGCCCGAGACGGAGCGGAAGGTATAGTCGCCGGTGGGCAGTTCACGGCCGCTGATGCGCACGGGGGCCTCCACGCGCTCGAACTGCTCGGCGAATCGCACGTTCACGGTCTCGCCGGACTCGAGGCGTAGCGACGAATTCACCCGTCGGTGATGAGACTGCTTTACGCCCTCGATGCCTGTGATGTGGTTGCCACCGAATGAAACCTCCGCAGAACGCGCCCATCCGCTCTGTTCGAACCTGGGTGTGATCCCGAACTGCCCGCCCCACCGGGCCTGGTCCGGGCGAGGAACGAAACCCAACGCGGGCGAAAAGTCCTGGCCGATGCGGGTCCTCGTGATCTCGAACATGTATCGATCGTTTCGCAGCATGAGCTCAGCCTGCGCCGCCCCTGTGCTGCCATCATGGTCTCGACGCTGTGCGTCCCAGACGTTGGCCGCCCACAAGAGCAGCGAGCTGCTGCTCCAGAAGCGGGTCGTGAAGTCGACTCCGGCCACTCGGTTGTGCCCCTGGGTAGTCTCCTGGGCCGTGGCGATCGCGCCCAGCGAGGTCCGCCCACCCACATCCCCCCGGATGCGCGCGACCGAATTCCAGGCCGCCGGGACCAGACCGTCGCCCACGCCGGACTCCCCCGTCCGCAGACTCATCACGCCGATCGAGAACGGTCCAGCCTGGCCCGTCAGGCGCCCGCCACCGAGCACGTCACTGTCCAAGCCGACTCGCCTGCTAAAAAACACTTCGGTCTCTCGCGGCGCACCGAACTGGAAGAGGCCTGCGCGTTCCAGGAAGAATTCCCGTTTCTCGGGGAAGAAGAGACTGAAGCGGGTGAGATTGATCTGCACGTTGTCCGCTTCGACCTGTGCGAAGTCGGTGTTCAGAGTGAAATCCGCCGTGAGATTGGGCCTGATCGAGTATTTCACGTCCAATCCGACGTCGGACTCAACGTTGGTTTCCACGTCGCCGTCGAACCTCTGGCCGCCGCTGATGGCATACGGCTTCAACTCGATGTACCGGCCACGACGGATGTTCTCGAGCCCGGTCAACGTCGCATACTGCGAGACCTGCGCGTACGCAGAACGGTACTCCTGCCCCACATGAGGCCAAGAGACCCACTCGTTCTTTCGTCGGATCGAACGGTGGAAGAGAATACCCATCTCGGGCGCGGTGCCCTCGAAGCGGATCGTCGTGAACGGAATCGCCACTTCGAGTACCCACCCGTCCGGCGTGACCCGGGTCTCGGTGAAGTACACGCCGTCCCAGCTCCAGTCGTCGATGGCGAGCCGCTCGTCGGCAAAGAGTGCATCATCCTGTGTGCCCAAAGCACCGATCTCGAAGATGTACCCGTTTCGTCCGTCGTGGTACGTGTCGAGCGCGATCACGACGAGGTCGTCTTTGTCGATCCTGCCACCACGCTCGAGAATGCTGCGTCGGATCAGCTCGGGTCGTGAGTCATGGAGCACCAAGCCGAAATACAGGGCGTTTTCGTCGTAAGCGATTCGAACCTCGGAGCGCTCGCTCGCCGGTGCGCCATCGATGGGATCACGTTGGCGAAAGTCCGTCACCGGCTCGATCGTCGACCAGAACGTTTCATCGAGGACGCCATCGATGTCGGGGGCCTCCGAGACCCGCACGGCCACGGCTCTCAGATCCTGGCCGGGCGGGGGTGTAACCTGACTTGCGACAGGAACGGCCGTCAGCGCCAGACCGAGCGATGCCGCGAGTGTCGTCCTATTCATCCAGCCCTTTCTCCGGTGATTCAACTTCGGGCTCGTGGCCCTGCCTGCGAACTCGGGCGGCGTAACTATAAAACGGATACAGCGCCGCGAGGTCCTCTTCCCGGGAAGCGACGAGCAACGCGGCGCTATCCCAGCTCGATCCCCAACGCCCCACCACTGCGTAGCCGGAGGAGGCCGTTGTGGAGTACCAGGCCACATTAGCGATTCATCCGATACACCCGACGGACCATGGGCTGCACGATCAGGCTCGAGAACAACTCGAGGAGTGGGGTGTCGCGGTGGCTGTGGCCGACTCCGCTACAGGCGATTTCCCCACGGGCCGGTAATCGCGAGCGTCCACCCGTCGAGCTGCATGTTCACGAAGAAGGTGGACCCGTCTGGTGAAAAACAGGCTCCCGCGAACTCGCCGTTCCCGTTGAGGTTACGCGCGAGCTTGTAGGTCTCCCCAGCCGGGGTGATCCCGATCAGATAGTCATCGCCGGTACCGTCCTCGCAGACGACGAGGTCTCCCCACGGCGCGACGGTGATGTTGTCGGCGTTTTCGATGATCGTGCCGTCGTTGGGTTCGACGAAGAGCTCGATACTGCCCGGCTGGTCGCGCTCGCCCGGCATGCCCTCCTGGGCGCTCGGGTAGTACCGCCAGATCTGCCCCTTCCTCGCCTCACCGCCGTTTGTGCACGCGATGTACACCTCCCCACGTCCATCCCGCTCACCGTAGAAGATGCCTTCGCCCCGGGCGAACCGGGCAGCTCCGGCGGCGAATCCCCGGTAACGTAAGTCGTCGTCCGGTGCCTCTACCTCGTCGAGGTCGATCCACTCGACATCCATCGCCACTCCCGGCTCGATATCACGGCCGTCGAAGTTCCGCATGTCGAGACTCGGCTGGTCACGCACAGCCAGTGCCTGGAGTCGACCGCCCCGGGCGAGTTGCCCCGGCACGTTGGGAATGAAGCGGTAGATGAGCCCGTCACTGATGTCCTCGGTCTGGTATACGATGCTGGTCGGCGGATGTACGGCGATCGCTTCATGTACGAACCGGCCCATCTCCCGAAGGGGCTCGGGGCGGACCGGCAGACCGTGGAGGCCCGCGGGGACCTCGAAGTTGTACCCGTGGTCTCGCGCGAAACGGTCGCCGCCGCGCTCGGTGTTCTCCTCGCAGCTGACCCACGATCCCCACGGCGTCGGTCCGCCGGCGCAGTTCCAGACGGTCCCCGCGAGGCTCAAGTGATGAGAGACCAGCCGCTGACCGACTGTATCGTAAAGCAGGGTGGTCGTCCCGCCGAAGGCGGGTACGCCGGAGGTCCCCCCGTCGTACAGCTGTGACGCGTCCAGTCGTGACAACAGACGTAGGTCCGCTCCGAAGGCCCCGTCGGCGGCATCCCCGTCGAGTGCCAGCTCGTGGTTACGTACGAGGAGTGTCATCCCGTCGGGACCGGGGAAGGTTCCCATTCCATCGTGCCGGGCCGGCACGAAGAATCCGTCCGACATCGTCTCGCCCTGTCGCGAGATGACGCGGTAGCTGAATCCCTCGGGGAGCGCGATGATACCGTCCGGGTCGTCGAGGAGCGGTCCGAACCACCGCCACGTGGGAATCGCAGGGGCGATGACATTCGTATTGGTACACCCGAGGCCGCCGAAACCGAGAGAGATAGCGGCCGCTGATCCGAGGAAGCCGCGACGAGACATAGTCATGTACGAAACCGAGGGGACGGGGAATCGAGAGGAGTCGAGATGACGGGAGCCCGACAATGTATCACCGCCGGGGTAGGCGCGGGGATGGCACCTGGGCTGACGGTCCCTCAATTGGGCCGTGCTACTCGCTCGCATTTACGACGTGCTGGCCGCTGCTCTGCCCCGCGTCTGGTGGCCCCATAAGGATCCTCTCCTTCCTCACCGACCCGCCTGTCGTCACCGCGATCCTGGTGCACCTCGAATTCCCTCACACACCTCCCCCGATCTCACCCGCTCGCGGTCCACCGCAGGGAGACTTCCTCCTCGACCAGACCCCGGCCTTCGATCCCACCGAGGCCAAGCCAGCCCCGGACTTCGTGTTCGACCAGTCGCTGCCTGACGAGTCCGACGACTGAGGGTCTGCCCCCCGCTGTCTACCCGCACAAGCTGAGCTATCGGCCACCTCGACCCGCCCGTCTGAACATCCTCACGTCCCGAGCCTCACCCAC